>Ga0335080_10003971_pt1 | contig 15030 bp, 14 predicted proteins | sample Lox_Sample_34_FD_206720 | JGI IMG/M metagenome (GOLD analysis project Ga0335080, IMG submission 206720) | Soil microbial communities from Loxahatchee National Wildlife Refuge, Florida, United States - Lox_Sample_3.4 | ecosystem: Environmental > Terrestrial > Soil > Wetlands | place: USA... | reverse complement strand
TGCGCCACGGTCGCTCGATCCGCTCTGCGCCGTGGAATCCAAGTCGGCCGATCTTGCGCTGATGCAGGGCGCCCATTTCTTTGATCTCGTCAGCAAAGCGCGTGGCGCCAAGACTGCCGACAAGACGAACGAATTGCAGATGAACCAGGCTGCCCAGTTCATCAAGGCGGCAATGGCGAGCCTGCGCCGTGCCCATCAACTCGATCCCGCCGATCCCACGTCGCACGTTTTTGCCATGCGCTGCTTCCAGGTCTTCTCTGACCTGCAGAAGAACCTCCACTCTGCGTATCAGCAGGCAGTCGCGGTCGTGCCCGACTTCGTTCCTGCGCACTTTGTGATGGTCAACGCGCAATCCGAAAAATGGGGCGGCTCTCACGAAAAATCTCTACAAATTGCGCGTTCCGCCATATTGCACGCCAAGCCCGCGAGTGACGCGGCAGCCTGCCTTTTCCTCGCGCACATTCTTGTCTGGCAGCACGCTATGTTGTTCGAGAAAAATCGCAAGCGCGCCGATGCCTATGCGCAGGATCCAAAAGTGACGCAGGAATTGCACTCTGCCTTCGACCAGTGGATTCGGCCGGCCTATCAGACTCGCCGCTCCAGTGTTCCCTACTTGCATCATGCGGCGTATTGGTTCTTTCAGGCCGGAGACCGCCCACGCCTCCAGCAGGCCCTCGCCTTCACCAAAGGCAAGACTGCGGACAAAGCCTGGTCCTTTGCCGGCGACGGCGCAAAGACTTACGCCGCGGCTCTCGAATTCGCGTCCACCGGCGTGAAACCTGATATCGCAGCGCCCAAGAAAAGCAGCGGCCTCTTGGGCTGGCTCAAATAGAGATTGGCATGTCTATTTCCCGGCTCGCAATCGCACCGCCTCTGTCGGCATCGGACTTTGCGATCTTCGCTCCTGGTTGGAATCGCCTTATTCAGGCTTTTCCATCTTTGCGCTCCGATTACATACAGGTGCTGGTCTTCGGGATCGTGCCTTCGATCGTTTTTCTAGTCATCCTCGTCGCGCAGCTCGCACTCCACCGTGGCGTCGTTCGAGAACTCGGCAGTATCACCTTTCGTCCAAGCTTGGCGATCCGTACCGCGTACGTCTATGTCCTCTTAGCTCTACTTGGAAACCTGCTACTCGCAAATCATCAGAACTGGTTCCTTGTCGGCACAAACCTATTGGCAGTTTTCGAACTCGCTCGCACCTTCCCACGCGCCCTCAAGATCTCTGCCTCGGGCCTTGAATGGCGTAGCTTATTCAGGCGCGTCATGCTCCGATGGGAGAACATCTCTGCTTTTGTTCCACATCGCGTGGGCTTCGGAACGCACTATGAGTTATTTGGAAATGAGGATCAGATCTTCCTGATCAGTTCTCTGGAGAATCCCGATTGGCGAACGGTGATTCAAACGATTTCAAGGGGACTCGCCGAGAGACACCTCAACCCCGATCTTTCTCGGCCGCATAATTTTCTGGAATCCTTACACCGCGTTCTGCTGCCCGCCTCTGTCCTGATCACTTTTGGCGGGCCCTATCTTCCGCACTTCTAGATTCCCTTTGCAAGATACCGTCCTGCGATCCGCGCGCAGGCTTCCACGAATTCCTGTTCCGTCTTGGTGAAAGTATTGGGGAAATAGCTCTCCACATCCAGCTCTCCCACGAGCTTTCCGCTCACTGTGATCGGCACCACGATCTCGCTCACCACCATCGACGATCCCTGCAGGTACTGCGCGTCTTTCGCGACATCATCGATCACCACAGTCCGGCCCGTCCGCGCCGCCTGCCCGCAGAAGCCCGTATCAAACGGAATCCGTTCATTCGGAGCAAAGCTCCCCACGAACGGACCAATCACCAGCAAGTTCGGATCTGTCTTATCCACCAGGTAAAACCCCACCCAGTTGTACCGCGCCATCTTCTCGTGCAACCGGGCCGCGATGCCCTCCATTACAGCCTTCGCCGAACCAGCCGTCTTCGCAAACTCCTCCAACTCCCGCAGAATTTTGTCGTGCTCCATTTCGTTCCTCGGACCCGCGCGTCGTGCCTGCGAACTACCCACCATTGTCCACGCATTCAGACTGCACGGTAATAACGAACAGTGGACCGTGATGAGCATCACGCCTTTCGTTGCTGTCCACAACCGGCCCCTTCACTTCCCCGAACGACCCTCGTCTTGTCATCCTGAGTCGCATGATTTTCGCGACTCAGGATCTATGCATTTTGCGCAAACCATGCGATGTGACGGTTGAGAGACAAAGCCAAGCGTCACTCACGCGTCGATAACGCCGAACGCGTCGACTTGTCATGACAACTACCAGCGCTCCCTCCAAAACTCGCGCCGGTCTTGGTACTTCTGATCTCACAGGGTCCCGGCCTTCTCCAATCTGTCGCGAATTTCGCTGACACGACAGCATGGATACATGAAGTCTCGTCTCCTTCTCCCAACTCTGTTCGCGCTTGCGGCTGCGCCCGGCTTTGCCGCATCCGTCTCCATTACTACGACCAGCCTGCCCAATGGCACGCTGCAGGCGCCTTATTCTGCGACCGTCAACACTAAAGGCGGCTGCACGCCTTTCAAGTGGTCTGTCGCTTCTGGAAGTCTTCCAGCCGGCGTCAAGATGACACCGTCGAAGACTACAACTTCTCTCACTCTGAGCGGAACTCCATCCAGTGCAACCAGTTCGTCCTTTACGGTGTCGGTTACAGCTTGCAAGGGCGGGAATGCGAAGCAGGCTTACACTGTCTCGATCCAATCCGCAGCCAATCACGTCGTCGACATAAGCTGGAACGCATCCACCTCGATCAACATCTCCGGCTACAACGTCTATCGCAGTGTGGATAACAAAACCTGGAGCAAGATCAACGCTTCGCTCGTGCCCTCGACGCTCTACGACGACTCGACCGTCTCGAATAGCAGTACCTACTACTACTCGGCGACGTCTGTCGATATCAGCGGAAACGAGAGTGCAAAATCGAGCTCCATCAAAGTTTCTGTCCCTTGACGCAACAAAAAAGAAAAGGCGCCGGAAGACCCGGCGCCTATGAGATACGACTCGCAGGATGCGCGTCCGCGAGAAGGGAAACTTGTAGGACTACCTCTCGGTGCCCATTCTCGCGCGCCCTGTGCGCGAGAAGTGGAAGATTTACTTGCTCTCCGCCACCGACGGGCTCGCCCCGAAATCTTTGCGATTATTCACCGCAACCTTGGCCGACCGGCTCGACGGCTGATTCGCCGCCGCTGCTCCGTACCGCTCCAGCAGCATCGGAGCCATCGCGTTCTCCGCTTCCTTCACAAAAATCATCTTGTTCTCGGAAGCCATATCGACGCGGACGAAATCGCCGAGCTTCACCTGCCCCGTCGCAACCAGATTCGCCAACGGGAACACCAGGTTCCGTTCGATCGCCCGCTTCAGGTGCCGCGCGCCATACCGCGGATCTGTTCCTTCCTTCAGCAAGTAGTCCTTCACGGACTGCGTGCAGTTGAATACAAACTGATTCGTTCCCGCCGCCATCAGCACGCGCTGTTGCACCATGCCCAGTTCGATATCCAGGATCTGCGACAAATGTTCTTCGCGCAGCGTCTTGAACACAACAACCTTGTCGATACGGTTCATGAATTCCGGCGTGAACTTCCGCCGCGCCGCCTCGACCGCCGTCCGCTGAATCTTGTCGTCGAACGATTCGTCAACCTCGACCACCTTCGGCGCAAATCCAAATCCTCCATCGACGAGATTCATCATCTCGCCGGCCCCCAGGTTCGAGGTCATGATGATGATGCACTGCGACAGGTCCACGCGCCGGTTGTCGCCCAACGTCAGCGTCGCCTTGTCGAGAATTCCCAGCAGCAGTTGCCACAGCGAATCCGACGCCTTCTCAATCTCGTCAAACAGCAGAATCGACAGCTTCAGCTTCTCGGTGAACCACTGGTTCAACGCTTCCTGCGTCAGCAGCGGATGCGTCTCGCGGTGTCCCAAATATCCCGGAGGCGATCCAATCAGCTTCGCAATTTCATGCGAGTGCTGGAACTCAGCGCAATCAATCTTGATGCAGGCTCGCGAGTCGCCAAACAGCGCCTCGGCCATTGCTTCTACAACACGGGTCTTGCCCGACCCTGTCGGCCCCAGAAACAGCAGATTCCCTACCGGACGCCCCGGCGCATTCAACCCGGCCAGGAACATCTGGTAAATCTCGACCACCTTTTCAATTGCGGCGTCTTGCCCCACGATTCGCCGGCGCAGGGCGGCTTCAAACTCTCCCGCATCGTTGCTGCGGCGGTTTGGATCGAGCACTGTTGCGAGGTTCGTTCTCATAATCTTGATTTGAACTTCCCTTTCGGCCGATTTCCCCGGCTCTTCTCTATTTGTTGCCGGACTTTACTGGCTTGGATTCGTTTTTTCCCAGCCTTTTCTGGAATCCCCCACAAAGTTTCCAGATCGTGCGCTCGTCCGACGCATTAGGAATAAGCAACCTTCTGGCCACGGCCATCCGCCATTTCCACCGATTTGTAACTACAACAGGAAAATAGACTTAGCCAAGCTTTCCAAAGAATCCTCAATCACCTCTCTGCAGCGAATAAGTCCTCAAGCGAAAACCTTTGCACCATCAAGGAAGGAACATGCTAGTCAAACCGGACCTCCGACCTTCGACTTCAGACCTCAGACTTCAGACGTCAAGAGAACCTGGCCCCAGCCCCCTGAACTCTGGCCGCTGAAATTAGAAATGAGGAGCGAACAATTCAAGCCGGAGGTCCGAGGTCAAAGGTCCGAGGTCCGAAGTCCGACGGACGAGGTCAACTGGGTACTGTCCCAACCGTCCATATCCCCCCGTAACTAGCGGCTCTCAATGCCCGTCTCTACCATCGCAATTGGGTAGGTTTCGGAGGCCCTCTTGCGCTCTTCGTCGTCTCGCATCATCACAGGAATTCTCTGTCTCTTTTTCGCTCTCGCTGCCTGGTACCTGCTTCCCAGCGCAACCACCGCATCAGCACAAGCCCAGAGCGCCAAGCCTGCTGTGTCGCAGGCGCCGGCCCAGTTGGTCACCACCAGCGCAACGGCTGGGTCTGCCAAGCTCTCGATACCCGATCCCAAGTTTGCCGCTGCCGGCACCGAGATCTACACCGCGAAGCGCGGAGAAGCGATCCCGACGATTGCTCGTCATTACCTTGGCAAGACCAGCTATCTGACGTCCTCCGAACTCTCTGATGCCATTCGCTCAGCGAACCACAAGTCCGAGACCTCGAACATCCTGAAAGCTAACGAAAATATCGTCATCCCCGGCATCCTGGCTTCCCCCATCACCGCCAAGACGATCCCGGTTCCCAAAGATTTCGAAGTCCGTGCCATTTACCTGACCGGCGTGATGGCGGCCAGCGACCACGGCATCCGCATCATCAAGCACTGGCGTGAAGTCGGCGGCAACGCCGTCGTGTTCGACATTAAAGATTCCGACGGCAGCGTGAACATTCCCTTCGAGCATCCGCTGCTCGGCGAGCACAAAGTCTACATCCACGACGTGGCGAAGTTTGTAAACTTCTTGCATCAACAGAACATGCACGCCATCGCCCGTATTGCGATGTTCCGCGACGAGCGCCTGGTCGTAACCCATCCCGAACTCGCCGTCCAGTCGCGCAAGAATCACACCGCGTGGCGCGAAAACGGCAAGCTGGTCTGGACCGATCCCTCGAACCCCAAGGTTCAGGACTATGACATCGCCCTCGCCAAGCACGTAGCCCAGCTCGGCGTCGACGAAATCCAGTTCGACTACGTCCGCTTCCCAGCCGAAGGCGACCAGAAAGACGCCCAATTCGTATTCCAAAAAGATCAACCGGAAACAGCTTCAACCGAAGCAGGAGCAGATCAATCCTGCCAAGCTGAGGCAACTCGAGCTGCAGCCACGAAGGGGCAAAAGAATGCAGCCCACGGCGCAAGCCGTGGGTCCGACGCGAAGGCCGAGTCAGCCCCGAAGGGGCGTAAGACCGGATGCCAGGTGGCCTCCAAGCCTCATGGCCCTCAACGTTCGGACGTCATCGCCGGCTTCCTAAAAAAAGCCTATGGCGAACTCCACCCGACCGGCGTCCTGCTCTCGCTCGACGTCTTCGGCGTGATGGCATGGCAACGCCAGGTCGATCTCTCTCACACCGGACAAGACATCGTCCAGATGGCCCACTTCTGCGACGTTCTTAGTCCCATGATCTACCCGTCGCACTTCTTCGGCATGGACAACATCGCGCACCCCGGCGACGAGCCCGCCCACTTCATCGGCGAATCGATGGACCGCTTCGAACTCATCACCAAGGGCAGCGGCGCCGTAATCCGCCCGTGGCTGCAAGCCTTCCACTGGCGCACCAAGACCTACTCTCCGGAATACATCAAAGTCCAGGTGGAAGTTGCCAAACAAAAGGGCGGAATCGGATTCCTCTTCTGGAATGCCGCCAACGACTACTCCAAGCCCTACACCGCGATGCCTGAAATGAAGCAAGCCAACTTCAAAGAAGGCACCAAAGACAACCCAAAATACTTCCGCGGCGACGAACTGCCAAGCCCGACAGTTCAAGCCGCCCTAATTCCCAACAAGTAGTCGACGCTCTAGAACTCTTGTCATCCTGAAGGCCCGCGCAGTTTGCGGGCCTTCAGGATCTCTGCAGTTCGAACAACGCCACGTTCGACGTTCAGAAGTGGCGTACCTGACTTTCGTAGCGCCGCCGTCCCGGCGGCCGTCCTGGCGGCGTCTCGCCGCCAGCGCCTTGATCACCAACCATCCCAACTTGTCATCCTGAATCGCGCGCAGTTCGCGACTCAGGATCTCTGCAATCCGCCTTCACCGAGTCATTACCCGAACCAGGTTCCATAACCCTCCGCTCCGGGACAGACGGTGACAAATCACGCTCTGACCTGGACTACAATCCCTCCGCCCAGGGTCCCGTCCACTTCGTCCATGGAGGGACTTCATGCTTCGTCCACGCTTTTTCGCCACCACTTCTTTGCTCGCCCTTGCCACCCTGCTCTTAACCGGTTTCAGCCACGATCATCCTTTCTGGTCCCAATGGGGACGCAACGCCCAGCACACCGGCCGCGTCTTCGTTCACGGACAGCCGCTCAACGCCAAGATCGCCGACATCGTCTACGACCCCTTCACTCCGCAGGAGAAGAATGAGAACACCCTCCTGTTCGGTGAACCCGTGCTCTCCGCCCACTTCCAGTCGACGCTCATCGACGGCGACAGCTTCTACATGGTCCAGAAGACCGGCAAATACATTTCTTGCTCCAAGTCCGGCAACTGGTTCTTCGGGGAGGATTGCGGACCGAACGCCTGGCACACCATCGAATGGAATGTCGCCCGTTATGTCTGGCGCAACGGCCAGCCCATTCGGGCCTGGATGTTCCCTACCGGATGGAAACCGCCTCGCAACGCCTCCAACGTGTTGAAGGGTGCCAGCGGACTCGTCGGATGGGAGCCCGTCTTTCATCCCGCACTCTCCCGCGGACATCTCTATGTGCCTGCCGCTGCAGGAACCGTCTGGAAAGTTGACGCCGCCACTGGCAAAGCCGACCGCCGTATCGATCCCTTCTCCGGCATGACGTTGAATCGCTCCCAGATGTACGTGTCCAGCCCGCTCACCGCTGCCGACTCCGGCGACATCTACTACAACGTCATCCAACTCGATCCTGGCTTCAATCCGTGGCAGGGCGCCGACATCGCCGGAGCCTGGCTCGTTCGCGTTCGCCCTGACGACTCCGCTTCCATCGTGACCTACGCCTCTCTTGTCCCTGACGCGCCCACCGGTACCGCCACCACGTGCGCCGGAACTTTCTATTTCATCTTCCCGACGCCTGCCTTCCCGTGGCCACCCGCGAATGCCCCAACTCCCCCTACGACACTCTGCGGATCCCAACGCCCTCCACTGAATCTCGCTCCAGCCATCGGACCTGACGGCACCGTTTACACCGCCAGCATGGCCCACTTCGACACTGTCACTACGTATCTCATCGCGGTCAATCCAGACCTCACGCCCAAGTGGGATTCTTCCATGCAAAACCGCTTCACCGACGGGTGCGGCGTCCTCCTTCCCATCGCGCCCGAAGGCGTCACTAACATGCCGAACTCCTGCCTTTTCGGATCCGCAGTCGGAGTTGATCCCACGACCAATGCCCCCGGCTCCGGATACCTCAGCGACCAGGCTTCTTCCACGCCCACCGTGCTTCCCGACGGATCGATCGTCCTCGGCGTCCTCGACGACTACAACTTCGGCCGCGGCCATCTGATCCACTTCGACGCCAACGGCAACTACCTCAACGCCTATACCTTCGGATGGGATTCCACCGCCGCCGTCTATGAACACGACGGCACCTACTCGCTCGTCATCAAAGACAACCACTACCCCGAAGCCTCTTACTGCTTTGACCCGACAAACCCGGTCTGTACCGCCATCACGCCCGTCTACTACGTCTCGCAGATCGACGCCAACATGAACGTCGAATGGTCTTTCCAGAGCACCACCATTAACAAAGACCATCCCAACGGATACGAATGGTGCGTCAACGCCCCGGTCGTCGATCGCGACGGCGTCGTCTATGTCACCAGCGAAGACGGACACATCTACTCCATCCCCCAGGGACACAAAGGCGTCTTCACCACGCCGAAGCAAAAGATTTTCCTGCTGGAAGCGCTAGGCGCAGCCTATACGCCTATGGCAATCGGAGAAGACGGCAAAGAGTACAGCCAGAACGACGGCCATTTATTCGTAGTCGGCCGCCACAAATAACCAAGAAAACTTACCGAGAGGGTGCCCCATTTCTCGCGCGAAGTTGGCGCGAGAAGTGGGGCTTTTGCTTTCAGTAGCGCCGCAGTCTCGGCGGCTGTCCAGGCGGCGTCTCGCCGCCAGCCCATGACCCCTCCCACGCTGTCATTCCGACGCGCGAGCGCAGCGAGCAAGGAGGAACCTGCTGTCCGCCGCGAGCACATCGCCGTTTAGAAATGCCAAGCGCACGGGGTGCCGAAGAAGGCGCAAATGTGACACAACTGCAACCTCTGGGATGGCTTCTAGTCTCTCCCCACTGGGGTCCAAGGTTTTTGATTTTCCACAAGCCTGCACAGGCCCATCGGCATATACTTCGCGCAAACGCGGGAAACCGTGCCAAGGAGACCTTCCCCCATGAACCGAACGCTCGAAGTGTTGCTCGCCGCATTTGCGCTCATCGGAATCTACTGTGCAATCCCAAAAAGCTCTTCTCAAGCCAGCACTTCCGGCATCCAGGCGGAACACGTGGTGCTAGTCGCGGATGGCAGCGAACCAATGCCGTTGTGTCGCGGGAGAGCCTGCAAGTAGAACTCTGGAATACATAGCTGTTCCTCCAGTGGCACGACAAAGAACTTGCAGTGCCGCTTGGGGAGAAGTATGCTTCTTACCCTCCGGGGGATGAATAGAAGCTCATGAGCAGCCTAGGAATGGATGCCAGCTGGCTTGCTGGTCCCGTACTGCAGATCACTCTCCTTGTCTTGATGATCTACCGCAAGCTGCATGTGGTTTTTCCGCGATTCTTCGCCTACGTCATCTACCAGATTGTGAAGGGCGGGATTCTTTTCGCGGTGTACCGTTACTCTCCTGAGAACTACTTCGACGCCTACTGGAGCGGGAATGCCATCAGTGTGCTGCTGGGGCTCGCCATCATCGACGAGATCCTGCAACGTCTGCTGAAGCAATATGGAGGCATTCAGAAACTGGCCACCGTCATATTCCGCTGGACGTGCGCCCTGCTACTCGTGCTGTCCCTTGTGAGTGCCTTCTCCACGCAGCAGACGAGTGCCGACCGGGTCGTCTCGGCGGTCCTCGCCTTTGACCGCAGTGAACGCGTCATGCAATGCGGACTCTGCATCCTTCTCCTGGTTCTGTGCCGGTTCATGAAGAATTGCTGGCGGCAGCACGAATTCGGTATCGCGCTCGGATTCGGACTCTTCGCGTGTACTGAGATGGTCCTCGTCAGCGTCGTCATGTACTTCGGGGACGGCCCGGGCGCAATTGTCAGCCTGATCAAGAGTACCGCCTACAACCTCGTTACTTTTCTCTGGATCGTCTATCTCTGGCGCCCGAGTGAGTATCCCGTGGAGGTTGATTCCACAGAACCTCTCACCGCCTTCAATATCGTGCTCGTAGGATCCCCCGAAGCCGGGGATCCGGGCTTCATCGGGATGGTCGAGCAAATGGTCGACCGCGTCCTGTCGCGCGGCACATGGCCGCGGCCGGTTACGCAAGGATCGGAAATCATCGCCCGCAAACCCGGCGCCGAAGAACAAAACTGAACTTAGGGTCTCAACCTCTTCATGACTGCCGCTGCAAAACATTCGGACCTTTCTGCCAACTGGCCTTCGAGCGAGTCCCAGGTCATCACCTTTTCGTCCAAGGAAGGCCCGCTCACGGGCGTGGTCAAGGAGATCCGATGGGGCCTGGTCTGGCGTGACTTCATTCTCGAGGACGGGCGTGTCATCCCCGAGCACAGGATTGTCGGGCACCCCAATCCGCCTGTGTGGCGAAAGCCTGAAGAGATTTCTCAATCCGAACGCGAAGAATGCGAACGGCGGCTGGTTTCCATGGCGGACGCCGGCCTCGATCCCCGCAATGACGAGCAGCCATTCCGCGCCGAACTGAATCAATACCTGGCTTACACTTATCTCCGGTACAAGCAGGCAAAGCCAAAACCAGACACGAGCGAGAACGCTGACGTAGCCTGAAGGGAGTCGATGCAGATGACCAGCCAGAATAAATCCGACGAAGATACTGCCTGGGATCTTCTCTCCGAAGCGGGCCTCATCGACATCCCTGACGATGCGTTTCCCAAGCGCGTTACCGAAGCGAAACGCGCCGTCATGGAGCGCCTCGACGAACTCATCGAACTTTCCAGTCACCCAAGGGAGTGCGACTCCGCCGCCTACTCTCTCGCCACGCTCAAGAAGCTCGAAATTACCCTGAAGCAAAAGTAGTTCTCGGAAGTGCGGGTGCCCCATTTCTCGCGCGCCGTGTGCGCGAGAACTGCGGCCTTTGACTCTGCGTAGCGCCGCCGTCTCGGCGGCTGTCCTGGCGGCGTCTCGCCGCCAGCCATGACCCCAAATCTCACTGTCATTCCGACGCGCAAGCGCAGCGAGCAAGGAGGAATCTGCTGTATCTGCGACCGCCTCTAGTTGCTCGAATGCTGCCCCGAGGCTCCCGCATACACCTTGATCCAGTGGCTGCGAAATCGCGGATTGACTTGCTTCCCATTCACATCCAGAAAAACCGTCTTTGATTCCTGATTCGGCATGTGGCAGTCAACGCAATCGTTGACAATGCCAGCGCCCAACTTCGCGTACTCCCCGCATTTCTCCGGCTTGTGGCATGTCAGGCACTTCTCCGAGAATTTCGCCAGGTTGCGTTCAGGCTGATGGACATCGTGACAAGTGGCACACGACATCTTCGAAGACGCCTGAAAGCATCGGCTCTTTTCCAGCAGCACAACCTGCGTGCCATGCACATCAGGGGCGGCGCCCGTATCGATCGGGCCCAAGTCCACGTAATTCGCCAAAGGCTGCCCCGGAACATACGAAAACGCCGGAGCAAGTTCGCGAACGCCCTGTCCCCCGTGGCACTGCGAGCATATTTCGAATTGCCGGTCCTGCGGTAATTTCGCCGGATTGACAATCGCAAGGTCCGATCCTGTAGCAGCATGCGAACTCATCCTCGCAACATGCTCGCGGCCCGAACCGTGACACCGTTCGCACGAGATGCCCAGCACAAAATTCGTCTTGTCGTAACGATGATTCGTCGGAATCGGTTCGAGCGCTTGGAAGTAGGTGGCGTGACACTCGAGGCAGCGCGGAATAATTCCTCGTTCGAAATTTGCCGTCCCGTCCTTATATCCCGGACCATTGATCCACTGCTTGAGTACCGTCGAATATCCCACCGGCAATTCAAACAGCTCATCTTCATCCCAAAACAAATAGCTCTGCCCTTTTCCGCCCGACCCGATCACCAGGTCGAGCCGCTCGGTGCGTGACCATGTGTCCGGAGGATTTCCAAACACCGCCGTCTCGAACAATCCTTTCACGTTGCTGTCCATGCGAAAAAACAGCTTCGGATTCGATGTCCGCAGAACATTCTCCCCATCCTCAAACGTTCCGACCACGGAATTCTTATTTGCGATCTGCGACGTCAAATAATGAGCCGTCTTGTGATACGCATCCGTCTTTTGCGCGTGACACGAACGGCAAGCCTCATCCCCGACAAAATCCGCGGTCGCAGTCCGAGTCTTCGCTGCGGTGGAATGAATGGCAAGTCTCGCTGCACTTTGGCGGGATGGAACTTGGGCTGGTTGAAAAGCCTGGGCCAGACAGATTAGCAATAGGAACCACATGACATCGAAATGCGTTCAACCCTGTAGCTGGAGAGGCGAACCCTTCGTACAAGTGAGGAAACTTCGTCGGCACCAGCATATCCCCGTTTCAGCGCGCAAATTGTCAACGAGTGTAAAAACTGTGTCGGATTTTCGTCGGAGCTTTAAACCGCCGAGCGGAGCCCTGATTCAGTAGCGCCGCCGTCTCGGCGGCTGTCCTGGCGGCGTCTCGCCGCCAGCCTCGTCATTATTCCAACCGCCAACCCCACTCCCACCCCTGTCATTCCGACAAGCGAGCGCAGCGAGCCAGGAGGAATCCGCTGTTCGTCCCAACCGCGTCCTCCCGCAGCCGTCCGATATAATGAAATCTCCAAGGAGTCCGAATGGCCATCAACAAGACTGACAAAATTTGGCACAACGGCAAGCTCATCAACTGGGACGACGCGACTCTCCACGTCATGTCGCACGTCGTCCATTACGGATCCTCCGTGTTCGAAGGCATCCGTTGCTACGAACTGCCCACAGGCCCCGCAATTTTCCGCGCCACCGAGCACATGCAACGCCTGACCGATTCCGCCAAGGTGTACCGCATGGACATCCCCTTCACCCGCGACGAACTGGTCAAGGGCATGCTCGACACCGTCGGCCACAACGGTGCATGGCCCTGCTACATCCGCCCCGTGATTTTCCGCGGATACGGCGACGCCGGCGTCAACCCGCTCAACTGCCCGGTCGAAACCTACATCGTGAATTATCCCTGGGGAAAATATCTCAGCGGCGACGGAGACGGTGTCGACGTCTGCGTCTCTTCCTGGACGCGCCTCGCTCCCAACACCCTTCCCGCCATGGCCAAGGCCGGCGCGAACTACATGAACTCGCAGCTCATCAAGATGGAAGCCATCGCCAACGGATACGTCGAAGGCATCGCGCTCGACAAAAACGGATTCGTCAGCGAAGGCTCCGGCGAGAACCTCTTCCTCGTCCATCGCGACAAGCTGATCACCGCTCCTCTCGGAAACTCGGTTCTGCCGGGCATCACCCGCGACTCCGTGCTTCAGATCGCCCGCGACCAGAACATCCCGATCATCGAGCAGATGATTCCTCGCGAAATGCTCTACATCGCCGATGAAGCCTTCTTCACCGGCACCGCCGCTGAGGTCACTCCCATCCGCTCCGTCGACCGCATCAAGGTCGGCAAAGCCACCATGGGACCGGTCACCAAAATCCTGCAGAAGGAGTTCTACGCCGTCGTCCGCGGCGAGAAGGCCGACCGTCACGGATGGCTCACTCCAGTTCCCGTTCGCAGCAAACAGCCAGTCGGGGTATAATTCCTGCCGTCAATCCAGCCTTGGGGCGCAGCTTCCAAAAGCCGCGCCCCTTCTGGCTTTTCTGCCCGGATACACAAAACATCTTCGAAGGAGGAAGTATGTCCCAGGGAATCACTCCGGAATTTATTCTCGGCTATCGCGCCATGATGCTCGACGGCCTCGCCCGCGAAGCGGAATGCACCAAGAAAGTTCTCGCCGCCGTGCCCGACGACAAATCCGACTATCGTCCCGATCCCCACGCCCGCACCGCCCGCGAACTGGCATCGCACATTGTGTGCGCCGACGTCAGTTTCCTCGACGGCATCGCCAATCTCGCATTCGGCATGGAAGGCGACAAGCAGTTCGCCACGACTGCGGAAACCGTCGCCTACTACGACGAACACATGAAGAGCGGCATCGCCCGCGTGCAGGAGATGACTGCCGAACAACTGATGACGCCGGTCAACTTCTTCAACGTCTTCAACCTGCCCGCCGTTTTCTATCTCGGATTCCTCAACAACCACAGCATCCATCACCGCGGCGAACTGGCCGTCTACCTCCGCCCCATGGGATCGAAGTGCCCCTCGATCTACGGCGGCAGCTACGACGAGCCGTTCCAAATGCCCGAAACCACCGAAACCGCCGAAACCGCCGCCTAGTTCTAGAAAAACAGTGGTTGCCCCACCCTTAAACGTCGCGCAGTTTGCGACGTTTAGGGTGGGCATTCTGGATTCGTAAAGGGGCACGAGTTTACTCGTGCCGTAGAGTCTTCCAACGACTGCGCCTTTAGGCGCTGCGCAGGCCCTTGCTCCGTGGAAGGGCACGACTTCAGTCGTGCCGTAACGCGTGCGAGATTTGCGGCTTCAGCCGCTGAGGTTTGCCGCGTTCCAACCCAACCCACAAAACCGGCAAACCAACGTAATCCCGCTGTGAACCCAATCACATTCCCCCAACCATGAGCAGAATGTAATAAATCATGCTCGCCCGCAACGCCGCGATCCGCGCCCTCATTCTTCTATTCGCGGCCCAAGCCTCCGCTGCCGGACCTTTCGTCCTGTTCCCGCAGACGCGCGAACTGATCTCCCCCGACGGACGCTCCATCGTCCGCAACGCCGACACCGAGCATCCCGCGCAGGATTTCGTTGGCACCTTCCACACCCTCTGGCTCATCGACTCCGTCACCGGACGCACTCGCAAGATCTGCGACTACGTCGGCCTCGCCGCCGCCGCGTGGTCAGGCAACGACTATGTCCTGGTCACGCAATACTTGAGCAAGAAAAGTTCGCGAGCCTTGGTCTTCCCGGCGCACTTCGATCAGGAACCGATCGTCCTCGACGTGACGCTGCTCTCGCGCACCGCGCCCGACGCCCTCCGC
>Ga0335080_10003968_pt1 | contig 15040 bp, 13 predicted proteins | sample Lox_Sample_34_FD_206720 | JGI IMG/M metagenome (GOLD analysis project Ga0335080, IMG submission 206720) | Soil microbial communities from Loxahatchee National Wildlife Refuge, Florida, United States - Lox_Sample_3.4 | ecosystem: Environmental > Terrestrial > Soil > Wetlands | place: USA... | reverse complement strand
AATAGCGCGAGCTAGTAACGCTTCTCAGGAGCGGAAATCGCCGTTCGCACGTCACAATACGCTTTCACCTTCTTTTGTTCAATTGGTGTTGATCCGCTACAGTGAAATAGATGGGACTTCCATCGGCACGGGCAGCTCTCCGCCAGTGGGCCGAAAGAATAAAGAATCGCGAAGACCAGCTTACGGTCCTACTCAGCCTCCTGATTGGTGTACTCGTCGGCCTGATGGTGGTGGCCTTCATCTTATTAACCGGCAGGCTGGCAGCCAACATGTACCCGGCGGGCGGCGCCGCCTGGCGGCGCGTGGTGATCCCGATCATCGGGGCGGGCGTTTCCGGATATTTCCTTTACCGATATTTTCCAAACGCTCGCGGCAGCGGAATTCCACAGACGAAGTTCGCCATCTTCATCCAGGATGGTTACATTTCGATGCGGACGGTATTCGGAAAGTTCATGTGCTGTTCGGCATCGCTGGCCAGCGGCATCGCACTCGGACGTGAAGGCCCATCGGTCCAGATCGGCGCCGGAATCGCGTCGGTGCTGGGACGCAAGTTCGGGTTGAGCAAAGCCAGCGTGAAAGCGCTGGTGCCGGTAGGATGCTCAGCGGCACTTGCGGCTGCGTTCAACACACCGATTGCCGCGGTGCTATTTTCACTCGAAGAAATCCTGGGAGACCTGCACGCGCCCGTACTGGGTACCGTTGTGATCAGTTCAGCGACTTCGTGGATCGTACTGCATTTATTGCTGGGCGACGAGCCGCTATTCCATGTCCCCGCGTATCGGCTGATCAATCCGCTCGAGTTCGGAGTCTATGCGGTACTCGGAGTCGTGGGTGGGCTCGGATCGGTCGCTTTCGTCAAGCTGCTGTTGGGCATCCGGGTCTGGTTCATGCGGCTGCCGAAGGCGAGCCAATGGATCCAGCCTGCCGCAGGCGGTTTAGCGGTCGGACTGCTGGGCTGGTTCATGCCCGAAGTTCTCGGCGTCGGCTACGACTACGTGGAACGCGTGTTGGGCGGTGACTTTCCGCTGAAGATCGTTGCGATGCTGGCCATCTTGAAGATCATCGCCACAGCGATGTGCTATTCGTCCGGAAATGCCGGCGGCATTTTCGGCCCGAGCTTGTTTATCGGCGCGATGTTGGGTGGGACGGTGGGCAGCGTGGCACATTGGCTGTTGCCGCAACAGACCGCGGGTCCCGGCGTATATGCGCTGGTGGGGATGGGCACTGCATTCGCCGGAATCGTCCGCACGCCGCTGACTTCGGTGATCATGATCTTCGAGCTGACCCGCGATTACTCGATCATCGTGCCGCTCATGATCTCGAACCTGATCAGCTTCTTCATTTCTTACCGGTTGCAGCGCGAACCAATCTACGAAGCCCTCGCGATTCAAGAAGGCGTTTATCTGCCGACTGGCGAATCGCGGCACGAGGTGGAGCAGATGCGCGTGGGCGATATCATGCAGAATGCAAATAGCGCACTGCCGGCCGATTTGGACGTCGCGACCGCCCAGCAGCGGTTGGACGATATGAGCCATCAGAGTTGGCCGGTAGGTGAAGCGAACTGGCTGTACGGCATTGTCACGACTTCGGAACTCAAGGAAGTGGAGAGTCCCGCTTCGACGCTGCTCAATCAGGTTGTCAATCCCGCGGACTCTTTTCCCTACCTTTATCCGGACCATCCCTTGTCGGTCGCATTGGAACGAATGGGTGCCGCCAGCGGCGATGTACTTCCAGTGGTAAGCCGGGCGAACCGCCGGCGCTTGCAGGGAGTGATTACGCTGGCGGACATCCTGGGCGCCTATGGCGTGGCCAAGCAGGAGGCAGCCAGCCAGTAGCATGCCCATCCCAAATCGCGACGCTTCGACCATGAACGCGGCCGGGCCGACAGTCGGACTGGTGGTATCGATTGTCCTCGTGTTAGGCGGGCTTTGGAGCCTGGATGTATTTTTGGCGAGGACAGAGCAGGACGCGGTCCAGGATGAAGCCGCCAGAATGTACCAGCAAGGCAAGGCGGCGCTGGATCATGGGAACGCGGCCGAAGCGGTGGAAGCCTTGCGCCGCGCCAGTTCATTAGTCCGAGATAGCCGCGAATATCAGCTCGAATATGCGCAGGCGTTAATCTCAGCGGGAAAGTTGGAGGAGGCGGACGCGGATTTGAAAACGCTTCTGCAAGCCGATCCGAACAACGGGCAAGCCAATCTGCTGGCAGCGCGCCTGATGGCCAAGCAGGGAAAAGCGGCCGACGCCGAATCGCATTATCACCGCGCGATCTACGGATCCTGGCAGGAAAACGCGCCGAAGCATCGCTCCGAGGTGCGGATGGAACTCGTCAAATTCCTCGCTTCGCGCGGCGAGCAGCAGGAATTGTTGGCAGAGCTGCTGGCGTTGGATAACGAAACGCAGTCCAGTGTCCCGATGCGAAAGCAGATTGCGCATTGGTATCTGCTGGCCGGGTCGCCCGTCCGGGCAGCGGCCGTCTATCGCGATTTGGTTCGCCGCGATCCCGATGACGCTGCCTCCTATGTCGGCTTGGGTGATGTTGAAATGGCGCAGGGCGATTATCATGCCGCATTAGCCGCGTTTCAGGATGCAAGCCGCCGAGAGGCAGAAGATCCGGCCGTGCAACACGATATCGAACGGTCCATGGCAGTCATCGCACTTGACCCTACGCCGCGCCGTCTCAGCTCCGCGGAGAAGTTTGCACGATCCACACAGATTTTGAAGCAAGCTCGCGACGCGCTGGATCGCTGCCTTAGCAATCATGCAACAGGCAGCGTCGAAGACATGCGGAAGATGGTGGAGGCGTGCGACAAGATGCTGGCGGAGAAGGCGCCGGCGCATGTCACCAACGAGCTTTCCGAAGCTCGTCTGACTTTCGCCGAGCAGTTGTGGCAGGCACGGGTCAAAGCGTGCGGTCCAAATGGATCGGATCAGGAGGACGCACTGAGTCTGATCATGGCCAAACTGGCGCGCTCGTGAAACGGGCCCTAGTGCTCGTGTTCGGCGTTGGCTAGCAACACCGGCTTTCCGTGTGGAGTGTGCCGATAGGCGTCGGCCCAGGCTTCCTTGCGATTTAGCATCGCATCCGGTGTAGTGAGCCCTTTGGCGGCCACAAGCCGCTCGAGAGCCGCCAGCCAGTGTTGGTAATAGCGCGAGCCGTCGTCGGGTTCTCCGCGATCCCCGGCGGCTTTCAGCTCGGCGGCTAGTGTAGCCGCCCACTCCTTCCAGGTGAAGTAACCTCGTTCGGAGAGCCGGACGGCCATGGCGAAAGCTTGCGCTTCCCACGGCTCTTTGAATACAGGACCGTCTGCGTCGCGCGGAAAATTGGGTAGGTCAGAAGGATTCAAGGTAGTCATCCCACATATCGATATAGACTGCATCGCGCGAGGAGGCCTGGTCACCCCACAGCTCGCGCGCGGCGAATCGAACTGAGTAGACATGCTGCGGATTCTCGCCGAGAAAATGCGCGTTCGTATCGGGAAAAACGTAGATGCCGTGATCGCGATCAATGACGCCCGTCTTTCCTCGCGCGTATCGCGGAAGGCGCGTGTGGCCGGTGGGGTTGATATTGCGGGCGCGAACCCGCTGTCCGACGCGAAAACGCGGCGCGACCGGAACATCGCGGCTGGCGAGGCCGCCGGTGCGAATCACTGATGGGACCTTGTCGGCCGTTAGCGCCGGCATGGATTTTGGAGATCCGAGCGTGGGAGTTCCCGTTTCGATCTCCTCGCGCGTCACGGAATCAGTCTTAATGAGCTTTTCTTCCAGGCGCTTGAGCCATTTCTCGTAGTAGCTCATGCGCAGATAGTCGGCTGCCCGAATCTGCTCAATTTGATGGCGCCCGGCGTCAATGTTCCACCGGCGGCCGACGCGTGTTGCGATGTTCATCGCGAAAACACGGCCTTCCCAAGGCGCATGAAACACCGGCTCGTTCGCTTCATATTCGATGGGGCCCATGCCGTGCATCCCGCCCATGTCGTGGACGCTGTTCAAGCCGAGGCTCCCTTCCGCGGGGCGGCGACCTTCGCGACACCGACCATCGCGTCGCGAGTGACGATTTCGGCCAGTTCTTCGCGCGTTAACTTTTCTGTTCCGGCCGGGCGCTCCGGCAGAACGAGATAACGCAGCTCGGCGGTGCTGTCCCAGACGCGCACTTCAACGTCTTCGGGAATGTCGAGACCAAACTCGCGCATGACGCCACGCGGATCGATGACCGCACGCGATCGATACGGCGCCGACTTGTACCAAACCGGCGGCAATCCGAGCACCGACCATGGATAGCAGGAGCACAGCGTGCAAACCACCAGGTTGTGAACCTTGGGAGTGTTTTCAAGGACCACCATATGCTCGCCCTGCGAGCCCCCGAATCCCAGTTCGGCGATGGCGGATGTGCCGTCCGAGAGCAGGCGCTGCTTATACTCTGGATCGGTCCAGGCTCGCGCCACCACCTGCGCGCCATTGCGCGGCCCGATCTGCCGTTCGTACATGTCCACGAGCGCGTCGAGCGCCGCCGCGTCGACAATGCCCTTCTCCACTAACAGCGATTCAAGCGCCTTGGTTCGCAGCGCAAGATCCGACGGGACGGCCTGGTGGTCGTGATGATGGTGATGTCCGTGATCGTGGTCAGAATGGTCGGTCGACATCGGTATTGAGCATTGTACTTGAAGCACGGGCGCATTCGAATGCTGCACGGGCTACAATGACCGGAAAAGATGCCTACGCTCTCGCGCGATATCGTTTATGCGCTGCGCGCCTTCCGACGCAATCCCGGATTCACGCTGGCGGCGTTGTTGTCGCTGGCGATCGGAATGGGCGCCAATACCGCGGTCTTCAGTGTCGCCAATGCACTTTTGCTAAGGCCGCTACCGTATCAGGATCCCGGCCGGCAGGCGATCCTGTGGAATCGCTCGCCTGGGTTAGGAATCACGCAGGACTGGTTCTCGACCGCGCAATACTTCGACATCAAGAACTCGACGCGATCCTTCGAGCAGGTGGCCATCGCGATCGGCGGCAATTTCAACCTGACCGGCAATGGGGAACCGGAACGCGTTGGCGCGGTGCGGGTTTCGTCCAATCTATTCACGATGCTTGGCGTGAAGGCGAAATCCGGGAGATTGTTTGTCGCCGATGATGACCGGCCCGGCCAGATACCCGCTGCGGTTCTGACCCATGGCATGTGGGGCCGACGTTTCGGCCGCGATCCGCACATCGTGGGACGAACCATCCTGATCAACGGGCTTTCGTATCGAGTGGTGGGCGTGCTGCCGGAAGGCTTTGGATTGCCGCGCGAAGTTCTACCGACGCTTTCCGGGACCGATCAGGCGGATGTTTTTCTTCCACTGCCGCTCGGGCCGGAGGCGGCGCGTGTGCGAACCAATGAGGATTACAACATCATGGGCAAGCTGAAGCCCGGCGTCCGCGCCGAACAAGCCCAAGCCGAGATGGACACGCTGACCGCACGGCTGCGGCGCGATTATCCGGAGTCGTATCCGCCCAATGGCCGGCTGACGTTTGGGATCGTGCCGCTGCTCGACCAGGTGGTTGGCGAGGTGCGTCGAACGTTGTGGATTCTTCTTGCAGCCGTCGGTTTGGTGCTGCTGATCGCCTGCGCGAATGTTGCGAACTTGTCGCTTTCGCGCGCGATGGCGCGGCAGCAGGAGGTCGCCGTACGAGCGGCATTAGGAGCCAGCCGGCCGCGGATCGTGACGCAACTGCTCACCGAGAGTCTGCTGCTCGCACTGGGCGGCGCTGCTCTAGGCGTGGCCCTCGCTACGTTGAGTTTGAAGTGGCTTAAGATCGCGGGCAGTACAACTGTTCCACGATTGACGGAAATCGAGGTCGATTTTCGCGTGTTGCTCTTCACCGCGCTGTGTTCGCTGGCGGCGGGTGTGCTCTTCGGCCTGGCACCGGCGTGGCGAGTATCGCGAATCGAGTTGCAGACAGCATTGCGGCAGGCCGGGCGAGGCGCGGCGGGTTTGGGCGCGATGTGGGGACGCGGAAACAATGCGCGCAAAGTGCTGGTGATCGCCGAACTCGCGTTATCGGTTGTTTTGCTGATCGGCGCCGGATTGTTGATTCGCAGCTTTGCCCGGCTACAGCAGGTTTCGCCGGGATTCGATGCCCACAATGTCCTGACATTCGACCTGACGATGGCGGGACGCCGCTACGCAGATCCGGCTACCGTGCTCAACACTTATCGCGAGCTTTGGCAGAGGCTGGGGCACCTGTCGTCCGTGACCGCGGCCGGAGGAACCACGTCGATTCCGCTGAGCGAAGCCTACGCCTGGACTCCGATCACCATCGAAGGGCGCGTTCCGCTGCCAGGCGAGAAGTTCATCAATTCGGATGCACGAGTTGTAGGCGGCGATTATTTCCAGGCCATGGGGATTCCCCTGCGTCGCGGCCGATTCTTCAACGAGCAGGATACGATCGCGGCGCCTCGAGCGGTGATCATCGACGAGCACATGGCGGAAGAGTATTGGCCGGGCCAGGACCCCGTCGGAAAGCGCATCCATATTGTCGAATTCAAGCCGCAGGATGCCTGGCCGACGATCGTTGGCGTGGTGGGCCGGGTGAAGCAAGACTCACTCGATTCCGATCCGCGGATCGCATTCTACATGCCGCACACTCAGCATCCGGCGCGAGCCCTGACTCTGGTTGTGCGCGCAGCCACGGATCCCGCCAGGCTAACCGGCGCGGTGCGAAACGAAATTCGCGCGGTAGACCGCGATCTTCCGATGTATTCGGTGCGGACGATGCTGGAGCGCGTGGAGCAGTCGGTTGCGCGCCGGCGTTTCTTCGAAATGATGCTCACGCTGTTTGCGGGGCTCGCGTTGGTTCTCGCGGTGGTGGGGATCTACGGGGTGATGGCGTATCTGGTGAGCCAGGGAACGCGTGAAATCGGCATACGCGTCGCGATGGGTGCGACGCAGCGCGCGATTCTTGGTCTGGTGATCCGGCGCGGGATGGCGCTGGCATTGTTGGGCGTGGGCATTGGCCTCGCTGTGGCGTTCGCAGTGACCCGCACGATGCGCAGCTTCTTGTTCGGTGTTGACGCGACCGATCTCGTGACGTTTGCGTGCGTCGGAATCGCACTGACACTGATCGCCCTGGTAGCCTGCCTGATTCCAGCGCGCCGCGCCGCAAAAGTGGATGCTGCGGTATCGCTGGCGTGTGAATAGCCTCGATCGCGCCAGACGCGGCGAGTTCGAGGATCAATCTGCTATACTCACCGCGATGGTGGAAGCGTTTGCTGCTTTGTGCGAGCGCGTGCGGTCGGGCGACGGTATCGCGCGAGATGCGCTGTATCGCCTGGCATTTTTCCGCCTTCGGACGATCGCTTCGGGGCTGTTGCGAAGGGAGCGTCCGGGCCACACGTTGCAGCCGACAGCGCTGGTCAGTGAGTTGTTTCTCAAACTGCGCCGGCTGGAAACGCGCATCCTGAACGAAGATCATTTCTTCCGGATTTCGGCGCGCGCGATGCGCCAGGTGCTGATCGATTATTCGCGGCACCAACGTCCCGCCAAGCAGGTTTCAGCCGATTCGATTCCCGAGCTGCTGCTTTCGTCCGGCGATCGCACCGAGGATCCCGAATCGACGCTGGCGGTGAAAATGGTTTTCGAGCAATTGCGGTCGCTGGATCCGAAGGTCGCCGAGACGGTTTGGATGCGTCTGGTGGAAGGTGTCACAGTGCAGGAGTTGAGCCAGCGTCAGAAGCGGGAAATGTGGCGGGTCCGCGCGGATTGCGATTTCGGGATGCAGTGGATGGCGAATCGGCTGAAGCGCTACGCCTGAGGGAGCTTTAGGCGAGAGGATTCGACCACTTCAGATTCCCAAATCGTCCGAAATCATTGTCAGAAGAGCAGAGTTCGGCGTGGTGCTCGATAGCCAGCGCGGCTAGGTGTGCGTCTGACACTAGATTGCCGCCTACGCCCGACTCCAGCAGCAAATCGCGGAGGATCGTGAGATGGTGCGGTCCCGGCTGAACCAAGACGACCGACGGCTGACTCACCCAAGACTCGATAACATCAAATGCAGTTTTCACCGGCAATGGGCTATTAAAAATGCCCTGGCGCGTTGTCAACCGCAGAAATGCCATCAAAACTCCCCAAGGCATTCCGATGGTCTCCGAACTCGACATGACCGACTCGATCCATAACCGCGCTTTGCGGTGCAATGGCGCATCTCTGTTTACGGCATAGATGAGGATGTTGGCATCAAGAATGATCACTTGCGAAGTGAGAGCTTGTGACTGAGTTCTTCGTCTTCAATAGCCTCGGCCGCAGCCACAGCCTTGTCCCACCGGAAATTCTGTTCTGAGCCCAGGGAGAACGATGCTTGGGTAAACGGTCGCCCGGTCCGCTTAGGGCGGGTTGCTCCCGTGCGGATCGCGTCGTTTAGAGCTTGTTTGAAGGAAATGCCGAGGCGCTTCATGCGGTCGCGCACGAGTCGCTCCACATCGGGATCGAGCGTGACAGTGGTCCTCATGCTGCAATCATAGCATCAACATTGTTGCTGTCATGATGCTCGACCTCACAATCGCAAGGAATCGAGTATCGAACTTGGCGGCTAGGGCACGCGCTGGATGGACACAAAGACGTCTTCCCCTGCCAGCGACAATTTCGCGGCCCCGTTCGGGGTTGCGGTCTGATCCAGACGTTCGGCGAGTAACTCGTTGCGCAGGTAATCCTGATGCGCGCTGATCGCGTCGGCGATGCGGGCGGAGGCTGTATAGTTGACCACGATGCGGTCAGAGATATCGAGGCCGAGCGATTTTCGCTGATCCTGCACGAGGCGATTGAAGTCGCGGGCCAGGCCTTCCTGGATTAGTTCGGGAGTGAGCGTGGTGTCGAGCGCCATGAAAGTGCCCTGCTCGATCGCGCAATTGAGGTTGTTGGGCGCTTCGAAGTAGATGACCACGTCCTCAGTGCTGAGTTCAAATGTTTGCCCCTCGACCTCGACACTATATGGGCCACCGCGCAAAACGCGGTCAAGGTTGGTCTGCGTAAAGTACGAGTGATAGTGGGAAGCCACTTGCCCACACGGGATGCCAACTGTTTGGCATTTGGTTTCACGCGAACGTGGACTCCGATGTCGGCCTCGTCGACCAGCACGCGCACACCTTTGATGTTTGCCTCTTCCTTGAGTTGCTCGATGTAGTTTGTGTCGGATAGAACGTTCCGATCGAACTGAACGTTCGGAAATACATAAAGCGTCCCGAGTGGCTGTCGAATTTTCACCTTGCTCTGCGTGCGCAGATTCAAAGCGAGATTCTTGAGGCGGATTACGGCTTCGATGCTCAGCTCGAGCGCTTCATCCACGCGCGACTCATCCACCTGCGGATAGCTCGTCAAATGCACCGATTCGGACGCATCCGGATTCACGGATCGCACCAGGTTCTGGTAAATCTCCTCCGTCAAGAACGGCAGCGACGGCGCCATCACTTTGGTCACCGTGACCAGGACGTGATACAGCGTCTGGTACGCTTCGTTGTCGCTGGACCAAAAGCGGCGGCGCGATCGGCGCAGATACCAATTGGAGAACTCTTCGTCGAATTCCTGGAATGCCTCGATCAGCCGGTAGTGCTCGAAATTCTGGAACGCGTCGTTGGCGTGGCCGACCAGCCGCTGCAGCCGGCTCAGAATCCAGCGATCGAGTTCATTCGAAGGACGTTCCGGCGGCGGGCTGGGCTTCCAGCCGTCGGCGGTCGCATACATCACAAAAAAGCTGTAGCAATTCCAGAACGTGAGCAGCTTGCGGCGAGCCTCGCCGTCGATGGTCTGTCCGCCACCGGAGGCAGGTTGCAGATCCGGGAAGTTGAGATTCTGCGCCGTCTTCTGCTCGGTGTAGATATAGCGCATCACTTCGGCGCCAAACTGTTCGGCGGCCTCGTCGAACGCGATCGCGTTCCCCTTCGACTTGTGCATCTCCTCGCCGCGGGCATCGCGCACCAGCGCGTGACCGAGCAGAGCCTTGAATGGAGCGCGCCCGTCAATCATCGCGCTCATCGCGAGCATCGAGTAAAACCAATTTCGAAACTGCCCGGGAAAACTTTCGAGCACCAGATCGGCGGGGAACCACTTTTCCCAATACTCGCGATCGGTGGAATAACGGATGGTGCTGAATGGCACGATGCCGGCGTCGAGCCACGGATTGCCGACGTCCTCGATTCGCGATGCAACCGCACCGCACTTTTCGCAGTGAATCTTGACCGCATCGACATACGGACGGTGCGGCGAATTGCCCTCGAACTTCTCCCATCCTTCGGCCGCTTTTTCCTTCAGCTCTTCGCGACTCCCGATCACCATGAAGTGCTCGCAGGCGCCGCACACCCAGATCGGCAAAGCGAGACCCCAGAAGCGCTTCTTCGAGATCATCCAGTCGCTCATGTTGCGGAGCCAATCCAGCTCGCGCGCTTCGCCTTCAGGTGGAATCCACTTGATTCCGGGCACCACGCGCTGGATGCGATCCCGCCAGTCCATGCGGATGAACCATTCGTCGACGGGGCGGAAGACGAGTTCTTCCTTGCAGCGCCAGCAATGCGGGTAAACGTGCGGATATTTTTCGCGCGCGACCAGAAATCCGGTGGATTTGAGCGCGGCGACGACATTCTCCGCAACACCGTTCGCGTTGTGGCCGGTGAACTGTCCGAAGCCTTCTTCGAAAACGGAGCTTTCATCCAGCGGCGCGATGAACGGCAGTTTGTTTTCGTGACCAAGTTCCTGGTCCTCGGCGCCGCATCCCGGCGCGATGTGAACCAGGCCGGTACCTTCAGCGCCGCTGATGGCATCCCACGCAATCACGCGATGCGATTCAGCCGCCGATCGGCCGCCGCCGGTCTCTCCATACGGAAACACACCGCCGGGCTGCTTTTGCGCCGGAAGGTCGTCGAATGGACCCGTGTAGGTCAGACCAATCAGCGCGCTGCCCGGCATCTCTTCCAGGACTTCGACACCGCCGCTGCCTTTGAGAATGGTGCGAATGGACGCGAGCTTATGAGTTTCGTGCTTGCCTTCCACTTGCAGATCCTGAACTCGCTCGTGCTCGAAATTGTCTTTCGCGACGTAGTACGTCCACTCGCCGTGGCGGACCTTCAAATACGTCATCTGAGGATTCACGGCGACGGCGACGTTGGATGTGAGGGTCCAGGGAGTCGTCGTCCAGACCAGCAGCGCGGTGTGATCCTGGCCCTTCAAAGGGAAGCGAACGAATACCGACGTGTGACTGGTGATGCGACGGCCCTCGGCGACTTCCATCTGCGATAGCCCCGTGCCGCAGCGTCCACACCAGGGCATCACATCGTGGCCGCGATAGATGAATCCCTCTTCGTGGCACTTTTTCAGAAAGCCCCAGATGGTGTAGTTGTTTTCGTCAGAGAACGTGAAGTAGCTTCCGCCGTATTCCGCCGAGCCGAGCTTGCGGATGATTTCGCTGGCGCGCGCGGTTTCCCTGCGGCCGCTCGGCAGCGTTACAGTGACGACCTTGTCGCCGGATGCCAAGGCGTCGCGCAATTCCAGCAGAACTTTCGGATCGTCCCAGTCGCACCAGTAGCCCAGCCGGATGGACTGCTCAGTTTGACGCGCGGCAAACGTGAGCACGCGCTCCTTGCAAGCGCGCACGAAATTTTCGATACCGAAGTCGTGAATCTCGCGCTTGGTCTTCAACCCGAGGCTCTTCTCCACCTCGACTTCCACCCACAGGCCTTGACAGTCAAATCCGTTCTGATAGCGCAATTCCCGGTCCCGCATCGCGTGATAGCGCTGGTACATGTCCTTGAGCGAGCGTCCCCAGGCGTGATGCACGCCCATCGGATTGTTGGCGGTGATGGGACCATCGAGAAACGACCAGTGCGATTTGCCGGCGTTCTGCGCGCGCAGCTTTCCGAAAATATCGCGCTCTTCCCAGAAACGGAGCATCTCGTGCTCGATGGCGGGAAAATCAGGCACTCTTGGAACCGGCCGGTACATAGTCTCGGGAGAAATCGGGCGAAAGAATGGCGGAAACAAACGCCCTGAATCTTGATCATAGCATCCGGGTCAAATCTGGAGCATTTCCGCCCGCGGCACCGCGCGCCAACCGGTGAACTCCGCTTGATACTGACGGCCATGTCTGTACAATGTCTACATGCTTCTGCGAAGTGGACTGCTCTGTGTTGCGCTTTCCGCGCTGACGCCACTGACTGCGTCGGATTGGACCATGTTCGGAGGCAACCCGCAGCGGACCGGTTGGGCCGAAGGCGAGAAGGACATCGATCGCAATAACGCCAAAGATCTCACTCTGCTGTGGAAGGCTTCGCTCGACAACCAAGCCCGCGAACTCACTTCACTGACCGCGCCTGTCGCCGCCGAGTGGGTTGTCACGACGACCGGGATGAAGGAAATCGTGGTGGTTGGCGGTGCCTCGGACAATCTCTTCGCGCTCGATGCCGAAACCGGCAAAGAGTTATGGAAGAAAACTTTCACCGCCGAAACCAAGCCCAAACAGTCGCCCTTCTGGCTATGCCCCAACGCGTTGAACGCGACGCCGCTCATCGCCAAGCGCGGCCTGGACGTGGTGGTGTTTACGATTTCGGCCGACGGAAAATTGCACACGTTGGATGTGCATAACGGCGAGGACAAGGTGCCCCCCGTCCAGTTCGTTCCGCCGTATTCCAAGAACTGGAGCCTGGGGATTCAACACAACGTCCTGTACACCACGACATCGCAGGGCTGCAACGGCGCGAAGTCGGGCGTCTACGCGATGGATCTATCGGACCACAAGGTCACATTCTTCCAGGCGAGTCCGAACGGCGCCGGTGTATGGGGACGCGCGGGCGCGGTGATCAGCCCCGCGGGTATGGTTTACGCGCAGACCGGGGACGGCGAGTATGACGCCAAGGCCGGAAAATTTCCCGACACCGTACTACAGCTTTCGGCGCCCGATCTGAAACTGGTGGATTACTACACGCCCTCGAACCATGCGTACTTGACTCGCAAAGACCTCGATTCCGGCAGCATGAGCGCGGTCTATTTCCCGTTCAAAGACTGGCAACTACTCGCCTCGGGCGGCAAAGAAGGCGTGATCGCGCTGCTGGATGCCAAGGGGATCGGCGGCGCCGAGCATAAGACGCCGCTCTATCGCAGCCCGCAACTGGTGAATGAGGAAGCGGATTTCGCAGGCCGCGGATTCTGGGGTTCGTTCGCGACCTGGAAGGACGATGCGGGTGAGCGCTGGCTGTATGCACCGGCCTTAGGCGAAGCATCCGCAAAAGGCGGACCTTACGCTCACAACAACGGACCAGCGCCGAACGGCAGCATCCTCGCGTTCAAAGTGGAGGAGAAAGACGGCAAGCCGGTTCTGACCCCCGCCTGGATTTCACGCGACATGAACGTGCCCGATCCGCCGATTGTCGCCAACGGCGTGGTATACGCAGTATCCACCGGTGAATTCACGCGTCAATGGAAGCCAGAGGGCGGTCTATTCAATTCGAAAGAACGCGCCGACCGGCATACCGGTAACGCGATTCTTTACGCCTTCGATTCGGCCACCGGCAAGGAATTGTTCTCGAGCGGCAAGACGATGCCCGGGTGGACCCACTTCAGCGGCATCGCTCTATCGGGCGGGAAGATCTTCGTCACCACTTACGATTCGACCGTTTACGCGTTCGGGCTCAAGCCATAGTCCAGCAGGGTGCTGAAGAAGGCAAAAAACCGCTTGCTTGCGCGCGCGGCTCAGAAGGCCGCCAGCGTGCTTTCAACAACTGACTGAGCCGCGACCGCAAGGGAGCGGGTTGCCACGCCATTTTTCAGCACCCTGCTAGAGCATCCTGATCCGGAGATTGCGCGCTTCGATCTTCATGCCGGTCGGCGTGACGTGCAACTGAACTCCGATTAGTCCGTCCTTGCGCCGATGCTCGGCGTCCTCGTCCAGAAACACGCACATGACATGGCCGTTCGTATTGCCGCGGGCGACAATTTGCACGTCATTCCAGTCCTGATTCTTGATGAATTGTTTGAGCGTGTCGGAATCGCCGACCGATCCCAGCGACCCGGGCTTCTTACCGCCGAACGACGCTGCATAGATCCCGCGCAGGGCGAGAAAACCGCGGCCGCGTTCTTCGTAAAGCTGGCCGGTGAACATCTGCGCGGCGTCGATATCGGCCTGATAGCCTTGCATCACCCATTTGGCGACATCGGGCCGCTCGATGCTGCGGTACTGGAAGCCGCTGTTGCCCGCAGAGCCGCCGGTCAGGCGGTATTGAGCGCGAAAATCAAAATCCGCCGGCTGGCCGCCTCGCCAGATGCAGAACGTGTTCTGCTTGGGCTGATGTGCGGGAGTGGTCTCGCCCGTTATGGCTCCATCGGCAACGCGCCAAAAATCCGGATCGGCATCCCAGCCGTGAATGCTTTTGCCGTCGAACATCGATTCAAAGCCGTTTTCCGCCATTGGAGGAACCACAGAAGCTGGATCAAAATGCTGCTGCGCTTTCGAATCGCGCGGCAACAGGGCCGCCGATGCAAGCGCCAACAAATTTCTTCGACTGACGGTAGCACATTGAATTCGCATAGGATCCTCGAACCGGGTTTGAGTGTATCACGCAAAAAGCAGGCTTGGACGAGGCCCGCTTTAGTACGATGGAATTAGATGGGCCAACGCTACTTTCCGTTCGTGCTGGCCGCCGGCGTCGTCGCGCTGGACCGAATCACGAAACTGATTATCAAATCGAACATCGGCATATGGGACCGGCCGATCCGCGTGATTCCCGGATTCTTTAACATCGTACACACCGAAAATCCGGGCATCGCGTTCGGACTCTTCGCCGATTCGGTGAGCCCCTGGCGCAACGTGCTGTTGATCGGGTTCTCAATCGGTGTTCTGGCGCTGATTTCGATCGCGCTGATTCGCGGCGATCAGGGCGGAGTCCAGAGCCGGGTGATGCGCTCGGGGCTGGGGCTGGTGCTGGGGGGCGCGTGCGGAAACCTTTATGATCGGCTGCTGCATGGAACTGTAACGGATTTTATCGAGGTCCACGCTAACCAGTATTATTTCCCTTCGTTCAATG
>Ga0335080_10003965_pt1 | contig 15044 bp, 13 predicted proteins | sample Lox_Sample_34_FD_206720 | JGI IMG/M metagenome (GOLD analysis project Ga0335080, IMG submission 206720) | Soil microbial communities from Loxahatchee National Wildlife Refuge, Florida, United States - Lox_Sample_3.4 | ecosystem: Environmental > Terrestrial > Soil > Wetlands | place: USA... | reverse complement strand
CCTCGGGATCAAACTGCGCCGTACTCTCAGCAGAACTGCACGCGGTCAACCGCTCGAACACCGCCCCCATCAAAGCGTCTTTGTCGCGGAAGCGCCGGTACACATTTGCCGGCGACATGCCGGCTTTACCCGCAATGCGAGGTAAAGTAGTGCCTTCCAGGCCATGTTTGGCCAGAACCGCCTCGGCCGCATCCAGCATGCGTTGGAGCGACTCCTGACTGCGTTTCTGGAGGGGATGAATGAGAGCCCGCTTCCTGGTCATGGTCAGATTATTCCCCTTGACAAAATGTGATTATAGATTCACATTATCAGCATAAAATGTCAATGGCGATTTACATTATCACAAAAAGGAGGACCAATTCCCCATGAAGGCCCGGCCAATCGGAATTACCATCTTGGCATTTCTGTTTGCACTGAATGTAGCCGTGTACGCTGTTTTCGCTCTGTTGGCGGTTTTCAACCACGGTGCGCTGGTAGCGGTGTTGCACACGCTTAGCCCATCCGGCGCTGGTCCGGAGACGATCCACAGTTCCATGGGGCGCCTGCAGCCGATCTACTATTCAGGCATGGCGATTCTTACCTGTGCCATGGCCGTGGGTTTCTGGAAGCTGCAGAACTGGGCGCGAATCGTCATGCTCGCGTTGATCGCGCTTTCGCTGCTTTTGATGACCACCGAAGTACGGCCTCTGCTGGCTACACCGACTGCTGGAGCGATCATTTTCACGCTAGTGCGAATTGCGCTCTCGGTGTTCTGGCTGTGGTATCTCCTTCGTCGCCCGGTGCGCGATGTCTTCCGGCGAGAGGCGGCTGCAGCATTCGGGCGAGTGTTGAGTGTTGGGGCATTTTTCTTGTTTGTGTTAGGACCTGCGCAGGCGCAGAACGATGTCTCCGACATAATCCTTGTGAATGCCAACGTCTTCACCGCATCCAACGCGCATCCACATGCGGAAGCAATCGCGATCAAAGGTGAACGGATACTCGCTGTCGGGATGAACCAGGAGATCATTTCGCTTGCTGGTCCGAAGACGAAGAAGATTGACGCAGCCGGTCGCCTCGTGATCCCTGGCATCCTGGATACGCATATTCACTACATGCTGATGGATGCTGTTCCTGATGTTACGACCGTCGACTTTGGAGGATTCGCGCCAACTTGCAAGCACGTGCTCGAGATGGTCGCGGACAAAGTCAACGACGTATCGGTCGGAAACCTGCTCTTTGGCTTCATGGGCGCAAACGCCTTTTTCGATCCGGAGTGCACTCCTGCTGCGCTTGACCGTGTTGCGCCGCATACTGCAGTTTTCCTGGCCGGCGGAACTGTGCATGCCGGGATGCTGAATAGCGCCGCCGTGAAATGGTTTGGGATCGACACCAGCGCATCGCCTCCACTTGCAGGTTGGTACGGCAAGAATGCGAAATCTAAAACATGGGACGGAGTCGTCCATAACTCGGCCATGCTCCCTTTGTTCGTGAGAGCAATCTCCGATGGCTCCAAGGACGACGAGAAGCTGCGAAAATACTTTGTCGACGAAGCTAGGTGGGGGATCACCGGGAATACGTTTATGGAATACAAGCCCGCGGCTAGGATCGAGCAACTCGCCCGCGTCAATGCGCCGTTCCGGGTGTGGGTCATGCCGTTCGCCCAGTACGAGACCGGTCAGAAACGGCGCAGGCTCCAGCAGGCGACGGTCCCGCCCGCCATCGCGGACCGGGTCACCTCGCACGGCGAGAAGTGGGTGCTCGATGGCGAGCCGGTTCATCGCACCGCTCCCATGCGTGCTCCCTATGCTGACGACCCCACAACGTCGGGGCAGACCGACTACCCCGACGCGGAGGTACGAGCAATTCTGAGCGAAGCGGTTCAACATAACCTGCCATTAATGATTCATGTGACCGCCGATCGCAGTACCGAGCAGCTTCTGAATCAGATGGACGCTACCGGCGGCGAGAAGGTCTGGGCGAATCGTCGCCTCCGCATTGAACATGGCAACGGCCTCATGGAAGACTTGATCCCCCGCGCCAGGAAGCTCGGCGTGATTGTGGCGGAGAACCCGATGTATCTCGGTGAGCTACCGCTCAGCCCTCAGCGCCCTCCAGTCTGGACTCCATGCCGGTCGGTCCTCGAGGCCGGAATTCCGCTCGTCCTTGCCAGTGACGGCCGGCCTGATTTTCCGTTCCTGAATCCATTCCTCAATATCCAGATCGCGACCACTTACGCCCTTTATCCAAAGGAAGCAATCACACGCGAGCAGGCGCTCATCGCTTTCACGCGAACTGCAGCCTATTCCGAATTCGTCGAAGACCGGCTTGGGACGCTCGAGGTCGGCAAGTTGGCGGATTTGGCGGTGTTGTCGCAGGATATCTTCAAGGTCTCAAATGATGATCTGCCGAAAACCGAATCGGTGCTGACTATTGTTGGAGGCAACATCGCGTACAGCCGCGAACCGATTCAATAGCAAACGACGCCGGAGGGGCCACCCTTAAGAGGCCGGTAGAGAGCGATGGTTTACGGGAACACCCCTCGCGCTCTTCTCGTCACCGAAGCGAATAGTCGGCAAAGCGAACAATGAACGCTCGCTCACCCCGGTGACTCTATTCCGATTTTGTCGATGACGGCGCCTTGAATCCGCTGTTTGCAACCGAGATATCGTTTCCACACGTCTCATATGTCTTTCACAGGTAGAAGATGCAGCGGCGTTCCGGAACGAAACGCTAAGTGATTGAAAAACATGGTAGGCCCGGGTGGACTCGAACCTCTGACCTCTTCCGTGTCAAGGTTAGCTTAACCCATACATACAACAACTTCCATGTTCGCCCAGCAACCGCTAAACCCCTCTAAACTCGCGGAACGCGGCCAATCGCGGGCTAGGGCCGGGAATTACCGCCACGGCTTGCTGTATGGCGAACAAAAAGAGAATACCAGTTAAACTCTTTCACGTGGAAGCAGGCCGCAAACGCGTGCTTTTAATCGCGGCGAGCCATTCTCGCGGCGCGGAAGGATTCTCGCCCGGCGGATCGCCCGTCCTTTAAAACACAGACAAGACGCTCCGGCCAACTTTCGAGTAGCCAACGATAGGGAATTGGACCTTAACCCTTTGAGGTCTAACTCTCTATCTTCTTGGTGTACAGCCAAAGCCCAGCCAACACCATCCCGATCGCGATGAGGGAAATTCCGAGCCCCACTCGGCGATGGTTGCGCTCAATCATGGCTTGCTTCCCAGCTTTCAGGTTCTTAGCGGCGATTTTTAGGCCGCCTTGAACATCCTGATCTACCAAGTCCGTCCGGAAGCTGTGGATTGTGACCCGAGCCTTGGTCAGCGAATCCGTTGCTTGATCCTGTCCCAGCCGAGCCTCGCTCACTTCCATACCAGAGGACTCGGCGATACCAAGAACCTGGTCTGCGCTTTTGATGGCCGCGTCCAATTGGCTCAAGGAGGTTTGCAATCCGGCCCTTGCTTGATCGCAGGCGTCACCTGGGGTATGGCAACGCATGCAGACGGCGCCTGGACCAGTACCGAGCATCGCGTCAGTGGGATGGCTGATGCCATGATTGCTGTGACACACCACGCATCCTGGAAAAGAAGAGGCTTCAAAGGCCTTCTTATGCGAACTTTTCTCGTACATCTGGGCTTGGAAAGCGTGACAGTTCGAGCACACATTCTGAACCCTGTCTACTCCTGGCGGCGCCGCGCCATGGTTTCCATGGCACGTGGTACAGGTTGGCGCACTCAGGTCGCCTCGCACCGCTAGCGCCTGGTGGTGCACGCTCGTGCCGTACTTTGCGAACTGATCCGTGGGAACGGAATATCCCTTCATGTAATCCGCGTCAGAATGGCAGCGAGCGCAGGTGTTTGCCACGTTGACAGGGTTAACCGTGGAACGGGGATCGCTCGGTGCCCTCAGATCGTGGACACTATGACAATCCGTGCATACGGCGACCTTCGTGTCTCCAGCCGCGAAGCGCTTGCCGTGCACACTGGTGCGGTACTGGTCCAACTGGTCGGTGCGCAAGCTGGGGTTGAACTGCCGAATATAGGCTGGATCCGAATGGCAACTTCCGCATAACTGCGGAATCTGCTTGCGATCAATGTTGCCCTTCCACCCAGCCTTTTTGCTCATGGCCTTGTCTGGATCGTCGGCGGTTGGGTCGCCTCCGTGGCAGCTGGCGCAAGTCAAACCCTCTTGTGCGTGTATGTCCAGGCTGAACTTCTCCGGGGTCACCCCGAGGGGGTCAGGCAAGGCGGAGTGACAATCCAGGCAGGAGTTCGTGGTTTGCCCATAGCCCAGACAGGCTGCGAGCAGGATGAAGGCGGTCAGCCCGGCGTAGCCGGCTGCGCTGAATGGCCGGAGCTTATTTCGCAAGATAGCCATAGACACTCATACCTACTACGTACGCCAGAGCAAAGACGGAAAGCCCAGTGATCCACCTTTTCATGTGTGAAGGCTGGCCACTCTCGAAAAAAGGCAGCAGAAGCCACAACAAGCCGATGAGGCCAAAAGCAACTACACCGAGAACTTCCCCGTCAATGAACCCCACCTTGGGCGGAATGAGCTTAAGCGTCTGGAACATGAAGAGGAAGTACCACTCGGGCTTGATTCCCGCTGGCGCAGGCACAAAAGGGTCAGCCTTGACACCGAGGTTCCACGGGAAGATTGCTGCCAAGGCGCCCAAGACTGCCAGGGCCACGTACCACGCCATCAATTCCCGCAGCAAGAAGTTGGGAAAGAATTTCATTTCCCGCTTTGCCGACGGATTGGCGGTCCACTGAACTTCCAGTTTCGGTGGAATGCTGATGCCAAGGTGCTGAACCAGCAACACGTGCAGCAGGATCAGTAAGGTGGCCAATCCGGGCAGGACGGCGACATGGAATCCAAAGAACCTAGTCAGGGTGGCTCCAGTTACTTCTTCACCACCGCGAAGAAAGATCATCACGGGCCTGCCGATGCCCGGAACCTGCCCAGCAATTTCGGTACCGACCTTGGTGGCGAAGAAAGCGAGAGTGTTCCAAGGCAGCAAGTAGCCGCTGAAACCGAAGCCCATGACTAGAAACAGGAGAATCACTCCGCTGACCCAGGTGAGCTCGCGCGGTTTGCGATACGCCTTAAGAAACAGCACGCTGAACATGTGCGCGAACGCGGTAAAGATCATCAAGTTGGCCGACCAGGAGTGGATAGACCGAATCAGCCAGCCAAACTGTACTTGGGTCATGATGTACTGCACGCTCTCGAAGGCTTCGTTCGCTCCGGGCCGGTAGTACAGAAGCAGCAGGATCCCGGTCAGCACCTGGATGACGAAAAGGAAAAGGGTGATGCCTCCGAGGAAGTACCAGTAGGAAAGTTTGTGCAGAGGAACCGTTTTCTTGCGCAACGGGGCGATCAGGTCATCCCAACCCAACCGCCGGTCCAGCCAGTTGCGCACGCTCATCTCAAGCCTCCCGCCGACGCCTTACGAATATCTCGTCCCCGCGCACCTGCACCTCAAAGCCTTCCAGCGGTCGCGGCGGAGGACCCGAAATGTTTCGGCCGTTGAGGTCGTACTTGCCGTTGTGGCAGGCGCACCAGACTTCATGCAGATCGTCGCGATACTGCACGGTGCAGGATAGATGCGTGCAGGTCGCCGACATGGCGCGGTACTCTCCGCTGGCAGTGCGGATCAGCAGACCAGGGCGATTACCGAACCGGAAGATCTTTCCGCTGTTCGGCTTCAACTCCGTTAGCTTGGCGGCGACAACCTCGTCCCCGCCGAGATCAGCCACCGGCGGAGGGACAAGATAGCGCAGTACGGGATAGATGAAAGAAGCAAAAGAGGCGACTAGTCCACCACCGAGGAACATTTCAATCGCGCGGCGGCGCGTAGGCTTGGGTTTGGAAGGTTGGTCAGCGGTCATTCACCGCGCCTCCTGTCGCAAGAACCACTGGGGAAGCGGATCGAGGGTCTCGCGGGCTGATCCCGCGTGTCAAGCAGAACGCACCTCCACAGTACACTGCATCTCGTGCAGCCACATTGTCTGGAACAGTTGCAGGTGATGTCCAGACGCCACAATGCCGACTCATAGCTGATACCGAAATAGAACGCTAGGTGAACAACGTCATAGAGCTGGATAGCGATTGGGCGGCAGTCTCTCGACCTTGGGCTCTTACGGCATCGCCTTCCTCGTCACAGACCTCCTGTCAACGGCTCTTGCCGGCACTGGAGAGATCCGCACGCCTTGTTCCGGCCAGAGTAACGCGGCAACGAATGAATTGCCACGGATTTCGCTTAGAGGTGTTCGCGATCTGCAAGGCGACTCACCTTGCCCTTGATCTGTCGATCCGAAAAACCGTCTACCGACGAACATCGGTGGAATTCGCTCTCTTCGCTTCGAGCCGCTGGATCGTCGCCCGCAGCCAAGCGCCGAGCGCCTCCTCAATCTCCTGCTGCGTCCCAGTGCGGTACAAAGACTCGAGGGTCTCTCCGCTCGGCGACAGCGGGATATGAATGCAAGGAGTTTGTTCCGTCCGCGCGTTCTCTGGGACGAATTGCATCAGGGAGCATTCGCTGCACGGTTTGCGGTCCTTGGAGTTAAAGTTCATGCAAGTGGGGGAATCCTCAAAAACAAACTGTGCCCGCCAGGATTCGCGCGATGATCGCCCGTATCCGCCTCGCTCAAGAAACTCCAGTTCGAACTTCAGCACGTCCAGCAGGTTGCGATTATCGCTCGCCATAAAATGCGTGTCGTTAGTATGGCCCTATGTTCCAGGGTGATGCCGTGATCGGTATCACGGGATGGCGTAAGAATCATCACGCAGATTATCCCCAGGGGTGAACGCAAAGAATCCCTAAGGATTCTGACTCGACCTCAATTCCGCGATTAAGATCCGCAAGGAACTGAGTCGACGCCCAGCCCGATGGTCTGCCCTGTGCCTTTGGGGGAATGTTGCTTACATCGACCTGTAATGTGGGTACAGCAACCCCGTTTCCATATTGCGACAGATTTAGGTATTCTCGTTGCGATGTTCGGCCAACTAAAACTCGAGTGGAGATTGAAGATGAAGCGAATACACAACAACATGCTTACAATCGCAGCGACATTCGCTGTTGTTCTTGGCAGTCTTTTGTCGGCGAGTGCGCAAGACCCGTCAGCACTCTTCAAATCAAAATGTGCCGCCTGCCATGGTACTGACGGAACCGGTTCGGCGACGGGCAAGAAAATGGGTGTGCAGGACTTCACGTCTGCCGATGTGCAGAAAATGTCGGACGCGGAGCTCACCGACATCATTACCAACGGCAAGAACAAGATGCCCAAGTATGGATCTTTGAAGCCGGAAGAGGTTAAGGGGCTGGTGGCTTATATCCGCACTTTGAAAAAATAGGCCGGTTCCTGACTTCGAGACCTGGGGGGAATTGTTGAACGCGGCGGATGATCCGTGGCAATGCGCACCAATCGAAGATTGAAAATGAATCTGCGAGAACGCCTCCGCGTCTGGACGCAGCTGATCTATTTTCTAGGGCAGAATCCCATCACACTTACGGGCGCCGTGATTACGACGAGCACGGCGCTGGCTACCATTGCCTTCTGGTTTTATGACTTTTTTTGCCTGGACCTCCGCATCCATACATTGGTCTCCTGGTCTTTCTGGTCCTCCCGGCCATTTTTGTAGTCGGCCTGCTTCTGGGTTGTACCTCGTCAAAAATCGTACGCCCGCAAAATGAATGCCGTGCGAAACGCGAAGTTCGACGGTTCCGATAAGATTCGTGCCATGATCGTATCGCTCCGGAATCTCCTCGGCTGGTTGGTCAGCGCTTTCAGTTCCCGCCATGATCTCGTCCTCGAAAACCTGGCTCTCCGTCGGCAATTGCTGGCTCTGCACGCGCAACGACCTCGTCCTCGACTGACTGCCTGGCACAAGCTGTTCTGGGTTGCGTTGCGAGCACTCTGGTCGGGGTGGAGGAAACCTCTCGTCTTGGTCACTCCTAGAACCGTCGTGAACTGGCATCGGGCGGGGCTTTCGTTTGTATTGGACATGGATCTCAAGAGTCCGACGACTAGGAGGACGGGGGTGTGTTAGCAAAGAGATTCGCCTCCTGATCTTTCGTATGGCTGCCGAGAATGCGACCTGGGGAGCACCAGGCATTCACGGCGAACTGCTCAAGCTGGGTTTCGATGTCTCGGAAAGGAGTGTTTCGCGATGGATGAATCGGCGTCGCATCCTCGAACTAGCTCGCGCAGGAAAGTTACCCGGTCACCCCATCGGAGACGGCGCGAGACGTGTCTGGCGTTTTCGTCTGAGCGAGCTTGCCGCCACCGTGGCTAAAAATGTGTTTACTTCCCAGAACGACCACGGTATACGAAACCCACTGGGTACCCTGTGTCGTACCGCACCAGGAGCCGTAGATGGCGAGGTTTCAACGCGGCAGTTTACGAATCGAGAATCGCAAGCCGGGACCGACTTGGGTGCTGAGGCATTACGTGACGCGACAGTCGGACGGTAAGCGGGTGGAGCACAAGCTCCCGATAGGACTCGTATGCGATTTCAAGACCGAAAGTGCTGCATGGGCCGAGGTAGAGCACCAGCACCTTCTCCCATTGATCAACGAACCGAACCCTCGCGGTCGCGTCACTTTCTCGGACATTGGTCACCACTACATCAAGAGCGAATTGCCGGAGCGTGCTCCTTCGACTTTATGCCAGCACCGCCACATCATCCATGATTTCCTAATCCCGCGATGGGGCAAGAACATCGCAGTGGGCATCAAACCGCTGGATGTCGAGAATTGGTTGAAGTCCCTCCGTGACGAATTAGGGTACGCCAATCCGAGCTGCGCGAAAATTCGTGCGGTCATGGCTTGTGTGTACAAGCATGCTCAGCGACACGGTTTGATACCGCGCACGGAGGATGCCAATCCGATGAGGTGGGTCCGCTGCAAAACGACCAGCGACTATGAGCCGATTATCCTCACACCGGAGCAGGCGTTTCGCTTGGTGGAAAGCTTTCCTCAGTTGGAACGAACTTTGACGCTGTTAGCGGCGGCGACCGGGCTTCGCATCAGCGAGTGCCTAGGTCTTCAGTGGCAGGATTTGGATTTTGTTCATCAGCAGATTCATGTGAGGCGCACATGGCTTGACGGTTATATTGGTAAGCCCAAGACCAAGGCCAGCAGCCAGCCTGTCGTTATGGGCGCACTGCTGGCCGACATTGTGCAGCAGTGGCAAGACGTAACGCCTTATTCAAAGCCAGAAGATTGGGTCTTCCCCTCCTTCAGGCGGCATGGCCGAAAGCCACGCACAGGTTCCATCATGGCGCAGGATTATCTGCGTCCGGCGGCGGTGAAGGCTGGCATACTCGCGGCAGATGATCGGCGTCGTTTCGGCTTCCACAACCTTCGCCATTCATTGGCATCCTACTTGGTCACCCAGACCAAGACTGACGTCAAAACGGTGCAGTCCATGCTGCGGCATGCCGATATCGGCACCACTCTGGACATCTACACGCATGCCATCAACAGGGACAAGTTGGTCGCTCAGAATCAAGTGATGCAGGCCATGATGAAGCCGGGGCTGGTGAACTGAGGACGCGGAATCGCGGCCCGGCTTGCATCACCAAAGCGTTTCTTAGCCTCCGGTCCGAATAGCAGGCTGCACCGAGAAATCGCCGCCGCCGACGAACGTTGCCCTAATCACTCGCTGCCCGGTAAAATTGAACCCGCAGCCGTTCGACGTGTAGGCCCGTAGCTCAGTTGGTTAGAGCGCCTCCCTGACACGGAGGAGGTCAGAGGTTCGAGTCCTCCCGGGCCTACCATTCAACAATCACAACAATCCTCGCATTCTACCTAGACCGCGCTTCGGGTAATTCCGCGTACTTGTTTGACGGGTGGCCCATTTCGGCCGAGGTAAAAGTATATTCGCGTTTTGTCCGCCTGCAAGCCCAAGTATGCGGAATCACGGGCTGATCGCGGGCTGGAAAATTCTTGGTGCTCTCCCTAACCGTATGGAAACAATCGTAGGTCGGAATAATCTCCGACTCTGATTTCTACCGTGTCAAGGAAGCGCTCTAACCAGACTGAGCTACGGGCCTACGCACCAACAGCCTCGGTTTCAATTCTACGGGCGGCGGGTGATTCCGGCAAACGGACAACGTTATGCCCTAGCATAGGAGGCTTTCCGGGATGTGTGCAAAAGGGAAGCCCGAACCGGCTCTTTTTCAGCAGCTTTTCATATTCCTTTCATCTCCGGGTCACCCGCTGGTGACTGCCGCCGGCTACATTCCGACTTGCGAGGTTTAACCTCCCTATCCCCAGGTCCGAATTCTAATCATCTGAAGAGGTGGAAGAATGAGCAAGAATGTTAGGAGCGGTTTGTTCGCGTGCGTCCTTGGATTGGTCTTGCTGTCGGTGTTGCGTTTGTCTGCAGGAACCGGTTCGAGCCAAGGCAAAACTGCCCAATGGGTCGGCGATAACGGTATCAAGCATGTGTTGCTGATCAGTATCGATGGGATGCATGCGCTGGACTTCATCAATTGCGCCAAAGGAATCAACGGAGGCGCTCCTTATTGCCCCCATCTTGCTGACCTTAAGAAAACGGGCATCGACTATCTCTACGCATCCACTTCCATGCCATCCGACTCCTTCCCAGGACTCATGGCCATCGTGAGCGGCGGGTCACCGCGAAGCGTCGGAGCCTTCTACGACGTTGCCTACGATCGATCACTGGATCCGCCGGCGGCCACAACCGGCAATGGCGTGGCGGGCAGCCCCGGTGCCTGTGTCCCCTCGACAGCACCGAGGGGAACTACCACGGAGTACGACGAAGGGATCGACATCAACCAGACCTTGTTGAATGGTGGCGCACCCGCGGGGGTGGATGGCGGAATTCGCTCCATTGATCCCAGCAGGCTTTCACGGGACCCGAGTAAGGGCTGTGCCCCGGTCTATCCATGGAACTTTGTCCGGACGAATACGATTTTTGGCGTGGTGCATGCCGCCGGCGGATACACCGCTTGGTCGGACAAGCATCCCTCCTACTCCTCAGTTGCGGGTCCGGGGAACGGCCACAACTTAGACGATTACTACTCGCCGGAGATCAATTCGATTCCTGTAGCCCTGCCGGGAGTAAGCGTGGGCTCGGTAAGTTGCGACCCGCTGCCTGATCAAACCGCTGTGTCCGCATCGAATGCCTGGACTGACAGTTTCCAGAATATTCAGTGCTATGACACGCTGAAGGTCAACGCCATCCTGAATGAAATTAACGGTAAGATACACAACGGCTCGGCATCGGCTCCGGTGCCTACCCTGTTCGGGATGAATTTCCAGTCGGTGAGCGTCGGGGAGAAGCTGATCGACAAGTCGCTCAGCCCGGTCGCGACGGGCGGTTATCTCGATTCGCAAGGGACGCCGACCCAATCGTTACTCGATCAGATTGAGTTTGTGGACAGTTCGATCGGCAAGATGGTTGCCGCACTGAAAAGCACAGGTTCCTACAACTCGACACTGATCGTGATCACAGCCAAGCACGGCCAGAGTCCGATCGATTCCTCTCGCTACTTGGGCATATCGAACCTACCCAATGACCCGATCACGACGTCCCCGGCTACCATTGCGGACGCAGCCGGGTGCTTGCCCCTGTCCGAATCGCCGTCGAATCCCACCGGCATCGGTCCGACTGAAGATGACGTCTCGATGCTTTGGCTTGATCACAAGTGCACCACCGAAAGCGTGGTGGAAATGCTCCAGATGCAATCACCCGCGACCAATAACATAGCGGGTATCGGCGAGATCTTCTCGGGACCGGGTATTACGCAACTTTTCAACGCGCCTGGGCTGCCGCCAAATGGCGACCCGCGCACGCCGGATATCCTGGTTACACCGCACATTGGCGTAACTTATTCTGGTAGTACCAAGAAACTGGCTGAGCACGGCGGCTTTGCTCATGACGATACCAATGTAATGATGTTGCTGTCGAATCCCACGTTCCGGTCCACCACTGTGACCATCCCGGTCACAACGATGGAGGTAGCTCCGACTATCCTCCAGTCACTCGGACTCGATCCTACGGCGTTGAAGTCCGTACGCGAGGAGGGCACACAGACGCTGCCGAAATTCTAGTCTCGGCGTCCTTGCGGCCGGCAGCCTCTGACAGGGGCGGCCATCGAGAGCGCGGCCTTTAGGTCGCGCTCTTTTCAATAGAGCAGGGAATCGCGAGCGGATTGGTTCCGTTCGTACTGACTCAGCTGGATCGCTACCATGATTTGCGTCTACCTGATTGATTCTAGGAGCGATCTTGCCGGACTTCGCTCGATTCGCGTAGCCTGCTCGCCGCAGCTTCTGGCGTGACATCTCGCTGCGGGGCAGCCAGCATCTCGTATCCAACCATGAACTTGCGCAAGTTTGCCGTGCGCAAGAGAGGATAGAAGTGCGCATGAAAATGCCACTCGGGGTGAGTTTCACCGTCGGTCGGTGCAGGGTGAAAACCCATGGAATACGGGAACGGAATCGCGAACAGATTATCGTAGCGTGTGGTCACACGCCTAAGAATGTCTGCCAGATCGGTGCGCTCCGACCGCTTGAAAGGCACAAAATCGCGGACATGTCTTTTTGAGATGAGCAAAACTTCAAAAGGCCAAGCCGCCCAGAACGGGACAAGCGCCAGGAAGGACGCGTTCTCGCAGACGATGCGGGTCCGGGCTTTGTGCTCGAGTTCGAAGTAGTCGCAAAGCAGGCAAGAACCGTGCCGACTTCGATAGGCCGCCTGCGAATCTTGTTCCCGGCGCGGCTGGTTGGGGACGGTTTGGTTTGCCCAAATCTGACAGTGGGGATGCGGATTGCTGCACCCCATGATTTCGCCGCGATTTTCAAAGATCTGAACATAATTGATGTTAGGCAGCGCTGCCAGCGCAGCATACTCATCCGTCCAGACCTCGATGACTGCGGCGATCTCCTCGAGGCTCATCCCGGGCAGAGTCAGATCATGGCGAGGAGAGAAACACACGACCTTGCAGGTGCCCGCCTCGGTCTCGGCCACGACTAAGGCCCGCCCCCCCTCGTCGATTCTGGCTTGGGGTATATCGGATTCGAGAGTAGCAAAATCGTTGGCGAAGACGAACGTCGAGCTGTAGTTCGGGTTGCGCACACCGTTGGCCCGCGAGTTACCGGGGCACAGATAGCAGGCGGGATCATAGCTGCATGCACTCGGAGCAGGCGTGTTTTCGACTTGGCCTTGCCAGGGACGTTGGGCTCGATTGGGCGAGACCAGCACCCAATCCCCGGTTAGTGGGTTCAAGCGCCGATGCGGTATCCGTCCGAGACTCTCGATGCCCATGCGCCTATGCCCCGGCGCGGTGGGCCCAAGCAATGGCCTCACCGGAATCACTCGTAATTGGACCTTCCACTTTGTCCCTTCCTCCCAGCGAAGGCTACGAGGCGCCGGCCCCTTCCGCCGCCGAGCACACATACAGAGCTGGGATTATCCCTGTCGCTCTCGCGTATCCTTCCGCAATCTGCGTTTGCAGCCGCTCGACCGCATCGGAGCGGACTAGGTTGACGGTACATCCTCCAAATCCTCCTCCCGTCATGCGTGCGCCATAAACACCTTGGCAAGCCGATGCCAGTTCGACCAGTACATCCAGTTCGGCGGAACTGACTTCGTAGTTGCAGCGCAAGCTCCGATGCGACTCATACATGAACTGCCCAACGCGATCCAGGTCGCCCGCCTGAAGTGCCTCCGCTGCACCCAGCACACGCTGATTCTCGCTGATCACGTGACGGCACCGACGATAGACCGGATCGGGAAAGTCACTCTTATGGCTCTCCAGTTCGGCTGGGGTGACGTCCCGTAGCGCACGGACACCGGGAAGATGCCGTTGAAGTGTCCTCACACCGGCTTCGCAGTCTGCTCGGCGACGGTTATACTCGCCAGCCGCTAGTTCGTGTCGCACCATGCTGTTGGCCACCACAACGCGGGCGTCCTCGGGAATCGCAACTAGCCGGTACTCGAGTGAGCGACAATCGAGCATCAGAGCATGCTGCAAACGGCCGAAGGTGATGATGAACTGGTCCATCATCCCACATCGCGTCCCGGCGTATTCCTGCTCAGCGCGTTGGCAGGCTCGGGCCATCTCGAGAGGAGGCAACTCGAAATTGGATGTCCACATCAGGGCCAACGCCGTGGAGATCTCGAGTGAAGCCGAGGAACTCAATCCGCCTCCAAGCGGCAACTGACCTTGAATAACCAGATTCGCGCCCGATAACTTCTGTCCACTGGCCTCGAGCACCGCAGCGACCCCGCGGATATAGTCACTCCAGTGCTGGCGTGGAGGTCCCGCGAACTCGTCTAAAGGCAACTCAATGGTTTCCCCGAAGTGGAGCGAATGCGCCCGCAAAATACGGTCGTCCCGTCTCCCCGCGGCCACCCACGTATACAGCTCAATAGCAATGGGCATCACGTAGCCGTCGTTGTAGTCGGTGTGCTCGCCGATTAGATTGACACGGCCCGGAGCCCGAAAAATCTTTGGACGTGTCCCGTGCAGTTGCTGGAACCGCTTGCTCAGCGTCTCGGGAATCGATTCGGGACTGAAGATAGGGTTAGACATCAGGCCGCGGGCGACGCCTCCTTTCCCCATGGATATCCGGGTCGACCAGAGCGTCGACCTACCGGAAAAAGGCTACCCTGCCTCGGGGAATTCTCGCTCCAGCTGACAGGTGACTAATGCGGTGATGCCCGCCTGTGACGGGAGGGAGCTCGGGTATTTGTCGTTCCTGAACCAGAGTCTACATCACAGTTCCCGGCTAGCCCAAGCGTGGCTTTTGCACTCTATCCTCAGCTGAGCTGATCCTGATCCGGAAGAGGCTCGCGAAGGCGGGTACAATTACATCACGCAAAATGAATGCTTCAACCGAATACGCTCGGATGCTCGCGATCGCCCTAGCGGAAGCGCGCCAAGGGTTGTCCGAAGGAGGTATCCCGGTCGGGGCGGCGATTTTCCATCGAGACGGCCGGCTGGTCAGCACCGGCCACAACCGCCGCGTGCAGAGTGGCGATCCTTCGATCCACGGCGAAACCGATGCCTTTCGG
>Ga0335080_10003964_pt1 | contig 15044 bp, 14 predicted proteins | sample Lox_Sample_34_FD_206720 | JGI IMG/M metagenome (GOLD analysis project Ga0335080, IMG submission 206720) | Soil microbial communities from Loxahatchee National Wildlife Refuge, Florida, United States - Lox_Sample_3.4 | ecosystem: Environmental > Terrestrial > Soil > Wetlands | place: USA... | reverse complement strand
TAACGGGCACGTCTGGGGAAGGCCCGTCGGTGTCGCCGTGGCTCAGGATGGATCGCTGATGGTCACGGATGATGGCTCGAACTCCATCTGGCGAATCAGCTATACCGGCGCCAATAACCAGCAAAACGCGGAGAACCATGAGAGCCGGGGCACGGCATAGGCATCTCAGTAGAAAGTCATCGATTGCGCTGCTCGGCACAATCGCGGTCCTGGGGCTGTGTGCTTTCCAATTCGGAGACCGGTATGGGCTGAACAATATGCCGTTTGCTCAAGTGCGGCCGTTGGTCGCCGATCTGGTGAGAGCCCAGAGAATGGCGAAGCAAGGCAACATTGATTTCCTGGCCGGAGGAACAATGCCGGGAGAGGATGTGAGGCTCCGCGGTGAAGTCACCGATGCGAATTGTTATTTCGGCAGCCACATGCACGCTTACGATCACGCCTTCTGCGCCAAACTATGCGTGGCAGCGGGAGGTCCGCTAGTGTTTGTGTCGGACCAGGGCGGAGAGGTTTATCTGGTTCTCAACCAGCGGAGGGGCGTACGGCTTCCCGAGAGCATCCTCGACCGCATAGGTGTTCCCGGAATTCTCGTAAAGGGCAGAGTGCTCGATACTGGCGGGATGCGAACCCTGGCAATTGATGGGTTGGTGAGGTAAGCCGAAGATCCCCCCGCATTGTGGAAGGAATGCAAGTCTTGAAAGAATATTTGGAGGCTCTTATGACTAAGACCACAAGCAACACGCAAGTCTCAGCAAGTCTGGCCGGGGATGTTTCAGTCGGACGACTGTCCGTTCATCGGCTCGGTTTCGGGGCGATGCGCATTACGGGAGAAGGAATCTGGGGTCCGCCGAAAGACCGGAAAAGCGTGCTGGCGGTGCTTCGGCGCGCTTTGGAGCTTGGCGTCAACTTCATCGATACTGCCGACTCCTATGGTCCCGGCGTCAGCGAGGAGTTGATTGCCGAAGCTCTGTTTCCTTATCCGAAAGCCCTGGTAATTGCCACCAAAGGGGGATGGAATCGCCCGGGGCCAAATCAGTGGACGCACGACGCGAGTCCGGCGCATCTTCGCGAGGCCATCGAAGGGAGTCTCAAGCGGCTGCGCCTGGATCGTATCGACCTTTATCAACTCCATATACCCGACCCCAACGTGCCCTTCGAGACCTCGATCGAAACTCTGGCCGAGCTGCAGAGAGAGGGGAAGATCGAGTTGGTAGGACTATCGAACGTCACCAAGGAGCACATTGAGCGAGCCCGCAAGATCGTGCCGATCGTCTCGGTGCAGAACCGTTACAGCTTCACCGACCGCGAATGGGATTATGTGGTGGATTATTGTGAGCAAAATGGAATTGCGTTTATCCCGTGGAATCCTCTGGGAAGAGGCAAGAAGGCCCGCGAGATTATTAGTCGGATCGCACAAGCGCACCAGGCAACGCCTAACCAGGTATCGCTGGCATGGCTGCTGATGCGCTCGCCGGTGATGCTGCCTATACCGGGGACTTCCTCGGTTGCGCATCTGGAAGAAAATATCGCAGCTGCTGCTTTGCGTTTGAGCAAGGAAGAATTTGAACAGTTGTCCGGCGCGGCGCGTTTGGTGGCGTGAGGAAAAGGCTTAAGTTAGCCCAGCCACTGCGGATTCTGGTAGGTTCCGTCGAAATGGTGGCTGGTCTTATACAGCTCGTATTGCCCAGATTGCGCCGCTTGGGCAGTCTTTGCCAACAACTGCGCCACCTGCGCCTGGCTCATAGGAGTAAAACTGCGTGCCGCGCTCAGGGCTTGCTGGAGAATCGGCAGCGAATCGCAGCCGGTGATGACTACACTGGTCGGCAAGTTCAAGCTGTAATGCAGGCACTCCACGGCAGTCACCGTCTTACTGTGCAGGATGAATGGGTCGCCCATGGGCTTCATGCCCAGCACTCCGATATTTTGCTTGAGCAGAACAGGCAACACTTTTTCTTCGAAGCTGCTGAAGTGAGCATCCATCACGTTGAGGGGCATTTGCACGGCGTCGAAGACGAATTGGTGTGCCGAGGCCGTCGCCAGCATCTTCAAGTGGATGTCCGGGCTTTTGTGCCCCGTGAAGCCGATGTAACGAACCCTCCCATCCTTCTGCGCTTGCAGCACGGCTTCCATCGCGCCTCCGGGTGCAAAGATACGGTCCGGGTCGGAGTCGCGAATGACTTCATGAAATTGGAGAAGATCGATACGGTCGGTTTGCAGCCGCTCCAATGACTGATTGATCTGCCTGGTGGCCGTGGTTTTGTCCCGGCCGTCGATCTTGGTCATCAGAAAAGCCTTCTTGCGATAGCCATCGCGCAAGGCCTTACCCATTCGGATTTCGCTTTCACCGCCGTTGTAATCCCAGCAATTGTCGAGGAAGTTGATGCCTTCATCGAGGGCGGTGCGAATGATGCGAATGCTCTCGTCCGCCGCAAGGTCAGGTTTGCCTAAGTGGTAGCCGCCAATGCCAACCATAGAGACCTTTTCAGCGGTGCGGCCAAGCGTGCGGTAGGGAACATCCTGCTTGGGTGTCGCGGCCCACACTTTGCTACGGATGCCCGTAGCCGCAATGCCTGCGGCGGCGACTTCCAGGAACCGGCGTCTCGTGGCGGAAGGTAGTGGGCCGCCGGTCGCAATCTCTTGTCGCTTCACGTGTCGGACCTCCTGCACCATCTGATGATGCATTTTCCCGCCCACCCGTTTCTTAAATAAAACCACGGAGGCCGCTCTCCTTAGAAAAAACGGATGCGGCGTAACCGTGAGGGGCCTTGGGCGAAGGCCCTCGGTTTCAACCGCTTAACAAACGACTCTCACCTGAATACACGATGAAACGTTTTCCCCGGAGAAAACCGACCAGAGTCAGTCCCATTTCCCGCGCCAGACGCACTGCCAGCGCAGATGGTGCGGAAACCGAAGCCACCAGCGGCACGCCACCGGCAATCGCCTTTTGGATGATTTCAAATCCTCCGCGGCCGCTCACGAGCAACCCATACTCCGACAGAGGAAGGCGTCCGTTGAGCAGAGCCCAGCCAATAATTTTGTCTACGGCATTGTGGCGTCCCACATCTTCGCGCTGAGCCACCAACTGGCCGCGCACGTCGAACAGCCCCGCCGCGTGCAAGCCTCCGGTGCGCCCGAAAACAACTTGCCCGGCGCGCAAGGTGTCGGGCATGCCGCACAGCACTTCCGGGTCGAGACGAAACGCCCCCACTGGAGGACGCATGCCGCGCAGCCTTACGGAATCTATGGAAGCCTTACCACAAATTCCACAACTCGACGCGGCAAAGAAATTTCTTTGCGTGCGCTCCAAATCGAGCTGTAAACCTGGGGCTAACTCGATTTGTACTACGTTGCCGGCCTCAGAGGGCTTGCCGGTTTCCGTCTGCTCGATGGTCTTTATTTCCTCGCGCCCGTGGACTAATCCCTCCGTGAAAAGGAATCCTGCGGCCAGCTCCAGATCGTTTCCCGGGGTCCTCATAGTGACGCTTAACGGATTTTTGCCCACGCGGATTTCGAGAGGCTCTTCGCGGACCAGATAATCCTGAAAGTTTCGGGTACTGCCGTCTTTCCATTCCTTGACGAGAGTCAGATCCATGCCCCGGGATTCGATGCCGGGCGGTTTGGTGGGGGGTGGCATGGCACGACCTAGAAGCCGAGATCGCTCAAGCTGGGATGACCATCCGGTCGGCGGCCCAGCGGCCAATGATACTTGCGGTCTGATTCCTTGATGGGCAGGTCGTTGATGCACGCCAGCCTCACGCGCATCAGGCCATCGTCATTAAACTCCCAATTCTCGTTGCCGTGCGACCGATACCAATTTCCGGAATCATCGTGCCACTCGTAGGCAAAGCGCACAGCAATACGATTACCATCGAAGGCCCAAAGCTCCTTGATCAGGCGGTAGTCCAGTTCCTTGGTCCATTTCCGGGTAAGAAACGCGACGATCTCTTGTCTTCCCGTCACAAATTCCGCACGGTTTCTCCAGCGGGAATCGAGGGCATAGGCTTGCGCCACCTTTTCCGGATCACGGGAATTCCAGCCGTCTTCGGCGAGACGAACTTTTTGAGCAGCAGTTTCGCGAGTAAACGGAGGCAACGGAGGGCGGGTCATAATTTCATTTCTCCGAATCAGGGCCGAATTCTATATCGGGATCGATTTTCTGGCACAATACGTCGACCGAAAGCACCCGGGGGCCCGTTTTGATGTATCTAATCATACTGCGATCTTAAGGAGCCATTTGTGCGCATCCCCACTGTGCCGATACGAGCTTTTTCTCTGGCTGTGCTCCCCATCTCCTTGGCGATTGGGCTGTTTTTTCCTGGCGTCGTCACCTCTCACGCACAGGCACCCGATAGCGGACCTCAAGGCAAATCCGCCACCAGCAGCAAGCCGGAAAAATCGACAACCATCTCTCCAATGGAGCCGCCCCCGGTCCTGTTGCAGCTTAACTCCGCTCTCGAAACGCTCGTAGCAAAAGTCTCCCCGGGCGTAGTTCAGGTGCTGGTCACGGGCTATGGTCCCCTGGAAGATAAGGATCAATCCAACACAGCCCTCGTGGTGCGGCAGCATGCCATTGGGTCGGGCGTGATTGTCGATCCCGATGGCTACATCATGACCAACGCCCACGTGGTGGAAGGCGCGCAGCGCATTCGCGTTGCGCTGCCCGAGCCGTCTATCAGCCTGCCGCGGCAAATCGGTGCGGTGGGCAGGAGCCAGATTCTTGAAGCTAAATTACTTGGGCTCGACCGGGATATTGACCTCGCGCTCCTCAAAGTGACGCCGAAGGCACCCTTGCCCACGCTGCCTCTGGGAACCGGGCGCACGGTTCAGCAAGGCCAACTGGTGTTTGCCGTCGGCAGCCCGCAGGGCCTGCAAAGCACGGTGACTATGGGAATCGTCAGCTCGGTCGCCCGCCAGCCGCAACCCGACAAGCCCATGGTCTACATTCAAACCGATGCTCCCATTAACCCCGGCAACAGCGGCGGCCCACTGGTGGATATGGAAGGCTACGTCGTCGGCATCAACACGTTCATTCTTTCCGAAGCCGGCGGCAGCGAAGGCCTTGGCTTTGCTATTCCCGCCCGTGTGGTTGATTTCGTTTATCAGAATCTGCGTAAGTATGGCCATGTGCACCGCTCCGTGATTCAGGCCAAGGGACAAACCATCACCCCATCTCTCGCGGCAGCTCTGGGCCTGGCGCAGGATTGGGGCGTCATCATTGCGGACGTACTCCCCGGCGGTCCCGCCGAGGCTGCCGGACTTCAAATCCAGGACATCGTACTGGCTGCCGATGACCGTCGCGTTGAGACCCTGCCGGTCTATACGGCGATTCTCTATCTACATCCGGCCGACAAGCCCCTGAAACTCGAGGTGTTGCGCGGCACCGAGAAGAAGACCCTGTACGTTCCGGTATTCGAACAAAAGCATCACACCGATCAAGTGACGGACCTGGCGGATGCTGATCCGGTGCTAGTGCCGCAACTCGCGATTCTTGCGGTGGATATGAACGACAAAATCCGCTCGCTGGTGCCTGACCTGCGCAGTTCCTCGGGCGTCATCGTGGTGGCGCGCGCCGTGGATTTGCTGGGACCGGAGACCGGATTGAACGCCGGAGACATTATCCGTTCCGTGAACCATAGCAGTGTCGATTCCCTGGACAATCTTAGAGCCGCTTTGAAGCAACTGAAGGCTGGGGATGCCGTGGCCGTGCAGATCGAACGCCAGGGGCACCTGCAATACTTGTCGTTTGAATTCGAATAGCCGCGACCGGAAAAGCCGGCTCAGAGTTTGTTGAGCCCGTCGAGAGCGGCCACTTTGTAGGCCTCGGCCAGCGTCGGATAGTTGAAGACCGTGTCGCGGAAATAGTCGATGCCCGCGCCCATGGTCAGCACGGCTTGTCCGATGTGAATGATCTCGGCGGCCCGGTCGCCGATCACATGGACGCCCAACAACTTGAGCGAATCCGGAGAAAACACCAGCTTGAGCAGGCCCTGTTCATCACCCAGCATTTGCCCCTTGGCCAGTTCCGCATAACGGGCGAGTCCCACCTCGTAGGGAGTCTTCTCCTGGGTCAGCTTTTCTTCCGTATGGCCGACCATGGAAATTTCCGGGATCGTATAAATGCCGTAAGGGATCAGGTTCGGCGGCATTTTGCCGGGAACGCCGAACATGTGGCAGCTGGCCAGCCGGCCCTGCTCCATTGAAGTACTGGCGAGCGCCGGAAACCCGATCACATCTCCCGCCGCATAGATGTGAGGCACGTTTGTCTGGAAATGTTCGTTGACTGTGATCTTGCCGCGTGCGTCCGCAGTCAAGTTTGCCGCTTCCATGTTCAGAAGGTCGCTGTTCGCCTGGCGTCCAATGGTGTAAAGCAGTCCCTGGCCATGAACGTTCTTTCCGCTCTCGAGCTTGGCAAACACCCGGTCACGCTCATTATCAACTCCGACGGAAACCACTTTCTCCCCGAGGCGCAGGACCGTGCCGAGCTGCCGCAGCTGGTAGCAAAGGCTCTCGATGATTTCCCGGTCGACAAAATCCAGCAGCATGGGGCGCTGATCCAGCAGCGTGACCTTGACTCCGAGGGCGGCAAACATGGAGGCAAATTCCAATCCGATGATCCCGGCACCAACGACTACCAGATCACGCGGGATTTCCTCCAGGCAGTGGACCTGGTCGGAGTCGAAGATTCGCTTGCCGTCGATCGGAATGTCGGCGCTATGAGCCGGGCGGGTTCCGCACGCGATTAGAATGTGATCGCCGCGCACCAGTTGGGACCCGTCTTCACTTTTGACCTCAACCGTGTGGGGATCGATGAAGCTGGCATCGCCTTCCAGAGTCGTAATGTAATTGCGGCGCAGCTGGGCTTTGATCACTTCAATCTCCCGCGCCATGACGGCTTGGGCGCGGAACACCAGGTCCGACATGGCAATGCGGTCTTTCACGGTGTAGCCGCGTCCGTAGAAGGAGCGCTGCCGCAGGCCGCTGAGGTACAGAACGGCCTCGCGCAGCGTCTTGCTGGGAATGGTTCCGGTATGAACGCAGACGCCGCCGATGGTTTTCTTGCGATCGATGATGGCGACCTTCTTGCGCATCTTGGCGGCACAGATCGCGCCCTTTTGGCCCGCCGGCCCGCTGCCAATCACCACCAGATGGTATTCGTTGGCTTCCATAATTTGTTCCTCGACACCCTAGAGACAAGCTTTTCTGGGTCATGGAGCTGGAAGGGAAAATTAGCATTATTTCCTGAGTAACGGAAGAAGGAGCACGTGAAGACCGCCTCCGTTGTAACACTGTATTCACAATGCCGGAGACAACCTGCAAGTGTGCCAACTACCGATACCCGGCATCCGCCGGAGCAAGTTCCGCTGTCACTTCCATCGGCAGAATTCGAGGCTTGCATTAATGGCGGGAGGATGCGTTGTAAGTCAGGGGATGGGTAAAGAGAAGTAGAACACTGAGCCATTGCCCGGCTGGCTGGTGACGCCGATGCGCCCGTGATGGGCCTCCACGATGGCCTTGCAGATTGCCAGACCCATGCCTGTGCCTTGCACCTGCATCCGCTGATTGCGTCCCCGGTAGAACTTATCGAAGACCAGGGACTGCTCAAAGTCGTCGATGCCGGGTCCACGGTCAGCCACGCTGACGGTGAGAGTACGGTCTTTGGCTTCCGCGGTGATGCGAATCGGCGAGCCAGGTGGCGAATATTTGGCGGCATTCTCCAGCAGATGTACCAGGACCTCTTTAATGCGGCCGAAGTCTATGCGCGCTGCGGGAAGGTTCACTGGAATCCGCACGTCAACCGGATGCTCCGCGAGAAGCTGCTTTAAGTCCTCCAGAGTCTGGCTGACCACATCGGCTATGTTGACGGGTTCGAGTTGCAGTTCCACCTTGTTGGCGTCGAGCTGTGCCACCTCGGCGGCTTCGCCGACCAGGCGGTTCAGCCGGTCACTTTCTTCATTGATAATCGTTAACAGTTCCTCTTTTTCGGTGCCGGAAAGGTTGGATCCTCCGAGGAGCGACGTCACCGACGCTTTAATCGCGGTCAGGGGAGTGCGAAACTCGTGTGTGACCGAGTCCAGCAGCAGGGAGCGCATTTGCTCGCTCTCCCGGGCGGCTTCGGCCCGGCTGAGTTTTTCGGCGGATCCGGCCCGTTCGACGGAAATGGCTACCAGGCTGCTGATGGCCTCCAGCGTCGGCATCGAAAGAACCGAACCCGCAATCCCCATGCTTCCCACTACTCGAATGCCCATGTGCAGCGGCATGAAGGCGACTTGATTTTCCACATCGATGCGGGGTTCGCCGCGCAGGCAGGTTAACTGCAAATCATGGGTATCCAGGTTGTCGATGTTGGGGCCGGAACGATAGATGTCCGGCCGGTTCGAGAGTGAGATCGCAGCCGCGCGCACCCCAAAAGACTCAACAATAAACCGCGGGATGGAGTTCAGCAGGTCCGCGACATTCTCGCTGGAGAGCAAATCCTGGCTGAAGTGGTAGAGGCGTTCCACCTCGCGGCGGCGTTCGTTGGCGTTACGGGCTTCGCGGCGAACCCGTTCCGACATCTGGCTGGCCGTCACCGCGGTTGCGAGAAATGCAAACAGCGCCACCCAATTCTGCGGATCAGCGATGGTGAATGTCCCAATCGGAGGCAGGAAATAATAGTTAAAGGCCAGGGCCGCAATCAGCGACATGAAGACGGCGTGGCGCAGGTCCCAGAAGGCGGAAATTGCCAGGACTCCGAGAAGAAACGCGAGAGCGATGGTGGTGGGGTTGACACGGATGAGGGAATGGCCCACCAGAGTGATGCCGCCCACCACTACCCCAGCCACCACATAGCCCAGGGCGGGTTTGTCAGCCAGTTCCACGAGCCGATTGTAGCCGACATCGACAATTTCGGACGGCTCAACGACAATATGCCAAATGCCCAAGACTCCCGATAAGTGGCTGGAGGAGACCGCACCGACGAAAAAGGGAGGGGCCTTCAAGCTATTTCTGGGGTACGCGCCGGGGGTGGGCAAGACCTACAACATGCTGAGCGAGGCCGTACGCCGCCACAGCCGCGGGGAAGACGTGGTGATCGGAGTGGTGGAAACCCATGGGCGCAAGGGCCTGGCTGAGCTTATTGCCAGCCTCGAAGTTATACCCCGCAAGAAACTTGATTACAAAGGAGCAGTCTTCGAGGAAATGGATGTCGATGCCCTTCTGGCCCGCAAGCCGCAAGTGGCGCTGATCGACGAACTGGCCCACACCAATATCGAGGGCAGCAAGCACCGCAAACGCTACGAAGACGTCCTCGAATTATTGGACGCCGGTATCAGCGTTCTTTCCACTTTGAACATTCAGCACCTCGAAAGCATCACGCCGACAGTGCAGGCGGTGACTGGAATTCACGTTCGGGAGACAGTCCCAGACTGGGTTTTGCAAAGAGCCAACGAACTGGTCATGACCGATCTGACCCCGCAGGCCCTGCAAAACCGCATGCGGCGCGGCGATGTGTATCCGCAAGAGCGGGTGGGGCGCGCGCTGGAGAATTTTTTCCGCGAGGGCAACCTGATCGCATTGCGGGAACTCGCGTTGCGCCAGGTCGCGCAACAGGTCGATCAGAACCTTGAGGAACACCGCGAGAACCAGGAAACCGAACGGGCGGTCGCGATTCGGGAACGCATTGCGGTTTGCATCAGCTCCAATCCAGCGGCGCAATACCTAATCGCCCGCGGTGCGCGCATGGCTCAGGCAATCGACGGGGAGCTGTATGTCGTCTACATCGACATGGGCCAGGACACGAACGAAGCCGACCAGAAAAGCCTGCTGGCGAACATTCAGTTTGCCCAGAACGTGGGTGCCAGCGTAGTGCAATTGCAGGGCAAGACCGTGGCCAGCGCGGTCGCACAGTTTGTGCGGGAACGGCACATCACTCAGGTCGTGTTCGGGCGCTCCGCCACCCGCGGCTGGAAGCGATATTTCTACCTCTCCGCCATCCACCAGTTTTTGCGAGACGCGCCCACGGTGGATGTACATATCGTCACTCAGGAACCCAGCTGATGCCGGCAGCGTCCGAACACAAACGCATCCTCGTGGTGGATGACGAGCCGCAGATCACGAGAGTCTTGCGAACCTCTCTCTCCAGCCACGGGTACGATCTTCGGGTAGCGAATGATGGCGAGACTGCCCTGGAGATCATGAAGGATTGGAGTCCGGACCTGATCATCACCGACCTCTCCATGCCCAACATGGATGGCCTTGAACTTTGCCGGCGGTTGCGGCCCAGCACCAAGGTCCCGATCATCGTGCTCTCGGTGCGCGGAGAAGAACGAACCAAGGTGCAGGCGCTCGACGCCGGCGCCGATGACTATGTCACCAAGCCGTTCGGCATCGAAGAATTGCTGGCGCGGGTACGCGCCAACCTCCGGCGCGTTCCCGCCGCAGAAACAGAAGCTGAGCCCGTAATCGAAATGGGGGATTTTCACATCGACATGGCGGCCCATAAAGTCTCCGTGCGCCGCCGCGATGTGCATCTCACGCCCAAGGAATTCGATTTGCTCATCTACCTCGCCCGCCATGCCGGCAAAGTGGTCACTCACCGCGCGCTGCTGGGCGCAATCTGGGGTGGGCAGAGTACGGAACAGGTCGAGTATCTTCGCGTCTTTGTGGGACAGTTGCGCAAGAAGCTGGAACCCAACGCATCTTCGCCGCGGTACATCGTCACCGAACCCTGGGTGGGGTACCGCTTCGAGCCGGGCAAATAGCTGCTTTCCAGAGCTGCCAGCTTACGAACATTCTACGAAGTCTTTATTCAATCTTTACGCCCGGAATAATCAAATCAAGGGAAGTCGGGAGAGCAGCAATCCATGGTCGTACTTGCAATGGTCAACATGTTTTTCCAGTTCCTGAAATATCCTGTCGGCCTGCGCAAGCCGGCCGAGGCTCTCACCGGCCCACAGAAAGGCAAGGTATGGCGTCAATTCAGAATGTTTCTGCGGAAGAACTGGCAAGGCTTTTCCATCACTATCAAGACGCTCTGGCGCACGATTTCGAGTGTCAGGACGGAGACGGGGCGGTGGCGGCTTCCTGGGATCAGACACCCCAGAACGAGCGCAAATTGATGGTTGCGGCGGCGCGGTTGGCGCTGCTCGAATTGGCGGCGACATCGCAGCAGGAAAACCAGAATCGCCGCTATTTCGCCAAGCCCGGCGAAGCAGATTGGGGTTGCTGAAGTCAGGAGATTTCGATGGCTAGCATTTCAAGCATCAGCAAGTTAGGCAATCACTTAGGGAAGGTTGAGCGGCCGGCAACTTGGTCTGTCGAAAGTCAGGAACATGGGGTTGTGGCCAAGGGCGATTTCCGCATCGATCCCGGTTCCCGCCGGGTGACGGTCAGGGGTCACGAGATCCAGTTAAACGACCAAGAGTTCGAGACGCTGGTATTTCTTATGGGCCATCACACGAACATCGTGGCTCCGCACACGCGGCTCAACACAGGTTCGCGTCATATGAACCGCGCTGATTTTCTGCGCAATCTGGCGGCGCTGAACAAAAAACTCGAATCGGTTGTCGGAGATGCGCGCTATATCCGAAGCGAGCTGTGGGCCGTCTGTCGTTTCGACCCGGGCACCGGCTCGGGCGTTCAGTGAGGGCCGGCGAACCAATGGTCTGCCTGGGGGACCTTTATGAAATCTTTATGAACCCTTAATCCCGCCTTTACGCCGGAAGCCTTCCAATTACGCCATAACACCCGGATTGAGAAGTGTGCCGTGACAGTGGCGATGATGCTCGTCTTCGTATTGTTCTGCGGTGGCGCAGCAGGTTTCATGCTGTGGTTTTCCGTCGCATTGATCCGGGAGGGTAAACGCAATTTTCTGCCGAAGAGTGAACCCTTGTTTCGCAAGATTTCATCCACAGGGGCACACGGAGAAATTATGGCTATCAATCTTGAAATTCGGAATCGCGAGTTTTCTCGAAAAGCGGGCCGGGGCGTGGCCCTGGTTGTGTCGGCCGCTATCCTGCTCTCGCCAGCTTTACATGGGCAGGACGCAACCTCGCAGGATCCCGCGGCCAGCGCGAAAGAAGTGCAGGAATTGCGGGATCTGATCCGCCAACTGGCCGCGAAAGTCGACCGCCTGGAGAAAGAGCAGCAAAAGCAGGGTGCCACGCCCGTGGTCCCGGGCAATAGCGTAGTGGGCAATAACGCCGGAGCGTCAGCCGGCAATCCCGCAGCGACCGAGTCGCCGGTTGCGGTTGTTCAACCTCCGGCAATCGCCAGCTCGGCATTCCCGGCTCAAAGTGAGGGCCAAACCCTTCCGGACCCGGAAAAGAAGCCCAAGGCTGAACCTTTCGCTTTTGCGGACTTCACCTGGCTGAACGGAAACGCTCGCACCAAAGAACTGCCCTTTGATTCGAAGTTCTTTACGCCGGAAATCCGGGCCGACGTCGACTACATTTACGACTTCAACCATCCTAAGGACGACACCATCGGCGGATCCAGCGAAGTTTTTCGATCCAACGAAGTTCAGGTCACGCAGTTGGGTGTGGGAGGCGATTTCCATTACGACAACGTGCATGCCAGGTTGATGACCCAGTTCGGGATGTATTCCACCACCACCCCCCGCAATGACGCCAGCCCAGCCCGCGGCCAATGGGACTTGGCCGACGCCTACCGGTATCTGACGGAAGCTTACGGCGGCTACCATATCAACGCCCTGCACGGAATCAACGTAGACGCGGGAATTTTCGTCTCCTACATCGGCCTCTTCAGCTACTACAACTTCGACAACTGGGCCTATCAGCCTTCGTACGTGTCGTCGAATACGCCGTGGTTCTTTAACGGCGCCCGAGTGCAGATTTTCCCCACGGAACACTTAAAGATCGAGCCATGGTTCATCAATGGATGGCAATCTTACGGCCGGTTCAACAACCGGCCCGGCGTTGGCGGCCAGATACTGTGGCGCCCCAATGGTTCCTGGGAGGTTCTGGGCAATCAATATGCGCTCGGGGAGGATGCGTTGGGCGTACCGGGTCGTGTGCGTTATCACACCGACGACAGCATTGAGTACAAATACTATGACCGGCCTGAGAAGTTCCTCGACAAAATGGCGCTCTCGCTCACCGGAGACATGGGCTGCGAGCACGGCGGAGGGGTGAGTTGCATGGGCAACTCCACCCACATAGTGAATGGCCAACCCGTAGTCTTCCCCAAGCAGTCGTTTCTGGGTTTCATGTTCTACAACCGTTTCTGGTTTCACAAGGACCTGTACGGCCTGACGCTGGGCGGCGGGAAGATCAACAATCCCGGGCGCTATTTGGTTCTGCTGCCGCCGATCAATGGCGCGAACGCCGCTTCGGGAACGCCGTACTTCACGGAGAATCCCGGAGATCCGTACAAGGCCTGGGACGCCTCGGCCACCTTCGATTACATGCCCAGCCAGTACGTCACTTTCCGCTGGGAGTTCAACCATCGGGCGGCCAATGTGCCCTACTTCACGGGACCTGGTGGCATCACTCCCGCGGGCGGCAATAGCGGGCCCCCAGGGTCGCTGGTGAACGGCTTCACGCCTGATCTGCGCAAGATTGAAAACCGCATCAATCTGGCTCTGCTGGTGAAATTCTGAACCGGATGCCTGGATGGAGAGGAAAAAGGCGCATATGCAGGATGCAATTTTCATAGTGATTACGGTCGCGTTTTTCGCGCTGTCGATTGCCTACGTCCACTTTTGCGACCGGATTCGCTGAAAGGCAAATGCCATGACTTTGGAATCGGTCATCATGCTGACGGTGAGCGCGCTGTTGATGATCTATCTGCTGTATGCCCTGTTGCGGCCGGAGAAATTCTAAGCAATGACTGGGAATGGCTGGCTTCAGATTTTTTTATATCTCGCGGTGATTCTCGCGGTCACGAAACCCCTCGGCGTGTACATGGCGCGGGTGTTCAATCGCGAGCGCGCCTTTCTCGATTTTGCCGCCCGTCCACTGGAGCGCCTGCTGTATCGGGTGACGGGCGTGGACGAAAATCATGACATGCGCTGGACGGAATACGCTGCCGCCATGTTGCTCTTCAGCGGCGTTTCCATGCTGCTGCTCTATCTGATCGAACGGCTGCAGCAATTCCTACCCTGGAATCCGCAGAAGTTTGGCGCAGTGTCTCCGGTACACCTGGCGTTTAACACGGCCGCGTCGTTTACTACCAACACCAACTGGCAAAACTATTCAGGCGAAAGCACGATGAGCTATTTCACCCAGATGGCTGGGCTGGCTTATCACAACTTCATGTCAGCCGCTGTCGGCATCGCGCTGGCCATTGCGTTTGTTCGCGGCATCGCTCGCCGGGAAAAAGAAACCATTGGCAACTTCTGGGTCGACATGACGCGGGCTACGCTCTGGATTCTCCTGCCCATGTCGATCATCGGGGCGTTGCTCCTGGTGTCGCAAGGCGTGGTTCAGAATCTCAGGCCATATGACACGGTAAAGCTGATTGAACCGCAACAGTTCCAGAAAACCGGCCCTGACGGGAAACCCGTGACGAGCACCGTGACCGATCAAGTCATTGCGCAGGGCCCCGTGGCGTCCCAGGAAGCGATCAAAGAGCTGGGCACCAACGGCGGCGGATTTCTCAATGCCAACAGCGCTCATCCGTTTGAAAATCCCACCCCTCTCAGCAACTACCTCGAGATGCTGTTTATCTTCGCCATCCCCGCGGGCTTGACCTATGCCTTGGGCCGAATGACTGGATCGCAAAGTCACGGCTGGGCGGTTTGGGCGGCGATGGCAGTGCTGTTCCTGGCGGGAGTGACCACTGCATACTGGGCGGAAGCCGGCGGAAACCCGCTGCTGCACGGAGTAGATCAACGCTCCACCCGGACCCAACCCGGCGGCAATATGGAAGGCAAGGAAACACGATTTGGGATTGCCGATTCCACCTTATTCGCCACGGTCACCACGGATGCAAGCTGCGGCGCCATCAACGGGTGGCATGATTCCTACACTCCGCTGGGCGGAATGGTGCCGCTGGTCAACATCATGCTCAGCGAAACTGTGTTCGGCGGCGTCGGCGCGGGATTGTAT
>Ga0335080_10003963_pt1 | contig 15044 bp, 15 predicted proteins | sample Lox_Sample_34_FD_206720 | JGI IMG/M metagenome (GOLD analysis project Ga0335080, IMG submission 206720) | Soil microbial communities from Loxahatchee National Wildlife Refuge, Florida, United States - Lox_Sample_3.4 | ecosystem: Environmental > Terrestrial > Soil > Wetlands | place: USA... | reverse complement strand
GTTGGCGAAGACCGGCAGGCCGGCGCCGTTGGCATCGAACTCCTGAGACGTGGTGAGCGCCGGTCCATCCTGCGTGTTACGGCTGTATCCGACGCGGAACCGGTAGTGCGACTGTGGCAGAAGGATGAGATCGTGGTCCTGAATGCGGCGCACCGTGTCCCACTGATGCAGCCCGCCGGCGACCGTCAGGCCGGGGTTGAAGTAATCATTCAGCCGCCAGGTCATGTCGTACCGGTAAAGCTTGTTCTTCTGAATGCGAAGCACGGCGGACTGGTAGGGGTCGTTGCCCAGCCCGAGCGTGTTCAGCTGAATTTGGTCGAACAGATGGCCGTGCCCATCGCGCGAATCGATCGAAAGACTGCTCGAAAGCAGCCGAATCCCGTTGCGGTAGTTGACATCGCTCCGGTATTCGCCCAAGTCGCCGCCCACCAGGCTCCAGCGGTAGCCGAGCTCGAATGAGTTGGCGATGTTGTAATTACCGGAATTTTCTCCCCGAGGGGAGCCAACCTGCTCGGTGGTGGGTGCTATCACCGGTTGTGCCTGAAGCGTTCCGAATGCCGCCAATGCAATCCAGAGTATCTTCGTCATGGCGCTCACCTCAGGAAGAACTGATCCGCATTCGATCCGTGGATCGCAACGTGACACGTGGTGCACTTTTGGAACTTCGGATCGAGCAAGTTGTGTCTCGATGACTGGAGGTCCACGCCGGCATTGCGCGTCCCGAATGTAGAGGCCCCGTTGTGGCACTCCAGGCAGATCGTGAATACCACTGGGCGGCGCAGCAGCTTGGCGTTCATGGAGCCGTGCGGGTTGTGGCACGTCGCGCAGCCCTCAACGCGTACCCCCGGGTGCTCGAATACGAAAGGCCCTCGCTTATCGACATGGCACTTCAGGCAGGGTTGCTCGGTGTTGAGAGCCTGCTCCACCATGCGCGGCCTCTGGGCCATTTTCCAGGTGGCTTCAAAGGCACCGTGGGGGTTGTGGCAATCCGTGCATTGCATGAAGCCTTCGTTGACCCGGTGCTTCGAGGGCATGGAAAACTGCGCACGCTCGCCGGCGTGGCAGGAGTAGCAGAGCTCGCTTTGTTTCCGGGCGAGCAGGTACTTGGGAGTGGGGGAGTGATGAATCGAGTGGCAACTGGTGCACGCGACGTCATTCATCGTGTGCTCAGAGCGACGGATGTTGGCCCGGTTGAAATCGCGCCCGTGACAATCCAGGCACGCATTGAGCGCTTGCCTGGGTTCCATCAGCGAAAACGCCCGTGGAATGGTGGTTTTGCCGCCGCGAGCAGCAACGTGTTTCTCGGCTGGTCCATGACAGCCTTCGCACCCCGTTCGCTCGGGTGGTTGGCTGCCGGAGGCAATGCTCTTGAAATGCGGATTCTTATAGAAATTCGACCAAACGTCCGCGTGGCATGTTTTGCAGACATTGCTTCCCACGAAGCCGCCGGCCGCGGGAGCTGGTGCCGCCTGGTTGGCTGGCGTCGCGCCCTGGTGGGGTTGCGGGGGTGTCTGACCATACCCGGGCGGAGCCAGGGCAAGAAACAGCAACGGCAAAAATCGCATGTATTGATCCCCGAGCAAATGGGATTTCCGCGCAATCTGCGAGGCCCGGCGCGGTGTGGCAATTCGCATCATACCGGAAGCGCCACAGGATAATGCGCTGAGTGCTCTGTTTTTACGTTACTTTTGCAAAGCCGGAACAAAGCGTCACGCCCCGGCGGAGAACGGGTTGCCGACCACCGTGCTTCAGGAGCTGCCGGCGCCTCAGCCAGCTTTTTTTTGTTGCGGCCTCGCACGGCGATGCGCCATATTGTGAATAGGCGTCAGCAGAGCTGTGTAGAGCGCAATTGAAGTTTCGAATTCGCGGGCCGTCCCGATAACGCGCTCGGTTTGTCTGGGGCCGGGTGGTTTTCGATGACGGGTGACTTCCTCTTCTTCACGGAACTGCTCTCCATGCCGGTCTTCGACCTGAAAGACCGGCGCCTCGGCCGCGTGAAGGACGCCGCCCTCGTTCCCCTGGTACACGCCTCCCGCATCGACCGCCTGCTGGTCGGAGGCGAGTACAGCTGGCTCACCGTCCGCTACGATCAGATCGCCTCCATCTCGCTCGATCGCGGGGTTCACCTGAGCGACGAAGTCCTGGTCCCCTACCACGACGACGAATACATGATGCGTATTGGCCGCGACCTCCTGGACCAGCAAATCATCGACGTCACCGGCCGTAAAGTCGTTCGGGTAAATGACGTCTCCATGGTGATCGGCCAGGAAGGCGGGCACGATATCCTGATCGTGCGCGATGTCGATATCGGCGTCCGCAGCATCCTGCGACGCCTGCTTCAGGGTTTGCTGCCGCCCTGGTGGATTCGCAGGCTGCAGCAGCCCATTCCACCCAAATCCATCTCCTGGGAATTCGCGAACGTGGTCGAGCCCGACCCTCTGCGCCGCCTGAGGCTGAACATTTCCTACACCAAGCTCGAGGAGATGCACCCAGCCGACCTAGCCGATATCGTCGAGGAACTGGCGCCGGCCGAACGCGAGGCGATCTTCGAGACCATCGATAGCGAGGTGGCCGCTGAGGCGCTCAGCGAGGTCGAAGATCCCAAGATGCAAGCGAATATTCTGGAGGCTCTGGAACCCGAGAAGGCTGCCGACATTGTGGAGGAGATGGCGCCGGACGAAGCGGCCGACCTCCTCTCCGAACTGGAACAGGAGACCAGCGAGGAGATCCTCGAGGAGATGGACACTACCGACAAGACCGAGGTCGAGGAGCTTCTCGAGTTCGAGGAAGACACCGCAGGCGGCATGATGAATACGGAATACGTCGCACTGCACGACAAGGCCGTTGTCACTGATGCAATCGCAGCCCTCAAGGGAAACGAAGACCTGCTGGACGGTTTGAATACCCTTTACCTCGTGGATGAAGAGGAAAAACTCTCGGCCGCGATTCCGCTTGCCCGGCTCTTTGTTGCGCCGGGCGGATCCAGCCTCAGGGACCTGGCCGCGGAGACCCTGATCCGCGTTCAGGTTGACGAAAAGCAGCATCGCGTCACCGAGCTCTTCGACAAGTACAACCTGCTGACTTTGCCCGTGGTGGATGAAGACGGCAAGCTCGCCGGCGTGATTACGGCCGATGACATTATTTCCGTGTTGAGGCAAAAGTGACGGATGCGTCAAATCCTGAGCCGTTTTCGCTACCACCTCGCAGTGTTCTTTGCCGTTATCGGCCCGGGGTTCATCACTGCCGTTGTCGATAACGATTCCGGAGGCATCTACACCTATTCAGCCGCGGGCGCACAGTTCGGATATCTTCCCCTCTGGACCCTCCTGCCCATCACTCTGTTACTTGTAATCACGCAGGAAATGTGTTCCCGCATGGGCGCCGTCACCGGCAAAGGTCTGTCGGACCTGATCCGCGAGGAGTTCGGCCTCCGGATCACCTTTCTCATGATGGCGTTCCTGGTGTTGGTAAACCTGACCAATGTCATGTCGGAATTCGCCGGCGTCGCCAGCTCGCTCGAACTGTTCCGCATCAGCCGCTACATCACGGTCCCGCTGGCGGCGATCGCGGTCTGGCTACTGGTGGTCAAAGGCAATTATGAGAGTGTGGAGAAGATCTTTCTGTTCGCGTGCGTCTTTTATGTGACGTACGTAATCTCGGGATTTCTCGTGAAGCCCGATTGGAAAGAGGCCGCGATCTACAGCGTGCGACCGGTGCTGATGCTCGAGCCTTCCTACATATACATGGTCATCGGGATGGTGGGTACCACGATTGCGCCGTGGATGCAGTTCTACTTGCAGGCGGCCGTCGTAGAGAAGGGGATTACCGCGAAGGAGTACACCGAGTCGCGTATCGAAGTCATCGTAGGCTGTTTCATGACCTCCGTGATTGCATTTTTCATAATCGTGGCCTGCGCGGGCGCGATCTGGAGCATCAAACCACGAGAGATGCAGGATGCCGCGGAGGCGGCCCAGGCGTTGAAGCCGTTCGGCCAGTACGCATTCCTGCTATTCAGCGCGGGCCTGTTCAATGCGTCCATCTTCGCGGCCTGCATTCTGCCGCTCTCTACGGCCTACACCGTGTGCGAAGGCCTGGGTTTCGAAAGCGGCGTAAACAAACGCATTCGCGAGGCACCCATCTTCTACTTACTCTACACACTGCTTATTGTCGTCGGTGCTGGTGTCGTGCTGATTCCGCAATTTCCGTTGGTGAAGATGATCCTGTGGTCGCAGGTTCTCAACGGCATGCTGTTGCCGTTCATCCTGATCTTTATGATTCTGCTGATCAATAAGCGAGACCTGATGGGTGAATGGATCAATCCGCGATGGTTCAACGTGGTCTCCTGGATCACGGTAGTGCTGATTATCGGACTGACCCTGGCCTACGTGGGGATCCTTTTGCACTAAGCCTGTCAGGGGACCCGCTTGGATGGTCTGAGCAGCTTCGCTGGCAATTTCGAGAGGTAGGTCAGCCGCTCCACCCAAGGTAACAACCGGCGTACGGAGCGCCCGTGCAGGAGCAGGCTACCGGTAACCAGCACCGGGTGCGGGATCGTGGTGCAGCATCGCGAACAGATATCCACCTCCCCGCCGCGCCGGGCCGCGTGCAACCGCCGCATCTCCTGCATCGCCGGCGCGTTCCAGATCTCCACCAGCGGCTCATGTCCGATGTTGCCCACCGGCCTGCCGTCCAGCATGTAGCTCTGGCAGCACGGGTACACGTCGCCGTTTTCCTTCACGTACATCGGACCGCGCCATAAGTAGTGGCATGGATGTTTCCACTCATCCCCGGTGTGGCCGGCGTCCGGACGCATCAGGTTCGTCTCGTCGGCCTTGATGCGCAGTTGATCCACGCCCGGCACCGCTCCCCAAAACCGCAGGAACTCACCGGTTTCGCCCGCGTTGCCCTCCATCTGGACCATTTGCACCACCACCTGCAGCTTGGACCGGCGTTCTTTCTTCATACGCGCGAAGCGAACGAAGTTATCGCGCACCTTTTCGAACTTAGCCCCCTTGCGGTAGAACTCGAATGTTTCCTTCTTCGCGCCGTCGAAGCTGAGGGTGATCTGCTCCAGAGGCGAATCCAGCACCCGCGCCGCGAGGCGTTCATCGAGGAACGTTCCGTTGGTGGAGAGCAGTGTCGAAATGCTATGCCGGTGACAGAGCTCGATCCGCTGAAAGATATGCGGATCCATGAACGGCTCGCCCAGCCCGATCAACATCATGTGCTCGGCGCTGCGCCCCGCTTCTTCGACAAGACGCTCGAACACCTGGTTCGTCATATCGCTTTTGGGCTGTGGATGGGTTTCCCGCGGGCACATGGGGCAATACAGGTTGCACTTCGCGGTGGTTTCCACGATGTACTCCACCGGCAGAGCGCCGAGCCGGGTCCGGCGCGACAGATATCCCCACAGTAGTTTTGCGCGGTTCCAGGCCCTCATCAGGTACTCTTAATTGTAGCCATGAACATCACCCTCACAGGCGCATCGGGGTTGATCGGCCGTCGCCTAATGAAGAACCTCGTGGGCGCCGGTCACACGATCCACGTGCTCAGCCGTCATGCCGGCACGAATCTCCCGCCGAACGTGAGGCTCAGCGTCTGGGATCCTGTAAAGGGCCTCGCGCCTGAGGACAGCCTCCGCGATGCCGATGCCGTAGTTCACCTGGCCGGCGAACCGGTGGCGCAGCGTTGGAGCGCCGATGTCAAAACCCGCATCCGCGAGAGCCGCATCTCCGGCACGCGCAACCTGGTCGCCTCCATCGGAAAACTCTCCCGGCGGCCGCAGGTTCTCGTCAGTGCCTCGGCGGTTGGATATTACGGCTCGCGCGGCGATCAGGTCCTCGACGAATTCGCCTCGCCGGCCAATGACTTCCTGGGCGAACTCTGCACCGCCTGGGAGAAGGAAGCCCGCGAAGCCGAGACCCTCGGCATCCGTGTGGTGACGATTCGCACGGGGATCGTCCTCGACGCCCGCGGCGGCGCCCTGAAGCGTATGCTCCCGCCCTTCCGTATGGGCGCCGGCGGACGGCTGGCCGATGGCCGCCATTGGATGAGTTGGATCCATGCCGAGGATTTGGCGGCGATGTACCGATTCGCCATCGAGACGCCGTCCGCCCGCGGCGCCTTCAACGGCGTCTCTCCGAACCCCGTGACCAACTCGGATTTCACCCGGGCTCTTGCGGGGGCCGTCCGGCGACCAGCGATCTTCCCGGTGCCGGCCTTCGCCCTGAAGATGGTCTTTGGCGAGATGAGCCAAATCCTCCTCGCCAGCCAGCGCGTAGTGCCGAAAGGACCCGAAGGCGCCGGTTTCCGGTTCCGCTTTCCGCAGCTACAGGCGGCGCTGGCGGACGTTTTGCGCTCCGCCTGAACAAGCCGGCATCCAGTCTCCGTTATAATGGCAAGGGGGCTGTTCCCTCTTTAATGAACGACATCAAGAAAAAACTTCAGGAAGAGATCACTGCGCTCGAATACGAACTGCACGTCGAATTACCCAAGGAGATCCTGAAGGCGCGGGCCCACGGCGACCTGAGCGAGAACGCGGAGTATCATGCGGCCAAAGACCGCCAAGGCTTCGTCAATGCGCGGCTGAGCCAGCTAAAGAAGCGAGTAGCCGAGATGTCGATGGTCGATTTTTCCAAGATCCCGCGCGGCAAGGTGGGACTCGGCTCCACCGTCGTAGTACTGGACGTGAACCGCGATGAGGAAGTAACCTACAGTCTGGTAACCAGCGAAGAAGCCGACGCCGCTAACGGCAAAATTTCGACCACCTCCCCCATCGGCCGCGCGCTGCTTAACAAGGAAGTCGGAGACGAAGTCAAGGTGCAGAGTCCGGGCGGACTCAAACAACTGGAGATTCTGAAGCTGACCACGATCCACGACGAAGTGGGATGATATGACGTTTACCGGCGGGATCGGCAAGTTCTTCGGTGCCATTATCAACCGCATCGTTCGCTGGCTCGCGTTGTCGAAGATCCACCCGAACGTCCTCACCTTCATCGGCCTTCTGATCAACATCTGGGCCGCCTGGCTATTCTCACAGGGCAGCTTCCGTTGGGCCGGAGTGGTGGTCATCGGAGCCGGTGTGTTCGACATGGTCGACGGACGCGTCGCTCGCGCCACCAGCCAGGTCACTCGCTTCGGCGGGTTCTTCGATTCCGTGCTCGATCGCTACTCCGATCTCGCCCTGTTCATGGGCCTGCTGGTCTATTACGCCAGTATCAACCGCTTCTTCTATATCGTTCTCACCGCGATCGTGATGACCGGCTCCGTTATGGTGAGCTACACCCGCTCCCGGGCCGAGAATGTCATTCCCAAGTGCAAGGTCGGCTTTCTGGAACGCCCGGAGCGGATCGTGTTGATCATCATCGGCGCCCTGTTCCTTCGCATGGCTCAGGTGCTGTGGGTCATTGCCATACTGTCCAATCTGACAGTCGTGCACCGCATGATCTATACGTTTCGCGAAGCTCGGGCGCTCGAAGACGCGCAACTCCGCGCCGTTCCCGCGCGCGGCGATTAGTCCTCCAGAATGACGTGCGCCATACCCAGTTCGGAGGTGTGCGTCATCGAAAGAGAGATGTTTTTGACCCCTAGCCGCAGCGCTACCTGCGCCGCGACTCCGTGCAGGCGCAGCGTCGGTTTGCCGGTCGGCAGGTTCGCCACCTCGAAATCCTGCCAGCGTACGCCGCGCTTCCAGCCAGTCCCGATAGCCTTCATCCCCGCCTCTTTGGCCGCGAATCGCGCGGCGTAGCGCTCGAATCGGTTGGCTTTACGTTCCACGTACGCGATCTCGGCGGGTGTGAAGATCCGCTCCGTGAACCTCAATCCGAATCGCTCGATCGAGGCCCGGATCCGCCGTACTTCGGCCAAATCCACCCCCGTGCCTACGATCATTTCAGCTCCGAGCCAGATGTGGTGATCGTCAGCCGGCCGTGCTTCACGCCCTTGGTGCTGATCAGCGAATCAGCCACGTTGCGCACCTCCGCCGACCGTCCACGCACGACCAGCACCTCCAGGCAGTTGTCGTGATCCAGGTGCACGTGCAGGGTCGATAGAATTGAGTGGTGGTGGTCGTGCTGAATGCCGATGAGTTTTTCGTTCAGTAACCGTACATGATGATCGTAGACCAGGGTCACCGTCCCGACCACGACACTGTCGGGCGATTCCCACGTTTTTTCCACCAGCTCGTCGCGAATCAAGTCGCGGAACGCCTCACTGCGATTCGTGTATCCCCGCTGCCCGATCAACCGGTCGAACTTGTCCAGGAGTTCGCTGTCGATTGCCACCCCAATCCGGCTCAGCCCGCTCATGCGTACACATGGTAGCACCGGCCAATTCCCGGCTCGCGACGTTCGCGGCCGGACTTGCGCGGGTGGCACGATTCTCAAAATCGTGATACTTTGGAGGCACACGTGCACATCCCCGACGGATTCCTCTCGACACCCGTTTGGGCCGCCCTCGATGCAGCCGCGGCTCCCGCCGTGGGCCTGATCGCTCGCCGGGCACAGCGCACTTTCGACGATTCCAAGGTGCCCCTGCTCGGAGTCATGGGCGCGTTCGTGTTCGCGGCCCAGATGATCAACTTCCCAGTTGGCCCCGGCACCAGCGGACATCTTGTGGGCGGCGCCCTCCTCGCCTATACACTCGGACCTGCTGCGGCCTCCGTCGTGCTTACCGCCATCGTTACCATCCAGGCGCTCGTTTTTCAGGACGGCGGCATACTTGCGCTAGGAGCAAACGTGCTCAACATGGCGATTCTTGGAGTCCTCGCCGGTTATCTGCCGTACCATTTCTGGGGCCGGACGCGTGGCAGGCGCCTCGCCATCTTCGCCGGCGGCGCTCTTTCGGTGCTCACCAGCGCCGTGTTGGCCCTGAGCGAACTGCTCTTCTCCGGCATACGCATGCCCGGCACGGTCCTGGGCGTCTCCCTCGGCCTGTTCGCCGTCTCGGCCCTCGTCGAAGGGGCGATCACACTGGGTGCAATCAGGGCACTCGAAGCCATCCAGCCCGACTTCATCTGCCGGCCGGATGCCAGGCGATCGTTCGCACTCGGCGCCGTGGCGCTCGCGGCCGTCCTCCTCGTTACCGGCGGTGTCTTGCTCGCATCCTCCGCGCCCGATGGGATCGAAAGACTTGGATCGGCACGCGCCCTGTTCTCCACCCCCTTCAGTGGGTATGACATCGCCGCGCTTGGGCGAGGTTGGTTTCCCAAGGCCGCGGCAGGGCTCGTCGGGCTCGGCCTTGTATACGGCGTCTGCCTGATCATCGGGCGCAGGCGCTAGGACCAGGCGTGCACCACGTCGTCCTAGACCAGTGGAGCCGCCGCTCCAGCCCGCTTCACCGCCGGGACCCGCGCGCGAAACTCATTCCGCTGATCGTCTTCCTGGTAGTGCTGGCCACCTCCCACCGCCTCCTGCCGGTATTCTCCGCCTGCCTGTTCGCCTTGCTCTGCGTCACGTTGCTTTGGGCCCGCGTCCCGCTCGGCGGTGTCCTGGCGCGTGCTGCCATAGTCCTGCCATTTACCATCGTATTCGCGGCGGTCACCTGGGTCGCCGGTGACCCGGCTCGCGGCGCGGCTCTGGTACTGAAGAGCTATCTCTCCGCTCTCGCGGTGCTGGCCGTGGTCTCCACCACGCCTCTGCCGGTCTTACTGCGCGGCGTGGAAATGCTGGGTGCCCCGCGATTCCTACTTATGGTCTCGCAGTTTCTGTACCGGTATCTCTTCGTTGTCTCCGAGGAAGCACAGCACATGCGCAAAGCCGCTGCATCGCGCGGGGGGAGTTTTCGGGCCGCTGCCGGCGCTCTCGCCGTCTTATTCGCGAGATCCTACAAACAGGCAGGCGAGATACACAGCGCGATGCTGGCCCGCGGATTTCAGGGCCGCTTCCATCCGCTCGCTGCTCCGCACTTTCATGCTGCCGACACGGCCTTTCTGATCTTTGCGTCTTCCGCACCTGTGCTCCTGCGCGTCGCCATCGAGAGGATGGTCTGATGGCTGCTCTCATCGAAGTCCGGGGCCTCCACTACCGGTATCCCGACGGTACGGCTGCGCTGCGAGGGGTCGATTTTCACCTGGAGGAACAAGAGAGCGTCGCCCTGCTCGGCGCCAATGGCAGCGGCAAAACGACTTTTGCGCTCCACCTCAACGGCCTCCTCGCCGGAGAAGGCAGCGTGACCGTATGTGGACTGGGAGTGAACAGGCAGAGTGCGGGCCAAATCCGCCGTAAGATCGGATTCGTTTTTCAGGACTCGGATAGCCAGCTCTTTATGCCGACGGTGATCGACGATGTATCTTTCGGTCTTCTGAACCAGGGGCACGGAGCTCAAGAATCAGCCGGGCGCGCGCTAGCCGCGCTGGAGCGCGTGGGCATGGCCTCAGCTGCGGCGAAGGCTCCGTATCATCTTAGTGCCGGGGAAAAGAAGCGGGTCGCGATCGCGGGGGTGCTCGCCATGGACCCGCAGATCCTGGTCTTGGACGAACCGACCACCTTTCTGGATCCACCCGCCCAGCGTGCGCTGATTTCCCTCCTGCAAGAACTACCCCAAGCCAAAATTCTCATTACACACGACGCGTGCTTCGCCGCGGAGTTGTGCACTCGAGCCGTCTTTTTTGATAAGGGCCGAATTGTAGGGGAAGGAAGCGTCTTAGAACTCGTGAAGTCTTTTGGGTGGGACTCTGCCGTCCGGAGATGACTACGACACTCAGGGCCGCTCAAACGCGACCCTGAAGGTCGCGACCTCCGTATGTTTCCTTATTCCTGCTTTGCCGCTTTCGCCGCAGCCGCGGCGCGCTTGCGATGCTCCGCCCAGCGCTTCTTCTGTGCCAGGGCGATCCGCCTGCGAGCTGCGGGGCTCAGGACGCGTTTCGGTGCCGCCTGCCCGCCAACGGAATTTGAAGATAAAGGAACCCGTTGTCCCTTCAACTGGGATTGAATGGCGCGGATCTTCTCTTCGATCTTCTCCCGCTCTATCTGATACCCGACGAGGGCCATCTGAAGTGTAGTCGTGTCGTCTATGTTCCTGCCTCTAGGCATGTGTTCACCCACGGTTACTATAACATGACACCTCATCTTATATGCAATGATCAATTGAATCGACGCAAAGTCCCATTCTGTCTAGAACCATGAAACTCGTAATTCAGCGCGTGAATGAAGCCTCGGTAATAATCGGTGATAGTACCGCCGGGGCTATACGTACCGGATTAGTCGTCCTCGTCGGTATTGCCAAGTCCGATCGCGTTGTCGACGCGGAGTATCTCTGCGACAAACTCCTCGGTCTAAGGATCTTCCCTGATGACTACGGAAAAATGAACCGGAATATCGAGCAAGCGGGTGGGTCGCTATTGGTAGTGTCCCAGTTCACGCTCTACGCCGATTGCCGGAAGGGACGCCGCCCCAGCTTCGATCAGGCCGCCTCCCCGGAACATGCCCTTACCCTTTACAATTACTTCGTGGAAAGCCTGCGGCGGAGCGCAGTCCCAGTGGAGACCGGCGTATTTCAGGCTATGATGAAGGTCCAGTTGGTCAACGAGGGGCCGGTAACCATCATTCTGGACTCCGCTGACCGCCCAGAACTATGATCGAGACATACGGCTACGCGCGCGCGGGCCTTCTCGGGAACCCGAGTGACGGGTATTTCGGCAAAACGTTGGCTTTTGCCATGTCCAACTTTCGCGCGAGGGTACTGCTCTACCCCAGCGGGCGCCTGGAAATCAAGCCATCTAAAGTCGATCTTCCCGTCTTTGAAAACCTCGACGATCTATATCGCATTACCCGCTGGCGGGGTTACTACGGCGGGATCCGGATCATCCAGGCACTCATCGTCCGGCTGGTCGACTACTGCCGCGAACAGGGAATCGAGTTGCCCGATCGCAACTTCACCCTCGAGTACGAGTCCAGCGTGCCCCAGCGGCTCGGCCTTGGCGGATCCAGTGCGATTATTACTGCGGCCCTTCGCGCACTGTGCCGCTATTACGAGTTGGATGTAGCTCTGCCGATCCAGGCTAACCTTGTCCTCGAAACAGAAACCCGGGAGCTCAACGTCCCCGCCGGTTTGCAGGACCGGGTGGTACAAGCTTACCAGGGCCTTGTCTATATGGACTTCTCGCGCGACCTGCTCGAATCCCGCGGATACGGTAATTATGAGCATTTGGATACCGGTCTTCTGCGGAATATCTATGTCGCCTACCGGACTTCCCTGAGCGAAGGTACTGAGGTGTTCCATAGCAACCTGCGCGAGCGCTGGCGGCGCGGCGACCGGGACGTGGTTGCCGCCATGGAGACCTGGGCTTCCTATGCCGAGGAGGGACGCGCCTGCCTCTTATCCGGCGATCAACCGCGCCTCAACCAGCTCATCAATGCCAATTTCGACCTTCGTGCAAAGATATACCAGATCGATCGCGGCAACCTCGAGATGGTAGAAACCGCCCGATCCGCCGGAGCCACCGCCAATTTCGCCGGCTCAGGCGGCGCCATAGTCGGCACTTATCCCGAAGACAGCGTGTTCGCCAAACTTACAGAGACAATGCGCTCCATCGGCGTGGCCGTCATCAAACCAAAGTTCGTCTGACAGCACGCCGCGGCTCTACTGGCGGCCCATGTATTTCTCAGCCAGACGTGTCTGCTTGTTCACCAGAGGAACTTCCTTTCCCTTGATGAACACGTGCTTCACTTGTGTCTGAATCTCGAGCGGGTCTCCATCCGTTACCAGAAGGTCCGCCACTTTGCCCGTCTCCACGCTGCCCAGGTCGCCGCCATGGCCCCAGATCTGGGCGGGATTGATGGTGACGGCCTTCAGCGCTTCTTCATAGGGCAAGCCGAAGGCGACTGCCGTCGCTGCCTGATACGGCAGGTTGCGGACGAACTCGTTGCTGAAAGTGCCGAACGCGAACTTTACGCCGGCCTTATAGGCCTCGGCAGGACCCGTGAATGCGCTGTCGTAAGGATCGTCTTCCTGGTCCGGGAGCGCCAGCACGCGCCCGAAGACCACCGGAACGTTCTTGGCCTTAAGTTCCGGCGCAATCGCCGCGATATCGTGCGGCTGCAGAATCACTATCCGGATGTGCTGCTTGTCCGCGAACCCAATGGCGTCGTGGATCACGCTCGCCCGGCTCGCGGAGATCGCCACCGGCACCTTGCCCTCCAACACCGGAATCATTGCCTCCAGCTTGAGGTCGCGTTTGAAAGCGGGCGCGTTTGCCGCCCGCTCTTTCTGATACTGCCGTGCCTGCTCAAAGAACTCGACCACCTTGGCAACCTGCTGGTCGTACAGGCGCTTGGTCGCAGCGAAACCGGTCCCGCCGGCCGCGCCCGGCACCAACTCCAACACCGAATCGGGAACCGGCCCGCCCCCGCGTCCGCCGCGCCCGCCCAGGCTCGGAAAGATTAAATGCACGGCTGCAGTCCTCTCGATCGCCATGTCTTCCCAAGTCCAGCCGTCCGTGTGGATCAGCGCGGCTTGGCCCGAGATGAACTGCCTTTCGCCGCCGCCGAATCGGCCTCCGCCGCCAACGCCCGAAGACGGAAAGGTCATTGCGGAAGTGATCCCGTTCACCCGCACCACTGCGAAATGTTCGCTTTCCGGATTTACGGCGCTCAACGCCCGCAATTGCGGCATGAATTCGCCGAGCTCTCCCGTGTCCACGGTCTCACGAGTTGACGAGACTTCCGACAGGCCAAGCTCGGTTCCTGAATCGATGAGCCCCGGATACACGCGCAGCCCCTTGCCCTCGATAACGTGTGCGCCCTTAGGTGAAACCACCTTGGCTCCGATCTCCGCGATCTTGCCTTCCTGGATCACTAGCGAGACGCCCTTCGCCGCCGGCGCCGTCACCGGGTACACATCCGCGTTGCGGATCACTACCGTCTCCGCCCCGAATGCGCCCCATATCGCCGTGCTCGCCATCAGTATCGAGATCGTTTTCACTGGCCTTGCCTCCTCGTCGGCGGCACCTGCGGGCCGCGCTGCTGATTCTGTTTCTCCTTATCGATCAGCTTTTGCTTCTCCGCCTGCTTCGCCGGCCGGCCGCTGACCTCGTTGTCGCGGTCGAAATAAATCGTACCGTCGATCAGCACCTTCTGCACCTTTGCGTAGTCCGACAGCGGGAACTTATCGTAAATCACCAGGTCTGCGTCTTTGCCGGCTTCGATCGAACCTACCCGGTTGTCGATCCCGAGCTGCCTGGCCGGATTCAGCGTCACCATCGCCAGCGCTTCCGTCTCGGTCGCCCCGCCGTATTTCATCGCCTTGCCGGCCTCGATGTTCAGATGCCGCATCTGCTCCGCATCGTCGCTGTTGATGCTGACCACCACTCCCTTTCGCATCATGATCGTGGCATTGAAGGGAATCGCGTCGAACGCTTCCATCTTGTAGGACCACCAGTCGCTGAACGTGGATGCCCCCGCGCCGTGCGCCGCGATCTCTTTGGCCACCTTGTAACCCTCGAGCACGTGCTGCAGGGTCCGGATCTTGAACCCGAATTCATCGGCGACGCGAAGCAGCATCAAGATCTCGTCTGCGCGGTAGCAGTGCGCGTGCACGTAGCGCCTGCCTTCGAGCACTTCCTTCAGAGCCTCCAGCTTCAGATCCTTGCGCGGCGGAATCCCGGCCTTATTCGCCTCCCAGGCGTCCCATTCCGCCTTGTACGCTTTGGCCTCGACGAACGCCTCGCGGATCACGTCCTCCACGCCCATCCGCGTCGCCGGGTAGCGTCCTTGCTGCTGCGCCCCGGCATTGATCGCCCGGCCCGTCGGATTGCCCGCCCGCTTCGGGTTCTCGCCGAGCGCGAACTTGATGCCCGGCGTCGCGCCCTCGAAAATCATCCCCTGCGCGTCCTTACCCCACCGCATCTTGAGGGGCAGCGTCTTTCCGCCAATCGAATTCGCCGATCCGTGCAGAATGTTCGCCGTCGTCACCCCGCCCGCCAACGCGCGGTAAATCGCGATGTCCTCGGGGTTGATCACGTCCCTGATATCCACCATGGACGATACGCTCACACTGCCTTCATTGATGCCACCGTCTGCCGCGATGTGCGAATGGCAATCGATGAT
>Ga0335080_10003962_pt1 | contig 15045 bp, 14 predicted proteins | sample Lox_Sample_34_FD_206720 | JGI IMG/M metagenome (GOLD analysis project Ga0335080, IMG submission 206720) | Soil microbial communities from Loxahatchee National Wildlife Refuge, Florida, United States - Lox_Sample_3.4 | ecosystem: Environmental > Terrestrial > Soil > Wetlands | place: USA... | reverse complement strand
CAACGAGATCGCCGAAATGATGGGCTGCTCAATTGGAAACAGCAAGTCGCAGCTTCATAAAGCGCGTTTGAAGTTACGGGATTCTCTTAGGTCAATGAGAGCCGAAAAGGCCAGAAAGACCGGGTAGCGCGAAGTTTACTATTGGGAGAGAGTTTGTTATGACGTGTTCCGATGTACAGCAAGTCTTGCCTGACATTGTGGATGGCGATGCCGAGTTTCAGTCGCATCTGGACTCGTGCCCAGCCTGTTCCGCACTGGTGGCCGACCTGAGGCTTATTGCGGCCGGGGCCCAGGAGTTAGCCGAGGCCGAACAACCCCCGGCTCGGGTCTGGGTTAACATCGCGAACCAGTTGAGGGCCGAGGGTATTATTCACGATCCTGGTCCCGTTTCGGTTCGGCCCGCTCTGCTGCCTTCACGCCCGCGTCGCTCAATCGTATGGTGGCTTGCGCCAGTAGCGGCTGCGGTTCTGGCAGCCGTCTCCTACCAGGTCGCGCACAAGCAGCAGCCGTTCCAGACCAAAGTCGCGGTGCAACCGGCAACACAGCAGCCCGCACAGTCCGTGACCGCTTCGCAAACACCGCAATCTACGCCTGCCGAGCTGGCCTCTCCCGCCACGAAGCACCCGCAGCAACTGGCCCAGGACCGAACTCCTTCCTCAAGCAAGACTGCCCGTCCTGCAGATTCGAAAGTGGAGGAGAATAGAGTGGCAGCTGAAGTCTCCCCGCCGGCCAGTGCGGAAGATCAACGGTTCCTGACCGAGGTTTCAGAGCGTACCCCAGGCATGCGCTCTACCTATGAAAACCAGCTGCGTGCGGTCAACGGGGAGATCCGCGATACCCTGGAATTTGTCCGGCGGCATCCCGGCGACATCGACGCGCGCCAGCATTTGCTGGAAGTCTATCAACAGAAAGCGATGCTTTACCAAATGGCATTGGATCGCATTCAATGAAATCGTGGTGCATCGGTTGTGGGTCGACTGGTATGGCCCGACCCAAGGGGCGTTTTATGGAGAGTATTCCGCAGCGCAGTGTGGTAGTCGTGGTGATGGCCGCCTTTTTGGTATCGGTTGCAGTTGCCCAAACCAGGAGGGAGTTCCGATATACAGTCGGCCCCCACGCGAATGTCTCTGTTGATACGCAGTACGGAGGCATCTCCGTCACCCCCGGCGATATCGACGAGGTCGTGCTGGTGGCCATCATTCAGTCCGACAAGGCCGAGGTCGACTACCAGCAGAGTGGAAACCGTATTCAGGTCGTTTCTCATGTTTTTCCCGGGGCCGATCAGCAAACCGGCAGAATTGACTACGAGCTCCGCGTACCCCGTGACGCAACCGTGAGCCTTCGCTCTTCCACGGGCCCTCTGGCTGCCCAGCACCTCAACGGGGATCTGACTATGGAGGGAACTGACGCGGTCGTCGACATTCATGACGTCAGCAACGGCCACGTGCACGTCAGCACCATGCGAGGTCCAGTGACCCTAACGAACGTTCAAAATGGGCACGTCGAGATTTCTTCCATCAGTGGCGACGTGACAATGAAAACCGTCACCGGGCCGCTCGTCAAGGCCAACTCCGGCACCGGCAGAATCACCTATGACGGGGATTTTGGCTCCGGAGGCGATTATAAGTTCACCACCCATTCCGGCGACATCACCGCCATCGTTCCCGCCAGCGCTTCGGCCGATTTCAGTGTCCACTCCATGCTCGGTAAGGTTCAGAAAGACTTCCCTCTGCAGCCCCGTTATCCCCATTTGGCGTTCGAGGAAGGACGTGCCTTTTTTGGCACCGTCGGGAAGGCCGCTTCTGCAGTAGTGCTGCGCTCGTTCAGTGGTAGAATCCGCCTCAAGCAACGCTAAGAATCAAAACGCAGGAGTCGATGCGCATCAGGGGCCGAGTTGCCCCTCGTGCGGTAGAGTGCCATGGGAGTGCGCGCTGTGTTTCTCGTGGGATTCATGGGTTCCGGAAAAAACACTGTCGGTCAGGAACTCGCTCGCCGCTTGGGGTGGGACTTTGTTGATCTGGACGCGCGCATCGAGCAGCGCGAGAGACGCACTGTCCCCGAAATCTTTGCCGCCAAGGGGGAGACCATCTTTCGCCAAGCCGAAACCGCCGCCTTGCGCGACGTTTTGGCCGAATCCAAAGACTGCAATCGGGTGGTGGCGCTCGGCGGGGGTGCTTTTGCCATCGAACACAACCGCGTCCTTTTGCGCGATTGGCCAACAGTCTTTCTCGACGCCCCAGTTGCCGAACTCTGGCGCCGCTGCCAGCAGGACGACATCGAGCGGCCCCTGGGGAAAGATCGCAGACAGTTTTCCAGCCTTCTGGCCGAACGGCTCCCGCTCTATCGCCAGGCGGCTTTCACGATTGAAACCAGTGGCAAGAAGTTATCTTGGATCTGTTCCGAAATTGAACGCGCGTTGCATCTCAAAGAAGTACCTCAGAGCGTTGAAGAGAGCTTGTGAAAGAGGAGAATCGTTTTGAAGCCGTCGCGTAACCTCAACATCGTCTTCATATTGCTGTGGCTGGTTTCGATCATGGCCCCGGCCGTCGCGCAGAAAGAGAGCAAGGAGCACGGTGAGCAGACCGTCGATTCAGGTTCCTTTGGTGTTTTCATGAACGGTCACCGCGTGGGCACCGAGACCTTTTCCGTGGTTCAGGACCGCGCTGGCAGCGTCATCAAGTCCGAATTTAAGACCGTAAACGACCCCAACGGTGGCGAAGCCGTTCAATCTTCGGAATTGCGCCTGAATCCCAATGGGGAAATCCACCGCTATGATTGGAAGGAGCTGAGCCCGGACCAAGCCAGTTCCGTGGTGCTCCCGAGCGATCAGTTCCTTAATCAGAAGTGGAGTTCCGGGCAAGGGAAACAGCAAGAGCAACCCTACCTGCTCCCGCCCTCAACCAGCATCCTCGACGACTATTTCTTCGTTCATCGCGAGATTTTGGTCTGGAAATTTCTGGCGGCCAGTTGTAAGCAGGAAAAGGGCCAGGTTCAATGTCCCCTCAAGCAGCGCGCCCAGTTCGGTACGCTCGATCCGCGACAGCATGCCTCCGCTCCCATGAGCGCCGAGTATGCCGGCCGGGAAAAAATCAGCTACAAGGGCAACCAGCAGGAATTCAACAAAGTCGAACTCAAGACCGAGTCCGGCAACTGGCTTTTGTGGCTCGACGATCAGTTCAAACTGGTCCGCATATGGATCGAGAGCGACAACACCGAAGTAATCCGCGACTAGCCCTCGTCAACCGTGGTTCCGAAGGTTACTGCTGTTCGTGATTGGTTGCTTTAGGCTTGGCTTCGTTACGATAAAGTTGGCAGAGGCAGCGCGCCCCTCGGTTCGGCTGGGGCGCCCGGGAATCACCTTTTGACCATTCTCGATTCACGCACCTCGCGCGTTTTGTTCACGGCCTTGCTGTTCGCTCTCGGCCTTGGATTTCTTTACGCTGCCCGGCGGACGCTTGTTCTTTTTCTATTCGCTATCCTGTTTGCCTACCTCATTGACCCGGCCGTCGCCCGCGCCCAAAAGGTGACTCGCAGCCGTCCGCGTGCCATTGTCGCGATTTATGTCTTGTTACTTGCTGCCCTCGCGGTCTTTGGCCTGGTCGCTGGCCCTAGAATCAGCCGTCAGAGCGCCCGCCTGGGCGAGAGTCTTCCGGGTCTGATGGAAAAGGCCAGCAGCGGCCAGGTTTCCGGCCAGATCGGCGAACTCGTCGCGAATCTCAGCAAACGGCACGGGTGGACCAACGATACCCAGGCGCGCATTCAGGGTTTTCTCAACGCTCACCGCGAGGATCTTTTTCACTTCGCTCAACATCTCGGCGTTCGGATTGCCGAAGCCGTCCAGGGACTCTGGGTGTTGTTTCTTGTGCCGATTCTCGCCGTTTTTTTCCTGCGCGATGGTCACAACTTCCACGGAGTTCTGATCTCTCTGGTCCAGTCGCGCACCCAGCGCGAGTTCTTGCAGGACGTATTGCACGACCTTAACCAGATGCTCGCGCAGTTTATCCGCGCGCAGCTCACCCTGGCTGCACTTTCCTTTGCCGCCTACTCCTCGGTCCTCGGAATCATGCGCGTCCCCTACGCCCTCATGCTCGGCACGGCCGGCGGCGCCCTGGAGTTCGTGCCCGTTGCCGGTCCGCTGGTCGCCGCCCTCGCCATGATCACCGTCGCTCTTCTCACCGGATACCCATATTGGCCCTGGCTCTTGCTCTTCCTGGTGGTTTGGCGGATGGTGCAGGATTACGTCATCTCTCCCCGTATCATGGGCGCCAGCGTCGAATTGCATCCTCTGGCCGCGCTGTTCGGCGTCCTTGCCGGGGCCGAAATCGCCGGCGTTCTTGGCGTCTATCTCTCCATCCCGGTCATGGCCAGTCTCCGGATCATCTGGCGCCGCTGGCGTATTTACGCCGAAAAACGCAAGTTCGGTCCCCTCAACGAGTCCTTCCCCCACGAGATCGGAAGCGCGCGGTCGTAGTATTACCATTGGTCCTGCTTTTCTGATCTCCTACTATTTCGCGAATTCCGCTGGTATAAAATCACAACTTATCCATGTCCAATAAACTCCCTGTAGGAATTCTCGGTGCCACCGGCATCGTCGGCCAGCGCTTTATTCAGATGCTCGAGCATCATCCCTGGTTCGAAGTGGCCTGGCTGGCAGCCTCCGACCGCTCCGAAGGCCGCTCTTACGCCGAAGCTGCCCGCTGGCGGCTCAAGACCGCTATCCCGGCTCCGGTTGCCAACATGAAGGTTTCGCCGGCCAGTCCAGATGGCGCACCGAAAATCATCTTTGCCGCGCTCGATGCCGCCATCGCTCGCGAAATCGAACCCCGCTTTGCCGCGGCTGGCTGCGCCGTCGTTTCCAATTCGAGCGCCCTGCGCATGCAGTCGGACGTGCCGCTCGTGATTCCCGAAGTTAACGGCGATCACATCTCGCTCATTGAAACCCAATCCTGGCGTCGCTCTTCGGGTGGTTTTGCCGTCACCAATCCCAACTGCTCGGCGATTGGCCTGGTGCTGGCGCTCGCTCCCCTGCATCGTCGCTTCCAACTCGAGGCCGTGATGGCTGTCACCATGCAAGCCGTCAGCGGCGCGGGCTATCCCGGCGTCGCTTCGCTCGACATTCTTGGCAACGTCATCCCCTACATCAAGAATGAAGAAGAAAAAATGGAAGAGGAGGCCCAGAAACTGCTCGGCACCCTCAACGGCTCCGCCGTCGTTCCCGCTCCCTTTGTCATGAGCGCTCACTGCAACCGCGTCGCCGTCGAGGATGGCCACACCGAATCAATCTCCGTGCGACTCCACAAGAAGGTCAAGCCCGAAGAGATCATCACCGCCTGGAACGATTTCCAGGCCGAGCCGCAGCAACTGCGTTTGCCCAGCGCCCCGGATCGCCCGGTCATCTATCTCACGGCTCCCGACCGGCCTCAGCCACGTTTCGATTGCGATCTCGGCGGCGGCATGACCACAACCGTTGGCCGCCTTCGTCCATGCAACGTTCTGGAATGGAAATTCACGGTTCTTTCCCACAATACGATCCGAGGTGCGGCCGGCGCTGCCCTGCTCAACGCCGAACTGTTGAAAGCCAAGGGATACCTGGGATGAGAATTCGCCTCGCGCGCCAGGAGCGTTCGCGCCCATGATCGTGATGAAGTTTGGCGGAACCTCCGTTCAGGACGCGAAGGCGATCGACCGCGTCGCGCAGATTGTTCAGGGCCGCCTCGCAGATCGTCCTCTTGTCGTTGTGAGTGCCATGGCCAGAGTCACCGATTCCCTCCTCGAGATGGGGAAAGCTGCGGGTAGTGGCGATCGGAAAACAGCTCTGAAGATGGCCCGCGCTCTTCGCGAGCGTCACTACGAAACCGCCGGCGAACTTCTCGGTACAGCGCTGTTTACCGAATTTCACGGCAATTTAGGCGCTGACTTCGAAGACCTCGACGAACTTCTCCGGGGCATTGGAGCCGTCGGCGAAATCACGCCCCGCACCTACGACATGGTCGCCTCTTTGGGCGAAGTGCTATCCAGCAAGATCGTCGCCGCCGCCTTTGCCGCGCGCGGACTCTCCGGCGCTCACGTGGACTCTCGTCAGGTCTTGCTTACGGACAGCAGTTTCATGCGCGCGCTTCCTCAGTTCGAGGAAACCAACGAACGTCTCCGCAAGAAAGTCGGGCCCCTCATCGAAGCCGGCAGTGTGCCGGTCATGGGCGGTTTCATCGGCGCGAACCGCGCCGGCATCACCACCACCATTGGCCGCGGCGGCTCCGACTTCTCAGCGGCGATTTTCGGCGCCGGCCTCAACGCCCAGCGCATCGAGATCTGGACCGACGTGGACGGCATGATGACCACCGACCCGCGCCTTTGCGCAGGCGTCCGACGCATCAAGGTGATCAGTTTCGACGAAGCCGCCGAACTCGCGTATTTTGGCGCCAAGGTTCTGCACCCCGCTACTGTATTGCCTGCCGTCCAGCAAAATATCCCTGTATATGTCCTGAATTCCCATAACCCCACCTGCGAAGGCACCAAGATCATCGCGCGCGCACCGAGCTGCAAGAACATTTTCAAGGCCATCGCGCTCAAGAAAAAGATCACCCTCGTGGAGATCGCGGCGCCCCGCCGCCTGCTCGTCCACGGCTACCTGAAATCCATTTTCGAGCTCTTCGATCAACACCACATCGCCGTCGATGTGGTCTCGACCTCCGAAGTGAGTGTTTCCGTTACCGCCGAAACAAACGAGGCCATTCCCGCGCTCGCAGCCGATCTTGCCAAGCTCGCCGATGTGAAATATGAAGGCCGCAAGGCCATCGTTTGCCTGGTGGGCGAAAGCCTGCGGGACACGCCCGGCGTCGCCGCCAAGGTCTTCTCGCTATTGGAGAACGTCAAGATTCGCATGATTTCGCAGGGCGCGTCCGAAATCAACCTCACCTTTGTGATCGAGGAAGACGATGCCTCCGCCGTCATCCGCCGCCTGCATGAAGCATTTTTCGCAGAAGCCGACCCGGAAGTATTCGCATAACCATCGTTCGGCAAAAGGCTATGCCGGGAATTCGGACTTCCCTACTTGATGTCTGCGCAATCTTCGCCAATACTGTCATCCTGAGCAGAACTCTAGGATTTTCCCGATGGAAGCTTGGGGGCACAAGGGAGTCCTGAACCGTTCCAAGCTTCTGCCGGTTGAAGGTTGCCATGCATCTTCTGATTCTCGGCCGCGGCAAGACGGGTTCCCTGGTCGCCGAGATAGCTCGCGAACGCCGGCATCACGTCCAAACCCTCAGTGATGTCGAGAACGGCGACTCCCGCGCCCTCATGCCAGAGTTCCTCGCGCACTTTGACTCCGTCATCGACTTCACTGAGCCGGCAGCGGTCGTCCCGAATGCCGAAGCTTGCATTCGAGCGGGAAAAAACATGGTCGTAGGAACCACCGGCTGGTACGACCAGATCCCGCGGCTCCGCGAACAAGTCCTGGCGGCGAAAACGGGCTTCCTTTACGGCCCAAACTTCTCTATCGGCGTGAATTTGTTTTTCGAAATCGCTCGTACTTCAGCCGCAGCGCTCCAGTTCGACTATTCCGGACAAATCTTCGAGCGACACCACTCGCAGAAGAAAGACGCTCCTTCCGGGACCGCGATTATTCTCCAGCACGTCATTCGCGACGCGAGCGGCAAAGACAAAAACGAGAGCAAAGATCTAGAAATCGTCTCCTTCCGCGAAGGCGATGCCGTCGGCATGCACGAACTCGTATTCAACTCTTCGAACGATCGCATCTATCTTTGCCACGACGCAAAGTCGCGGCGAGGCTTCGCCGAAGGCGCAGTTCGCGCCTCCGAATGGCTGCAAGGCAAATCCGGCTTCTACGAATTCCGCAACGTCTGGCGCGAGTTGTAGCTCAATGGATCCGTAATATCCATCCAATACGTCATCCTGGGCGAAACGAAGGATCTATGTGTTTTGCCTGCGCCAGCACCACCTCTTGCCGCTCGTGAAGCGGGTTGCATTTCCTCGAACTCACGTTTTTTTGCCAAGCAAGCCTTCGCGAAGCGCAGCCGGCCTCTCTCCCAAATGCATCGCCCCGCAATTGGCGTTATTCTTATCTCATGCAACTCCGAGGTTGTGGAACCGCTCTTGTAACGCCGTTCACTTCCGATGGCGCCGTCGATGAAACTGCGCTTCGTAATCTGGTCGCCTGGCAGATTGAATCGGGCATCGATTTCCTGGTTCCTTGCGGCACGACGGGCGAGACGCCCACCCTGACTCACGAAGAATGGCTGCACGTAATTGACGTAACGGTTGAAGTCGCGGCCGGGCGCGTGCCGATCATGGCTGGAGCAACGTCGAACTCCACGCACGAAGCCGTAGCGAAAGCGAAGGAAGTAGCGTCGCGGCCCGGCGTCGATGCGATCCTCACCGCTTCGCCCTACTACAACAAGCCCACGCAAGAAGGCCAATATCGTCACTTCCGGGCCATTGCCGAAGCCGTCGACAAACCCGTTGTTCTCTACAACGTGCCCGGCCGTACCTCCGCTAACATTGAACCCGCCACTGTGACTCGCCTCAGCGAAGTTCCGAACATTGCAGGCATCAAGGAGGCCAGCGGCAACATCGCGCAGATTGCGGAAGTGCTCAATCTCGTACCCGAATCGTTTGCTGTCTTCGCAGGCGACGACGCGTTCACCTTACCGGTCATTGCACTTGGCGGCGTCGGGATTGTCTCGGTAGCTTCCAACGAAATTCCCCATGAAATGGCGGCCATGACGCGCGCTGCGCTGAATAACGACTGGCAGACCGCGCGAACACTTCACCGCAAGTACCTGCCGCTGATGCAGGCGAACTTCATTGAGTCTAGTCCGCTTCCCGTCAAGGCGCTCCTTGCCATGATGGGCAGAATTCAGGAAGTCTATCGCCTGCCCCTGCTGCCCATGCGGCGCGATACGAGATCCAAGCTTCAGAAAATCGCCACCGAGGCTGGTCTCCTCACGCGTCCCGCCGCTCCGGCACAAGTGCAGGAATTTTTTGTTTACGAAAGTTGGGCCGCCGGTCCCCACAAAGTGATCGTTCATCGCGCATCCTGCGGACAATGCAGTTCCGGCAAAGGCCGACCAGCGGGCCATGACCCCGAGCGCTCGCGCTGGCACGGCCCCTACGGCAACGTTGCCGAAGCGCGTGAAGCCACGCACCAGATGCCCGGAGTGCTGATCCGCAGCGAATGCAAGTGCGTAGCGTAACCACGCACTCGCTACTAAACATTGGCTTAGCTTCTAGCTTTCTCACCGATTACACTTTCGAGTTTCACCATGCCGACTCCTACCCGACTAAAAGCTGGAATCGAAGACTTATTCGCTACAGCTAATATTGCTGATCGCGCCGCCGCCTTGCGAATCTTTGATGAATTTCGCTCTGGCCTGACGCGCGGCGAAATTCGAGCCGCCGAACAGATTACTTCATCGGACCACCGCTCGCGCTGGCTGGTAAATCCATGGGTCAAGCAAGGTATTCTGCTCGGCTTCCGCCTCGGCGAACTCAAGGAAATGCCCGACGGCGACGTACTCTCCTTCGTCGATAAGGACACCTTCCCTGCTCGCCGCCTGACGCTTGCCGATCGCGTGCGCCTCGTTCCGGGAGGATCGTCCATCCGCGAAGGCGCTTACGTTGCCCCGTCCGTCATCTGCATGCCGCCGATGTTCATCAATGTTGGAGCGTACGTCGACGAGGGAACGATGATCGACTCGCACGCATTGGTTGGCTCGTGCGCGCAGATCGGAAAACGCGTTCACCTGAGCGCAGCGGCGCAGATCGGAGGCGTCCTTGAGCCCGTGAACGCTGCTCCGGTCATCATCGAAGACGATGTGCTGGTGGGCGGAAATTGCGGGGTGTACGAAGGCACGCTGGTGCGAGCGCGGGCGGTGTTGGGAGCCGGCACGATCCTTACGCGCTCCACGCCGCTCTATGATCTGGTTCGCGGAGACGTCTATCGCGCCACTGCCGACGCACCGCTCGAAGTTCCCGAGGGTGCAGTTGTGGTTCCCGGCTCGAGAGCGGTCCGCAAGGGCAACGGACAAGAGTGGCATCTCTCCCTATATACGCCCGTGATCGTGAAATACCGGGACGCCAAGACCGAGACGGGGGTGGAGTTGGAGGAGTGGCTGAGATAGCGTCTGCGCCCGGCCGACCGGCAATCTTTTTACATTTTCCTGACAACTTTCGCGCTGCGATTGGTGAGAATCTGCATGTCCGGTACTTGAGACACTCCCCGCGGAAGGATGGCCCATGAAAACCTCTGGCTTGTGTCTAGCTTCCTGCGCATTCCTTCTAACGGCAGCGTCGGCACTTTGCGCCGCCCAAACGTACACCATGAAAGACCTGGGCACGATCTCGGGCATGAATTACAGCGTAGGTCGCGGCGTTAACGCGACCGGGCAGACGACGGGCTCCTCTGGAACGATCGACACTACAACCGCTCACGTTTTCGTCAATAGAACCGGCAAGTTTACCGATTTAGGCACATTGGGCGGGAAGACGGGAATTGGCAATAGCATTAACGCCTCGGGCCAGGTCGCGGGCTATTCAACCAGCGCGGCCGGTACGTATCGCGCATTCATCTCCAAGGGCAAATCGCTGCTCGATATCGGTGACCTCGGCGGCGGATCGGCAGTTGCATATGGCATCAACGATCAGGGCGATGTGGTCGGATCGGCTGTGACGAGCGATGGCAGCAACCACCCATTCTTCTATAGCGCGGGCCATATGACGGATCTGGGTACCCTTGGATCACCGGCCGGGAACGACTGGTGGAACGTGGCGCAGGCTGTCAACAACTCCGGTGTGGTCGCTGGGACTTCCTATGATTCGCAGGGCAACTTTTTCGGCTTTGTGTGGAACAACGGAAAGATGACGAAAATCGGCACGCTCGGCGGATCGTGGAGTCAAGCGTATGCCATCAACAATGGCGGCCAGGTCACCGGCATCGCTTATCTGAAGAATGGTAACGCTCACGCTTTTCTAATGACCGGCGCAAAGCTGAAGGATCTTGGTGTGGTCGGGGGAACTAACGGCACCACCTGGGGATTCGGCATCAATGACTCGGGCGTCGTGGTGGGACAATCCACCTATCAAAGCACGTATCACGCTTTTGTGTACACCAACGGAAAAATCAAGGACCTGAACAATCTGGTTCCAAAGGGCTCAGGATGGGTACTCATTGAGGCGACCAGCGTCAACGACGCGGGGCAAATCGTCTGCACCGGAATGCGCAGCGACGGAACCCAGCACGCCTTCCTGCTGACGCCACAGTAGTGCGGCATGATCATGCCAGAGCAATGTTTCGTGAGGAGAAAGCTCGCCGTTAGCCGGCTGTCAATCGCTCCTGCTCCTGCGCGAGGCGAGCCCGTTTTTCAACGTGTTTCTTTCGGAAGTGGGCTGAGGCACGCCGGCCCCATGCCCGCACGAAGTAATAATTGAGTGCGCAACCGATCACCGAACTGGTCATGGGAATCAGCCGCCCGGCCCACTTTTCAACTACCTCCGCGCTCGCGCGTGCAGCAATCCGCTGAATCACTTTCGGCACGAAGCGGTTGACGACTTCTTTTTCCAGTAGTTCGCGGCTAATATCGACGCCGGCCGCGCTGGCTGCAGCGATCCACAATTCGGCAATCTCGTCGTCGGTGTTCAGCTCAAATCCATAAATAAGGCTGAGCTTCTGGATGGTGCGCATCGTAATCGCCGACAGGATGCCGAGGTCAGGCATGATGGTGAGAAAGCCGCCGAGCCCGAATCCCGCACCCTCCGCCGCCGCCAGCTTCATACCGCTGCGAATTACGGAATCGGCAACGTCGTCCAGTCGCGACATTTCCACCGAATAGACGCCCCGGAACGTGGCTATTGGCAAACCGTATGCGGCTCGCAACTGAAACAGAAAGCGGTCCGGATCCACCTTGACTGTCTGATAGGCGCGTGTGAGTCCCCTGCTGATCGCCCCTTCAGCTCTTCGCCGCAGCCACGATTTCTTCTCTTCCGCCGCCATCCAGATTGAAGTCTATCAGGGGGCCCCATCCGCTTGCCCTTGACTACCGCCGCCGGCCCCAGGCCTCAAAGGCTGCCGGGGCCGCTTTCCTACTGTGCTAGCATCATCTATTCCAATGCCTAAAGGAAAACTTCATATTGTTCCGCTGGGCGGAATGGGACAGTTCGGCATGAACTGCATGGCCATCCGCTGGGGAGATGACATCATCGTCATCGATGCCGGGCTGATGTTCCCCGAGACCGAACTGCTGGGCGTCGACATCGTCGTTCCCGATATTTCCTATCTTCTGGAAAATCGCGAGCGTGTGCGGGCAATCATCCTCACTCACGGCCATGAAGATCACATTGGAGCACTGCCCTGGATTCTGGGAGAACTCAACGTTCCCGTGTGGGGTACGGAGTTTACCCTCGCCTACGTCGAAGACAAACTCGACGAACATCAATTGCTCGACGATGCCGACTTGCGCGAAATTCGCGCGGGTGAGCGCTTTCAAGTCGGCCCGTTCACGATCCATCCGCTGCAGGTGACACACAGCCTGGTCGACTGCGTTGCCCTCGCTATCCACACACCGCTTGGCGTTGTGCTTCATACCGGGGATTTCAAGGTCGATCCTACTCCCACCGATAACCGGCTATTCGACTTGCACAGCTTCGCGGAATACGGAAAAGAAGGCGTGCTCGCATTGTTGCAGGATTCGACTAACGTCGAACGAAAGGGTTATACCCCGAGCGAACGCGCTGTTCACCGGAAGTTTGAAGAGATTTTTGTACGCACGGAACGCCGGCTGTTCATCTCCTGTTTTTCCTCGTCAATTCACCGCATCAAGCTGGCGGTCGATATGGCCTGGGAACATGGCCGAAAAATCTGCTTTATCGGGCGCTCCATGAACAGTTCGTCGGAGATTGCGGAAGACCTCGGATATATCGAGATTCCCGACGGCATGCTCATTCATCCCGGTGAAATGAAGAATTTCCCGCCCGAGAAGGTTTGCGTACTGATCAGCGGCACCCAGGGTGAGCCCATGTCGGCATTGTCGCGTGCGGCAGTTGACAACCATAAGCACGCGAAGATCGAGAAGGGCGATACGGTCGTTCTGTCCTCGAGGATCATTCCTGGCAACGAAAAAGCCATTTACCGGATGGTCGATCACTTGTTCCGGCGCGAAGCATTCGTCATCTACGACGACGGTTCCTACCCTCCGGTGCATGTGAGCGGCCACGCCAGTCAGGAAGAACTGAAGCTGATTATCAACCTCGTGCGACCGAAATATTTCGTTCCTATTCATGGCGAATACCGGCAACTCAAGCTGCACGCTGAACTCGCCGGAACGATGCGGGCAGCGGTTGGCAACGTGATGCTGATCGAAAGCGGTGACGTACTCGAAATCGACGAACTGGGAGCCCGCAAGGCGGGAAAGGTGAACGTGGGCCGCATTTGCATCGATTCGGGATCGCGCAGTGACGTAGTGGAAGACCTCGTCATAAAAGATCGGCGGCACTTGAGCGAGGACGGATTTGTCATGCCCATCATCGCCATCAGCAAGTTGACTGGGCGCGTCGAAGCTTCCCCGGAGATCGTCACGCGCGGCTTTGCTCCCGGCGAAAACGGCGTGATCGCGCGCGCGAGAGAAATCGTCATCGAAACGCTCGATGCATCGAGCGCGGAAGAAAAAGCCGATTACGGTGTAATCAAGGAAAAGATCCGGACGGATTTGAAGCGCTATATCTCCCGCCAAACGCAGCGCAGGCCGCTGATCATGCCGGTGATATTGGAGGTCTAGTCCGGCGAATTCCTCCATCGCGATCCTGGAAACCGCCCAAAAACCCGGCCCATCTTGTACAGCCCGCCTCCATATTTCAAGGTTGGTGAGGCCAACTGTCCATCGCAGATTAGAGGCCTCGAAGCCTTTTGCCATGTCGATCTCGTTGTCGACTTCACCTTCCTGCGACTCTGATCCGGGCAATTTGCAAAAAAAACCAGGACAAGGCACTCTGGAAGGCCATTGGATGGTCTCCCTCGACGATATTCGTGCTGCCCAGTCACGCCTCAAGGGCATCGCCGTGCGCACGCCCCTGCTGGAGTGGACCGGCGTTACCGCCAAACACAAACTCTTTCTTAAGCTCGAAAACCTTCAGCCCATTGGCGCTTTCAAGTTGCGCGGCGCCTACAACAAACTCTCCACGCTCAGCCAGGATGACCAGCGCCGCGGTGTCGTTTCCTATTCCAGCGGAAATCACGGACAAGGCGTGGCCTATGCGGCCCGCGCTCTCGGGATGAAGGCGGTGATCGTGATGCCGCGCAACGCTCCGCAGAACAAGCTGGAAGCGACGGCATCGCTGGGAGCTGAGGTCGTCACGGTTGGCCCCGGCAGCGAGGAGCGCCGGCTCCGCGCCGAGGAACTGGCTGCCGAATATGGGTATGTGATCGTTCCACCGTACAACGACGAAAAGATTATCGCCGGCCAGGGCACGGTTGGGCTCGAGATTCTCGAGGATCTGCCCGAGGTAGAAACTGTGCTGGCCCCGGTCGGCGGCGGCGGCTTGATCAGCGGAATCTCGGCGGCCCTCAAGCTCTCCAACCCTGGTGTCAAGATCATCGGCATTGAACCGGAATTGGCCGGCGATGCCCGCGCCAGCCTGCATGCGGGACATATCGTCTCGTTTACCGCGGACCAGGTCACGCAGACTCTTGCCGATGGCCTGCGCACACAGAGCATCGGCGAAATCAATTTCGAGCACATCCGCGCTTATGTCGACGACATCGTGAACGTGCAGGAAAGTGAAATTCTCGAAGCCACCCGTGCGCTCAGCGGCAACCCCCGGACCCTTGCGGAACCGAGCGGGGCGGTGGCGGCCGCGGCCTTCATGTTCCACTCCGCCGAGTTGCCACGCACCGCCAACAACGTCGCTATTGTCAGTGGCGGCAACATCGATCCGCAATTGCTGGCTCAAATCCGCAGGCCCTGATCCGCTACAATGCTGCCTTCCGAAATGCAGGAGGCGTCTTGACCCGCTGGCTGGATCGTTTCTTCCGACTTT
>Ga0335080_10003961_pt1 | contig 15048 bp, 12 predicted proteins | sample Lox_Sample_34_FD_206720 | JGI IMG/M metagenome (GOLD analysis project Ga0335080, IMG submission 206720) | Soil microbial communities from Loxahatchee National Wildlife Refuge, Florida, United States - Lox_Sample_3.4 | ecosystem: Environmental > Terrestrial > Soil > Wetlands | place: USA... | reverse complement strand
CCAGGCCATCTACCACGCCAGCCAGATGGACCAGGAAGAAAAGCACCGGCGCATGTCGCGGTTGCGCGAGATCGTGCGCCGGAACGACGTGTATTGCTGGGCGCGTTCCTTCCTCGAGACCGTGACCTCGCAGAAGAACGGCACCCCGGCAGTTGCCGGCGGAGGCGGGGAGACTGACGAAATGCCCAGGACCGCGCTGCCTCGGGATGTGCCCGGTGTGGCGCTGGTGGCGGCTGCGCCCGCCTCGGTTTCACGCCCTTTCCAGCGGGGCCTGATAAATCGCGCCGAAGATCTTACCGACCTGGGTAAGCGCTGGTGGGGGCCATTCCCGCGATGAGTTGCCAGAACTGAAGGCGGCGCAGCCCACCAAAACCCATCCACCTGAAAAGGAGACCACCGAATACGTATGTGGAGTGCGCTGACTCAGTTCCTGGGCCGCTATCCCGAGCTGTACTATGTGCTGGAAATTCTGGGGTTGATCGTCGCAGCGTGGATCCTGCGCAAGATCGTCTTCTACCAGCTCAGCCAGTGGGCCAAGCGAACCGTCTCTACCGTGGATGATGAATTCGTCGGCCTGCTGGACCGCGCCGTCAAGCCATTGCTCATTCTCGGCGTCGTCACTGTTTCGCTAAATCTGATACCGCTCTCCGATAAATTTCTGGTGCCCGGCAATCGGGTGCTCAAGGTGCTGGTCATCGCCGTAGCTCTGTTTTACGGCGCCAAGATTGTGCAGTTGCTGCTGGGGGCGTGGCTGTCACGAACTCCCAGCCGCCAGGAGATGCGCGAGCCGGCCACGTTCATCAGCAAAGTCCTGTTCGTCGGGCTTGGGCTGATGATCGTTCTGGATAATCTGGGCGTCTCGCTCACCGCGGTCTGGACCACCCTCGGCGTGGGCAGCGTGGCGGTTGCCCTGGCGCTGCAGGATACGCTTTCCAACTTTTTCGCCGGGGTTTATCTGCGTCTGGATAATCCCGTGCGCATCGGGGACTACATCAAGCTGGAATCCGGGGAGGAGGGCTACGTGATTCAGCTGGGTTGGCGCTCGGCCCGCATCCGCACCCTGCCTAATAACGTGGTCGTGGTTCCCAACGGCAAGCTGGCTTCGACGATTGTGACCAATTACACCCAGCCCGAGCCGCGCATGTCGTTGCTGGTTTCGGTCAGCGTCAGCTACAACGACGATCCCGAAAAGGTGGAACGCATTCTGGTGGAAGAGGCAATCAGCACAGCCAAGGAGGTGGAGGGCCTGCTGGCCGATCCTGCCCCGTTTGTCCGCTTCATTCCCGGCTTCGGAGCGTCATCGCTGGATTTCACCCTGATCTGCCAGGTCGCGACCTTCGTGGATCAGTATCTCGCCCAGCACGAACTGCGTAAGCGCATTCTGGCGCGCTTTCGCCGCGAGGGCATCAGCATTCCATTTCCGCAGCGCGATCTGCATCTTTACGGCAACGGCTGGTCCCCAGACCAGCACCGGGGAGAAGCCCGCGAGCCGCAAGCGGTCAGCGATCACGGCCAGCCTGCATAAACGGCGAAGCGCCGGACCATGTCATCCGTCCCTTTTACGCTTTTATCGTTGTAGGGCTTAATCGAAGATGAAAATCGCCGAGGCGATGACCGTGGTCCACAGCCCACGCTTGTCGCCCACGGCCGATTGCGTCACGTTGGCGGTCCGCACGATCTTGTTGGAGATGCGGTAAATTTCCTTCTTCTCATCCCACGACCGGTCGGGGTCGAACTCCACATTCAGAGTTGTCGCCAGCATCTCGGCCGCCAGTTCCTCGGCGTAGTCTCCGGCGGAATCTTCGGTCTCTCCAAAGGAATGGTGCTCGCTGAGATAGCCGTAGGTGTTGCGGTCGGCGGGAATCGCCACCCCAATGCTCGCCGCCAGCAGGCGGTGCGGCTCATGCGTGGAGTTCTCGGCCACCACGGCGAAGACCACTTCGCCCGGGTTGAGATACTTGAGGCCTTGTGAGCGGGGAATCAGCTTGCACTGCGGGGGGAAAATAGACGAGACCCGAACCAGATTCTGCGCCGCAATGCCGGCATCGCGCAGCGCCAACTCAAAGGACGTGAGCCGCTCTTTGTGCTTGCCCACGCCCTTGGTAAAGAAGATCCGCTTGGGGACCATGTCTTTAGACAATTCGTGCGTCCTCCGCCAATCGAGGGATGAATTACGGCTCAATCTAACACAGGCAAGTTGACGGGAATATGAAAATTCAGGTTCGCAGGCAAAATCACAAAGGCGGAAGCCGCAAGCCCGGCGCCGCCTCCTGGACCAGGATCGAAAAGCTTCCCTGATCTCTGCCGGCGGGCTACTTCGCCGCCATTACTGACTTCACGGTGATGGTATCTCCCTCGGCGGAGCCGGTGACCCTGGCGTTCTGCCAGGCCAGCTTGTTCAGTTGGGCCAGGTTCTTCTGGTCGCTCGTATCCAGGGTATAAACCTTGTCGCCGACCACCAGAGCGTACTTGGCGCCCTTCTGCACGCAGGCCCGGACGCACTCCGCCGGGTCGCCGCCTTCCATGTGTTTGGCGCCGCACATGGCGTCGCTCACTTTTCCGGTAAAGGTCTGGGTCTTGCCCGCCGCCATGGCCGGAACAACCGCCAGTCCAGCCGTCAGTACGAGCGCCGCCATCCACATTTGCAAGCTCCGCAGATAAGACATGAACTCTCCTCCTCGATAGGTTTTCCCCACGCTTATTGGATGCTTTCGGGTCACAAAGGTTAGGTTATAGCTCTTTGCCCTGGTATGCAAAGGCAGAGAGGTCTCATCGCTTGGAATCGAAGCGCAGGGTGACATCCACCGTCTTGGTCCTGGGGTCGGGGGTGTCGTGAATGGCGACATTCCAGCCGCCGCCGATCAGATTTTTCTTGAAGATGTCGTCCAGAAACTGCTTGGGGTAGGTGGAGTTGTACACATCGCCCTGGCGCAGCTGCCAGGCCAGTGATACGCGGTCGGTATAGGTGCGGTCGAGGCCCTGGATATCAAGATCGCCCATGTGGTAGAGGTCGCCTTCATGAACCTCAAGCGTGTAGGAAACCTTCCCGGCGCTTTCGTCAAATTGGGGCTCCGGGTGAACGAATGCGGCGACGTAACCCCGGCCGCCATACATTTTCTTGACCGCTTCCAGGTCGGCATCGAGCTGAACCGCGTCGGCCGGCTCTCCCAAAAGAACGTGCATGGCCGGTTGCAGCTCTGAGGTGGAGAAGACCTTGTTCCCGGACCACCCGATGTGCCCCAGCCGGTACTGGCGCCCCGGTTCCACCGCGAAACTCACATCCACTACGGTTTCATCCGGGTCCTGCTCTACCACCTTGGCCTGGACCTGGCCGAACCTGGCCTTGAGAAATCCGCGCTGCAGAAAAATGGGCAGAAAATTCCTTTCCGCCTGAACGCGCAAGATCGAGCGCTGATACTCCTGCCCCGCCAGGTTGTGAGCGGCTGCCTGCAGCAGAGGCAGTTCCTGCGGCCCCGCGCCGGTGAAATTGGAATTATGAATGGTGATTCGCGGCCCGTTGACGCTGAACACAATGGCATTGATCGGGCCGTTCTCCTTCTCGGCCGACCGCAGATAATCCACCTTGCCCTCGACTTTCTGCTCGATCACCATGCCCTGGAGGGTATTCGACACCTGGTCGGCGAGGTTGCCCGAGAGCGGCAGCTCGCCGCTAAACAGCGGCACTTCCTGATGAATCTTAGAGAGCAGTTCTTGGTCTGAGAACCAGACGAAATTATCGAACCGCGCCGGCACAAACGGCTCGGCGTCTGAAACCTGGAATTCGAGTTTGGCGTCGTTCCCCGAGTAGTGGTAGCTGTAGGAGACTTCGGCGAAGGCGCCGGTATCGCCCAGCTGCTGGGCGGCGTGCTTGAAGTCATCCTCGCCGGCCGTCGCGCCGGTTTCGAGACCGCTGGCGGCCACAATCTGATCCGAGCTGTAGCGCTTGCTTCCCTCGGCTGTGATCGAGGCCAGGCGGAAAGAAGAAGGCGCTTTTTGCGCGGGCGAAGGCATGGCCGCCGCGCCCGCTACCGCGCCGCAAAGCCCGAGCAGCAGGAAAGCGGCGATCGCGGCGGGTCTCATCGGCGGGCAGGCAGAGCGGCCTCGGGCGTCTTGATTTTGACCGCGGTATCAATGAAGGCCAGCGCCGCCCGGCTGAGCGCTTTATCTTTCCGAAAGACCAGGGCCAGGTCGCGGCGAATCTGCGCGTCCACCAGGGGAATGGCAGCCAGCACCTCGGCGCGAACATCCTCCACCACGTTGGAGCGGGAGATGAAGCCCACCCCCATATCCGCCGCAATAAACCTCTTGAGCAGTTCGCTCGAATCGAGCTCCATGGCATAACGCGGCTTCAGGCGATGTTCATGGAACAGATTGTCCAGAGCGTCGCGGGTGTGGCCGGCCTTGGGCATTACCAGGGGGTATTGGGCGACGTCGGCAATGCGGGCCGACTTGATGCGGGCCAGGGGGTGCCCCGGCGGAACAATCAAAACCAGTTCATCGCGATGAATGGGAACAACCGTGAGCCGGGGGTCATTCACGGGCAGCGAGACCACGCCAAAATCCACCGAGTTATCAATCACCGACTCCAGAATCTTCGCGTAGTCAGCTCGCGTGATGTTGATGGCCACATCGGGATAGAGCTTCTTGAACTCGGCGAATACTTCGGGCAGGATGTGCAGGCAGGTGCCTTCGTTGGCGCCGACAATGATTTCGCCCCGCGGCACGCGCTCGGTCTCGGCGATGGCGGTCAGGATGGCGCGGCGGGCCTCCAGAGTTTCCTCGACGTACTTCTGGAAGATTTTGCCGGAAGCGGTCAGCGAAACCTTGCCCCCGGAACGGTCCAGCAGTTTGGCGCCGACCTCTTCCTCCAGGCCGCGAATCTGGGAAGAGATGGCGGGCTGCGTGCGGAAACGTTTCTCCGCCGCCCGGGAGAAGCTGCAGAGGCGGGCCACCTCGAGAAAAGTTTCTAGCTGATCAAAGTCCATGCTGGGCAGCCAAGCTGCAGCCTACTGACGCTCCTGATCGGAAGTGCTTGCCGGCGCGTGCCATCCACTCTTAAGGCTTTTACCCGGCATTCTCGGGCTTCCGCGGCTGGTTCTCCGGAAGCTGGCAACGATTCTACCAGTACATCCGCGATGCGCCGGAGAAAGTGCGGCTCTGCTCTCCCGTTTCTCTCGCTCTTTTCCGCCGCGGATAAGACCCCCTTATCGCGGCGATAAAAACATTCAATTTCCACACCCGGACATGAGACACTACACTGCTTTGTGCTTGCGGGAGAATAGTATTCTAGCAGGCGCGCACATTTCCCATACAATCCTGTGCCCAGTTTGACCGCGCTATCGGCTCTCCGCACGCCTGAGGGCCGGGCGACACTTCCGGGCTGCGCCCGGCATCGTAAAGGAGCAATCCATGGCTGATGCGAAGACTGTCCTGGAGTTCGCGAAGAAAAATGGAGCCAAGTTGCTGGACCTCCGCTTCACGGACCTGCCAGGCTTGTGGCAGCACGTCTCATATCCCATTGACCAGCTGACCGAGGATTCCTTCGAGGAGGGCTTCGGCATGGACGGCTCGTCCATTCGCGGCTGGGCGGCAATCAATGAGAGCGACATGCTGCTGGTGCCCGACGCCGCCACCCACATGATGGATCCGTTCACCGAGGTGCCGACCCTGGTGATGGTCTGCGACGCGGTGGATCCGGTGACCAAGCAGCGCTACGACCGCGACCCGCGCTACATTGCCAAAAAAGCCGAGATGTATCTGAAATCCACCGGCATCGCCGATACCGCCTACTTCGGCGCCGAGGCCGAGTTCTTCATCTTCGACAACATTCGCTTCGATCAGAAAGAAAACCTCGGCTTCTACTTCATCGACGCCGAGGAGGGCCGCTGGAACTCGGGGCGCGAGTCCAACAACCTGGGTTATCGTCCGCGCTATAAGGAAGGCTACTTCCCGGTGCCTCCCATGGACCACTACCAGGACCTGCGCAGCGAGATGGTCATGACCATGCAGAACTGCGGCATGGAAGTGGAGTGCCACCACCACGAAGTGGCCACCGGGGGACAGACAGAAATTGACCTGAAGTTCGATTCGCTGGTCAATTCGGCCGACCACATGTTGCTTTACAAGTATGTAGTCAAAAATGTTGCCAATCAGTATGGTAAGACGGTCACCTTCATGCCCAAGCCGATCTTCCAGGACAATGGAAGCGGCATGCATACCCACCAGTCGCTGTGGAAGGGTGGCAAGCCGCTGTTCGCCGGCGACGGCTATGCCGGGCTCTCTCAACTGGCGCTGAATTACATTGGCGGGTTAATCAAGCACGGGCCGGCGCTGGCGGCGATCATCGCACCGACTACCAACTCCTACAAGCGCCTGGTGCCTGGCTTTGAAGCGCCGGTCAACCTGGCTTACTCGCGGCGCAACCGCTCCGCGGCTTGCCGTATTCCGATGTACTCGGCCTCGCCCAAGGCCAAGCGGGTGGAGTTCCGCCCGCCTGACCCAAGCTGCAACCCCTACCTGGCCTTCTCAGCCATGATGATGGCCGGCCTGGATGGGGTGGAGAGCAAGGCCGACCCCGGACAGCCGCTGGATAAGGACATTTACGATCTGGGCCCGGAGGAGCTCGCCAAGGTTCCTTCGATGCCCGGCTCACTGGAAGATGCTCTGGATGCCCTCGAGAAAGACCATGCCTTCCTGCTGAAGGGAGACGTTTTCACCGAGGAGCTGCTGAGCACCTACATCGATTACAAGCGCTCGAAGGAAGTGGACGCGGTTCGCCTGCGGCCGCATCCGTATGAGTTTGCTTTGTATTACGACATTTAAGCTGATATCGGAACTAAAGCCCCGTCCCGGCAGTTGGACGGGGCTTTTTTTCGGCCAGAAGGTTGCGCGCTCAGGGAAAAGAAAAAGGGTGAGATCGAAATCTCACCCAGCTCTCTCCTGTTTCAGATCGTTTTCTACATGGTGCTGGCAGCTTGGGCCTGGGTGCTGGTCCGCGGAATCTTGGCGGACTTAATGGGTACTTCGGGCTCACGAGTGGCGGCGAACTCTTTGATTCCAAACAAGCCATCTGAGATCGCCCCCAGGCTTGCGTTGGACTTAGCCAGCACGGTCAAAATGTACTTCTGGGCTACCGCCCGATCGGCTGGATGAATCAGCTTCCACCAGCGGCGCATGGATTCCCGCACGTCGTCTTCGGTTTTGGCGCCTTCCACCAAGGCGTCAATGAGGCGGTAAACCTTTGTCTTCACAGCCTGGTAGGACACAGAGACTTCTTGGCCCATAGATGACGCTCTCCTGGCCTCCCCCAGATGCAATACGGCAGCCAAATTGTAAACCGCATGAAATGAGCGGGTTAGCGAGAGTGTCAATCCCACTTATTGGAGGAATAGAAATTGTTGATACATATTTCCGTAGATCATTCGGCTCCATGTCTATGGGACCGGAGGTCAACCATTCCCATTTCGGAACTGGTCGGTTGTACGGCGTACAATGTCTGTCCTTTGTCGGCTTTACTGTCCGTACTGGTGTTGTTTCGGTTTGACAGGAGGCTTCATGAAGCGGCTTTTCTGGATTCTCTGTCTGGCAGGGTGCGTCTCTGCGCAAGCCCAGGAGGGCGGGGCGAAACCTGCGCTCTCGGAGCGAATGTTCTTACCCTCAGACACGTTCTGGGGATACGCTCAGTTCGATCTGGCGCCGCCGCACAATGAGATTGATCCCAACCTGTGCGCTGCCAACGCAGGAGACTACGGCGGCGTAAATGCCCCCTGCAGCGAGTTTGCCCGCTACATGCTTTCCGGGCTGCTCGAAGTGCGGCCATTCGGCCGAGGCCCTTTGCGCCGCTTCATGCTTTTTGGCGAGCCGCGCTTCCTGTTCGGAAAGAACATTCCGCAAACGCTGTACACCTGGTCGTTCGACGCCATTGGCGTAGAACACTCATGGGGCGCAGGGATTTATCTGGGCAAGGGATTCGAGATGCGGGTGACGCAGCATTTTCTGTTTGACCGCCTGGGGGCGCGCGACCGCAATCTGGGCACGGCCGATCTGGGCCCGAATGGCCCCTGGGGCCGCTACAACACCATTGGCGTGCGCAAGTATTTTGGCACCCGGCGCTGGTAATGGAAACCGAGAACCGAGAAACCGGATGCTTGGATAATCGGCAAACGAAAAGAGATCAAAAGGACAAGAAGGGCCGGAGAGAATATGCCGACCCGGCCTGCCGGCCCACGGTGGTTGCCGTGCTATGCTGAATTTTCGAGCTGAATGCCTTGTCTATCCGCAAACCGCCCAGCGAGCCCAGCCCGCTTTCCATTAGCGCGGCGCCCGCTTCCGGAGAAGCCGCCGGCCGCATGAGTGCCCCGGAGCGCCGCCAGTTTCCCGGCTCCCGCGCTGCCATCCCGTTTCAAGACCAGGAGAGCGCGCGGGCGATCATGTCGCGCGTGGTGGCAACTCTGTTTCCTGACCCTGGCGGGGCTGTGCCCGGTCTGCTTGCGGAAGTTCCCGATCCCGATTCGGCGATCAGACTTCTGGAACGCCTGCTCACGACTTCCCCCGAAATACCCACTTTGCTCAAACAACATCACTCGCTGGGGCATTACGCGCTGGTGGTACTGGGGCACAGCCAATACCTGGGAGAAACCCTGGTCCAGAACCCGGATCTGCTGCATTTGTTCCTGCGCGAGAAGAACCTCGACCGCAGCTTCTCCCGCGAAGAGTTCCATGAGGCGCTGGCGCGCTTTCGCTCGCGCTCGTTCGAGACCGATGTTTCCCTGCTGCTGGCGCGCTTCAAGCGCCGTGAGTATGTGCGCATCATGCTGCGCGACGTGCTCAAGCTGGCGCCTCTGGCCGAAACCACGGCGGAGATTTCGGCCCTCTCCGATGTCCTGATCGAAGAAGCTCTGCGCGAGGCCCACAGCCTCTTGCTTCACCGCTTCGATCCACCGCAGCACCTGGATGCTCAGGGGCGCCTCACGGACACGCCTTTTGCCATCCTTTCCCTCGGCAAACTGGGAGGAGATGAGCTGAACTACAGCTCTGATGTTGACCTGATGTACATTTTCGGCGATGGCGAAGCCCAGGCGCGGGCGGCGATTTCGAACCGCGAATTCTTCATCCGCCTGGCCCAGCAAGTGACGGATCTTTTGGCCCGCATGACCCGTGAAGGTCCAGTGTTTCGCATTGACCTGCGGCTGCGCCCGCAAGGCAACCAGGGCGAACTCGCGATCGGCCTGTCCAACGCCCTGGAGTATTACGCCACCGTGGCCCACGACTGGGAGAAGCAGGCGCTGATTAAAGTGCGCTATTCGGCGGGAGACGCGCAGCTGGCGCGGCAGTTCATTCGGGGTGTGCAGCCGCATGTTTACACCGAGCAGATCAATTTTGCCGCCATCAAGACTGCGCTGGTGACCCGGGAGAAGATACAGACCCGCCACAAGCGCTCCCTCCTGCATCCCGCAGGCAGCAGCATTGACATTAAGATTGACCACGGCGGCATTCGCGATATCGAATTCCTGGTGCAGTGCCTGCAGCGGGTTTATGGCGGCGCCGAGCCCTGGCTGCGCTCGGGGGGGACGTTATTCTCTCTGCAGAAGCTGCACGATAAGCGCCACGTCAGCGGCAAGGAATTTCACGACCTGACCAGCAGCTACGAGTTCCTTCGCCACCTGGAACATCGCCTGCAGTTGCGCCAGGGCCAGCAAACGCACCATCTGCCCATCTCAGCGCAGGAGATGCGCATTCTGCAGCGCGCCATGGAGGGGTACGTTCCGGGCGAGAGCCGGGTCGCCGACCTGCAAGACCTGGTGCGCCGCCGCATGGAGGCGGTGGCGCAGATCTACCAGCGGGTGATTTATCAGCAACAGGCGCGCCAACGGCATGAGGCCCCGGATGCGCCTTTCGAATTACACGCCGCGGCGGAGGTGGGAGTGGCCGACCAATCGAGCCAGAATATGCTCGAGCGCCTGGCCCAGGATTCTCCCGCTCTCTATCGCCTGCACTCCCAGGCGGGCTTGTCTGGTCATGCACGAAAGAATCTGCTGCGATTTCTCAGCTCGGCCTTCACTTCGTCGGAACGCTATGCGGCAGTGCTGCGGCATTCAGAGGCGCTGACCAACGCATTGGAATTGTTTGATGCGAGTGAGTATTTGACCGAGATACTGGTTCACCATCCGGAAGAGATTGGCTCGCTCACGCATCTATCGGCAGAGGCCGCAGCCGGCAGCTCGGCCTATTTATTCGACGCTCCTCTGGGAATTGAGCGCACCGGCAGCGATCCCATCTTCGCCTATCTCGCCGCCACCGGCGCTCCCTACGGAGACAAGCTTTCGCTTTTGCGGCAGCAGTACCGGCATCGCATTTTCGTGGCCGGCGCCAGGGACATGGTGGAGAAACGGCCGGTGTATGAGTCGTTGGCCGCCGCCACTGCTGCTGCCGAAGATGCTATCCACGCGGCTTTTGAGATCGCGGGCCGGCCGGAAAATCTGGCGGTCATGGCCCTGGGCCGCCTGGGAAGTTGCGAGTTTGATGTGCTTTCCGATGCGGACGTGCTGTTTGTATGCGAAGAGAAGCAGGATCAGTTGGCGCTTACCAAGTCGGCAGAGCAGATGATGCACGCGCTCGCCGCCTACACCCGCGACGGGATGGTCTTTCCCGTGGATGCCCGGCTGAGGCCGCGGGGAGCGGAAGGCGAACTGCTGACCACTCCCCGGCAACTCGCCTCCTATTGTGTGCAGGAGGCCCAGCCCTGGGAGGCGCTGATGTACACCAAGATGCGCTTTCTTGCCGGCTCGAGAGAACTGGGTGCGCGTGCTTCACAGGCAGTGGAAGGACTGTTCGGGCGCTTTTCTGCCGCGCCTGACTTCTGCCATGGCGTGCGCGATATGCGCGCCAAGATGGAACTCGCCGATGCGCCCGAAAAGAGCTTCAAGGTCTATCCCGGAGCGGCCTATGACATTGATTTTCTGACCGGCTATTTGCTGGTAAAACACTGCGTGCCCGACAAGCAAGGCAGCCTGCATGACCGACTCTGGCGCTGCGCCGAATGCGGCCTGCTCGTCAAGGGCGACGCGGCCACGCTGGACCATGCGGCAGAGTTCCTGCGCACGGTGGAGCATGTTACCCGGCTGGCGGCCGGCCGCGCCCTGAAGTGGCTGCCTCCCACCGAACATGCCCGCCAGGTCACCGAAAAGCTCAGTGCCAAGGTACTAAAGCAAAAGTTTCCGGAAGGCCTGGAGGCGGAGTTGCTGCGAACGTTCGCCGCGGTGCGAGGGATCTTTAATCGAGTTTGTGTGGAAGCCGGCTAGGAGTTCCACCTGCATTGGGCAATTGGCATTTGGTCATTTAAGTCTTTTGCGGCGCTACGCCAGAGCAGTACGGCCAACTGCCAAATGCCTCAAGCTGAAAGCTGAGCGCTGACAGCTCTAGTGCTTCGACTTCAAGGCATAGTTTCTGGCGACACCGAAGCCGGTCACGGCGATGTGTCCGATGGAGAGCCAGCGCTCGAGCTTATGGTGGCCGGTGCGATGCAGCCAGTAGGAAAGGCCGATGGAGGTCGCAGTCCCGGCGGCTTCCAGGGCGGCAAAGCCAGCATCATTGTTTACCACGTCCTGCGCCAAGAGAATTTCTTGCCGCCCGCGCGCTTGCATATTGCGGGTGGAGGCGTAATCAAGCCCGCGAAAGACTCCGACGCCTGCGAACAGCAGCTTGTTGGTGCGATCCCAGAAAGGATGCGGGGGAACTGCCGCGCTACTCGTCACCGGATCCATGGCGAAGGCCCGCGGGTCTTTGGCCGCCGGCGTTGAGGCGCGCGGCGCCTCGGGCAGAGTCGCCGGTTGTTGTGCTTGCGCGGTGACTGACAGCGCGCCCAGCAAAAGCGACAGAAAGGCGATCATGGCCAACTTGCGCCCCGCTCCCAAGAGAAGCATGCCAGCATTTTATTCATGGGGAGGGCTGCTCGGAGTATCCAGTAGGGCGTGGTCGTTGGAGTGGGTTCAGCAAGCATAGAAGAGCTACCGGAAGGCACGAAAACCTGGCGCTCCGTGGCGGGAGCGGCGGCAGCGGCTAAAGGCTGGTTCACTGCGCGTAAACAGCTTCTGATTTTTGCTTCCCTGATACCTTCGGGCGGCTCGGCGGCGTCCAGCCGGAGCAGCGACCCGCTATAATGATGGGTTTCATTCACAGGTACGAGGGAGTCTGAATGGCTGCTTATAACGGCGTGCCCGCGCCTTCCGATGGGGCGCGCATCACTTTCGAGAACGGCCGCTACCAGGTTCCGGAGAATCCCGTAATTCCGTTCATCGAGGGCGATGCCATCGGCCGCGATATCTGGCGGGCCTCGGTGCGCGTCTTCGACGCCGCGGTGCAGAAGGCGTACCAGGGCAAGCGGCGCGTCGTGTGGTACGAAGTTTTTGCCGGGGAGAAATCGAAAGACAAGTTCGGCACCTGGCTGCCGGATGACACGGTCAAGGCTATCCGCGACTTCCGCGTGGCCATCAAGGGCCCGTTGACTACGCCGGTCGGCGGGGGTATCCGGTCGCTTAATGTCACCCTGCGGCAGGTGCTTGATCTCTACGCCTGTATTCGGCCGGTGAAGTACTACAAGGGCACGCCTTCGCCGGTGAAGCATCCCGAGCGTATGGATATCGTCATCTACCGTGAGAACACGGAAGACGTGTACGCGGGCGTGGAATGGGAAGAGGGAACTCCGGAGGCCGCGAAGCTGATCGAGTTTCTCAACCAGGAGATGCTCAAGGGTGGCAAAAAGAAGATTCGGCTTGATTCCGGCGTGGGCATCAAGCCCATTTCCATCACTGGAACCAAACGGCTGGTCCGCATGGCGATTCAGTTTGCGCTGGAGAGCGGGCGCAAGAGCGTGACCCTGGTGCACAAGGGCAACATCCAGAAATTTACCGAAGGCGCCTTCCGCAAGTGGGGATACGAGCTGGCCACCGAAGAATTCCGGGGCAAGGTGGTCACCGAGCGCGAAAGCTGGATTCTCGACAACAAAGACAAAAATCCCAACCTGAGCGTGGAAGCGAATGCGGCGCTGATCGAGCCCGGACTGGAGTTTGCCGCGGAAGAATTCCGGCAATCGGTTTACAAGGAAGTGAAAGATGTGCTGGATGCGATTTACGGGACCCACGGGCATGGAGCCTGGAAGGCGAAGCTGATGATCAACGACCGCATTGCGGATTCTATTTTTCAGCAGGTGGTCACGCGGGCGGATGAATATACGGTACTGGCCACGCCCAACCTGAACGGCGACTACATTTCCGATGCCTGCGCTGCCCAGGTGGGAGGACTCGGCATCGCTCCGGGAGCGAATGTCGGCGATGGCTACGCTGTGTTCGAGGCCACGCACGGCACCGCACCGAAGTACGCGGATAAGGACGTGATCAATCCCGGCTCGGTGATTCTTTCGGGCGTGATGATGTTCCGCTTCTTAGGATGGAACGAGGCCGCCGGCCTGATCGAAGGCGGCATGGAACGCACGATCCTGCAGAAGAAGGTCACGTATGATTTTGAGCGCCTGATGGAAGGCGCGACCAAGGTCAGGACCAGTGAATTTGCCAATTACATCATCGAGAATATGGGACAGCGGTGAGCAGTCAGCACTTAGCCGTCAGAATTCAGTGAACAGCATTTAGCAGTTGGCAATTAGCATTTGGCCGTTCAGTGTTTTCTCACCTCGAGCAAGAGCCCGTGTGGCCAGGTGCCAAGTGCTAAATGCCAAATGCGCCGGCTGACTGCTGAGTGCTGAGTGCCAAGAGAGGATCCCATGCGCAAAAAAGTCTCTATCGTCGGTTCCGGGAACGTCGGGGCGACGGCCGCCCACTGGATTGCCAGCAAAGAGCTCGCCGACGTCGTCCTTATAGACATTATTGAGGGCGTGCCGCAAGGCAAGGGTCTCGACCTGCTCGAAGCCATGCCGATAGAGAAGCGCGATTCGCACATTGTGGGCACGAATGATTATGCCGATACCGCCGGCTCGGACATTGTCGTGATCACTGCCGGCATTCCCCGCAAGCCCGGCATGAGCCGCGACGATCTACTCAACACCAACCACAAGATCATGAAAGATGTGGTCAGCAAGACCATTGAGCACTCGCCCAACTGCATTCTGATTATCGTATCGAACCCGCTCGATGCCATGGCGCAGGCGGCCTACAAAATGTCAGGCTTTGCCCGCGAGCGGGTCATCGGCATGGCCGGGGTGCTGGATTCAGCCCGCTTCCGAGCTTTTATTGCGGACGAGTTGAAGGTCAGCGTGGAGAACGTGACCGCCTTCGTGCTTGGGGGTCACGGCGACACTATGGTTCCGCTGGCGCGCTACTCGACCGTGGCCGGCATTCCCATCACTGAGCTGATGGATGGGGCGACCATCGAGCGGCTGGTGCAGCGCACGCGCGACGGCGGGGCCGAGATCGTGAAGTACCGCAAGACCGGCAGCGCCTACTATGCGCCCTCCGCCGCCGTAACCGAGATGGTCGAGGCGATTCTGAAAGACAAGAAGAAGATTTTGCCCTGCGCGGTTTATCTGGAAGGCGAGTACGGAATCAAGGGACTCTACGTCGGGGTTCCGGCGAAGCTGGGGGCAAAGGGAGTCGAGCAGGTGATTCAGATCAAGCTGACGCCGGAGGAAAAAGCCGCTTTGGAGAAAAGCGCCGCCGCAGTGAAGGAGCTGGTGGGCGTGATTGGGGTGTAGCGGTATTTCAGGCCTGGTGGAAGCGCCGGGCTTCAGCCCGGCGACAACCCGAAGCGAAACGAGCGCGGCTTCAGCCGCTGAACGCGCTGCAGGCTACGATAGACTGAATGCATGGCCCCGTAGCTCAGATGGATAGAGCAGCGGTTTCCTAAACCGTTGGTCGGCAGTTCGACTCTGCCCGGGGCCTCCAGAAATCCTGTGGGTAGCGCGGAGGGGGCTACTTTCCACCCGCCAGCTGGCGCTCGGCCGGGGTCATCTGCATCCACAGAACCTTCAAGTCGCTTTCAATGCGGGTATTGTCGGGATCGTGGCTCAAGGCCCGCGCGTACCAGTGATAGGCGGTGGGC
>Ga0335080_10003959_pt1 | contig 15054 bp, 15 predicted proteins | sample Lox_Sample_34_FD_206720 | JGI IMG/M metagenome (GOLD analysis project Ga0335080, IMG submission 206720) | Soil microbial communities from Loxahatchee National Wildlife Refuge, Florida, United States - Lox_Sample_3.4 | ecosystem: Environmental > Terrestrial > Soil > Wetlands | place: USA... | reverse complement strand
AATGTGCGTGAGTTTCTCGGCGGCCTCCGTGCAGGGCACGCTATTGTCGGTGGCGCGGATGGCACAGCATGGCAGCTCACCCGCACGGTACTCGAAACCGGAGGATACTTCGTACGTGAGCTGGGTTGGCCCGCGCTCCTGTTCCCGGTGTTTGCCCTCGTGCCTTTTTCCACGGCCGGCGCGCATCTGTGGGACATCGCTTTTGCCTCCGTCTGGGGGCGCCGCGTGGAACAGCGTGCTGCTCTGCCCGCTACTGCACTTCTCGCGGAACTCCCGACAAACTAAACTGGTTACCGGATGCGGAGCTCGATCTTCGGCGCGCTGGCCTGGTGTTTGGTCGGGACCCTCATGCTCGTCCTTGCACTCGCCACCGTGCTGGTCGCTACAAGCGATTGGTCGGCGAAGGCATTTCTGCTGAACTGGCGCGTCTGGCTGACTGCGCTCGCCGCGCTCGTCCTCGGCCTCATTGCACTGCGCATGGTGTCCCGCTCACTGAGCGAGCGCGTTACCGGCCTTAAGCGCTATTCCGATCGTATCCTCGACAACCCGCCAGCCGACGACAAACTTCTTCGTGCGGACGATGAACTCGGCGTGCTTGGCCGATCTCTCTCCCGCGTCCCGCCGCGCGTGCGCGAGCTGGTGCAGAAGGTCACTCTGGAATCGCAGCGTCGCGAAGCCATCCTCGCCGGCATGGTGGAAGCCCTGTTCGCTGTCGACCAGGACCTCAAAGTGGTCTTCTGCAACAATGCGTTCGCGCGCGTAGCCGGCGTTCCCGCGGGCCTTGCACCCGGAACGCCGTTGGTACGGGTGGTTCGCGATCCGGCGGTTGTCGATCTTCTTCGCAATGTGCTTCAGAGTGGTAAACCGGCCCGCAACCGGCTTCAGCTTGGCTCATCGGATGGTCCCTGGTTCGAGGTTAATGTCGCGCCGCTGACGATGGACGCGGGCGGGGGCGCCATCGCCCTGCTGCACGACATCACTGAAATCGAACGCCTTGAACGCGTCCGCAAGGACTTTGTTGCCAATGTCTCTCACGAGCTTCGAACGCCGCTCACGGCTATCCGCGGCTACGCCGAAACGCTGCTTGATGGGGCATTGGAAGACAGTGAGAATCGCCGCCGCTTCGTCGAAGTTATCGAAACCCACGCCATCCGCCTCAACAACATCGCCGCTGATCTGTTGGCCCTTTCGGAGCTTGACAACGGCACTGGCGCGGAGCCGCCACGCCCGGTTCTTCTGCAATCCGCGGTCGAATCGGCCATGCGAACCGTCGAGCCCGCGGCCGCCGAGCGCGGCATCCATCTGACGGCTGGGGCCTTCGGTGATCTCGAGATCCTCGGCTACCGCATGCGGCTCGAACAGGCACTCGTCAACCTTATTGACAACGCCGTGAAATTCAACCGGCCTGACGGCGAGGTCCGTGTCGAAGTCGAGCGCACAGGCAACGGTCATGCCCGCATAGTCGTTTCCGATACCGGTATCGGCATTCCCTCGTCCGATCTGCCGCGGGTCTTTGAACGCTTCTATCGCGTGGACCGTGCACGTTCTCGTGAAATGGGAGGCACCGGCCTGGGTCTCTCGATCGTTCGGCACGCGGTGGAGCAAATGAAGGGTACGGTCACGGTAGAGAGTGAACTCGGCAAAGGCTCGCGTTTCATCATCACTCTGCCCGCGCAGAGACCCGCCGAGCAATCCTGAGCTGTCCGGTTTACCTATCCCCGTCCTCGAAGCCGATCATATTCTCGCCGCTCCCTTTTCGACGGCCTGCCTTCATAGTCGAACTCGAACTGCGGTGTCGCCTTGCGCTCTTCCGCTGCTCGTGCACGGGCTTCACGGCTGACCTCGGTCTCGCGGTACATCGTTTGTGCCACTGCTGCGGGACCACGCAGCACGATCAGGGCCAGCACTTCGAGGTGGAATTCACCACTGTCGTTCTTTACTCGCAGCATGTCGCCCACCCGCACCTCGCGAGCGGGCTTCGCCGTCATGCCGTTCGATTCGATCCGCCCCAGTTCGCACGCTCGTGCCGCCAGCGCCCGCGTCTTGAAGAACCGGGCCGCCCACAGCCATTTGTCGATTCGCATGACTTCTTCCGCCCTAGATATCAGATTTCTCTCGGATCATGGCTCGCTGTAACGAGTTTGTCACTCCCTGTTCACATTCTGCTCATCCGAGGTCGATATCCTCAAGTTCGCTCTTAAGATTCAGGGAACCTCATTCGACTCGCGAATCAGGAAAGGAGTGTACGGCTGAATGACCACAGGTCACAGGCGCTTGAAATGGGTGGGTCTCGTTCTGGCAATCACGTCCAGTGCCGCGCTAATGTCGGGAGCCGATCCGGCGTCCTCGTCGGCGCAAAACAAAACCAGCGGTAATGTCGAAGAGCTTCGCGCGTTGCTCGCGGCTCAGCAGAAACAGATCGAAGAACTCCGGTCCTCGCTGGAAGAACAAAAGAAAGCTGTTGAGAAGTTAACCGCGGCGCAAAACGCCGATAGCAGGTTCGCGCTGCCGAACGCGCAGAAGCTGGGTGAAGTCGCGACAACAAGCCCCGTGCTTCCTCCGGGCCCCTCCGCTGTTGCTGCGCCGACTGCTACGGGCGCTCCGGATGTTGATGTCAACGTGCTCGCCAAGAAGGTGGATCATCTCTCTTCTCTGCTGGGCGGTATCAAGCTCGGCGGCGATCTCCGTCTCCGCTTCGATTCCACTACTCGCTCGGGGAATTCTGTCGGTGGGCCTCTGCAGAATGTTCGCGAACGGTACAGATTCCGCCTCTCGGCCGAGAAGACTTTTTATACGGGCGATGACAAGCCGTTCGTGATTTTGCACGCCACCCTGGCCACCGGACCGCTGAACAACCCGCTGACCATGGACAACGACTTCGCCGCCAGCGCCTCGAGGGGCTTCATCAGTCTCTGGGAAGCGTGGGGTCAAATGAACCTCGGCAAACACGTCTCGTTCCGCGCCGGCCGCGTGAACGAGCCCTTTGAGGACGGCTCCCAGTTCCTCATCGATCCGGATCTCCGCTTCAACGGCGCCAACGAAACCTTCCACTTCGGCTCCAGCAAGGCCTTCTTCGATTTCAGGGCGGGCCAGTTTGTACTCAGCAACCCGAACGTCCAGGTGCTCAGCTCCTCGAACGCCTACGCGACCGCCGGCTTCCCGGTGGGCCGTAAGGTGCCCGCGGCCGCGCTGTTCGATCAGGGCTTCGTGGTTGGCGGCGGCACCAAGGATTGGTCGCAGAACCTCGCGGCTGGTATCCAGTTCTACACCAATCCGAACGAGATTCAGCTCTACTCCACCGCCAACGGGACGAGCCTCATCAACGGAACCTCCGGCGTGACCCTCTCCGGTCCGCTCTCGGGCACCGGCAATGCCACCACCACTTCGGGCGGTCCGATCTACAACGCCAAGGACTTCACCGTCTTCCACCTCGATTACAAGACCACGTTCAACAAGCCCAAGCTCGGTTCGCAGGCTTTCCCGGTTTCGCTGGAAGGCCACTTCGCGCACAATATGGGCACGGGCCGCGAAGACAACGCCTGGGCCGGCGGCATCAAGATGGGCCAGACCAAGAAGCGCGGCGAAATCATGGTCGGCTATATGTACTTCCACAAGGAAGCAAACTCGATGATTTCGCAGTACACCGACGATGACGTCGGTACTGGCAGCGGCGTGAACATCGGGGCCCACCAGTTCCTGTTCGACCTCGGTCTCACGAAGTTCCTGACGTGGCAGAACCGGGTCTACGTGCTCGATCCTCTGGTCAAGAGCGATCCCGCCACGAATTTCTTCGTCCCGTTGCAGGCGGGCGTGAATACCCAGCTTCGCGTTCAATCCCAGTTCCTGTTTACGTTCTAGGGAGCCGGGGTGGTTGAGTCATCATTAGGAGAAAGAGAGAAACGATGCGATCCACGCTATTGATTGCGGCAGTAATGGCAATAGGTTTTCCCGCAGCGTATGCGGCCGACACAATCAACGCCGCGGGTGCTACCTTCCCGGCGCCGATCTATCAGAAGTGGTTCCAGGAATACCACACCGCTCACGCCGACGTGCAGATCAACTACCAGTCCATCGGCTCCGGCGGCGGCATCCGCCAGCTCACCGAAGGCACGGTGGACTTCGGTGCGTCCGACATGCCGATGACCGAGGAGCAGATGGGCAAGATCACCAAGTTCAAGGTGCTTCACTTCCCCACAGTGCTCGGCGGCGTGGTGCCAACCTATAACATCGAAGGCGTCGCTGCCACGCTGAAGTTCACTCCCGACGCGCTCGCGGGCATCTACCTGGGCAAGATCACCAAGTGGAATGATTCGATGATCGCGAAGGAAAACCCCGGCGTGAAGCTCCCTGCCGCGGACATCACCGTTGTGCACCGTTCCGACGGCAGCGGTACCACCTTCGTCTGGTCTGACTATCTGTCGAAGGTCAGCGAGGAGTGGAAGAGCAAGGTTGGTTCCGGCACCTCCATCAACTGGCCCGTCGGACTCGGCGGGAAGGGCAATGAGGGCGTGGCCGGTCAGGTGAAGCAGACGCCGAATTCCATCGGCTACGTTGAACTGATCTATGCGGTCCAGAACCATATGTCCTACGGCGAGGTGAAGAACCAGGCCGGCGCCTTCGTCAAGGCCAGCTTCGAATCCGTCAGTGCTGCCGCTGCCGGAGCCGCGAAGAACATGCCGGCCGATTTCCGGGTGTCCATCACCAATGCTCCGGGAAAGACCACCTACCCAATCTCGACCTTCACCTGGTTGCTGATCCCGGACAAGATCGAAAACGCCGGCAAACGAGATGCGATCAAGGCGTTTCTAAAATGGATGATGACCGCCGGTCAGAAGGACTGCGAGGGCATGAGCTACGCCCCGCTGCCGGCCGCGGTTGTCGCAAAGGAAGAAAAGCAGATCGCGATGGTGAAGTAGAGACTACGGTCCAACATGGCTACAGTTGCACAGACCGTGCCCGTGAGGGCACGGTCCTTCTTCCGGAATCTTCGGGCGGGTGATCAGATCGCGTATCTGATCACTTTCCTTTTCGCCGCCTCGGTCGTGCTTGTCACGACCGTTCTGGTCTTTGAGCTGTGGCAGAAGTCCGAGCTCTCCATTCAACGGTTCGGATTTGCCTTCCTCAGAACCACCACCTGGGACCCGGTTAATGACGAATTCGGTGCGCTCCCGTTCATCTACGGGACCATCGTCACCTCAGTGCTCGGACTGGCGATTTCCGTTCCTCTCGGCGTTGGCGCGGCAATTTTTCTTTCCGAGCTGGCGCCGCCAAAGACGTCCAACACTCTTACGTTTCTGGTCGAGCTCCTCGCCGCCGTACCCAGCGTCATCTTCGGCCTTCTGGCTATCTTCGCGCTCGTGCCCCTCATGCGCCTGTATGTCCAGCCTGCTCTGATCAAGGCCTTCGGATGGTCGCCCTTCTTCAAAGGCCCGACTTATGGCGTTGGCGTGCTTACAGCCAGCATCGTGCTCGCCGTCATGATGTTCCCGTATATCATTTCCATCTCTCGCGAAGCACTCATTCAGGTCCCGCGGGAACAACGTGAAGCCGCTCTTGCCCTGGGCGCCACGCGCTGGGAGGCCACCTGGGACGCGGTGGTGCCATTCGCCCGTCTGGGCATTGTCGGTTCCATCTTCCTCAGCCTCGCCCGTGCCCTCGGCGAAACGATGGCCGTGACCATGGTGATCGGCAACGATCCCCGGATCAGTGCCTCGATCCTGGCACCGGGCTATACCATCGCTTCGGTCATCGCCAATGAATTCACCGAAGCTACCGGCGACATGCACCTTTCGGCTCTGGTCGAACTCGGTCTGGTCCTGTTCCTGATCACGATCATACTGAACGGTCTCGGACAGCTCCTGCTGATCGTGACAGCTAAGCCGGGGACTGCGAGGTAACAAATGCTACGTCTCTGGCGCAGTAGCCTCAATAACGTCATGCTCACGCTGACCGGCGTCTGCGCGGTGGTCACCGCGTCCGCCCTGTTCCTCATCCTCGGATATCTTCTGTGGAACGGCGGGAAATCGCTGGACTGGAACTTCTTTACGAAACTCCCATTGTCGCCCGGCGATCTCGGCGGCGGCATGGCCAATGCCATCATCGGCAGCGCCAAAATCGTGGCCCTGGCGGCGCTGCTCGGGGTACCGGTCGGCTTCATCTCTGGCGTCTTCCTGGCGGAGTTCAGCAACAAGGGTATGGCGGATTTCATCCGCTATACCGCTGACCTGCTGAACGGCGTGCCGTCCATCGTAATCGGCATATTCGCCTGGACTATTATCGTCGTCCCGATGCGCCATTTCTCCGCCTGGGCCGGCGGCTTCGCCCTCAGCCTGATGGTGATTCCCGTTACCCTGCGCGCCACCGAGCAGTTCCTGACTCAGGTTCCGCTCTCGTTACGGGAAGGCGCCCTCGCTCTCGGCGCAAGTAAATGGAAGTCGGTTGCCACCGTGGTCATTCCCGCAGCTCGCACCGGCGTTCTCACAGGTATCATACTGGGAGTAGCGCGTGTCTCTGGAGAAACCGCGCCGCTGCTGTTCACAGCGCTGAATAATCAATTCTGGAGCAAGGGCTTTAATGAACCCACGGCATCCCTTCCCGTCATGATTTACACGCACGCGATATCGCCTTACGAGGACTGGCATCGCCAGGCCTGGGCCGCCGGTCTTGTACTGCTTGGTCTGGTCCTGGTGGCCAATATTGCCGCCCGCATGGTGCTCGCGAGAGGAGCCGCGGCGCAACGCGGATAAACACAACTATGGGCACAAGTCCACAACCCGGCCTTTCAACTACTGTGAAAACAGAACCTGACGTGACTCAGTCCACGCCTTCTACGCCGGCCGCCCCCACGGGCCCAAAGCTCCGGGCCTCCAATGTCGACTTCTTCTACGGCAAGTTCCAGGCGCTGCACAACATCTCCATCGAGTTTCCGGAAAACCAGATCACTGCGTTGATCGGGCCCTCCGGCTGCGGTAAGTCCACCTTTCTGCGCACCCTGAACCGCATTAATGACACCATTCGCGGCTCGCGAGTCACCGGCGAAGTTGTCATGGATGGAACAAACATCCTGCAGGTGGACGTCACGGAGTTGCGTCGCCGTGTCGGTATGGTCTTTCAACGTCCCAATCCGTTCCCAAAATCGATCTTCGATAACATCGCCTACGGCGTGCGCATCAACGGCCTCGCCAGGCGCAGCGAAATCGCAGAAGTTGTGGAACGCAGTCTGCGCCGCGCTGCACTCTGGGATGAAGTGAAGGACAAACTCCAGAAGTCCGCCTATGCGCTCTCCGGCGGACAGCAGCAGCGCTTGTGCATCGCTCGCGCGCTCGCTGTCGACCCCGAGGTTCTGCTGCTCGACGAGCCCTGCTCCGCGTTGGACCCCATTGCTACCAGCAAGATTGAAGAACTGCTGCTGGCCATCAAGGATCAATGCACCCTGATCATCGTCACCCACAACATGCAGCAGGCCGCCCGCGTCGCGGACCTGACTGGGTTCTTCCTTTTGGGTAAGCTCATCGAATTCAACAAGACTGATATCATCTTCAAAACGCCAGCCAAGAAAGAAACGGAAGACTACATCACCGGCAGGTTTGGCTGATCTGGACGGAACTCTGGGGAGAACCGAATTGACCCACTTCGCATTGGAACTGGAAGATCTGCACCAGCGCCTGCTCCAGATGGGCGGGCTCGTGGAATCCGTCATCCGCAAAGCCGTTCGCGCCCTGGTCGACCGCGACAAGACCGTCGCCGATCAGGTCTTTCAGGACGAAGAGCGCATCAATCAGATGGAAGTCGAAATCGATGACATCGGCACGCGTCTGCTCGCCCTGCATCAGCCTGTCGCGCGCGACCTGCGCTTCCTCACTGCGGCGCTGAAGATCAATACTGATCTCGAGCGCATGGGCGATCTCGCCGTCAATATCACCGAGCGGGCCCTGTCGCTGATATCAAGCTCGCCGATCAAACCGCTCATCGACATCCCGAAGATGGCCAGTCTGGTCGAGCAAATGCTGCTCCGCAGCCTCGGGGCGTTTGTCGCCGGCGATGCCGAGCAGGCCCGGATCGTGCTGCTCTCCGATGATGAAGTGGATAACCTTCGTGACACGATTTACCGCGAACTGGTGGTCTTCATGCAGAAGGACCCCGCCACCGTACAATCCGCGGTCGATCTGATGTTTGTGGCGCGCGACCTGGAGCGCATCGCCGACCACGCTACCAACATCGCCGAAGACGTGGTGTACCTTGTGCAGGGCGTTGACGTCCGCCATCGCGCCGTTGAGGCGATGAAGTAGCTCGCCTCGCCGTCCGGTTCAGTCCATACTGAGAGCAGAGGCGGCAGGTGGGTTTCCAGTTCAAACGCGGCGAAGGAGTCCCGCGCTCGGTCCGTCGCGTCGTTACCGAACAACTCGACTACGCTGCCGCTCAATTGCGTGGCGCTGATCCCGGCAATCGCGACGAGGCTGTACACGAAGCACGCAAAAGCATCAAAAAAGTCCGCGCGATCATCCGGCTCACGTATCGCGAGCTGGGTCCCATTGGCACCTCGGCCAATTCGTTACTGCGCGAACTTGCCCGCAAACTCTCCCCGTTTCGCGACGCCGATGTCATGGTCGAGACTCTCGACACTTTGAAGAACGACCTGAATCCTCGCCTTCTCGCCCAGGTCCGTCCGCGCTTTTTGCGGGAACGGAGCAAAGTTGCTCGCTCACCCCTCCCTCCCGCAGTGCCATTCGCGCTTGATCGCATCTCGGAACGCGTCCGCACCTGGCCGCTGCACATCACCGGCTTCGCTGCCCTCGAACCGGGGCTTGCCCGGACTCTGCAACGGGGTCGAAAGGCCTTTGAGTCTGCCCGCAAAAGCCCTTCTGCCGAAGCCTTTCACGAGTGGCGCAAGCGCGTCAAGGACCTTTGGTATCATGTGCGGCTCCTGGAAGGGCTTTGGACCGAATCCATCCGGGCCTATGAGCGCAACCTGAAGGAACTGGAGACGGCTCTCGGCGACGACCACAACCTCGCACTTCTGCGGGAGCGCCTTGCCATCGCAGGCAACACTTTGGAACTAATGAGTTTATTCGCCGCCATCGACCGCCGGCAGGCAGCTTTGCGGGCATGCGCGCTCGAACTTGGGGATCGTCTCTACGGTCAAAAACCTGCCGAGTTTGTTGATCAGGTCAGGCAATCGTGGGAAGCGTGGCAGCGGCCGGTCAAAAAGTCGGAAGCATCAGCCGCCTGAATAACTTACGCGGCAACGGCGGGATTGCCGAGGGTCAGGGCCACAAGGACGGGCTTGCGCGCCGGAGGTGTCGCGTCGAAATAGGCCTGCTCAAAAGCCCCCACCATAGCCGCGCACCCCGGAGAGGTGTACAAGCGCTCGAAGATCCGACGAACCCCAGTAGAATCAAGGTCATGGCAGACATGGGCCACGCTTGAAGCCGATTTATGTACGCAGGTTCGGCAATCCAGACCGAGCGCCAGGCAGGTCTCGGGTCGGTTTTCATCGATCAAATAGTCCATTTCGGGAAGCCCCACGCTGAGCGACCAAAGGGACCACTGCTCTCGCTCGACCGAAGACCGTTGGACCCCGCCGAACGCCCTTTAGCTATCTAAAGCGTATGTTTTGATTATTAGGATCAGCGTGGAGGTTTGCCACAGGGCATAGGGGTGGCTGTCATGGCTCTTTTGGGGGTATTGAAATATATGCGATCTCCCGAGTGAAAAACAGGTGTCACTCTAGGGTGAATGGCCGCAGTGTCTCGCGGTGTCGTGGCTTTACTATTGGGCAGGGAGATTTGTATGATCGCTCGTCGTCTGTCTTTCGCTGTAGGTGTATTGCTTTCCGCCAGTTTATTGTCAGGACAGGCACTTACCGACCACGCCGCAGCCATCGCAGGAGCCACCGCCGGAGTTGCCGGGGCCCGGGCCCTGCGCGATCCGCTCACTCGGATCCTGCAGAGCGCCAGCGAGATCAATACCCCGGCGCCGCCCTCGAAGAACGCGGCACTGACCGCCTACCCCACAGCATCGACGCCAACGCAGCCGCCTCCCCCTGCTTTCACCCCTTCGCCGTCGCCAGCACCGGCCTGGCGTCGCGGCAGCCGTGGCGAGGTGCGACCTGTGCTCGCAGCCACGCAACAGATCTTCGCCGCTTACGAGAGTGCGCCTTCGGCATCCCCGGTGACGACCGATCAGCTTCGAGCGGTCGCCTCAGGTGCCACGCGAGCCGAAGTCGTTGCCCATTTGGGTGTTCCATCGGGCCGGATCAGTATGGACGACAACGGTCACCTCGTTGAAATCCTGCAGTACAGTGCTCGTGGGAGCCGCGTCGGCAGCGTGCGCTGCAGCGACGGGCGCGTCGAATCGGTGAATACTGCGGACCGCTAATCAGCGCCGCTTCGCCTTCCAGAGACTCCAGGCGGCATAGAGCACCGCGAGCACGACCAGCCCGATCCCCACAAGGTGTATGTTGCGTTCAATCGCTTCGAACACCTTCTGCCATTGGTCGCCCAGCGAGTATCCGATCAGGATGAACGTACAAACCCACACGAAAGCTCCGCTCCACGCATACCCGGCGAAGGCACGAAATTCCAGCTTCGAGGTGCCCGCCACAATTGCGGTGAAGTGGCGCACGCCGGGAATGTAGTAGCCGATGAAGAGCGCCCAGTGACCGATGCGGCGGAACCAGTCGTGTACCCGCTCGATCTGCTCGTCGTGAACGTGAAACCAGCGTCCGTAGCGGTGGATGAAGCCCAGACCGAGTGTACGTCCAATGGCATAGCTAAGCGTGATCCCGCTGGCAGCCCCGCAGAAGCCCGACAGGACCCCCAGCACGGGGTGGAAACGTCCCTTCCAGATCAAATAGCCGGTAAACACCAGCAACCATTCGTCCGGGACCGGCAGGCCGACAATGCCGAGCAGCAGCAGCCCGAATATGGCTCCGTACCCGTAGGTAGATACCCAGGTGAGGACGTGATCCAAGCTTTGAGGATAGCCTGCGGGCGCGCCTTTAGCTCGCGGCTTTGGTCGCCGTCGGCCGGCTGGAGGCGAGCGAGAAGTATTCGATGAAGCGTTTCTTTTGATCCGGCAGCGACTGCGGCCGCGGACTCTCGACCAGGCTCTGCGCGAGCATCGTGAAATGCTTGCCGAGGTCGGACGTGGGGTCTACCCAGCGCCCCACGGTCAAAGCACGCTGGACGCCGTGATAATCGTTGGGGAGCGTCATGTGCACAGGCAGCCCGAGCAGTTGTTCGATCTGCTGTGGCGTGATCATTGGCCGTTTCTGGCAACGGTTGACCAGCACGCAAACGCGATCTCCAAGATCGAGCTGCTTCAGGTACATGTATTTTTCGCGCGCGAGATGCAGCGACGGGATCTCCGGCGTGCACACCAGCATGATGCGCTTGGATTCGTGCATAATCTCGAGCGAATAGCGCTCAAGGTTGCCCGAAAGGTCGAAGCAGAGCACTCGATAGTTGCGCCGCATGAACTCGATCAAGTGGCGGATCTGGGTGCCCTCGATGCGAAGGTCCGGATTCAGCTTGCCGGCGTGCAGGACATCGAGCTTGTCTACCCGGGTGACTAGTTGCGGCCACAGGTTCTCGTCCATGTTGAGCGCGTGTTCACACGCGTCGGTGACACTGAAACCGTTGTCCAGCTTCAGCATGAACCGCACCATGCCGGAATTCATATCAAAATCCGACAAGAGCACATTCCCTTCCTGAGCGCTGGCGAGGGCCATTGCCGTACTAAGGGCGATGGTCGAAGTGCCCACGCCGGCCTTTGATGGCAGAAAGCAGAAAACCTGTTCCGTGGTCTCAATGGCCGGTGGTTTGGCCTCCACGACGCTTCGAATGCGATAGAGGGCTTCTCCCAGAGAACGGACGTCAATGGGCAGAGAGACGAACTCACGAATCCCCAGCTTCATGCACTCCAACAGCAACTGAGGATCGCAGACCCGGCTGACAGCGATCGTCTGGATGCCGGGGACGCGCTGGTCGAGCTCCTTCACCAGCTCGGTGGCCCGTGACATCGAGTCTGTATTGAGGAAGATGACGTGCGGCGCGTGTGCGCGCACAAAACGCATCAGCTCCAGAGAGTTGGGGTAGTGGTCGAGAACGCGGGTGACGCTGACCAGGCCAAGGTCTGCCAGTGCAGCTTCCAGGCGTTCGGTTATGTCGGTGTCAGGACAAACGATAATCCCCCGCAGCATCTCCTGCCTGCTCTCCTTCTGTATCAGCCTAGACCTGCAACCACTTCGCAACAATCGGATCTTCGTACCGGTTTGCCCAGGCGAGAACCCTGGGGCGAATCCCATACCTGAGACCGATCCTGAGGTGAAGCACCTGGTGTGACTACTTCACCCCCTGCTCTTTTTATATCGGTCCAATTCGCCGGGAACTCCACAGGAAAAGCCAACTCTCCGATTGACCTGCACGCACACCCGCTGTTCCATGTCGTACACGTCCCCATCCGGTGGCTGGGGAGGGGCTCCGATTCTCGCTGGCCGCGCGCATAATAGCAGGAAAGGTCCTATGCGTATTCCACTGGTTCTGCTGCTGGCGACCTCGGTAGCGTGTCTGGCGCGGGAGATACCGGCGGGCACAACGCTCCAGATCCGGCTGACGGCGCCGCTTTCGTCCACATCATCGGCCGGACAGCCGATCTCCGCCGTGCTCATTGCTGCGGTAATGTCAGGTTCAGAGGTGCTGCTCAACGCCGGCGCCACCATTTCCGGCACAGTGAAGGACGTCATTGTGGGTGACGACAAAACCCGTGCGCAGGTAACCCCCGAGTTCACCGTACTCCGGGACGCTGCAGGCCACGAGGTGAAGCTCGCGGCGAAGCTCACGGCGGTTGACAACGCACGCGAAACCGTAAGCGCCCAGGGTCAGATCGTAGGCATCGATCCGGGCCAGACGCTGAGTACCCGTCTCGACCAGGGGCTCGGGAAGATCGCGGACCGCTACAGCACTTTTGCTGGTTTGCTCGGCGCGGCCAAGAACGTTGTCGTGAAGAAGACCGACGCGAGCATCAACTATCCCGCAGGCGTCGAGATGGCCCTGACGCTTACGGAGCCGCTCAACTGGACCGCCCCCGTTCAACCCCTTGCACTGGCGGCCATCAAGCCGGCCGCTGAGTTGCAGACCCTGGTTGATTCCGAGCCTTTCCGCACCTACACCGACAAATCGAACAAGCCATCGGACATCACTAATCTGATGTTCCTCGGCACGCCGGACCAGGTTCGCGCCGCATTCGAAGCCGCCGGCTGGAGCAGTTCCGCTTCGCTGAGCGGAACCTCGAAGTTCCGAACCTTTCAGGCGATGGCCGAAAACCGCGGATACACGGAAGCTCCCATGTCTGTCCTGACGCTCGACGGCCGCCCGCCCGATCTCGCGCTCGAAAAGGCCAACAACACGTTTGCCTCGCGCCACCACCTTCGCATCTGGCTGCGTCCCGAAACCTGGCACGGCAAGGCGGTGTGGGTTTGCTCGTCCACGCACGATACCGGCATCGGTTTCTCCGACAAGGAGCGAACTTTCATCCACCAGATCGATTCGGAAATCGACCGCGAGCGGGCGAAAGTTGTGAACGATCTTGTGTTTACGGGCAAAGTGACGGGGCTTGCCCTGATCGCCCGCGACGGCGTCCCCGCAAGTGCCGTCAACGGCACCGGAGACGCCATCCATACCGACGGTGCCATGGCGGTGATCGAATTCTAATCGTTTTGGTATTCTGTGCTTTAGGACTTCAGCCCAAACGCACCGCGGCTCTCCGAGCCCGAGCCAGAGGTTTCACATGTCAGGCCATTCCAAGTGGGCCACGATCAAGCACAAGAAAGGCGCCCTTGACGCCAAGCGCGGCAAAGTGTTTACGCGCATCATAAAGGAAATCATGATCGCCGCCCGGAGCGGCGGCGATCCCGACGGCAACCCCAGATTGCGCACGGCGATCCTGGCGGCCAAAGCGGTCAGCATGCCGTCCGACAACATCAAACGCGCCATCCAGCGCGGCACGGGCGAACTGGAAGGCGGCCAGATCGAAGAAATCATGTTCGAGGGCTACGGACCGGGCGGCGCGGCGGTGCTGGTGAACGTGGCCACGGATAACCGCAATCGAACGGTGAGCGAGATCCGGCACGTCTTCTCCAAGAACGGCGGGAACCTCGGCGAGCAGGGCAGTGTGGCGTGGATGTTCGAGCGCAAGAGCCAGGTTGTCCTGGAGAAGGAGCAGGCCAGCGAAGACAAGCTGATGGAAATCGTGCTCGATGCCGGGGCCGACGATCTGCGCGACGACGGCGACGTGTGGACGGTGCTCTCGGCTCCCGATGCGCACGAAGCGGTGAGCGAGGCGATCCGCAAGGCCGGACTGACAATTGTGGAAGGCGTGATCGCCATGGTGCCGAAGAACCTCATGAAGCTCGAGGGCAAGAGCGCGCAGGGCATGCTGAAGTTGAACGACGCGCTCGAAGAGCACGATGACGTGCAGAACGTCTACTCGAATTTCGATATCGACGAGAAGGAACTGGAGGCGATGTCCTGATCGGGCCTCCCACGTACCCATGCGCGTTCTGGGAATTGACTGCGGGACCGAACGAACCGGGTACGGCCTGATCGAAAGCGACGGCCGCTCGCACCGGCTGATCGAAGCGGGAGTGATTGCCACCAGCGAACGGGATCCGCTGGCGCGGCGTCTGTTTGTGATCGCCACTGAACTGCGGAACGTGATCAGGCGTTTTTCGCCCGAAGCGGTAGCGGTGGAAGAAGTATTTTTCGCGCGCAATGTGCGCACCGCGCTGAAGCTATCCCATGTGCGCGGTGTAGCTTTGATGACGGCCGCCGAAGCGGAGTTGCCGTTGGGCGAATACTCGCCGCTCGAGATCAAGACCAGCGTGGTCGGCTACGGCCGCGCGGAAAAGTCGCAGGTTCAACTGATGGTCCGCTCCCTGTTGCGGCTCGCCGAGCCGGTGGAATCCGAAGATGCCAGTGATGCGCTGGCGGTGGCGATCTGTCACGCGACACGTGCCTCAGTGCTGGAAAAGATGGGAGCGGCAAAGTGAAATTC
>Ga0335080_10003956_pt1 | contig 15056 bp, 13 predicted proteins | sample Lox_Sample_34_FD_206720 | JGI IMG/M metagenome (GOLD analysis project Ga0335080, IMG submission 206720) | Soil microbial communities from Loxahatchee National Wildlife Refuge, Florida, United States - Lox_Sample_3.4 | ecosystem: Environmental > Terrestrial > Soil > Wetlands | place: USA... | reverse complement strand
ACCACTGAGTCGGCTGCTCGATCGGCAGGTCGGCCGGCTTCGCGCCCTTCAAGATCTTGTCGACGTAATCCGCCGCGCGGCGAAACTGAACCGTCAGATCCGGCGCGTACGCCATGAGCCCGCCGGCCTCCACGTAGTCGCGCAGGTAATAGATCGTCGGCACGCGGTACTTGGCGGCGAGGGCAGTGACTCGATCCCTATGTGCGGAGATGACCGGCCAGGGCAGGATCAGAACCGCTTGAGCCTTTCCCTTCGCCTGCTCGAAGGCGCGATCCAGTCCTGCTGGCTCGCGTACGTCTATCAGCCGGAGTTTCAGGCCTCGTTTGGGCGCAGTCGCGACGAGTTCCTTCGCCAGCTCCCGGGCTATCGGAGTATCCGGGTTCTCGATCACGGCGACGATGGAAAGCCGGGGAACGGTCTCCTGCAGCAACTCCAGCCATTTGCCCCCAATGCCTTCGCCCCACCCAACCGATGTCCCGGTCAGATTGCCACCAGGACGCGCAAGGCTGGGGGCGAGCCCAGTGCGGAGCGGCTCGCCCATCGCCACGCCGACGATCGGAATCGTGTTCGTCGCGTTCTTCGCAGCGATGGCGGTCTGTGTCCCGAAGGTGACCAGCACGTCGACCTTGCGGTCGATCAACTCGCCCATGAGCTGGGGCAGCCGGTCCATCTGGTCGTCCGCCCAGCGCGGCTCGATTACGAGGTTCTGCCCTTCGACGTAGCCCAGCTCGCGCAGGCGTTCCCAGAATGCGCTTGGGCCGCGCGTTGCGGTCGAGGGGGATTGGGGATGAACAAAGCCGACACGCACGACTTTGTGGGCCGACTCGACGCCAAACGTTAGCGACCAACCAATGACAGCTGCCGTCGCAGTCAGGACGAGGATGATCGAACGCCTGTTGCGCAGGCGACGCGCGACCATGACGGCCTCCAAGATGGAGTCACTGCGAGGGATCCGGCGCGGAACTATGGCTCCCCAGGCTTACAGTGTACTTTCTCTCGGGTGTTTCGCGCCGCCGAGCAGGTGGGGTGACCTGCTCAGTTCGACTTACTGGGCGGTGGGCGCTGCTACGGCACTAGGCGTACGACGCCGGGATTCCGAACACTGAGCCGATTCGAAGCCGGCGGAAGCAGGAACAGCAGCGAGCCACCATCCGCAGCAGGAGCGGACACGCCCGACCGGTGCGGCTGCAAGGCAAGTCCGGCATTGCTCGCTTCGAAGGCGGCCGCCGCGGAACCAGCCAGCAGCGAGGCGATCAGCAGGCTCTTCAGGATCTTGATCGTTTCCATTTTCCGGCCCTCCACTAAGCGGTTTCTACGGTTTTGATGTTACGGGGGAGGGCCCCGTTTCTCGGTGACCTATTGCCGCCCCCGATGTGAGAAATTCACACGGGATTTCCGATGCCGCTGCTCGCCGGTCCAGCGTGCTTCCTGGCGGTCGTTGCCGCATAATTGCGTCCTTTTTTGGAAACCCCGGCCGCGGCGGTACGCGCGGCCAATCCCAGCTCAATGGCTCAGTACGTCTACACGATGAACCGGGTGGGCAAGGTCGTGCCCCCCAAGCGCGTGATCCTCAAGGACATCTCGCTGTCCTTCTTCCCCGGTGCCAAGATCGGCGTGCTGGGGCTGAACGGATCCGGGAAGTCCAGCCTGCTCAAGATCATGGCCGGCGAGGACAAGGACATCGAGGGCGAAGCCATCCCGATGCCGAACATGAGGATTGGCTTCCTGCCGCAGGAGCCCGGGCTCGATCCCGAGCAGAGCGTCCGGCAGGCGGTCGAGGAGGGGCTGGGCGAGGTGATGGAAGCGCAGAAAAGGCTCGAAGAGATCTATGCCGCCTACGGCGAGCCCGACGCCGACTTCGACAAGCTCGCTACCGAGCAGGCCAAGTACGAAGCCATCCTGGCCGCAAGCGGCAGCGACGTCGAGCATCAGCTCGAGATCGCCGCGGACGCTTTGCGTCTGCCGCCTTGGGACGCGAAGATCGCCAAGCTGTCGGGAGGCGAGAAGCGCCGGGTCGCCCTGTGCCGCCTGCTGCTGTCCAAGCCGGACATGCTGCTGCTCGATGAGCCGACCAACCATCTGGATGCGGAAAGCGTCGACTGGCTCGAGCAGTTCCTGCAGAAATTCCCCGGCACCGTGGTGGCCGTCACGCACGACCGCTACTTCCTCGACAACGCGGCCCAATGGATCCTCGAGCTCGATCGCGGCCATGGCATCCCGTGGAAGGGCAACTACAGCTCGTGGCTGGAGCAGAAGGAGCAGCGTCTGCAGATCGAGGCCAAGCAGGAGTCGGCCCGCATCAAGGCCATGCAGAAGGAGCTCGAATGGGTGCGCTCCAACCCCAAAGCACGCCAGGCCAAGAGCAAAGCGCGCATCGCGCGCTTCGACGAGCTGAGCTCCTACGAGCAGCAGCAGCGCAACGAGACGCAGGAGATCTTCATCCCCGTCGCCGAGCGCCTGGGCGACAGCGTCATCGAGTTCAAGGACGTTTCGAAGGGCTATGGCGAGCGGTTGCTTATCGACAATCTGAGCATCAAGATCCCGCCCGGCGCGATCGTCGGCATCATTGGCCCGAACGGCGTCGGCAAGTCCACGCTGTTCCGCATGATCACCGGGCAGGAAAAACCCGACAGCGGCGACATCGTGCTCGGGCCCACCGTGAAGCTCGCGTACGTGGACCAGTCGCGCGATGCTCTGGAGAACGACAAGACCGTCTGGGAAGCTGTCTCCGGCGGAGCCGACATCCTCACTATCGGCAAATTCGAGATGCCCTCGCGCGCGTACCTCGGACGCTTCAACTTCAAGGGTCCCGACCAGCAGAAGCTGGTCGGCAATCTCTCGGGCGGTGAGCGCGGACGGCTGCATCTCGCTGAAACGCTGATGGCCGGCGCCAATGTGCTGCTGCTCGACGAGCCATCCAACGATCTCGACGTGGAAACGCTGCGCGCTCTGGAGGACGCGCTGCAGGCGTTCGCCGGCTGCGTGCTGGTCATCTCGCACGACCGCTGGTTTCTCGACCGCATCGCTACTCACATGCTGGCCTTCGAGGGCGACTCGCAGGTCGTGTTCTTCGACGGCAATTATCAGGAGTACGAGGCCGACAAGAAGAAGCGGCTGGGCGAGGAAGCGGCCAAGCCAAAACGCATAAGATTCAAGCCGCTCAAAGCGTGACACCTCGCGCTAGCGCGAGATGTGCGCTGCGCTCAACGTAAGCAGCGCGTAAGAGCGCTACACTCAGTAACAAAAATCCCGTCCTGCGCAATGCGCCTGTTACAGGCTGCTGATCTAATGCAGCCGAATGAGATCGCGGCCGCGCTTTCCGCGGCAGCGTTTTTGAACGAGGCGGGGCCTCCGTCGCATGAACGAGCTGAACAATCCCGGGCGGGTGGAGGTCGGAGATGCTGCTGGTGTGCGAGCTGCGGGAGCAGCCCGCCACTCGCCTGATCCAATCCTCACGGTGCGGCTGCAGATCGCGCGCCTCGGCGCCGACTTGAACGTGGCTGTGCCACAGCGCGAGCAGTGGTGCGCCTATGTCGACGCGGTGTTGAGGCAGATGGAGCAACTGATCGCTGCGCGCGACCAGGCAAATGCGATGACATGGAACGATGTGGCCGGGCGCGAATCAAAGCAGCGGTTGATCCGGCAGGTCATCGCGACGCCGATCCTGCTCAGTGAAGCAGCGAAGAAGCTTTACGCCGCGCTTACACCGGAGCAGCAGCTCGCGGGCGGCGAGAAGCTGCTGCATTTCCACCGGCAGCTGTTGACCTGAGGCTCGCGCGAAAGGCCGGTGCAGGCGACCGAACTCGTCGCGGCAACGCAAGGAGGACTCATCATGAGCATTTTCGGTCGCGGGCACGTCGTACTTCGTGCAGCGTTCTGTCTCTCCCTGATGCTCGCGGCTGGATTCGCGCTCGCGGTCGACGAGGCGAGCCGGACAACCGACGCAGCTTCGCCATCGTCTCGAAACGGCGGACTCGCTGGCTCGGATCAACCGGTGCTCGAAGCGCCGCCCCTTCGGCCTGCGCACGGACCGAGCGCTCGCGAGGCCGCCCCCAGCGAGCGGTCGTCAAACACCAAATCGCCGTCCATCGTCGACGCAGTGACCCTGCGCAATCTGTATGAGTCGGCGGACCAGGGCAATTCGTCGGCCATGGCTTCGCTCGGCACACTGTTCCATCTGGGCATGGGCGTTCCGCAGGACGATGTGGAGGCGCTCGACTGGTACCGACGCGCGGCGGACCTGGGACAGGCGGATGCCATGAACAATGTCGGTACCCTCTATCTCACGGGGCGCGGCACGCCGCAGGATTATGCGGAGGCGATGAAGTGGTATCAACGTGCGGCCGATGCCGGGTCGCTGCTGGCCATGGGCAACATCGCCGAGCTCTACGCGCACGGCCTCGGCGTGGAACGCAGCTATATCGAGGCATCCAGATGGTTCCAGCTTGCCAGCACGCAAGGCAGCGTGAGCGCAATGAACAGCCTCGGTTTGATGTACGACACGGGGATCGGCGTGGCACAGGATCATCATGTCGCCGCCGCGCTGATCAAACGCTCTGCGGCGCTCGGCTACGGTCCGGCGATGGCGAATCTGGGATCGATGTACGAAAGGGGGGACGGCGTCGGGGCTGACCCGGTGGAAGCCTATGCCTGGCTCGACGCCGCGCTCATGGCCGGACTCCCCGCCCAAGCGCGAGACGTCATCGTCTACAGGATGGGCGCCATGAGCACTCGCTTGAGGCGCGAGGATCTGGCGCTCGCGATGAAACGCGCCGCGGAGATCGTCGACGCAGCCCGGGCCGCGCGACAACCGCTGCCAGCAATCGGCGCAGAGGGAGCAACGACCCAGCTATTCCGCTGATCCGCCTGACGCCGCCTCTCTCACGGTCGCATGGTCACGATGATCAGGCCCACCGTGAGCAACGCGATGCCCACCAGCTCGCGCCGGTTGAACTGCTCCCGGAACACGCGCCGCGATATCGCATAGCTGAACAGAAGCTCGAGCAAGCTGAGCGTGCGCACGTGCGCGACCGGCTCGAGGGCCATCGCGGTGAACCAGCCCGCCGATGCGGCGGCACCCATGAATCCGGCGAACAGCGACGCACGCCAGGCCCGCAAGACGCGCATGACGACGTCGGGCTTGCGGAGCAGAAGCCAGCCGCCCAGCAGGGCAGTCTGCAGGATCTGCGCGACAACCAGCGTGTAGGCCGCCGCCATGAGGAACGGCGCGTGGTCGAGCGAAAGCGCCGCGCCGCGATAGCCTACCGCGGAGAGCGCGAAGCCTGTGCCAGAGGCGAGACCGAGCAGCGCCGGCCGCGCGGTCCATCCGGCGATCAGCGCGCGCAGCGGATGTCCACGATCGGCGGGCGCTAGCAGCAGCACGCCCAGCGTCGCGCAGGCTATCGCCAGGGCGGTGACCGGTGTCACGCGGTCGCCGAGAAACAAGAACCCGAACACGGCGACCTGAACGATCTCGCTCTTCGAATAGGCGACGCCGAGCGTGAAGTTGCGTTCCGCCATTACCCGCAGCAGCAGCGCCGTAGCTCCGATCTGACTGACTGCGCCGAGGCTCACCCATAGCGCGAAATGCGCGTTGGGTGATGGCAGCTCCAAGCGGGCAACCTCGTGCACGCCGATGAGGTATGCGGCCGCGAACGGCAGTCCGTAGAGAAAGCGGACCAGCGTCGCGCCCAGGGTGCCGAGCTGACCCGTGAGCTGCCGCTGAGCGGCGTTACGCAGCGTCTGCGCCAACGACGCGCAGACCGTGATCGGGATCCATAGAGAGCCGCCTGCGATCACCTAGGTTCTTACCACCCGCCCACTGCGCGGGCGGGCGTCCTGAGGCAAGTGCTAACCACCCCGCCCACTGCGTGGGCACTCCTCCTCCGGTAGGAGGGGAAAAAGACTTTTTCTCCCCTCCTTTTTAAGGAGGGGTGGCGCGCGAAGCGTGACGGGGTGGTTCGCACTACCCGAGCAGCTTCCGCAGCACCAGCCGCCGGTTGCGGATATACGGCCTCACCTCAGTCGGCCAGCGTCCCTTGTCCACCGCCTGCGCCCAAGCGGCGCTGACCAGCACCTCGGGGCTCTCGAGCTCGTAGACGGCGCTGTACCGGGGCTCGCCCTCCGCGGCAATCGTCTGTTCCTTGCCCGCGATGAACATTCTCAGCGGCTCCGATTTGTAGCGCTTCGCCGACAGGACGCCGGGCACCTTCAGAAGAAACGGAACATGCTCGGTGTCGTAGACTTCGTTGAACACATCCTCCTTGGCTGGGTCGACGTCCATGCTGGCGATGAAGATGTAGCGCGCTTGGGCTGCCATGGCTGTTCCTCCAAAGTCGATCGCGGCGGACATCGTACCGCACTCGCGTCGGGTTGCTGAGTGCTGGCGGCCGCGCGAGAATGGCTACGGCGCCACATGAGCTGGGAAGATCGGATGAAGGGAGCGCTCTTTCTCGCGGGAGTATTCGTCTGCGCGGCGGCGCTCGCTGCCGGGCAGGGCAGGTTCGTGGGCAAGGTAGTGGTCGAATGGCTCGACGATCCCTTCGTCCCGAAAATGCAGCTGCGAGAGGATTTCGGCTTCGAAGACGCGGCCGGCAAGCTCTGGCTGGCGCGGCAGGGTCAGGTGCTGGACGGTGCCGCCCTTCCGCCGATGTTCCGCACGATCATCGGCATGCCGTTCGATGGCGATTACCGGCGCTCGTCCGTGGTCTACGACTATTACTGCCATGCCATGACGGAGCCGTGGCGGGCAGTGCACCGGATGTTCTATCACGCCGCCGTGACCGAGGGCGTGGACGAAGCGCATGCCAAGCTGATGTACGCGGCCGTCTATGCCGCAGGCATGCGCTGGGAGACGCCGGGATCGAGCTGCTTCAAGTCATGCCACGCGGCGGCGCCGGCGCTGGCGTGGAAGCCGGCGGTGGACGAGAAGGACGTCGCACCGGTGATCGAGTGGGTCAGGCAGGCCAATCCCGCGCTGGAGGAGATCGACGCCCGGCTGGATACTGCCCTGAAACGGCCGGGGCCGCACGTATTTGCGCAGACGCGCTAGTAATTTTTCTCCCCTCCTCCCCGAGGAGGGGTGCCCACGCAGTGGGCGGGGTGGTGGGAGGCGGCGTCAGGCCGCGTCGGCGTACGCGCGTAGCGACGGCGCTTGCACGACCCGGTCGCGGCCGAGGCGCTTCGCCTGATACAAGGAACGGTCGGCCGCCAGCAGCAGATCTTCGGGCAGGATTCGATCGTCGGGCACAGCGGTGGCGACCCCGACGCTCACGGTGATCATCTTGCCGCCCGAGCGGGTAGCGCCATCGATCGTCAACGCACTGATAGCGCGCCGCAGCAGCTCGGCGCGCTCGCGCGCATGGCGGCGCTCGACGCCGGTCGCCAGCACGACAAATTCCTCGCCGCCGTATCGCGCCACCAGGTCCGAGCCGCGGGCAAAACACCGCTGCACCGCGTCGGCCACGGCGCAGATGCAGCGGTCCCCACATAAATGTCCAAAGCTGTCGTTGAAGCGCTTGAAGTGGTCGATGTCGATCATGAACAGCGACACGGGAAGCTGCTCGCGCCGCGCGCGATTCCACTCTCGCTCGACCTGCTCGCTGAAGTAGCGGCGGTTGTACAGCCCGGTCAGCGCATCCTTCAGGGCGAGGCCCTGCAGCATGCGCTTGGTCTTTTCGAGGCGCTGGTGCTTTTCGATGAGATGCTGCTCCGCGAGCACGCGATTGGTCACGTCCGAGAGGTTCCCGACGAAGTGCTTGATCTGACCCGCGCGTTCAACGATCGGCGCGACGCTCAGCTCGTTCCAGAACGGCGAGCCGTCCTTGCGATAGTTGCGCACTGTCACGACGCAGCTCTCTCCGCTCTTGAGCGCGAGCCGCAGCTCGTCGAGCCCGTCTTGATGTGTGTCGTCGCGCTGGAGAAAACGGCAGTTCTTGCCCAGAACTTCCTCGGCGCGATAGCCCGTCAGCCGCTCGAAGGCGGGATTCACGTAGACCAGAGGCATGTCCGGCAGGCGCGCGTCGGCGATGACGAGGCCGTCGTTGGACGCAGCCACGGCCTGCCGAAGGAGCTCCGGATTGATGTCTGTCTTCATCGGTTCTGTCAAGGAACGAATCTAAGTCCCTGACGCAATGAGTTTCGGAAAAATTCCGCCCGTCTTTAGCCCTTTTTTGACCTTCCGCCGAGGAAGCAGTTCTCGTGCCCAAGGACAACCCCCGTTCCTTGTGATTTTTCAGGATGTTAGGGAGTCTCCGCCGAGCGGAGGGAGCGGTTACTTGATTTGCTCCGAAGCGGCGAGCGCGGCGCGCATGGCCGCGACGTTGAATCCGGGTTTGCGCGCCGCATCCAGGATCACCTTTTCACGCCGCGCCATGAGATCGATAGCGGCGGGCAGCTTGCCCGCTTCGTCGGCGGTGAAGACGACCGCTCCGTGCCGGTCTGCGTGAACAATGTCGCCGTCCGACACTGCCATTCCGAAGATGTCTACCGGCGTGCCGACTTCCACCACCTGGCCGCTTGCATGACTCGGGCTCAGCGTTGCAGCGAGGCACTGGAATTGTGGATGCATGGCGTCGAGATCGCGCATCGAACCGTTGGTCACGGCGCCGACGCAGCCCAATCCCCAATGCACAGTGGTGTTGACCTCTCCCCAGAACGCGCCCAGCCCCGACTGGCTGTCGATATCCTGCACCACGGCGATAGACGGTTGTTCCGGTTTTGCCAGGTTCTCGTAATAGCTGAGCAGCTTTTGTCGGCGCACGGCCGAATCGAACGGCACCGAGCAGCGGAACTGTGCCGTTCTCGCGTAGCCCACGATCGGCGGCAGCGCCGGGAACGCGGCGAGCAGCCGCTGCCGCGTGAAGCCGGTGACGAAGCGCTTGCCGCGCACGATCTCCAGCGCGTTGCAGATGGTCGGGGTATCGAACTTGCGCAACTGCTCGAACAAGGCGCGGGCATCCATTTGCGGTCTCCTCAGGGTGAGTAGGGATCGATTTAGTAAGACTTGGGCAGGCCGAGCACTTTCTCGGCGATGAAACACAGGATGAGTTGCGGGCTGACGGGCGCCAAGCGCGGGATCATGGCTTCGCGCAGAAAGCGCTCGATGTGGAACTCCTTGGCGTACCCCATGCCGCCGTGCGTGAGCATCGCTTGCTCGCAAGCGCGGAAGCACGCTTCTGCCCCGAGATACTTGGCCGCGTTCGCTTCGGCGCCGCACGGTTCGCCGCGGTCGTATAGCGCCGCCGCTTTGAACACCATGAGATCCGCCGCCTCGAGCTCCATCCAGCAGCGCGCGAGCGGATGCTGGATCGCCTGGTTCTGTCCGATGGGCCGGTCGAACACGACACGCTCCTTCGCATAGTCGACGGCGCGACGCAAGGCGGCGCGGCCCAGGCCGACCGCTTCCGCCGCGATCAGAATGCGCTCAGGGTTGAGCCCGTGGAGCAGATACTCGAAGCCTTTGCCTTCCTCGCCGATGCGGTCGTGAGCAGGGACGGGCAGCTCCTCGATGAACAGCAGGTTCGAGTCTACGGCCCGACGGCCCATCTTCTCGATCTCGCGCACCTCCACGTGGTGCCGATCGAGATCGGTGTAGAACAGCGATAGACCGTCGATTGAGCGGCCGTCGGCTTTCGCGGCCGAGGTGCGCGCGAGGATGAGCATCTTCGCCGCGACCTGCGCGGTCGAGATCCAAATTTTCTGCCCGCGCAGGAGGTAGCGGTCGCCGTCGCGTTGTGCGGCGGTCTTGGTCTTTGCGGTGTTCAGTCCGGCGTCGGGCTCGGTGACGGCAAAGCACGCTTTTTGTTCGCCGCGGATGAGCGGCGGAAGCCATCGCTTCTTCTGGTCGGCGTTGCCATACATCACGACCGGGTTGAGCCCGAAGATGTTCATGTGGACGCTGGAGGCGCCTGAGAAGCCGGCGCCAGACTCGCTGATCGCCTGCATCATCAACGCTGCCTCGGTGATGCCGAGGCCGGCGCCTCCGTACTCCGGCGGCATCGCGATGCCCAGCCAGCCGGCGTCAGCGACGGCGCGATGGAACTCGTGAGGAAAAATGCCGCTGCTATCGTGCTCGAGCCAGTACGCGGCGTCGAAGCGCTGGCACAGCCGGGCTATCGCCTCGCGGATACGAAGCTGCTCGGCCGAGAAGGCGAAATCCATCCGATCAGTTGGCGAGCAGCGTCACGCCGCGCCGCGCGAGCTCCGCGATCTCGTCATCCGAATAGCCGGCTTCTCGAAGCACCTCGGCCGAGTGCTGCCCCAGGCGCGGTGCCGGCCCCGGCATCCCGGGCGGCGATGCGGACCAGTCAGTGGGCGTGCGCGGCGCGAGCAGCTTGCCCTCGGTCGGATGATTCTCCGTAGCGAAGAAGCCGCTGGCCGTCAGATGCGGATCGTGCACGACGTCCTCGATCGAGTTCATGCGCGCCACTGGAATGTCGGCCCGCTCGAGCAACGCCGTCCATTCGGCCGTCGTGCGCGTCTTCATGAGCTCAGCCAGCGCGTCGTAGATCTCGGGAATGTACTTGGCGCGGGCGGCCTGGCTGGAGTAGCGGTGGTCGGTCATCAACTCGGGCCGGCCGATCGCTTCGGAAAAACTCTTCCACTGCTTATCGTTGTAGACGAGCACGCAGATGAAGCCGTCGCGCGTCGCGTAGGGCCGGCGCGCCAGCAGGCGCGCGTAACCTGAATCGGCGATGGGTGGGTCGTAGGTCAGCCCGGCGGAATGATCGCCGAGAACGAAGTGCGCGACGCTCTCGAACATCGGTACTTCCACGGCCTGCCCCTGGCCGCTGCGCTCCCTCTGGAACAGCGCGGCCGTCACCGCGTAAACGGCATGCAGGCCGGTCAGCCGGTCAGCCAGGTTGATGGGAGCATAGCGCGGCGCCTCAGCCCCGTTGCGTGATGCGAGCCACGGGACGCCGCAACCGCCCTGAATCAGGTCGTCGTAGGCCGCCTTCGCGGCGTACGGGCCGCGCTGCGAGTAGCCGTACGTCCCCACGTAGAGTATGCGCGGATTGGCCGCGCGCACGTCCTCGTAGGCCAGCCCCAGACGCGCCATGGCCTGCGGGCGCACGTTGTAGACCAGCACGTCGGTGCGGGGCAGCAAGCGCTGTACGGCTTGACGCCCCTCGGGGCGCTTGAGATCGAGCACGATGCCGCGCTTGCCGCGATTGAGGTTGAGGAACAGGTAGCCCATGCCGGGGCTGCGCATGGGCCCCGCGTGGCGCATGTTGTCGCCCTCGTGCGGCTCGATCTTGATCACGTCCGCTCCGAGCTCGGCGAGAATCTGAGTCGCGAACGGACCCATGACAACGGTAGTGAGGTCGAGCACCTTGACCCCGGACAGCGGACCTGGCATGAGAAATCGTGATTGGTCGGGTTGGAATTCGAGATTGCGTTCGGAGTTTACACGGGACCCGCGAGATAATCCGAACCGCGCGCGAGCGACAACCAGCCCACCTACCGGGAGAAACGCCATGGCCTATGCAGACTACAAGATGCTCAAACTGAATCGCCTGGAGCCCGGCATCCTCGAGATCGCGATGGGCCGGGAAGGGAAGCTCAGTGTGGCCGACGCCGAGACGCACCGCGAGCTGGCAGAGATCTGGCGCGACATCGATGCCGATCCCGATACTTCGGTAGCGATCATTCGCGGGCTGGGCAAGGGCTACTCAGGCGGCGGGAGCCTCGACCTGGTCCAGACTATGACGCAGGATTTCGATGCAAGGGCGCGCGTTTGGCGCGAGGCCCGCGATCTCGTCTACAACCTCATCAACTGCTCCAAGATCGTCGTCTCCGCGATCCACGGTCCGGCTGTGGGCGCGGGGCTGGTGACAGGATTACTGGCGGACATCTCCATTGCCGCACGCAATGCCCGGATCATCGACGGGCACACCCGATTGGGCGTTGCGGCGGGCGACCACGCCGCTATCGTTTGGCCGCTGCTGTGCGGCATGGCGAAGGCCAAGTACTATCTGCTGTTGTGCGACGAGGTGAGTGGGGAGGAAGCCGAGCGCATCGGCCTGGTGTCGCTGTGCGTCGATGAGAGCGAGCTCGCGGACAAGGCGCTCGAGGTCGCGCGGCGCCTCGCATGCGGCTCGCAATCGGCACTGCGCTGGACCAAGTACAGCCTCAATAACTGGCTGCGGATGGCGGGTCCGACCTTCGACGCTTCACTCGCGCTCGAGATGCTGGGTTTCACGGGCCCCGATGTGCGCGAAGGGCTATCGTCGCTGCGCGAGAAGCGCGCCCCGAACTTCGATCGATCGTGCCCCTTTTGACTACCCCTCAACCCTACCCTCGCCCGCAAGGGGAGAGGGTATCGCTGGAGCATTCAGAACTCCCTCTCCCTCGACCGGAGAGGGAACTAGAGTCCCCCTCTCCCTCGACGGGAGAGGGTTGGGGTGAGGGTGAATTTTGGAGCGCTACGCCGCGAACTCGCGCATTACCTGGCCTGGCCGGCCGTTGCCGCTGATCGGGCCCCGCTCGTCCACCACGCGCACGCCGTTGACCCATACGCCGTGCAGGCCGAGCGCGGGAGTATCGACACGGCTCGCACCACCGGGGAGATCCCAGACCCGCCGCTTCTCCCCGCGGCCCACGCTGGCCGGATCGAACAGGATCAGATCGGCCCAGGCCCCGGGCTTCAGGCGTCCGCGGTCCTTGATCCGGTAAGCGTCTGCCGCTCGACTGGTCACGGCCTGCACCGCCTGCTCGAGCGTCATGTCGCCGCGCTCGCGAACCCAGTGACCGAACAGGTGCAGGCCGAACCCGGCGTCGCACAGAAAAGCCAGATGCGCGCCCGCGTCGGACAGCGTGATCGCGGAATGAGGATGCCGCAGCAGTTCGCGAACCGCACCCTCGTCCGTATTGAATAGCTTGCAGTCGACCATCGCATCGAGCTCTCCGTCGAGGCCGAAGTCTAGGAACCAGTCGAACGCGTCCTTGCTTTGCTCGCGCGCGAGCGCAGCGACATTGCCGCCAACGAGATCGCGATGGCGCGGCTCCTGCACCTCCATGATCGTCATGTGCTCGAGGCTGTGATACGAGAAACGGTTCGGCACCGTCCGGCTGCGCGCCTCCGCCTTCACCGCCCGGCGGAATGCCGGATCGGCTAATACGCGCTGAAACGCATCCGAGCCTTCGGCCTCGATCGCAGGGCGCCACGCGAGCAGAGCCTCGAGCGGGTACGGATGGCGCAGCGTGAACTCCATCCCCAGCGGAAAGCAGCCGACCTGGCTCCACAGCTCGCGCCCGCGCGAGCGCGCGGCGCTGATCTGCTCCAGCTCGTTGAACACACGCGACGGGTCGTTCGGATCGACGAACATGGCGGCGATCATCACAGGCCGGCCATTGCGCGCCGAGACCTGCTCGAGCCACGGGACAGTAGTTGTCATGCCTTTCGTGAGCATGAACACCCCCTTGCCGACTTCTCCGAGCGCGCCGGTCAATTCCATCAGCTCGTGCTCGTCGGCCAGGCGTGACGGCATCGGAATGCCGTTCTCGCCGTTGTGCTGCTCGAGCGTCGAGGTGGCGAAGCCGACCGCGCCGGCGCGCAACGCGTCCGTCACGATCCGCTTCATCTCCGCTACCTCGCCCTTTGTGGCCGCACGCTTGGCCGCATCGCCGCGCAGCACGTAGGTCCGTACGGACGAGTGGCCGACGAAGGAGGCCACGTTGGGCACGACGCCCTTGCGCTCGAGCAGCTCGAGATATTGCGGATAGCTCTCGAAGCTCCAGTCAACGCCCGCGCGCAGCGCCTCGAGCGGCATCCCCTCGACGTGGGTCAGGTTGCGCAGCGTGAGGTCGCGGTCCGGCTCCCGGCACGGCGCGATGGTGAATCCGCAATTGCCGATCACCACGCTGGTCACGCCCAGCGCCACGGACGGCGTGGCGAACGGATCCCAGAGCAGCTGCGCATCGAAGTGTGTGTGCAGGTCGATGATGCCGGGCGCGAGCGTCAGACCGTCAGCGTCGACGCGGTTGCGCGCGGCGTCGGCGTCTTTGCCCACCGCAGATATGCGGCCGTTCGTCACGGCGATGTCGCCCGGCCGGGCCGGCGTCCCCAATCCATCAATCAGCTTTGCGCCTTCGATCACCAGGTCATGCACAGCTCTGTCTCCCTCATTCAACGCCACGTCGTGGGCGTAAGAATACTATGCGAGCTGCGCAGGCGCGCACAGACTGCCGATCGTAGCCTGAGCCAGCGTGCTAGCATCGATCGGGAAAGGAGATCGACATGAACATCGGTATCGCAGGGACTGGCCGCATGGGCAGCGCGATCGCTCAGCGTCTGCTCGAGTGCGGGCACGCGGTGGCCGTCTGGAACCGGACCCCGGAAAAGACAAAGGCGGCGCAGGCAGCCGGCGCGCGCGTCGCGGGCAGCGCTGCGGAGTTGGCGACCGGTTCGGAGGCGGTCATCACGATCCTCACCAACGCCGGAGCAATCGACTCGGTCTATCGCGGCGCACAGGGTCTGCTGGCGGGTCAGGTGAAGGGCAAGCTCTTCATCGAGATGAGCACGGTGCGGCCGGAGACCGAGCGCTCGCTTGCTGCCGGAATCGCCGCGAAGGGTGCGCACATGGTCGAATGCCCCGTAGGCGGCACGGTCGGGCCAGCGCGGGAGGGCAAGCTGCTCGGCCTCGCGGGCGCGGACGATGCCGCATTCGAGCGTGCCAGGCCGCTGCTCGACCAGATGTGCCGCAGGGTGGAGCGCTGCGGGCCGGTCGGCGCGGGTGCGTCCATGAAGCTCGCCGTCAACCTGCCGCTGATCGTGTTCTGGGAGGCTTTCGGTGAGGCGATGGCGCTCGCGCGCCCGCTCGGCTTCGACGCCGCTCGCCTGGTCGAGCTGTTCAGCGAGACGGCGGGCGGGGCGAACGTGCTGAAGAACCGCGCCGCGCTGGTAGCGAAGGCGCTGGCCGGCGAAGACACGGGTCCTGCCACCTTCGACCTCGACTCGATGCGGAAGGACCTGCGCACGATGCTGGAAGAGGCGCGCTCGCGCGGATTCGAGCTGCCGGCCGCCACCGGTGTGCTCGCCGCGTTCGATCAGGCCG
>Ga0335080_10003955_pt1 | contig 15058 bp, 15 predicted proteins | sample Lox_Sample_34_FD_206720 | JGI IMG/M metagenome (GOLD analysis project Ga0335080, IMG submission 206720) | Soil microbial communities from Loxahatchee National Wildlife Refuge, Florida, United States - Lox_Sample_3.4 | ecosystem: Environmental > Terrestrial > Soil > Wetlands | place: USA... | reverse complement strand
TGGCGATTCCGTTGTTCCTGCTCGCGTGGTTGGATAAGAGCGCGCTCGTGGGGGAGGCCTCGGGCGCGCTGCTCTCGGCGCTCAGCTGCGTGACGCTCGGCGTGCTGCTCGCCGCGGTGACCCCGCCGGCGTGGCTGAAGGCCGGGATCATCCTGATGGCGGCGGCTGACGTGTGGCTGGTGATCACCGATCTGCTCCAGACGCCGAACGCGGCGCTCGTCGCGGCGCATCCGCCGGCGGGCCTGCCTCAGCTTCAGGCAGAGGTGTTCGGGACGGTCTCGATGGGCTACGGCGACTTGTTCGTCGCCGCGCTGCTGGGCGCGGTACTGGCGTCACAGTGGCGCCGTCAGTGGCAGGCAGCGCTGCTGACGCTCGTGATCGCGGCCGCGTTCGACCTGCTGTTCTTCTTCATCAGCGAGCTGCCGGCGACGGTCCCGGTGGCGCTGGCGCTGATCGTGATGGAGGCCCGGGAAACCGCGTCCGGCTCTAAGCGGGCGCGCGCTCCGCTTCAAGTTTCCGGGAGACCGCTCCGCGCGCGCCCGCGCGTTCCACGGCTGCGCATCCGGCGCAGCCCTTGATCAGTGCTGCGACTCGCCGCCGCCTGTCGATGCGGGCGGGCGTGATTCCTCGGCAAGCGAGGTGATCGCAAGCGTGCCGCGGGCGGCGTCCTCGAGCACCTCCGTGGCCTCCTCGGCCGAGCGCGCGTAGAGCTCGACGAGCAGGTGGACGACGATCCGGTCGTCGTCGTGCTTGTGGAACCGCACGTGGGTGAAGAACTCCCGGGTCCCGTGATCGCCGAAGGCGGCGTAGGAGAGCGCGTCGCCGGCCTCGGGCCCTGAGCACGTCTCCACGTCGTCGGCGTCCACCGTGACGGTGCACGAGGCCACCCACGGGGTGCCGGCGATCATCCGCTCCCAGCGGTCCTCGATCGGTTCGACGCGGCCGTTGTGGAAGCCGAGATGCGGCTGGTCGTGCATGCACTCGAGGCACTGGACGACGGCCTCCTGCATCTCGTCGACGACCTCGCCACGTTCCCCGGTCTCCGGGTCGATCCTGTGGATGCCCTCGTAGTGGACCTGGACCTCGAGATTCTGGGACCAGCAGCGATAGCAACGGAGCCAGCTACGGACAGAGGTTGAGCCCTCCATTGGGTTGATTCTACGATGGCGCTGTGAGTGTGCACCCAGAGGGGGGCTGATGCGGCTCCGATCCCGGCCGGTGGGCGCGATCCTGGCGGGCGGGGCGGGCCTGCGAATCGGCGGCGAGAAGGCAACGGTCGAGCTTCACGGGAAGCCGCTGATCTGCTATCCGCTCGAGGCGCTCAGCCAGGTGCTCAAGAAGGTCGCGATCCTGAGCAAATCCAGCACCAGGCTGCCGCCGATCTCCGGCGCGACGGTGTGGATCGAGCCCGAGCGCCCGCGACATCCCCTGGTCGGGATCACCCAGGCGCTCGCGCTCGCGGGCGGTCGCCCGGTGCTCGTGTGCGCCGCGGATCTCCCGTTCGTGACCCCGGAGTTGGTACGGCGCCTCGTCCAGGCCGATCCGGGCCGGGCGCCGGCCGTGGTGGCATGCGCTCATGGCGCGATGAATCCCCTGATCGGCTGCTATCAGCCGAGGGCGCTCCAGTTGCTGGCCGGCCCGGCGCGAGCCGGCACGGACCCGCTGCTCGAGACGATTGCCGCGATCGATCCCGTGCTGCTCGAGACCGACGACCCCGAGGAGCTGTTCGACGTCGACACGCCCGACGATCTCCTGCTCGCCGCGGCGATGATCGACCAGCGCAAGTTCACGGCTCAGCGCCAATATTGACCGGCGAAAAGTCCCGCACGGCGGGTGCGAAGGGGCGTAGGCTGCGCTGGGGCTTTGCTTCTGTACGCCGGACTTCCCGTCATCCCGTCCAAGGAGTCGTCAATGTCGAAGAGGCTCGTGTGGGGGCTCGCCACGGTCCTGTGCGCGCTCGTCGTCGCCGTCCCGGCCCAGGCCAAGACCAAGACCGAACGCGTGGTCGGAGGGCACGCCACCGTCACCCCGTCGAAGGAGATCACCGCCTTCCTGCTCTCCCGCGGCATCACCGTAACCCCGATCGGGGGAATGAAGGCCGGCAACGGCTCGCTCACGATGCCGATGGTCGGTGGGCAGATGCAGGTTCCGACCATGCAGGGCACGATGAACGCGAGTGGCGGCCTGCAGTACACCAACGGCTCGAAGAAGGTCGTCGTGAAGGACTACCGGCTCAGCCATACCGGGCACACCGGGAAGCTGACGGCGGTCGTCAACGGGCACCGGATCGTGCTCGCGACGATGTCCTCGCCGAAGACGCACATGTCGGGCCACACCGGGACGATGAGCGGCTCATTGAAGCTGACCGCGGCCTGGGCTCACCTGATCAACCATCTCGTCGGCATGCAGGTCGTGCATCCGGGAGAGGATCTCGGCGAGCTGAGCGCCACCGTGAAGATGAAGTGAGGCCTACCCGAACGTGAAGTCGTAGGCGCTGACGCCGGGCGGCAGCTCGACGCTGAAGCTGAACTGCTGCGCGGCCGGGAACGAGATCAGCGAATAGAGGCGCTGCCCGGTGATCGTGACGACGCCGTTCTTGACGTCTGCGCCGGCATGGGCGCTCGGGATCGGCTTACCGTCGAGCAGGACGCGGGCCTGGCGCGGCACCTTCCCGGCGGAGGTCAGCACCAGGTACACCTTGGCGGCCTGCACGGCGCCGAGGATCGAGGCGCCTGGCCCTTCCGCGGTGATCGACTCGGACGAGGCGTTCCAGGGCCCCTTCAACGCGAAATGGTTCAGGGGCAGGCCGCCGGTCACGCCGGGGTACTCGCGGTTGCCCGGGAAGAGGCGGCTCACGAAGCCCTGCTGGCGCTCGGTGTCGAGGTAGGTCTCGGGGGTGCCGAGCCCAGCCGAGGCCGAGATCGCGGTGGCGGTCATGGGCGGCGGCAGGGTGCGCGCGCCGGCGTCGGCCAGGAGCGCGCGGACGGCCGCCTCGCTCTGCTTGTAGTCGCCTTCGCCGAACTGGACATGGCGGACCTGCCCCTTGGCGTCGATCAGGTACTCGGCAGGCCAGTACTGGTTCTGCCACGCGTTCCAGGTGCCGTATTTGTTGTCCTGGACCACCGGGTAGGTGATTCCGTCCGAGCTGACGGCCTGCTTGACGTTGCTCGCCTCCTGCTCGAACGTGAACTCGGGAGTCTCGACGCCGACGATGTCGAGCCCGTACCGGTGGTACTGGGCGTAGAGGCCCTTCAGGAACGGCAGCGTGCGCAGGCAGTTGATGCACGTGTAGGTCCAGAAGTCGACCAGCACGACGTGGCCGCGGAGCCCGGCGAGGGTCAAGGGGCGGCTACCCGGGGTGTTGAACCAGTCCTGGTTGTTCGTGAAGTCGGGCGCGGGGCCCAGGACGGGGAGCGAGGGGGTCTTGACCCCGGGGATCGCCACCTCGCGCTCGGCGGCCGTCGACACCGGCTTGGTCGAGGCCTCGTTTTGCGCGGTGGCGAACCGGGAGGCCGCGCGCAGCGACGCGAGCCGGTTCTGGACCGCGCTCGAGCTCTCGAGCGACCGCGTGGGGTCGACCAGGATGGCCGGCAGGCTCGTGTCCTTGGCCAGCGCCTCCTCGAAGCGCACGTCGAGGTTGAACGACATCGCCACCGCGGTCACGATCAGTACGACCCCGAGGGTGCGCTCGATCGCGTAGCCCCGGCCGACTTGCCGGATCCGATCGATGACGGCGCGGCCGGCGAACGCGTAGACGAAGAGGACCGCGGACAGGCCGACCGAGTACGAGATCGCGACCAGCACGACGCGCGCGTTCGCGCCGCTCGACGCGCTGACCGACGTGACGGCGGCGAGGATCGGCCCGGCGCACGGGGCGCACACGAAGCCGAGCGCGGCACCGACGCCGATGCCCGACCAGAACCCGTCGCCTCGGGTCTTCGGACCGAAGCGGGCCAGCCGCGAGAGCGGCGCCTGGACTCGGGCGGCGACGTCCGGGATCAGCAGTGCAAACCCGAAGATGAACAGCACCACGATCGCCAGTGTCCTCGCGGCTCCGCCGGCCAGACCGACACCCTTGACAAGCTGGGCCAACAGCACGATCGCGATCGTGAACGTCGCCGCCAGCCCGATCACGATCCCGATGGGGCGCCTCCGGCCGCCGGTGGCGCTCGAGGCCAGCAGCGCCGGGACCACCGGCAGGACGCATGGCGTGATCGCAGTCCCCGCGCCGGCGATCAGGGCAAACAGCATCAGCAGCAGCATCGACGCCCCTCATGATGTCGCGCGGGTCTTGCGAAAGGGTTAACCAGCTTTAGGGCCCGCGCCAGCCCTTAGCCGCCGATGGCGGACATGCTGCGGGCGGGCTGAATGAAGCCCGGCTCGCCCACGTGGTGCTTGAGCTCCTTGCGCCACACCGCGTCGCGGATGATCCGCTCGAGCTCACCGTCGTCCGCGCCCTCGCGCATCGAGCCGCGCAGGTCGGTCTCGTTGAGGCTGAACAGGCACGTGCGCAGTCGCCCATCTGCGGTCAACCGGACGCGGTTGCAGTCGCCGCAGAACGGCTCGGACACAGGGTTGATGAAGCCGATCCTGCCGTTGCCGTCCTTGAACCGGTAGACCCGGGCGGTGGCGTGGGGCTCGCGCGGCTCGGGCTCGAGCGGATACACGGCATCGATCGCGTCGCGGATCTCGGCCCCGGTCAGGACCTGATCCTGGGTCCAAGCGTGGTCGGCGTCGAGCGGCATGAACTCGATGAAGCGGACCTCGTACGGCGTGCGGCGGGCGAACTCGGCGAACGGGATCGCCTCCTCCTCGGTGAAGTCGCGCATCGCCACCGCGTTGATCTTGATCGGGTGGGCCTCGGGGAACTGGCCGAGCTTGTCCAGGCCGCGGAGGACCTGCGGCAGCGCGTCGCGCCGGGTGAGTTCGAAGAACCGGTCCTTCTGGAGCGAATCGACCGAGACGTTGAAGCGGTCGATGCCGGCTCGCACGAGCGCCTCGGCGTCGCGCTCGAGCAGGAAGCCGTTGGTGGTGACGCTCAGGTCGTGAACTTGCTCGATCTCGGCGAGCATCTTCGCCAGGCGCGGGAAGTCGCGGCGGACAAGCGGCTCCCCGCCGGTGAGTCGGATGTCGTGAACGCCCATCGCGGCGAACAGGCAGACCAGGCGAGCGATCTCCTCGAAGCTGAGAATCTCCTCGCGCTCGAGCCACGGCAGGCCCTCGGCCGGCATGCAGTACTGGCAGCGGAAGTTGCAGCGGTCGGTGACCGATACGCGCAGATCGCCGATCAGGCGGCCGTGTCCGTCCTTGAGCGGTTCGAGCTCCATGGGTGAAAGGCTAGCCGAGACGGATATGCTCGCCGCGGTGAGCGTCGAGATCCGCGACGTGGCGCCGGGATTGTGGCTGTGGCGCCAGCCCCACCCGGCCTGGCGTGAGGGCTTCGACTGGGAGCCCGCGGTCACGTCGGTCGCGGTGCGCTCCCGGGGTGTTTCGCTGGTGCTGGATCCGCTCGCGCCACCGCCCGGCGTGCGGGAGGCGTGGGATCGTCTGGAGGAGCTGCAACCGAAGGTCGTGGCGGTCTTGAAGCCCGACCACGTCCGCGACGTCGACCTGTTCGTGCGCTGGTACGGGGCGAGCGCCTACGGTCCGTTCCTGTTCTGGCCGGACGACGTGCCGCGCACCGAACTCGTCGCGGTCCAGCCGGGCGACGAACTGCCGGGTGGGCTGCAGGCCCTGTACGACGGGCGCGGCCGGATGGAGACGCCGCTCTATCTGCCCGAGCAGCGGGCGCTGGTGTTCGCCGACGCGCTCACCGCCCCCGGGGGCGAGTTGCGCGTGTGGGGCAGCCCATGGCACGAGGAGCGCGTGTTGCCGGCGCTGGGCGCGATGCTCGAGTTGCCGTTCGAGCACGTGCTGGTGGCGCATGGCGAGCCGGTGCACACGCGGACCGACTTCGTCGCGGCGCTCGAGCGCGAGCCGTGGTCGGGGTGATCGAGTGGGTCATAAGGCCACATTCGCGTCCCCGCCGACGGTGAGTGTGGATTCACCGTCGCTTTATGGCGCTGAATCCACATTCACCCCGAGGAGGCGGGCGAATGTGGGGAATTGACCCACTGGGTCGCTGTCCGCACGGGGGGGCGGGACGCGAAGCTCAGCGCGGGTCGCTTGCCAGGAGCCCGAACGCCACCATGTCCTGGCGGCCCTCCTTCCCGGGCAGATAGGACCTGAGCACGGCCTCGCGGGTGAACCCGCAGCGCTCGGCGACGCGCTGGGAGGCGGGGTTTCCCGTGGCTGCCAGCAGATCGATCCGCTCGAGCCCCAGGTGCCGAAACCCCCACTCGGTGATCAGCCGCACCGCGCGGGTCACGTGACCCTGCCCGCGGGCGTCCTCGGCCAGCCAGTAGCCGACCTCGGCGCGGGCGTGCTGCCACGAGAAGCGCATCAGCGAGATCGATCCGAGCAGTTGGTCGCGATCGGCGGCGGACACGATCGCGAACGGCGCCGCGGTGCCCGCGTGAAGCGTGTCGTGGCGCTGGAGTAGATAGGCGCGGGCGTCGGACGGGCCGTAGGGGTACGGGACGCGCGTCCAGCGCGAGATCTCCGGGTCCTGGCAGGCCACCACCAGCGGCCGGAGATCCGAGTCGCGCCAGGCGCGCAGCGCCGTCTCGCCGTCGATCAGCGGCTCGCCGGGGAGCACGATTCGCTGCGGTCCGGCCGCGAACCGGCGTCGCATACCGCGCATCAGGACTGCTCCTGGGCGCGGGCGTCGAGGGCGCGCTCGAGCGCGGGCACGTCGAGCCCCTGGTCCTGCTGCTCGAGCCAGCGCTGCGCGGCCAGGCGCCCGCCGAGGGCGCGCAGCCCGCGCTCGCCGTGCTCGGCGACGAACTCGTCCAGCGCATGACGGCGTCGGGCGCGGAGCCGGCGGGCCGGCAGATCGAGGCCGGCGCGGTGCGCGTCGAGCGCGTCGACGAGCTCCGCGATTCCGCTGGCCACAGGGACCGACGACACGGCGCAGAGCGTCGTGCTGCCGGCGCCGAGCGCCAGCAGCGCGGCCTCGAGGTCGGCCCGGGCGTGGCGGGCGACGCCGCCCAGATCGGCTTTGGTGAGAACGAGCACGTCGGGTACCTCCATGATCCCGGCCTTGAGGAACTGGAGCACGTCGCCGGAGGCGGGCTGGAGCACCACCGCCACCGTGTCGGCCGCATCGGCCACCTCGGTCTCGGACTGACCCACCCCGACGGTCTCGATCACGACCACGTCAAACGCCGCGGCGAGCGCCTGCGCCGCGGCGCGGGTTGCCGGCGCGAGGCCCCCGAGTCGATCGCCGGCCGCGGTCGAGCGGATGAACACCTCCCGGTCGCGGGGATCGGCCTCGATCCGCGCCCGGTCGCCGAGCAGCGAGCCGCCCGAGCGGCGCGAGCTTGGGTCCACGGCCAGCACCGCCACCGATCGTTCGCGCCTGCGCCACTCGGCGACGAGGCGGCTGAGCAGCGACGACTTGCCGACCCCGGGCGGGCCGGTCACGCCGATGATGTGGCCCGGGGGCTCGGTGCCGAGGGCGGCCGGCGAGACCTCGCCGAGCAGCGCCACCGCCTCCTGCCGCGCGCCGGTGGCACGGCTCTCGATCAGGTTGAGCGCGGCGGGCGCGGCGCTCAGATCGCGCTCGCGAAGTCTTGCCCCCAGCTCGCGGCCGCCTGCCCGGGTGCGCTCGGTCAAGCCCCGACGGGGGTCTCGACCCCATGCCGCTCGGCGACCAGCACAATGATGTCGCGCATCATCGCGTTCAGGTTCCAGTCCTTCGGCGTGTAGACGGCGGCGATCCCGGCCTGGCGCAGGGACTCGGCGTCGGCGTCCGGAATGATCCCGCCGACCACGACCGGCACATCGCCGACGCCGGCCTCGCGCATGGCATCCATCACGGCCGGGATCAGCTCCCGGTGCGAGCCCGACAGGATCGAGAGCCCGACGATGTGGACACCCTCCTGGGCGGCGGAGTTGGCGATCTGGGCCGGAGTCAGCCGGATGCCTTCGTAGACGACGTCCATGCCGGCGTCGCGGGCGCGGACGGCGATCTGCTCGGCGCCGTTGGAGTGACCGTCGAGGCCCGGCTTTCCGACCATGAACTTCAGGCGCCGGCCGAGCGCCTCGCTGAGTCGTTCGACCTCCTCGCGCAACTCGGCGAGCTCCTGGGTGGGAGCGGCGACCGCCTCGCCGACGCCCGTGGGCGCCCGGTACTCGCCGAAGACCTCGCGGAGGGTCTGCGCCCACTCGCCGGTGGTCGCGCCGGCGCGCGCCGCGGCGATCGTGGCGGGCATGATGTTCTCCTCGTCGTCCCGGGCGATCGCGGCGAGCTGACCCAGCGTCTCGTCGACCGCCGCCTGATCGCGGTCGGCCCGCCACCGCTGCACCGCGGCGCGCTGCTCGGCCTCCACCTCCGGGTCGACGACGAGGATGCCGCCGTCGGAGCCGGCGGTGAGCGGCGAGGGCTCGGTCGAGGTGAAGCGGTTCATGCCCACCACGACCAGGTCGCCCGATTCGATCCGCTGCCAGCGCTTGCGATGCGACTCGACCAGCGCCGCCTTCATGTAGTCGACCGCCTCGACCGCGCCGCCGAGCTCCGCCACCCGGTGCATCTCCTCGCGGGCCCCGTCGAGCAGCTCGGACACGAGCCCCTCCATCACCTTCGAGCCCTCGAACACGTCGGGGTACTCGAGTAGGTCCGTCTCGTAGGCGAGGATCTGCTGGAGCCTCAGCGACCACTGCTGATCCCAGGGCCGGGGGAGGCCGAGCGCCTCGTTCCAGGCCGGGAGCTGAATCGCCCGGGCGCGCGCGCTGCGGCCGAGCGTCACGGCAAGCGCCTCGAGCGCGATCCGGTAGACGTTGTTCTCGGGCTGCGCCTCGGTCAGGCCGAGCGAGTTGACCTGGACGCCGTAGCGAAGCCGGCGGTGCTTCTCGTCCTCGACGCCGTAGCGCTCGCGGCCGAGCTCGTCCCACAGCACCGACATCGCCCGCAGCTTGGCGTGCTCCTCGATGAACCGCACGCCGGCGTTGACGAAGAACGAGATGCGGCCGAACACGCTGCCCATCAGATCTGATTCCCGCCCACCCAGCCGGTGCTTGACCGCGTCGAGCACGGCGATCGCGTTGCTCATCGTGAACGCGATCTCCTGCACCGGCGTGGCACCCGCCTCCTGTAGGTGGTAGGAGCAGATGTTGATCGGGTTCCACTTGGGGATGTGCTCCACCGTGTAGGCGATCGTGTCCGCGATCAGGCGCATGCTCGGCCCCGGCGGGAAGGCGTAGGTGCCGCGGCTCAGGTACTCCTTGAGGATGTCGTTCTGCGTCGTGCCCTGAAGCTCTTTCTCGTCGACGCCCTGTCGTTCCGCGGCCACGACGTACAGCGCGAGCAGCCACGCGGCGGTGGCGTTGATCGTCATCGACGTGTTCATCTGGTCGAGGGGGATCTGGTCGAGCAGCGTCGCCATGTCGCCCTCGTGGGCGATCGACACCCCGACCTTGCCGACCTCGCCCTTGGCCAGCTCGTGGTCGGGGTCGTACCCGGTCTGGGTGGGGAGGTCGAACGCGATCGACAGCCCGGTCTGGCCCTTTTCCAGGTTCCTGCGGTAGAGCTCGTTCGAGCGCCGGGCGTCCGAGTGCCCGGCGTAGGTGCGCATCATCCACGGCCGATCGGGTTCGGGCAGGCGGGGCGATGGCGAGTCCGGCATGAGGCCGGATTGTATGAATGATCGTGTGCGCGGGCGACCGGCAGGCGGGGTACACCCGGTAACGTCCGAGCCATGCCCGATCAGAGCTCAGCCTCCACCGAACACGCGATCATGCAGGAGATAACCGCGCCCCTGGCGACGCTGCCCGACGATCCGGTCCCGGCGGTGGCCGACGTCGACTTTCCGCTGGTATTGCGCGGATACGAGCGTGACGCGGTCGACGCGTACGTACAGCGGACCAGCCAGCTCGTGGCCGAGCTGCAGACGACCCGGTCGCCGGAGGCGGCGGTCCGGCGAGCGCTCGAGCGCGTCGGAGAGGAGGTCTCGGGGATCCTCCAGCGCGCCCACGACACCGCCGGGCGGATCACCGCCCAGTCGCGCAGCGAGGCCGAGGATCGGCTGGAGACGGCCCGTCGGGAGGCGGCGCAGATCATCACCCGCGCCGAGGACCGCGTCCGCGAGCTCGACGCCGAGACCGACCGGATCTGGGCCGAGCGCCAGCGGATCGTCGAGGACACTCGCGAGCTGGCCGGCGAGTTGCTGACGCTGACCAGCACCGCGGCCGACCGGTTCCCGGCCGATGCGGCCGCGGCCGGTCTGTCGCCGTCGGTCGACCCCGACGCCGGCGTGCTTCCCGAGGAGGACGCCCGCGCCGACCCCGCCCCGGTGGAGGTTCCGATCGAGGACGCGCTGCCGGACGAGGCGCCGACCCGCGAGGAGGATCTGGACGCCGAGCCGGACCTCCACGTCGAGCCGACCGCGATCCTGCCGGTCGTCGAGCCGCCCGAGGATGACCCCGAGGCGGAGTCGCGGTAGCCGCTCGCAGCATGGTCGAGCCGCGGCTGATCGACGTCATGCACCTCGGCCGCCCGCGCGTGATCGGCGCGTGGGTCGTGGGCGACGTCGTGATCGACCCGGGTCCCACGTCCTGCGTGGAGACCCTGCTCGACGGTCTCGACGGCTGGCGCCCGCGCGCCCTGCTGCTCACGCACATCCATCTGGACCATGCCGGCGCGTCCGGGTCACTGGTCGAGCGGTGGCCCGACCTCGAGGTGTTCGTGCACGAGCGCGGCGCGCGGCACATGGTCAATCCCGAGCGTCTGATCAACAGCGCCCGGCAGCTGTACGGGGACGACATGGATCGCATGTGGGGCGAGATGGTCCCGGTCCCCGAGGCCAACCTGCGGGTGCTGCACGGCGGCGAGACGCTGTTCGGCGGCGAGTTCGAGGTCGCCTACACGCCCGGGCATGCCTCCCACCACGTCTCGTTTCTGCACGCCGGCACCGCGTTCGTGGGCGATGTGGGCGGGGTGCGGATCGCCGGCGCACCCCTGACGATCCCGCCCAGTCCGCCACCCGACGTCGACGTGGAGAAATGGCACGCCTCGATCGAGCAGATCGCGGCATGGCAGCCTCGCCGGCTGGTCATGACCCACTTCGGCGCGACCGAGGACGTCTCCGACCAGCTGTCCGAGCTCTCGGGACGCCTCGACGAGTGGGCGGCACGAGCCCGCGAGCAGGATCTCGAGACGTTCGCGGGCCGCGTGCGGGCCGAGGTCGCCTCGTACGTCGACCCCGAGACGGCGGCCGCTTACGAGCAGGCGGCGTCACCCGAACAGCTGTACGCCGGCCTCGAGCGGTACTGGCGCAAGCGAGCCGAGGCGGTCCGGTCGGGATGAGCCACGATGGCTATCCTGGGGTCGATGTCGCAGACGGTTGAGCTGCCTCGCGTCGGCGGGCCCGGCAGCGGCGTAGGCGGGCTGTGGCGGGTGGTCGTTCTGAACGACGACCACAACACGTTCGATCACGTGGCCGAGACCCTGTCCCGGGTGATACCCGGCGTCACGCTCGCTCAGGGCTATCGCCTGGCCGACCGCATCCACAAGACCGGTTGCGCGATCGTGTGGAGCGGTCCGCGCGACGAGGCCGAGGGGTACTGGATCCAGCTCGAGGGCGCCGGGTTGACGATGGCGCCGCTGGAAGAGGGCTGAGGCGGGCTAGCTCCGCCCGGCCAGGGCCTTCGCGCGCTGGCGTTCGGGGCTGACCCGGACCACATTCCAGACGAGCCCCAATTTCTCGAACAGGGCGATGAGCAGCCCGGTCGGGTCAGCCAGGCGCTCGAACCGGCTCAGGCCGTGGAACGCGGAGGTGGGGAACGCGTGGTGGTTGTGGTGCCAGGCCTCGCCCATCGACAGCGGCGCCAGCCAGAACACGTTGCGCGACTCGTCCTCGATGTTGAACCGCTTGCGCCCGATGAAGTGGCACACCGAGTTGATCGACCAGGTCACGTGGTGGAGCAGGAACACGCGGACGAAGCCGCCCCACAGCAGCGCGCTGATCGCGGCGCCGAGCCCGCCGCCCAGCAGCCACCCGAGCGCGAACGGGATCGCGAGGCTCAGGCCGACCCAGACGAAGAACAGCTTGTCGATCACCCGCACCACGCCGTCCCCCAGCAGGTCGGAGGCGAAGCGCTCGCGCTCGGCGGTGCCCACGGTCTCGAACAGCCAGCCGACGTGCGCATGCCACAGGCCCTTGATCGCGCCCCAGACCCCCGGCCCCGACAGGTGCGGCGAATGCGGGTCGCCCACCTGGTCGGTGAACGTGTGGTGCTTGCGATGATCCGCGACCCAGGTGATGACCGACCCCTGGACCGCCATCGAGCCGAGGATGGCGACGATCGCGCGGAAGGCGCGGCTCGACTCGAACGCGCGGTGGGTGAACATACGGTGATAGCCCAGCGTCACCCCGAGTGCGGTCAGCATGTAGAGGACGATCAGGAGGGCCACCTCGAGCGGGCCGACGGCACGGTTCCAGAGCAGCACGATCGCCGCAACCAGGCCGACGAGTGGCAGCGGGACGCCGATCAGGTTGGCGATCTTGTGCGTCCGCGTCATCGCGGCCAAGGATAGGACGTCTTTCCGCGCGCGGCGCCGGGTTTTCGAGGCTCGTCAGACGACCGCGTTGGGCGTCGGAGCGGCGGGCTCCGGGACGGGCTCGGCCTCGGCTTCGACCTCGGGTCCCAGTTCGCCGGCCGCCAGCTCGTCGTACCACACGTACGTGATCGGGATCTGGTAGCGGCCCATGTTGCGGCGCCGGAACTCGATCATCTCCGGGCTCTCCCAGTAGCGGTACCAGTCCTGCTTGGTCTCGAACCACGACATCTGCATGATCTTGTAGCGGTCGTCGCGGGAGCGGTGGACCGAGTACGCGGTGGCGCCGTAGCGGATCGCAAGCGACGCGACGTAGGTGATCTCCTGGGCGAAGCGCTCCTGGCGCAGGACGGTCGCGTACCAGTCGATGTGGACGACGCCGGCGGCCATTAGTGGTCCCTCCCGTAAGTACGGTCGCACCGAGAGGCGCGACTGGTGGATGCCGGGCGCGGACGCAGGACCCGACGTGTAGCAGCGCTACACGAGGGTCCGAGGACAAAGCCCGGCGCCGCCAGGCGTGCCTCGAATGCGAGCGTACTTGCGGGAGTGACCACTAGGCGCCCACCTCGGCTCGGATCGCGCCGGGGCCATCGGCGGTCTTGCCCTGGCCCTCCTCGGTGGCGCCGACCAGGATCGCGATCTTGCCCAGGTGGCGGTTGTCGCGAAGCAGCTGGTGCGCCTCGGCCACCTTGTCGAATCCCATCGTCTGCCACAGAACCGGTCGCACCTTGGACTCCTCAATCAGCTGGTTGGCCTTGGTGGCTTCCCACGCGTTGGCGAAATGCGAGCCGATGATCTCCTTCTGGCGCATCCACAGGTAGCGGACGTCGAAGTCGAGCTGGTAGCCGGACGTGGCGCCGCAGATCACGACCTTGCCGAACGGCCTGACGGCGAGCACCGAGGTGGGGAACGTGGCCTTGCCGACGTGCTCGAACACGACGTCCGGCGGCTCGCCGAGGATCGCCTCCACCGCCTTGCAGAACCGTCGCGACTCCTTGAACCGGGCGCGCTCTGCGTCAGCGGTCTCGTCGCCGCGGCGCATCATGCCGGCGAACTCGGAGCGGTTGATGTAGTCGACCGCGCCGAGCTGCTTGATCAGCTGGCCCTTCTCCTCGCTCGAGACGACGCCGACGGCATCCGCGCCGGTCAGCGCGCAGAGCTGGGTCGCGAACACGCCGAGACCGCCGGCGGCACCCCAGATCAGCACCCGGTGCCCGGCCTGGAGGTTGCAGCGGTCGATCAGCATCCGGTACGCGGTGAAGTAGGTCAGGCCGTAGGCGGCGGCCTCCTCCCAGGCCAGGTGCGCGGGCTTGGGCAGCAGCTGCTGGGCCTGCACCTTGCAGAACTGGGCAAACGAGCCCCAGCTCGTCTCATAGCCCCAGATGCGCTGCGAGGGCGCGGCGAGCGGATCGAGCCCGTGGACCTCGGGATCCTCGTAGGAGGCCTGGTTGCAGTGGATCACGACCTCGTCGCCCGGCTTCCAGCGGGTGACGCCCGGGCCCACCTTCCAGACCACGCCCGAGGCGTCCGAGCCGCCGATGTGGTGGTCCTCCTCGGGGTGGTAGCGGAACACCGAGACGGGCTCGCCGAGCGCGGCCCACACGTTGTTGAAGTTCACGCCGGCGGCCATCACCCGGACGATCACCTCGAACGCGCCGGGCTCCGGGACCTCGATCTCCTCGATTTGGAAGGCGTCGGTCGGCTCGCCCTGGCGCTCCTCGCGGATCACCCAGGCGGCCATCGTCCGCGGCAGATCGCCGGGCTCGGTATCGACGCGTGCGACTTGGCTGGATATGGCGGCCACTTGGGGATGCACCTTCCTCGGGTCGGGGTCCGGCTTTTGGTCCTTCCCTCGGCCCGGATGCTACCCGGGTGTAGCTCCCGAAGACGTGTTAGCCGGCGGTGCGTGCTCGTGTGAGCGTGCTCACACCAGGCTGACTTCGCTGGGGCGCTCCTCGCCCTCGGACGCCGGAGTCGCGGTCTCGGCCGGCGGGGCCGTCTCGGCCGGCGGGGCCGTCTTGACCTTCGGGGCGATCAGCACCCAGGCGGCCACGGCGCCACACACGCAGGTCACCGCGCTGACGGTGAGGCCCGTGCCGAGCGCTGAGACGAAGGCCTGGTTGGCGGCACTCACGATCTGCGCCGGGGCGTGAGAACCAACGGCGGCTCCGCTTCCGAGCGCGTCGACGATGTGCTGCCGGGCCGCCGCCGGAATGTTGGGAAGGCTCGAGTCGAGCTCCGACGCACCGATCGTGGCGACCAGCGCGCCCATCACGGCGACTCCGAAGGTGCTCCCGACCATACGGGTCATCGACAGCAGTCCCGACGCCGCGCCCGCCTTGGTCCGGTCGACCGAGTTCATCGCGGCGGTGCTCATCGGCGACATCACCAACCCCATGCCAA
>Ga0335080_10003953_pt1 | contig 15061 bp, 11 predicted proteins | sample Lox_Sample_34_FD_206720 | JGI IMG/M metagenome (GOLD analysis project Ga0335080, IMG submission 206720) | Soil microbial communities from Loxahatchee National Wildlife Refuge, Florida, United States - Lox_Sample_3.4 | ecosystem: Environmental > Terrestrial > Soil > Wetlands | place: USA... | reverse complement strand
CCTGGGGCGGGGCGGACGTGCCGGACTACAAAGCCGATGAGGATCCCGCGTTGGGCATGGGCCCGTTCATCATGATCCCTGAGGGCGTGGGTCGCTTCTTCGCCAAAGGCGCCATGGTCGAGGGCCCTTTCCCCGAGCATTACGAGCCGTTCGAAACGCCGATCGCCGCCAACCCCTTGAGCCCGAACCAGCCAGAGGCGCTCAATAACCCCGCGGCGCGCGTTTTCAAGGACGACCGCGCCGCGTTCGGCAAGGTCGAGCAGTTCCCGCACGTCGCCACGACCTACCGCCTGACCGAGCACTTCCACTACTGGACCAAGCACGCGCGAATGAACGCGATCCTCCAGCCCGAGCAGTTCGTCGAGATCGGCGAGACGCTCGGCAAGGCGCTCGGGATCGCCTCCGGAGACCGCGTGAAGGTATCCTCGAAGCGCGGCTCCATCAAAGCGGTGGCGGTAGTCACCAAGCGGCTGCGGGACCTTACGGTCGACGGCAAGCAGATCCACACGGTTGGTATCCCCATCCACTGGGGCTTCACCGGGCTCGCCAAGCCCGGCTTCCTCGCCAACTCGCTCACCCCAGTGGTGGGCGACGCCAACGCGCAAACGCCCGAGTTCAAGTCGTTCCTCGTCAAGGTGGAGAAAGCGTGAGCCAGGTGAAGAGGCACTGACATGGCCCTGCAATCCCTCGATATCGTCCGGCGCTCGGCGACCAGCACGCCTCCGCCGGATGTGCGCACCTCCTATGCTGGGGGCGTCGCCAAGCTCATCGATACCAGCAAGTGCATCGGCTGCAAGGCGTGCCAGGTCGCGTGCATGGAGTGGAACGACCTGCGGGACGAGATCGGTAGCAACTTCGGCAGCTATCAGAACCCCGCGGATCTCACGGATCGAACCTGGACGCTGATGCGCTTCTCCGAGTACGAAAACCCCAAGGGGGACCTCGAGTGGCTGATCCGCAAGGACGGCTGCATGCATTGCGACGACCCGGGATGCCTCAAGGCCTGTCCGTCGCCCGGGGCAATCGTTCAGTACGCTAACGGCATCGTCGACTTCCAGGAGGAGAACTGCATCGGCTGCGGCTACTGTGTCGCCGGTTGCCCGTTCAATATTCCGCGTATCTCGCGGCGCGACCACAAGGCCTACAAGTGCACGCTGTGCTCCGACCGGGTTGCGGTGGGACTCGAGCCCGCCTGCATCAAGGCCTGTCCCACCGGAGCACTGGTGTTCGGCACCAAGGAGGACATGAAGGAGCACGCGGCCGAGCGCATCGAGGACCTGAAGTCACGCGGCTTCGACAAGGCAGGCCTCTACGATCCAGCGGGGGTCGGCGGGACGCACGTGATGTATGTGCTGCACCACGCCGATCAGCCGGCCCTCTATGCGGGGCTGGTCGAGAACCCCCAGATCAGCCTGGCGGTGAGACTGTGGAAGGGAAAGACCAAGCCGCTTGCGCTCGCGGCCATGGCGCTCACCGCCGTTGCCGGCTTCTTCCACTTCGTGCGCGTCGGGCGTAACGAGGTCGACGAGCGCGATGAGGCGGCTGCCCGGCAGGCGCTGGCCGGCACACCGCGTGGCACGCTGCCCCCGGGTGCGGGCGGCGCCACGGGCCGCAACCCGGAGAACCGTCCATGAGCGATTCCGAACCGCGCGATGCGCTGCTGCGCTACACCTCCGGCGTGCGCACCAATCACTGGCTGGTCGCGCTGTCCTTCGTGCTCGCGGCCCTCTCCGGGCTCGCCATGTTCCACCCGGCGCTGTTCTGGCTCGGCAACCTGTTCGGCGGCGGACCCTGGACACGCATTCTCCATCCCTTCATCGGGCTGTTCATGATGATCGTGTTCCTCGGGCTCGCAGCAGCCGTGTGGGACGACAACCTGCTGCGGCCCGCGGATTGGCAGTGGCTGCGGCAGTGGCGCGACGTGGTCAACAATCGCGAGGAGCGCTTGCCGGAGGTCGGTCGCTACAACGGCGGACAGAAGCTGCTGTTCTTTGTGATCGTGGTGTGCGCGATCGCACTGGTGCTCTCGGGGATTTTGATCTGGCGCCCGTACTTCGCCGGGAGCTTCCCGATTCCGCTCATCCGCTTCGCATCGCTCCTGCACGCCGTGTCCGCGTTCGTGCTGATCTGCGCGATCATAGTGCACATCTACGCGGCGATCTGGGTGAAGGGCTCGGTGCACGCTATGGTTCGCGGCACGGTGACGCCGGGGTGGGCGTGGAAGCATCATCGGGCCTGGTTCCGTCAGATCACTCATGCCGCGCATTCTCGAACCGGGCCAGATTGAGGCGCACGCCCAGCAGGCAGCTCCACGGGTCCGACTGCCCGAGCGCCCCGGCCCCTTCGCAGCGCGCGCGCGGCGGCTACGGCGGCTGGGGGAGCGTGGTCAACCCGGGCAGAGCATCGGCGACTACCTGCGGCTGATGGCCGCCCTGGTCGACGCCCAGGCGCTCGCTTTTGCCGCTCTCGAGGCGCCGCTGCCGAGCGCCGCTGACCTGGCTCGATCGCATCGCCACGGAATGCCGCCCGTACAGGCGAGCGGCTGGCGGCCGCCCGGCGAATGGCGCGGGCTCGCGCTACGTCTGTGCAGCGCGGTCGCCGCGGATCCGGCCGCCCCGCCAGCGGTTCGCGACGCCCGCCGGTGGCTCGAAGGTCTTGGGCCTGAGGAGGCCGAAGCGCAGGCCGATGCGCTGCTCACAGCGCGTCACGCCACCATCGAGAGGGCTGCAGCGCCCTTTCTCATGGCCGCACTCCAGGTCTACTGGGTATCGGTCGTGAGTCGTTTGCTGCCCGGAGACATCCCGACCCTCGGGGTGTCTGGCGTCTGCCCAGCGTGCGGCACGCTGCCGGTGGCGAGTGTGGTGCGCAGCGACGCACGCTCGCAGGGCTATCGCTTTCTGCACTGCGGGCTGTGCGCCGCGGAATGGCACCTGGTCCGGGTGACCTGCAGCCATTGCCAGAGCACGGCGGGTATCGCCTACCACTCGATCGAGGGTGGCTCGGAGGCGATCCGCGCCGAGTCTTGCGAGGAGTGTCATACCTACCGCAAGATCCTCTACCAGGAGAAAGACGCGTACGTAGAGCCCGTGGCCGACGATCTCGCGAGTCTCGCGCTCGATCTGCTGATGAGCGAGGCCGGCTTCCATCGGGGAAGCGGCAACCCGCTGCTCTGGCAGCAGACCTGAAGGACACTTCGGAACGCGTCTTCCGGAGCCGACGGTCCTGAGAAGACCGGATTCGACGTGCGCCGTGTGCGCCGCTGGAACTACATGCCCGCAGGTGAGACGCTCAAGCTCGTGGCGCCCGGCCAGGCTGCCGAGATCCCCTCCGTGGATCGGCTGCTCAACGCGCAGGCTTTCCGCGCGCTGCTGGCACGGCACGGCCGCACGCAGGTGACCGCGGCGCTGCGCGGGCAGCTCGGGCAGCTGCGCCATGCGGCGCTCGCCGGCGCGCTCGCGCGCGCCAGCCTCGCCGATGAGGTGATCGCGGCCGCCGTCGAGGCAGCGCTCACGCGTTCCGCACAGCCGGCGCTGCGCGCGGTGTTCAACCTCACCGGTACCGTGCTGCACACCAATCTCGGCCGCGCGCTGTTGCCAGAAGCCGCGATACGCGCGGTGACCGTTGCGCTCAGCGCGCCGGTGAATCTCGAATTCGATCTCGAGAGCGGCGGGCGTGGCGAGCGCGACACGCTCATCGAAGCGCTGCTGCGCGATCTCACCGGGGCGCAGGCTGCCACGGTCGTCAACAACAACGCCGCCGCCATTCTCCTCATGCTGAGTGTGCTCGCACAGCGACGCGAGGTGATCGTCTCGCGTGGCGAGCTCATCGAGATCGGCGGCTCGTTTCGACTGCCCGACATCATGCGACGCGCCGGAGCGAAGCTCATCGAGATCGGCACGACCAACCGCACCCATCTTGCCGATTACGACAACGCGCTCACGGCACGCAGCGCCTTGCTGCTGAAGGTGCACACCAGCAACTACGCCATCTCCGGCTTCACTGCCAGCGTGCCGCTCGCCGAGCTCGCCCGGCTGGGGCGCGCGCGCGGCGTCGTGGTCGCGACCGACCTCGGCAGCGGCTCGCTCCTCGACCTGCGCCGCTTCGGGCTGCCCGCCGAGCCCACCGTACAGGAGGCGATCGCCGCAGGCGCAGACCTCGTAACCTTCAGTGGCGACAAGCTCCTCGGTGGACCGCAGGCGGGACTCCTCGTCGGCCGCTCGGACCTCATCCGCCGCCTGCGTAAGGATCCTCTCAAGCGCGCGTTGCGCGTGGGCAAGCTGACGCTCGCCGCGCTCGAGGCGGTGCTGGCGCTGTACCGTGCGCCGGAGCACCTCGCCGAGCAGCTGCCGACGCTGCGGCTGCTGACGCGCCCGCACGCCGAGATCCAGGCGCAGGCCGCGCGGCTGCAGCCGCTGCTCGAGCAGGCGCTCGGCGAGCGCTACGAAGTCACCGCCACCGCGCTGGCGAGTCAGATCGGAAGCGGCGCGCTGCCACTCGGGCAGCTGCCGAGTCACGGGCTCGCCGTCCGCAGCCGGCCCGGCAGGCGTGGGAGTCTCGCGCGGCTCGATGCGGCGCTGCGCGCGCTGCCGCGGCCCGTGATCAGCCGTCTGGCCGACAAGGCATTGTGGCTGGATCTGCGCTGCCTCGAGCCGTCCGACGAGGCCGCGTTCGCGGCGCAGCTCCCCGCCCTTTCCGTGTGAGCGGCAGACACCGCCATGATCATCGGCACCGCCGGTCACATCGATCACGGTAAGACGACGCTGGTGCGCGCCCTCACGGGCGTGGATACGGACCGCCTCAAGGAAGAGAAGGCGCGCGGCATTTCCATCGAGCTCGGCTACGCCTACGCGCCGCTCGCAGAAGGTGCCGTGCTCGGTTTCGTCGACGTACCGGGCCACGAGCGTCTCGTGCACACCATGGTCGCCGGCGCCTGCGGAATCGACTTTGCGCTCCTCGTCGTGGCGGCCGATGACGGCGTGATGCCACAGACGCGCGAGCACCTCGCGATCCTCGATCTCCTCGGGGTATCGCGTGGCGCCGTCGCGCTCACCAAGACCGACCGGATCGAGCGCGCGCGGCTCGAGGAAGTGCAGGCGCAGGTCCGCGCCGCGCTCGCCGCTACGTCTCTGAGTGCCGCGCCGATTTTTGCCGTCAACGCCACCGCCTCCGACGAGGCCGGCGTCAACGCGCTGCGCACCCATCTTGAGGAGGTCGCCGTGCGCACGCCGCGGCGCGCCGCGGACGGACTGTTTCGCCTTGCCATCGACCGGGTGTTCACTCTCGCAGGCCACGGCACGATCGCCACCGGTACGGTCTTCTCGGGCGGCGTCCACGTCGGCGACAGCGTCGTGGTGATGCCCGCGGGGCACGCCGTGCGCATCCGTAGCATCCACGCGCACAACCGCGCGGCAGACGCCGGGTACGCGGGGGAGCGTTGCGCGCTAAACCTGGGGGGCGTGGAGCGTAGCGCGCTCGCACGCGGCGACTGGCTGGCCGATGCACGCGCGCTACTGCCGAGCATCCGCGTCGACGTACGCCTGCAGCTGCTCGCCGGGAAGCGGGTGCCGCTCAAGTCGTGGTCGCCGCTGCACCTGCACCTTGGCACCACGCACCACGTGGCGCATGTCGTGCCGCTCGAGGCAGCGGCGCTGTCTCCCGGGGAGTCGGGCCGCGTGCAGCTGGTGTTGGATGCGCCGCTCTGCGCAGTGCCCGGCGACCGCTTCATCGTCCGCGACGCCCAGGGCCGGCGCACGATCGGTGGCGGACGTGTGCTCGATCCGTGCGCACCGGCCCGCCGGCGACGCTCCGCGTCACGCGTCGCGGTTCTCGACGCACTCGAGGGCATGATCGCGGGCGAGGGCGTGGCGCGGCTCCTCGAGCATGCCGCGTACGGCATGAGTATCACCGACCTCGTGCGGCTCACGGGGCGCCCGCCGGAGCGGCTGTCACTGCCGGCGTCGGCGCTGGTGGTCGAGGCGCACGGGGAGTCGTTCGTGTTGCCTGCGCCGCGCTGGCAGATGCTGCGCGAGGGTGTGCTCGCCGCGTTGGCGCGCTTTCACGCCACGGCGCCCGATGAGCCGGGGACAGATGCGGGGCGGCTGCGGCGCATGAGTTATCCCGACATGCCTGTCTCCCTCTGGCGAGCCCTCCGCGCTGCACTCGAGAGCGAGCGGCAGCTGCTCACGAACGGTCCGTGGCTGCATCTGCCCGACCACCGCGTAGTCCTCTCCGCGGATGAGCAGTCGCTCCTCGGCCGGCTCCAGCCCCTGATCGCGGCGGGAGGATTCGACCCGCCGTGGGTGCGCGAGCTCGCGGCCGCAGTGCACGAGTCGGAGGCGCAGGTGCGCGCGGTGCTGCGCAGGCACCTGGCACAGGGTGGTGTTTTCCAGGTCGTGCACGACCTCTTCTACGATCGTGAGCGCATTGCGGAGCTAGCGGCGATCGTCGACCGCTGCGCCCGCGAGGACGGGGGCGTTTGCGCAGCGCGTTTCCGCGACACGGTGGGACTCGGCCGCAAGCGCGCCATTCAAATTCTCGAGTTCTTTGACCGCGTGGGCTACACCCGGCGGGTCCGCGACACACACGTGCTGCGACCCGATGGCGCGTGGCCGGCCTCCCGCGGTTTTGGCTCCGGGTCGGCCGGCGTCAACAACGCCGCCGTGCCCTGATTAGAATGAGCTGAGGGAAGGCACCCGTACCCGGCGGTGCGACTGGGCTTCAAACCCAGGAGGGGGCGCCAGACGCTTCCTGGTAGGTTCGACTCCTGCTGCCTTCCGCCATAACCTGCTTCCGCTGGTGTCCCACGACGTCCCACGGCGGTCACAAATCGCGTTGAAACGCCTACGTTTGCCGCACATTAGGCATTCCACAGGCGTTCAGGGCAGTCTGCTAGCGTCCAGGGAAAGCCGCACGATTGGCGGGGGTCAATTTGGGGGTCAGTTGTCAGGAGTCAAACCGCAAGCCTATGATTTGGGAGTCAAACCAAATGGCGCTCTGGGTTCCACTTGTCTGCGGCCATGCCAGGTTGCACGTTCCCAGCGCCGTGACGATCCATAGCAGCAACGCTCGTCCCAAGATCCGATCCACTCGGGAGCAATGGTTCGTCTGAACGCCAGCGCGGCTCGCAACAAGCACCGAGGCACGCCGCACTAAGATGCCGCTCGCACTGCCGACCGCAAGCGCCAGGATCCTTTTCACGTACTCTGGGTTCATACAGAGCGCGCAGACGCACGCAGGTCTTCCTGGGGCACCGTCCCAAAAATCTTCCGGTACAAATCGACGCCGTAGCTCGTTTCGAGTGGTTCGCCCGGCTGCACTCGGAACGTGCGCGTGCCGTCCGCAAGACGCTCGGCGCGCAGGAAGAGCGAGGATCGATCGCCCTTCGCGTAGAGGTGGTGCGCCAACTCGTACATGTGGGTGACGTAGAGAACCTTGATGTCGTGCTCGAGGAATGCCACGACGATCTGCCGCGCGATCTCGGATCCTTCGCGCTCATTGGTCGAGCCGAAGGACTCGTTGCAGAGCACCATCCCGTGTGCACGTACCTTGTCGACGATCGCGCTCATGCGAGAGAGCTCTTCGTCGAGCTTGCCGCTCTTCATGGTGTCGTCCTCTTCTTTCTTGTAGTGCGTGAAAACGCCGGTGCAGAGATCGGCGCGGAACGCTTCGGCGCAAACGAACAAGCCGCATTGCATCATCAACTGCGCCTGGCCAACACTGCGCAAGAAGGTAGATTTGCCGCCGCGGTTGGCTCCGGTGATCATCACCAGTGACTTGGCATCGGCGGTGAGGTCGTTACCGACGACGCGCTCTTCAGTACTTAACACTAACGAGACATCGAGCAGTTGCTTCACTGCAAGACTTGTCACACCGATTGACGTGGGCTCCGGCAGGCAGAAGCGTGTCCCCTTCGCCCGCAACCGATCGTGCAGATTCAGCGCGCCGACAAAGAACGCCAGCTCGGTTCGCAGCATCCTGAAGAAGTCCAGAAGGTGGTCAGTGGCTTGGCTAATCGCCGCCGCCACGCCAGCAATACCGCGGGCACGCAGGTCACTGAGCGCCTGAGCGCCCTGCTCATCGCGCTCGGGGATTTCGTAGGTGTAGCTGCTGGGCTCCCGGCTTAGGGCCTCGGTGCGCCACCCCTGCAGTCGTTGCCACCATCGCTGTTTCTCGCCCGGTTTGCGCAGAATGTAGTCGACGCCTTGGTTGGCCGCTCCGAGCTTGGCGCTCAGCACGAGCTGATACCTGAAGGAGAGCCGCTGCAGATGGTCTTCAACTTCTGCCAGAAAGCCGTCGCTGAGCTCCGAGACCAACAGCCGAAACAGGTTGGAAAACCCCTCGGAGCGAAAAAGCGTGCCCTGCTCCTGCGCCAGGCGGCGCAATCGCTTCAGCAGCTCGAAAAAGATACCGAGTACTTCCCGGCAGCGGTACAAGGTGCCCTCGGGAGACATCCGCAGCGAGCTGTAACCCCAGACTTTCTTCTCCCGTTCCAAGGCCTCGACCGCGATTGCGTACGTCTGCCGCACCACCTCCGAATGCTCGAGACAATCGCTGAGCACCGCTTGCCGGTAGCGCACCGCCTCGGGCGAATCGAGTCCGGCAAGCACTGCGCACTTGACCACCTCAAGCACGATCGGGTCGCCGGCGGCCATCGCCGCAAACAAGATCTCGAGTTCCAGATCTTTGATCAGGAGTGGCGCATTGCTGGGCGGCGGCTGCTTCTTGGGATCGAAGCCCCGATCCCTGAACATCAGGTGCGCTTTCATGCCTTGAGTCGCTGCTTAGTGCGCGCGTAGGTGAGACCATGTTTCTCGGCCATGGCGAGCGCATATGCGAGCCCGTCGGCTCGCCTCCTCACCACTTTGAAAGTCCGCTGCGCAGGATCTTCGGGCCTTACCGTGGCAACGAAGCTCACGGTACTGGGCCCGAGCGATGAGAGCTCATCGAGGAACGTGACAAAGATGCAGACCACGCCACGGTCGATGATCTGCCCAAGAATCGCTTTGCTGAGGTAGAGCGCATCCTGCAAAGTGGAGGAACTGAAGCTCTCGTTCATCACCAAAACGCTGCGCGAGCTCGCGTGCGCGAGCATGGCGTGGATCCTTACCAGGTCGTCTTCGAGCTTACTGTGCAGCCTCCTGAGATCCTCTTCGCGCTCAAAATGCGTGAAGAGTTGATCACAGAGGATGACCTTCGCAGCGCTCCCGGGAACGGGGCAGCCGAGGCGTGCGAGGTAGTGCAGTTGACCGAACATGCGTGCGAACGTGGTCTTGCCTCCCTGGTTGGCACCGGTGACCACGAGAACGCGCTCGCGGCCCGTCAACCGGACATCATTCGTGACGGGCTTCGTGGGGACGCTTGCGAGCTTATCGGCCAGGGCCAGGTCGAAGGCGTCGCGACAATCGATCTCGGTGGAGGACGCGTTCAGCTCGGGATAGCAGAAGTGCAAGCCCGTACGCTTCAGCCTATTCACGTACTCGAGGTAGGCGAGATAAAACTGAATCTGTCGGTCGAAGCGACTGATGGTGGCGTCGAGAAAATCGCGCCGCCGCGCAACGTAGTCCTCGAGGGCGGCGAAGACCTCCGGAAAGAGCCACGCGACGCGATCGAGAATCGCCGCTTCGACGGGATTCATTTCGAGCCTCGCCGCGACGCGGAACTCATACTCGCGCGGGGCGCCCTGGCGGAACTTCTCGAACGTGCGCGCGATCACCTCGCCGTAGTCGGGATCCGATTCGTAACGACTGACCTTGATTCGCGGACCCTCGACCTGTAGCCGATACTCGATCTGCGAGAGCTTCTTCTTGAGCTCGCGGGTCTCCTCAACGAGGCCCTGAAAGGGCTCGGATTGCTCGTAGGCAATCACGTACTCACGAAACCGACGCAACGCTTGAGACGAAAGCGCAACAGACGCCAGGTCGCGAGCGAGGCAGCCGATCGCAATTCCATAGGCGTCGACGGCCTCAAGAAATCCGCGCTGCTTCTGCCGTACGTACCAACGCTTTTCCGCTTGGGCGAGCACGACGCGCATCGCTTTCATCTGCTGAGCGAACATGGCGAGATAGTCAGACAGGCTACGGTCTTCGAGGTCGCGGAATACGGCCTGGCGGTAGGCAATCGCTTCCGGGCGACTCAAGGGATGATAGAAATAGGGCTCGAGGACGTAGTCTTCGCGACCCTCTGTCACCGACGCGACGATCTGATCGAGGTTGAGGTCGCCGAGAAACTCAGGCTCCTCGGCGGTCTCTATCGCATCCCCCGGTGCGGCATCGAAAAGGACACTCGCGGACTCCACGTCCTGCTCCCGAGCCGAAGGACGAAGTTACGGCTCCTGGTTGAGAAGGCCAGTCCCGTTGAGCGCCGCGGACCTGCACACAGCTTGCACCATCCTGTGTCCATGGCCCCGCGGCGCTCAACGCAACCCCGCCGAGTCGCCAGCGCCCCTCAGGACGAGTGGCGCGTCTCGGCGACTGGGAGTGCCCGACCAGGGGAGCCAGTCGTTGCACCCCGCAGCCCCTCCAGCGCGACCTCCCGGGGCTCGCTGGAAAGAAAGCTTCCGCGTTTGGCGAAGTCGATTCCGGCATACCGGGCCGACTGCCCCAGGCTCTCCTCGAGGCGCAAGAGCTGGTTGTACTTCGCGACTCGTTCTCCGCGCACCGGTGCTCCCGCCTTGATTTGACCCGCGTCGATCGCGACGGCGAGATCAGCGATGAAATCGCAGGTCGTCTCGCCGGCCCGGTGGCTGATCACGACGCCGTAGCGGCTGCGATTGGCTTCGGCGATGGTCTCGAGGCTCTCTGAGACAGTGCCAGCCTGGTTAAGCTTGATGAGCACGGCATTGGCGAGTCGCCCCGCGATGCCCGCGCGTAGCAGCGCGGCATTCGTCACGAAGAGGTCGTCTCCAACCAGCTGCACGCGCGAGCCGAGCGCAGTGGTGAGGGCGCGCCAGCCTTCGGCATCGCTCTCGGCAAGTCCATCCTCGATCGACCAGATTGGATAATGTCGGAGCCATCCGCTGTAGAGCTGGATCATCTGCTCCGTGGTGCGCCGACGGCGCAGGGACTTGCGAAATACGTAGCTCTGTCCATCGAAGAGTTCCCCGGCCGCTACATCCACCGCGATCACGACATCATGACGCGGTTTAAGACCCGCCTGCTCGGTGGCCGACAACAGGAGATCAAACGGTTGTGTGTGCGCCGCGTCCAAATCCGGAGCGAAGCCCCCTTCGTCGCCGACGGAGGTGGCCAGCCCCGCCTTCTTCAGCAACGCCCGCAGCGCCCGGTAGGTCTCCACGCCCATGCGCAACGCCTCTGCGAAGCTTGGCGCGCCGACCGGTGCGATCATGAACTCCTGAATGTCGACCGTATTGCCCGCGTGCGCACCGCCGTTCAGCACGTTGAACATCGGTACCGGCAACCGGTGGCGGCCGCTCATCGCGAGGTATTCGAACAGGCCACCGCCGCCTGCCAGGGCCTTGGTGACGGCCACGGACACCGCCAGCATAGCGTTCGCCCCGAGTCGACTTCGATCGGGAGTTCCATCGAGCTCGATCAAGCGCCGATCGAGCGTCCAGGGTCCCTCGAGCTCCATGCCGATGATCGCAGGGGCGATCACGCCGTGAACGTTCTCGACGGCCTGCCGTACTCCGCGACCTTCGTAGCGCGCAGCATCACCGTCGCGCAGCTCGAGCGCCTCCCGCTTTCCCCGCGACCCCCCGGAAGGCGCCGCTGCCCGCGCGGATGATCCATCACTCAAGCCCACGTCGACCTCGATCGTGGGGATACCGCGAGAGTCCAGTATCTCCCGGGCCTTGAGCGCGACGATGGCCGTCATGTCAGCGGCTTCCGCTCGAGAATTCGTTCCGCGCCGTCACGCTCGAAGTCATGCGGGTTGTGCGCGCGGGCGTGCCGAAACGAGCTCTGAGCGGCGTGTGACTACGGTCGTGGCCGAGGTCAGGGCAGCCAGGATAGAGGTGACCAGTCCAAGGTAGCCTCCCACGATGAGCAGAGCGTGCGCGCCCATCCAGGCGTTGATGGCCAGTGCCAGAAGCGTCAGCCACAACCCGAGGAGAAACAGCATCCGCACGGCGCCTTCGCTGAAGGAGCCGAGCCAGACATAGAAGAAAAACACGGCCCAGATGAAGAAATACCAGGCGGTGTAGTGGAGGGGTTCCTCGTTCGCCGAGAGCGCAGACACGACCCGATATTCGTGACCCGCCCAAAAGAGTCCGGCGCCACCAAAGAAGATGATCGCGTCCAGCGTTTGCTCGTTGAGGAAAGCCAGGATTCCCATCACCACGAGCACGACTGCGAGCGGGAACATCATGGCCGACCCATGGCCGTAGAGCTTCTCGAACCAGCCTGCATTCGGCATGGAGAGCATCCAGCCGGTCAACGCCAAGCACATGTATCCCACGGTAGAGGTAATCGTCGATTTGTTGTTCATGAGTGCTGTCCCGATGCGTTGGAGTAAGGAGAGACCCTTTCCGTGCATAGCATCGAGGGACTGCGGCGGGCGTTATTCGCGTCAAAGCCAATTGACTGTGCCGGTGAGCCGGCAACACCCGACAAGGGGCGGGGGAAGAACAGACAGAACCGTCTCAGCACCCTGCAATGCATACCGCACCCTCAGCGCGGAGGATGCGTGCTGACACGTTCCCACCGCGCGTGATGTTACGCACGGTAGGAGTCATCAGCTTATGAGGCGGTTCGCGGGGGACTCCATCCCCGATCGCAAACACCGCTGAGCGTAAGGAAACCGTTGCCGCCCGTCAACTGCGTGCCGCGCCTGGCTTGCGCGTGAATGCCGCTGCCGGTTGGGTGCGCAGCTCGAGCCTGGCGTCAAGCGCGAGAAGGTCGGCCCCCGCGCCCGACCCACATGAAAAGTGGAAGAGCGGCCAGCTCGGCAATGACACAGAAGGCAACGGCGGCCGTCAGCGAGCGCTCATAGAGGACGCCGATCGCCGCGCTTCCCAGGAACCAGGCGATGCCATACCCGGCGGTAAAAAGCCCAAATGCGGAGGCGCGGCGCTGTCGATGCACCATCGGCGTGACGGCGGCAGGGATTATGGATTCGTGAACGCCCATGCCGAGTCCCCACAGCGCAGCGCCGACCAGAGCGACGCCAAAGCCCCCAAAGAACACCAAGGGTGCAAACAGCGCCGACACCATCGTAAGCACGATCAGCACGCTGAAGCCCCATCGATCAAAGAGCCGGCCAAAGAGCAACGAGCCAGCACCGCTCACTCCCATGGCCACGGAATAGAAGATCGCAACCTGAGCGCCAGTCGTCACGCCGGCGCGATTCAGGTGATAAGCGATCAGGGGATAGTCCGCGAAACCCGCCGCCACGAGCATCGCACCGGCGAGGTACACCCAATACATCTTTGGCAGGGCGCTACCGTGGTCGCCCTGGGCCTTCGACGCAAGGTCCTGCGGACGCGGATAGAGGTAGCGCGCCGCGGCGAGGAAACAGAGCGTCAGGAGCGCAGGAATTGCGAGCAGGGCAAACGCGCGGTGGTAATCCCCGCCGTAGGCCAATACCGCTGCGACCAGCAATGGGCCGATGAGTGCACCAAACTGGTCCAACCCCTCCCGAATGCCAAAGACCCAACCGTACCCGACGTGTTCTCCGGCATGAGACAGCATGACGTCACGCGGCGGATTGCGGATGGCGCGGCCGGCGCGCTCGAGAATGATGAGCGCAGCAGCAGATGGCCAATCGCGGGTGAGCGCGAGCGCGGGAACCGCGGCCATCTGCACGACGTAGCCGAAGATCGTAATGGGCCAGAATCGACCGGTCAGGTCGGCGAAGCGGCCGGAGAAAAGTCTCAGCACATAGCCAGCAAGCTCCCCGAAGCCAGTCACGGTAGCGATGACGGCGGCACTCGCACTGAGCGTCCCCAGGTACGGCCCAAGAACGCTCCGAGACCCTTCGTAGGTCAGGTCGGCGAAGAGGCTGAGTACGCCGATGAACAGAACGAATTTCAGCGCCCGATCTCGAACGCTGTGCGCATCACGATCGGTTGGAGGGTGTCGGCCCGTCCTGGAGGATCTCCCCTTCACTGCCCCTGTCCCTACCGGGAGCCGAGTGCTCGCGCGCCAGGAATTTTAGGGCACGATCAGCACCGGACACGCGGCGGACTCCATGACCCTAATCGCGGTCGAGCGCTTGAAGCCGCGTTCCATCAAGGAGCGATGTCGGTGACCCATCACGATGATGTCAGCAGCGACTCGCTCGGCGTGCGCCAGGATCAGCTCGGGTGGGCGCCCCACAATCGTATGGAATTGCACCTGAAACGGCTCACCTTGGGTCACGTGGCGTAGTCGGCGCTGGCCCTGCTCCGCTTTCTGCGTGCCCTCTTCCAACACGGCCGTAGTCTCGACGTCGTCCCCGAGTGCCGGCCGGGAGATTACTGACAAGACCTCGAGCGCGGCATCAAAGCGTCGCGCGAAGGCGCGGGCGTACTCGAACGCGTGATCCGCCTCATCAGAGGCGTCATAGGCCACCAGGATGTGCTTGATCGCGGTGCTCTTGGTCATGGTGCCTCCGAGATCCGCAAGAGCCTAGCGCAATGTGAGCGCCAGGATAATGATCAGCAATGCGCCGATCAGCGCCACGTAGAGATTGAGATCCCCCGACTGCAACGCGCGCAGCCAACCCGCCAGACGCCAAACGGAGTTGCGGATGGGTCTGAAGAGGATGGGACGGAAAACGTCCGCCACATCGTGATCGAACTCGAGCTTGCGCACGAAGTAAGCCACTGCACGATGTTCGTGCGCCGTGTCCAGGGTCGGTCGGTAGATGAAGCTATAAAACGTGCGCATCGCATTGGCGAACGTGAGCGAGGTCGTCGAGGAGCGTCGAGGATCCTCGCGCATGCCTCCGTACCACACCCGCGTTTGGCGCACCGGATGACGCCGCGCGTTCAACAGCAGCAGCAGCGGCAGAATCGCAAGTAATGGCATGACAACCACAAGCTTCGACGGCGAGATGAAGGCAAACTTGTTCGTGAGTGGCACAAGCAGCCAATCACTTGACATGGCGAGCGCCGAACTTGCTC
>Ga0335080_10003951_pt1 | contig 15064 bp, 13 predicted proteins | sample Lox_Sample_34_FD_206720 | JGI IMG/M metagenome (GOLD analysis project Ga0335080, IMG submission 206720) | Soil microbial communities from Loxahatchee National Wildlife Refuge, Florida, United States - Lox_Sample_3.4 | ecosystem: Environmental > Terrestrial > Soil > Wetlands | place: USA... | reverse complement strand
GCGCGGCCGACCGAGAGCGAAGCAAGCCCGATCATCGGAATGCTCAACCCCGGGAAAAACGGCAGTCTCTCGCGCAGGGCCATAGCTCGCAGGCTCACGAAGAAAACGAGCACCCCAAAAGCTATGCGATCGGCGTAAAAGGAAAACAGGTCAGGCGGCCGAAAAAGAAAAGTCCCCATAGCCGCCACGTAGAGAATCGACGGAAAGGCCAAAGCCAGATGCAGGGGACGAAGCAGCATCCCCCCCACTTGCCACACCAGGCTGGAGTCGGGCTCCCAGGCTATGGCTCCGCTGTTCATTCGTGGTCAGGCCCCTTCCGGCGAGAAAAGAACGCGAATCGTGTTGAGTAGAATGCGCACATCAAGACGAAGGCTCCAGTTCTCGATGTAAGTGAGATCGAGATGCATGTTCAGATCGAACGATGGAGAATGGCGCGCCGTTATCTGCCAAAGACCCGTGATTCCCGGTTTCACATCCAGGCGACGGTAGTGATGCAGTTCATAGTGGTTAACCTCATCGACCGGGTGTGGACGAGGACCTACCAGGCTCATGTCTCCGCACAATACATTCCACAACTGCGGCAATTCGTCGAGGCTGTAGCGGCGGATCCAGCGCCCGACGCGAGTGATCCTGGGATCGTCAACAATTTTGAAGATGGGCCCTGCTCGCTGGTTTTGAATACGCAAATCGTCTTTGAGATGGTCGGCATTGGTGACCATGGATCGAAACTTGTGACAGCGGAAGCGTCTTCCCTTGGCTCCGGTACGTTCTGCTGAATAGACAACCGGGCCGGGTGATTCCAGACGGATAAGCAGAGCGACCATTGCCATGACCGGCGCGGCCAGGATCAGAGCGGCGATCGCACCCCCCAGATCCAGCAAACGCTTCAGAAACAACGCAGCCGACGGCACCGGTTCCCGGTGCAGGGTAACGACCGGGACGTCACCGATCAAACTGATGGCGGGATCTGTCCATGGTCCGGGAGGCAGGTCGGGAACGGCGCGTATGTCGAGGCGATTCCGTAGTGCGATTTCAGCAGCCGCCCGAGTTCGGTCCGGCTCGCCCGGCAGTGCCAGAATGACCTCATCGATAAACTCGCCACGGGCTAGCCAATCCAGGTCTTCGACGCGGCCAAGGACGTCAGGGGACAAGGGGTGCTCGTCATCCACAAAGCCGCACACGACCGCATGATGGAGCGGATCGTTGCGAAGGGTCGTGGCGATGGAGCGTCCCGCCCGCCCTGCGCCCACAAGAAGAACCCGGCGCGACTCTGAATTCTGTCGCTGCCGCGCCCAAGCGAGCCTGAACCGCCGGTACAGCAGCAGACTCCCCAGGCCGCTCAGCAACGTTGCCGGGATCGAACGAATGCCGATCGCATCTCCATCCGCGACGACCGTCAGTGCAGTGGCAAACAAGACAGACCTTGCCAGTCCCGCCGCCGTTGCCGCGGAGAAGGGATCGGAAGGGTTTCGATAAACGCCTTCGCTGAAAGCAAACAGCGTGATCAAAACCACAAAGAGCGGCAAGCTGTGTCCGTGAAGGCTCCAACCGGGCAACAGGCGTGCCTGCGCCTCCGCCACGACATAAAGGACAAGAAGGTCCGCGGCAACCTGCTTGTAGAGCTGCCATGGATCGGCAATCGGGTGCGGAAGGAGAAGGCGATTCAGCAGGGCAGCCTGCATTTTTTGATGCGCTGGCGCCGCCGTCGGGGTTGTCGCTGTCCTTGGGTTAGGTCGAGAGCCAGGAACGGCAGAAACACCGGGAATCATCCGGGAGTACGGTGATGGAACATTGACAAGCACGTGCCGAGGGAAGTTATTTATTCCTAGCTCACCCATAGTCACAAGCTCCTGTAAAGGCCTTCCGGAACCGGGAAACGTCGTTCCGCCAAAACGGCGCCCAGCATGGGGACGTAGCTTTTGCTCAATTGATCCCTGATCTGGGCGGCGACGAGTCGGCGGGTTTGATTGGCTGTGATCACCAGCACCACCCCGTCGCAGCTATGGGCCATATTCGCGGTGTGCCAGGAAACGGCAGAAAAGTGCACGATGGAGAAATCAAACTCGGACGTCAGTTCGCGAAGCCGCTCTATGTTCTTGTCCGATGCTGGGTGTTCAATGTCCTGCTCGCACCAGCTCTCACGGGGAGCCAGCCACAGCCTGGGAGCGATCGCCCAGGGAGGTGGCGCTCCGGCGGACACTCGAATTTGCAACTCCGCTGAAAGCGGATGTCCGCTGATGCCGGCGTCAATCAACCCTACCTCGTAGCCGCATTCCGCAGCCAAGGCGTTGGCCACGTCGAGACAGAGCCGTCCTGTTTGAGCCTGCGCCTCGATAGGCGCGAAGCCGACACGTCGTACGGGCGCAGAGGACCGTCCCAGGAACAACCGTTGAATCAGGGAATGGATCTGTTCTTCCCAGAGGGAGGATCTAGCCAGTGGTTCTGACCGGACGGCTCGCTCCATGCGCATGGGAGGCTTCCGTGTTTCGGCACCGTTGCGAGCCTTTGCCGGCTCTCGTAGCAATTCGCCCAGCGCGCTCATTCGAGCACCACTTTGCGTCGAGCCGGCCTTAACCTGCCGGGGCGCAGAAATTCTGGTTCGGAAGCCGGGAGCCATGCGAGCAAAGGCAATTCCAGCAGTGCCTGTGCTTCCGCCGGCGTCCGGATGGTCGAGTCGAAATAGTCGGCGGTAAAGGCAACTCCGATGCTGGAAACCACCGACAGGCCGAGAGCGAGCAGCAGGTATAGAAGGAGCGAATGATTCGGCAGAGCCGCGGCGACCGGCGGCTCCACGATCGCTACATTGAGAATGCGTTGCGTGTCCAGCGCATCTCCGATGCGAGCTTCTTCGCGTTTATGAACGTAGAGCAGATAGGCGTCTTCGTCCGCTTTGGCGGTGCGCATCAGGTCCTGCTGGTCCACCGAACTGGCCTGCAGTTGCTGCGCCAGAGCTCGCAGGGCCGAGACCTGGGCGCTGGCGTCGGCCGCCCGCGCCCGCAGACCGTCCCTCCTTACCTCGGCCTTCTCCAGTTCCATGCGCGCCCACTCGAAGTTGGGATCCTTGTCGGATGTTTCGTCGCGTACGGGGGCCAGCGCCTCACCGGAAATCGATGCTTTCGTCTGTTCAATCTCCTGATCGATCTCCTGCACCAGCCGGTAGGTAGGATCGAATCGCGTCAGAAGCTCCGTGCGCCTGAGCTGGAGGTCCAGCAGTTGTTTCTTCAGCTTTTCGAGTAACTCCGAGTTATCTGCCCAGCGCTTGAGCGTGACCGAGCGCGAGGGGAACGATTTCAGCTGCTGCCTGAGTGCAGAGATCGTTTGCTCCGTTTCGGCGCGATCCTGGTCCGTCTGGCGGTAGGCCGCATCCGCCTCGCCGAGCCTCTGCAGCGCGATATCGCGTTCCGTGACCGCAGAGGCTACACCACGAACACGGCTGAAATTCACAAGCTCTGCTTCTGAGTGGCGGAGTTTCTTCTCGCTTTCCGCCGTCTGCTGGTCAAAAAACTGGATCTCACCGGAGGGTCGCTGCAGGTTAGTGTGCTTATTGATATATACGGCTGAAAGCACGTCGAGAACGCGTGCGGCCCGATCTGCATCCGAATCCTTGTAGGTGACCTGGATGAGGTTGGATTTTTTCAGTGCCTCCACTCGCAATCGGCTCGCGAGTTCGCGCGCCGCGTGTTCGATTTCCCTCGCCCGCTCTGCGTTCGGCGTGTCTCGCGAAATCAGCCCGGCAACTGTCACCACCTGTTTCAACAGATCTTCATCGCGCAGAAGTTCGACTTCCGAATTGAGCTCTTCTTCTGTGATATCGGGACGAGCTATATCCATCGGGCTGGTTGGTTGGCTGGAGACTGCGGGGTCAAAGCGGCCGTGCCGAAGCAGGACCTTGAAATGCGATTCGTATCGGGCCGAGGACAGCGCAATCACCATGGTGGTCAGCAAAACCGCGCCGAAAGTGCAAACCATGAGGCGGGGACGCCGGAACAGCGTCGCAGCGAGTTCCCGCGGTGTCAGGGATTGCTGAACAGGCAAGTTTGCCGTTGCGGCAGTCATGGCTTCAGTTCTCGGCGGTCACGCGCGGCTCGATAGTTCCGACCTTGGATTGGCGTGAATTCAAGAACTGCTCCGTTTCTACCCCTAATACTGCATAGGGTTCATGTACCAGCTCATGGAGTTCGTGGGAACGAACTTGCGGATCTTTGAAATTCGGCTTTGGGGCACAAAAACGAAATCGCCCGGCCGAAGATGGAGGTCTTCGCGAAGATCCCGCGCGTCCAACATTCTTTTGACGTCAAGCACGTGGCTCTCGGCCAGGTCGGCCGAAACACGCCGGAACACAACTACCTGCGAGTGCCGGGCCTGTTGCGTGAAACCGCCGGCCATGGCAATCGCCTCACTGACCGTCACATCCCCCCGCAATTCATACTTGCCCGGTTTGACCACTTCGCCTGATGCCAGGAAATAGGGCTTTTCGAAATCCTTCAGTGTCAGAGTGATCTCCGGTTCGTGCAGGATTCCTTGATAGGCCTTTGCAACGGCACGCTCCAACTCCGGCAATGTCAGACCTTCCGCCAGCATGGCGCTCGCTCCCCGCAGCACTACAAAGCCGTCCGGTTGCACGGTAAGAATCTGGTTGTACTCAGGAGAAAACGTAAAACTGATGTCGATGACATCGGATTTCGTGAGCCGATAGAGCGGATGGCGCTCCCCTCCAAAAGCAGGATCTCCCAGGCCACCCGCTTTCTCGGATTGTGTGGACGTTCCGTTCGCGGACTGTCCGTTGCCATTCGGGTCTAGGCTCTGCGAGCTCTCCGCCGTCGCAGTCTTGCTGACTGGCGAAGCAGGGGCCCAGAGTCCCGAACGAGCTGACGAAACCGTGTCTTGAGCGGCCGCGGCCACGGCGAGCTGCAAGGTGAGCACGCCTGCAGCCCTCGCAATGCTTTGGTGCGTTCGTTTCATTGTTCTCCGTACTCTCACTGCTGCTCAGAACAGTGAAAATCAGCTCGGGCATTTGAGCTGCAGCAATGAACCTACCCGCACCCTTCCGACACGACAAGACTTGGAAAGTGCTGTCCACCGCCGTACCAGCCACAATCGGGCTGTCCAGGCTCTACCCCGCTACCCCATTGACCTTGCTAGCGTGATGGTTGCGCGTTCTCTCGTTGATTTCGCGTCTGCGGCTTTGCCTCCCGTACGGTGCACCATGGTGGGTCCACGAAAGGCGACAATGGACCCCGATTCATCACAAATTCGATGTGATGGAGCCTACAGATGGCCCCTACCCTTTCGGGCATGATGATGCTATGCGGGCCAAAGCGAAGAACCTCTCCAAGTCTGCAGCGGGAAATCCGCCGCCAATCACAAATCCGGTGCGTGTCTTGATCGCCGATTCGGCGCCGCTCCAGTCTCACCTGCTCGCGCGCGCCTTGCGCAGCCGTCGCGAGTTTCACGTTTCCACGGTAGCGCCCAAGATCGCGGCCCTCGAAGCCTTCCTGCAGTCGAATCCCGCCGATGTTGTGCTGGTCTCCGGCAACGACCCGCCCGATTTTGGTTTGCTCCGCTGGTTGCGCATTTCCCATCCTTCGATCGCAGCCGTACTGCTTGCCGAGGTGGACGACCGCGAACTGGTAATCAACGCTGTGCGCTCCGGTGCCCGCGGCATATTCCCTTTCACAAGCGACCCGTTTCGCATGCTCTGTAAATGCGTGAATCGCGTCGCCCGCGGAGAAATCTGGCTCAATAATTCGCAGACGCACTACTTGGCCGATGCTTTGTCGGAGGTGCCGACCCTCCGCGTGGTCAATTCCAACGGCAGGTTATTGCTTACCCCTCGCGAGGAGCAGGTCGTTGCTCTCGTGGCAGACGGCCTCACCAATCGCCAGGTGGCGGGCGAATTGGGATTGAGCGAGCATACGATTAAGAAATACCTGCTGCGCATCTTCGACAAGGTAGGGATTTCCAGCCGCGTGGAATTGGTTCTTTATGCCATGTCGCATGGCTCCAATCGTCCGGCCGAATGGATGCCGGGCAGCGCCTGAACCTCAAATAGCACTGGGGTCGGCGATACAATGGCAACGTGCCCCAATGGGAGGAGCTTTTCCGGTGACCCTCGGCTCGCACGTGGCTCGCCGCTGGACGGTGATCGCTTCTGGCTTGCTGATTCTCGCGCTTGCCATGGTCGTGATCTTCACGCGCCGCAACGCCTTTCTCAGTCCCCTTGCCCTCGTCGTGGTTTCAGCGATCGGACTTGCTGCCGTCCTGCTTCAGGTCCGCTTTCATCGCGACCTGCCTGAGGTCCGGTCGCCGCTTTGGCTGAACATCCTTGGCCTGGGTTTCGCCGCCGTTTCGCTGCTTGCGGACTGCCTCCGCATGAAAGGTTCCATCTTCGACCTGGTGGCATTCGGCGCCGTCGTCTGCTTCGCTATCAGTGGATCGCTGATTCTGCACGCCCTGCGCCGCCATGCCCGTCCGTCCCCTTTGCCCCACCCGGACTGAACGGCGGCAGTTCTTCCTTTTGCTTTTCCGTCCATCGTCAGCAACGAGCGCGGCAAGTGAATCGAACTCACTGCTAACTCACTTCTCCGGGCGCCTACGGACTACAATGTCGCCATGCGTGTCACCCTTTTCGGCTCGTCAGGGCTCCTGGGCCAGGAACTGATCAGGGCGCTCGGCGATGAGCAACTTTCCGCGTTTTCTTCACGGGATGCCGATCTGCGCGACTCGCCGCGCATCGCTCAGGTGATTCACCATTCCCGACCAGACTGCATCATTCTTTCTGCGGCCTATACCGATGTGGACGGATGCGAAGCGCATCGCGATCATGCTCTCGGCGTGAATTGCGAAGGCGCAGTTCACGTTGCTCAGGCCGCGCGCGCATGCGGTTCGCGCATGATATTTCTCAGCAGCGATTATGTCTTCGATGGCACCAAGGGCGCGCCCTATGAAGCCGGCGACCGGCGTAATCCGATCAACTTTTACGGCGAAACCAAGGCCCGCGCCGAAACGCGCCTGCTCGACCTTCTGCCCGATGTTTGCATCGTCCGCACTTCATGGCTCTTTGGGCACGGTGGCAAGTGCTTCCCGGCAGCGATCCTGAAGCTGGCCGCAACTCAGCCGGAAATTTCGGTGGTCAACGACCAGCGCGGCGCGCCGACGTTCACCGCCGACCTGGCTACCGCTCTCGTAGCTCTCTGCCGTCAACAAGCGACCGGCATCGTGCACGTGACCAACTCCGGCGATTGCACCTGGTACGATTTCGCGCTCCAGATCGTTCGGAACGCCGGTTTGCCGGTGAGAGTTAAACCGGTAACAACCGCACAGTTCCCGCGTCCAGCCCGCCGTCCTGCGTACTCGATTCTGTCGCCAGCCAGCCTGCACGCCCACAACCTCCGAATGCCTCTTTGGGAGGACGCGTTGCGCCGCTACATGGACGGACTCGGTGCAGGAGTCAATCCTCACGTGTTTGTCTCGTCGTGATCGATGAGCCAAGTTCACTTCGCGGGGAACTGTCGCTTCACATATTCCATCGCCGAATCGTGGGAACTGAGACGGCCCTCGAGTTGCGCGTCTTCGACTGCCGATAGAATCTCTTTGAAGCGGGGGCCCGGCGAGTATCCGGCCTCGATCAGGTCGCGCCCTGTGACGAGCGGCCTCGGCCGGATCGCCTCCGGCGGGAGCGAGAGCAATTTTTCGCGAGCGTAATTGTAGGCGTCGAGCAGGCCGTGGCTCGAAAGGCAATCAATGCGATGCAGTTCCAGATGCTCCTCGAAATCCGGCAGGCGTAAAAATTTCTTCAATGTTGATTCTTTCATCTCCATGACGTTGCCAAAACGCATGTGATTGTCGACCAGCGCGAGAATCTGATCGGTGTCGTCGTTCGAGAAGCGCAGGCGGCGGCAAATATCGGCGGCCATTCTTACGCCGATATCAACGTGGCCATCGAAGCGAATGCGATCGGACGCAACTCGAAACGTTGGCGGCTTGCCGACATCATGCAGCAGCGCTCCCCAGGCCAGGGTCTTCGAACTGCCCGCCGGAAGTTTGTCGAGCAGCAGCAGCGTATGTACAAAGACGTCGCCCTCAGGATGGTATTGGGGAGGCTGCTCGACGCCTTGCATCGCGGAAATCTCGGGCAATACCCGTTGCAGAAGGCCGGTCGCGTCGAGCAGTTGAAACGCGCGCCGGGCATGGCCTTCAGTCAACATTTTGGTGATCTCGTCCCGCACACGTTCTTGCGAAACCTGGTCAATCCGCGGCGCCACTTGCTGGATGGCCGAAAACGTGGCGGGATCGACCTTGTATTCAAAGCGAGCGGCAAAACGCGCGGCACGCAACATCCGCAGCTTGTCTTCGGAGAACCGCCGCTCGGGATCGCCGATGGCGCGAACGATTCCGGCCGAGAGGTCGGCACGCCCCCCCACAAAATCGAACACCTCGTTCGTGACGGGATCGAGCATCAGGCCGTTGATGGTGAAGTCGCGGCGTTGTACGTCTTCGCGCGGGTTTTTCGTGAAGCGCACTTCATCGGGATGGCGTCCGTCGGAGTAGCCGACGTCAGAGCGGAAGGTCGCCACCTCGACGGCGTCCCGGCCATGTTCGTTTTGGCGGGCGAGCACGCCCGCCCCTCCGACGGCGTCTTCATTCGAAGTCGCTGACTCAGCGCCGTCCGGCTGATCTGCCTCCGCATTTGTCGCCACCAGTACCACCCCAAACTGCGCGCCCACGGCATAGGTCTGCGGAAAGGTCTGCATGACCTGGTAGGGAGTTGCGTCGGTGGCGACGTCGTAGTCGGCAGGCTCGCGTTCGAGCAGCAGGTCGCGCACGCAACCGCCCGCAAAGTAGGCCTGGTGCCCGTGCTTGCGCAGGGTGCGAACGATTTCCGTAGCGTGATGCTTAGCGGTGGACATCGTGGGTTTCCAGCTGCGAACGATTCACCATGCGCGACGCGTCAACCTGAGACTGTCCGGCAAAATCGTCTACACTGACAATTAGAAGCAAGAGACTTACAGCTCGAAGCTATTATGCCCGACGCGATCATTCTCGGCATCGAAAGCTCCTGTGATGAAACCGGGGCGGCGGTGGTGCGTTCGGGGCAAGAGATTCTTTCGAATGTGGTTGCGTCGCAGATCGCAACCCACCAGCCCTATGGAGGCATCGTTCCCGAGCTTGCTTCGCGCGAGCACCTGCGCGCCATTGTTCCCGTCGTTCGGCAGGCTCTGGCCGAAGGCGCGCAATCCTACGAATCGCTCGATGCGATTGCCGTAACGCAGGGCCCGGGGCTGGCCGGAGCCCTGCTGGTTGGGATCAGCTTTGCGAAAGCGCTGTCGTTCGCCCTCGACAAGCCTCTGATCGCGGTCAATCATCTCGAAGGCCATGTGCACGCAGTACTGCTCGAACGGCGACAGGCGGGCAGCGCCGATCTTCAGTTTCCCGTGCTGGCGCTGGTGGTTTCCGGAGGGCACACGCATCTTTATTTGGCGCAGCAGGAACAGAACCTCTGGAGCTATACGAATATCGGCCACACGCGCGACGACGCAGCCGGCGAGGCCTTCGACAAGGTTGCCAAGTTGCTCGGTCTCGGCTATCCGGGAGGCCCAGTCATTGACCGCCTTGCGGCCCATGGCGATCCGCAGGCCGTGAAGTTCCAGGCGGCGCACATCAAACACCGCGACCGCAACGATCGGCAAAAGCATGGAAGGTCGAAAGCGGACATTTCGACCGAGACTACCCGTCCGCATTTTGATTTTTCGTATAGCGGAATTAAGACAGCGGTGTTGCGCCACGTTGAAACAAATCAGTTGGCTCCGGCCATCGAGTCGCGGCGTCGGGCACTGGCGGAGATCATCCGCGCCGGTAGGCAGCCAACCATCGAGGACTATCTGCGACTTTGCGACCGGCAGACGCTTAATCTCGTGGCCTCATTTCAGCGTTCCATGGTGAACGACTTGGTCTCAAAGACGCTGGCCGCAGCCCGGGAATATGACGCCGGCACGCTTTTCGTGAGCGGTGGCGTGGCCGCCAACCAGGAGCTGCGCACCACCTTCCAGCGCGAAGCCGAGATGGATGGGTTGCCAGTGTTTTTCCCTTCGCGCCGGCTTTCCACCGACAACGCTGCGATGATCGCCGCGGCCGCATTCCCAAAATATTTACGGCGACTATTTGTGCCCATGGATTTCTCGGCCGACGCCGGAATGGCGCTCCGGTAGCGGCGTCCGACGTGCAGTTCTTTCGCCCCTCCCTGCCCTGGACTTCTTCCATAGCTCAGACGCTGGGCTGCCCTCTTGCGCCGTTTCGCGGCTCGCAGTGTCCCGACAATCCAATGCCCGGGTAGTGGCTGAAAGTCGGCACTACCCAGCGCCGGTTGTCACTCAACTGTTACATTTCAGGGCTACAATGGTGACCGTGAAACCGACCATCTTCGTGGTAGAAGACGACCCCGATATATCCCGCCTCGTGCGGCATCATCTGGAAGGGGCAAATTTCAACGTACGTCTGTACTCGACGGGCAACGTGGTCGTAACGGATGCGGAACGCCAGCGGCCATCGCTGTTTCTACTCGATATTATGGTCCCGGGAAAAGACGGCCTTGAGCTTTGCCGCCAGATCCGTCAATCGGTCTCGCTGGCCCCGGTGCCGGTGATTTTCCTCACCGCGAAAAGCAGCGAGGCGGATCGTATTCTCGGCCTCGAACTGGGCGGAGACGACTACATCCCCAAGCCTTTCAGCCCGCGCGAACTGGTGGCGCGTGTGAAGGCGGTCATGCGGCGTTTCGAGCGCCCGCTGCCTCCCCTGCCCACGAAGATAGAGGATGTTCACATTGACCCCGCGGCCATGACCCTGACCGTTCGCGGCAAGCAGGTACCGACGACCGCCACCGAATTCCGCCTCCTTGATTACTTCATGCGGCATGCCGGCCGCGTCTTCACTCGCGACCAGTTGCTTGACTCGGTCTGGCGTGATACCGCGTATGTGACGCCGCGCTCGGTCGATGTTTACGTGCGGCGCATTCGTGAAAAGATCGAGCCCGACCCGGAGAATCCGTGTTACCTGAAGACGGTCCGGGGCGCCGGCTACCGCTTCGAGGTTCCGCGTTGAGAAGTCGTATCTTCTTCAAGCTCATGCTGGTGTTCCTGGTCGTGATCGCCGTGACGGCGATTACCCTGCTCTGGACCGTCCACCGGGTTTGGGAGCGCACGCTCCGCCAGCAGATTGAGCGCGACCTCACGCAAAAAGTCCAGATGTTCGCCTACCGCGTCGAGAACGACCGGCAGCACACACTGGCTGACATCACCTCCCAGGAAGGTCAGGCCGCCGGAGCCCGGGCCACGGTGATCGATCCCAGCGGCAAAGTGCTGGCCGACTCCGAAGCTGATCCCGCCACCATGGACAATCACGCGAACCGCACAGAGTTCAGAGCCGCCCTCTCAGGAAAGATCGGTTTCGAGGAGCGTAACAGCCGGACTCTCGCGATTCCCTTTTTGTATGTGGCCGCCCCCGTTTCTGGAGGCGCAGTGCGCCTCGCCTATCCCTTGCCGGAAATCGAGATCACCGACCGCCCCCTCGCCCGTGCTTTGCTATGGGGCGCGCTCGCGTCTCTGGTGATGGCCTTGCTCATCGCTGCCGCCGCCGCGCAGTACGTGGGATGGCGTCTGCGGCGAATCGTGGGTTTCGCGGAACGTGTTGCCGGCGGCGATCTCACGGCCAGAATTGCGTCCACCGCGACCGATGAAATTGGCCAGGTAGCCGCCGCGCTCGACAAGACCGCCCGCCGCGTGGAAGAGAGCTTTGATCGCCTGCAAACCAGCCAGAATGAACTGGAGACGCTTCTGAACAGTATGCAGGACGCTGTAATTGCGATTGGCGCCGACGGTCGCGTGCAGTGGGCGAATCGCGGCATGAACCGCCTCTTGTTGCGTTCGCCCCGGCTCAATGCGCCCTTGATCGACAGCGTGCGCGATCCCGATTTTCTCGCCGCCATCCAGGAAGCGGCGCGGGACCACGTCGTCCGCTCCGCACGCTCCAACACCCTGACCGCCGGACGGATTCTCGACGTTACCGCCGCCCCCATGCCCGGAGGCGGTGCCGTCGCCGTGCTGCGCGACCTCACCGAAACCGAGCGCATGGAAAAAACCAGGCGCGATTTTATTGCCAATGTCTCCCACGAACTGCGCACTCCGCTGACTTCCATTCAGGGATATACGGAGACTCTGCTCGACAGTCCAATTGCCGACAATCACGTGCGTGAGTTTCTTGAGATCATCCGGAAGAATGCCGCCCGGATGGCGCGCCTGACTGAGGATCTGCTTACCCTGGCGCGCGTTGAATCGGGCGAGCAGCGGTTCGACATCCAGAGAGTCAGCACCGAAGAACTTCTGCAGGACGCGCTCGAAAGCTTTCACGAAATTGCCCGGCCGTACGGCGTCGAACTGGCGCTCGAAAACAATGTTCCCGAGGCGCATGTCAATGCGGATCGCGAAGCCATCCATCAAATTTTTTCCAATCTGATCGAAAACGCCCTGAAATATGCGGCTACGGGTAAGAAAATTGTGCTTGGGGCGCGCTCCACTGAAGGCGGAGTCGAGTTCTCTGTCCGGGATCTCGGCCCGGGCATTTCCTCCGAGCATTTGCCGCGCCTGTTTGAGCGCTTCTACCGCGTCGATAAGGCCCGTTCCCGGGAGTCCGGCGGCACTGGCCTGGGACTGGCGATCGCCAAGCACATCGTGCTCGCGCATCACGGAACGATCCGCGCCGAAAGCAGTCTGAATCACGGCTCGTCGTTCCTCTTTGTTCTGCCTCTTTCCAACCCGCAGGCAGGGTAGCGTCCTCGCTCGTAACCGTGAAATTCACTGTGTTTTAACCTGCTCGCAAACGCCGGGTAATATTATCTAAACAGGTCTATGCCGCAGGCTTTGACAAGGACGGGGTAATCTTACGGACAGAAATCCGGCATCTAACCCAGCCATGGGGTGTAGTTGATGAGTACAGCAAGCGCAAAACTGCCTTCGACCGGCCCATCCTTTCCGGATCTCGTCAAACGGACGGTTGAAGCGTGTGAACTGGCGCGCCAGGCTGCGGCCATCGCCGCCGAAGGCATTGCCACCGGTTCGATGGCTCGCCTTAACGACATCCGGCAATGCGAAAAGGATCTTGACGCTATCGACGTGGAAGTCGACTCGGGCGTCACCTCGACCATCACCCGCGTGCCGGAAGCGGAAACCGGCCAGTTGCTCGCCTGCATGAAACTGATGATCGGACTGGAGCGCATCGGCGATCTGCTCTTAAGCTTCGCCACTAGCGCGCAAGCTACCGGCGGTCGCATTGATCCGCAGGATGCCCGCGACTTGACTCACATGGCGACCATACTGGAAAAGATGCTCGCCGACGTTGGCCTGTCGTTTTCACAACGGGACGTCAGGAAAGCCATCGAAGTCCTGCGCGCCGATGCCGAGATGGATCGCCTGCGCAACCTGATTTTCCTGCGCCACCTTGAGAACCCGGAAAATATCGAGCGCCGGGGCAGCCTGCAAGTCGTCTTCATGACGCAATCGCTCGAACGTGCGGGCGACCACGCCAAGAACCTTGCCGAAGAAGTCTGCCACTTCGTCAGCGGGCGCAGCATCCGCCATCTCCTCATGGCCTACGATAAGCCGCGCGAGCAGATGTTCATCGAGTGGTTGCGCCACAAGGAAAACGGCTCGCTGTAATTCCTGCCCTTGAGCTGCCGATCGTTTGACAAAGTTTTGACGCCACCATGACAAGCCCCGGCTTGCCCTCTCATACGCTCCTCCTATCGCACGTGAATCGATCAGTTTTTCGATCACCTCAATGGAGGCGCGTAGGCTATGAAAACGGAAGATCTCACCGCTAATGCTGTAATTCGAGCAGGGAACCTCGCATCCACGAAAGAAAGCACGCCGTCCGATCTGCCGGCGAACGGAAAACGCAGGTCATTCTTGAAAGGCATGGGCATGACTGGCGTCGCATTGTCGGCTGGCGCGATCTTCGCGGACCAGGCAATGGCAGCCCCATCTAAACGATCACTTTCCTCAGGCGATGCTGCCATCCTGCGATTTCTCGCGGCTGCCGAACTCCTGGAGACCGACTTGTGGGTGCAGTACGCCGAACTTGGAGGCGTCACCTCTGGAAAGCAGAATCCTTATCAAAAGGCTCTCCAAAAGCTCGATGGCGATGCTGCTCAGTACATCACGAGCAACACGCTGGATGAATTAAGCCACGCGCAGTTCTTGAATGAGTATCTCCTGTCGAAGGGCGCCGAGCCCGTCGATCTCGATGCCTTTCGGACGTTGCCAAGCAGCCAGGCAAGCGGCGCGCAGAACATTGGACGCCTGACGAACATCATGAACCTTACGGTTGATACCAGCTGGTATACCCGTTATCGAAGCACGGACAATCCAGACCTGGGGGCAGCATTTCCGCAAGCCATCGATCTGGTGAACCTGCCTGCCATCCCTCGCACAGACGACGACTTTGGCCCCGCTGAACACGTTCAGGCGATTGCGAACACCGCCGCTTTTCACTTCGCCATGATCGAGCAGGGCGGAAGTACCCTTTACTCAGCCATGGCCCAAAAGGCAAGTGACGTGGAGGTCTTGCGCATCATCGTCAGCATTGGCGGAGATGAAGTCGCGCACTTTCTCGAGTGGGTCGATTTTGCCGGCAATGGTGTCCAGTCGCCCGTTGCTCCCTTCACCGATCCAACCAATCAGCTCACGTTCCCTGACTTCAATGCAACCGGGAATCCGCAATTGCAAACCAATCTGATTTTCCCGGTGCCCTGTCAATTTATCAGCGCAAACCTACCGCGGTGCGCGGTGATTCGCCCGACCAACCCCAAAGGAATCGCCATGGGAGTAGTCAATTTCCTCACTGGGACCGGGCTTTTTTCGGGGCAGTCACCTGCATTTTTCAAAGCCCTCACTACTCTGGCAAAACAAGCGGATGCGGCCAAGCGCAGCTTCTAACGTCAGTGGAAAATGTCTCTCCACAGACCGCCGTGCTCGAAAGAGTCGGGCACGGCGCTCGTTCTGGAAAGACGCCCCAG
>Ga0335080_10003950_pt1 | contig 15069 bp, 14 predicted proteins | sample Lox_Sample_34_FD_206720 | JGI IMG/M metagenome (GOLD analysis project Ga0335080, IMG submission 206720) | Soil microbial communities from Loxahatchee National Wildlife Refuge, Florida, United States - Lox_Sample_3.4 | ecosystem: Environmental > Terrestrial > Soil > Wetlands | place: USA... | reverse complement strand
CTGCTGCTCGACGAGCCGACCGCAGGGATGGGCGACCAGGAAACCTACGAGATCACCGCCCTGGTGCGTCGCCTGCACCGCGAGCGAAACTGCACTATCGTGTTGATCGAGCATGACATGCGGGTGGTCTTCCACCTCGCCGATTACATCACGGTGCTCGACCGCGGCGGCCTGCTGGCTGAAGGCACGCCAAAAGAGATCATGGCTTCCGACGCCGTCCAAGCGGCTTACTTGGGGGCAGCCAAATGACACCGCTCAAAGCCACGGGGTTGCAGACTTATTACGGAAAGAGCCATATCCTGCACGGTGTCGCGCTGACAGTGAATGAAGGCGAGATTGTTGCACTGCTCGGTCGCAACGGTGCCGGCAAGACAACAACGCTGCGAAGCATCATGGGACTAACGCCGCCCCGTGAGGGCAGCGTTCAGATTTTTGGCACCGAAGCAAGCCGGATGCCGGCATACCACGTTGCTGCATTAGGCGTCGGCTATGTGCCGGAAGGGCGAAAGATTTTTCCCAATTTGACCGTCGAGGACAATTTGCGCGTACCGCTTGCGCGGCCGGGCCCTTGGACTATCGATCGCATATTTGAGACATTTCCGCGCCTTGCAGAGCGCAGGGACAATCGCGGCCGGCAATTGTCGGGCGGCGAGCAGGAGATGCTATCCATTGCCAGAGCGCTGCTGGTCAATCCCAAACTCCTTCTGCTCGATGAGCCGAGCCAGGGACTCGCTCCGCTGTTAGTCAAGGAAGTGTTTCAGATTGTCCAAGCAATGCGGAGGGAAGGTATCGCGGTGCTGCTCGTCGAGCAGAACGTCCGCGTCAGCCTTGAGATCGCCGACCGCGCCTACGTGCTCGATGACGGTGCCATCATTTACAGCGGCGCCGCTACTGAACTTGCAAGTGATGAGGAGCGCGTTCGTTCCATGGCGGGTGCCAGCGCCAAGGAATGGAGCACGACTGAAGTCCACTGAGCGGCTGCACCGGCAATCGCTGATATGAACTCGCACCTTCTCATTGCTGCCCCGAAGGGTCAGGACAAGGCGTTGTAGGGGTTCAATTTAGATTTGGGCAGCGTTGGGGCGGCTCGCGAGCTAGCTACAGCCCAAGAATAGAACTCACGCTCCCGCTCGCAGTCGTAAGAAATGCTAGCCCACAAGGCGATGCAAGCCCCGGTCACACTTCTCATCCTCGCGGACGACGTGTCGAATAAGGGGCATGTCGCCTTATGGCCCATCAGCGAAGTGGCGACGTGCCTCATTGAGGTCCGCTCACTGGTTCATAGCAGACTAGATTTGCTCACACTGAGTTCTTCGCCTTTTGACCCTAAACGGAAATCGGGCGCCGCCTGATCGGATTCACAAAATCCCATTCAATGTGGTTTGCGACAAGGTGCGTGATTTGCTCCCTAAATCGCGCGGGCCGTTCGCCACATGGGGTCAAGCTGAAGAACCCGGTGTCGCCTTCGAAGAATGTGCAGAGGACTCAGTTGTTCAGAGATGAGCACGCGGCAATAGCCATCCCATGATCTTCTGATATGGATCGCGATGACTGCGGACGAATGCGTTCTCGTTCTGCTGAGCGGCGGTCCTGGCGAATTCGGAAATCCCCTCCATAGACTGCCGTTTATCCTTCGGAAGCTTCGCCCATTGGCGAATGATCTTCCGGCGGGCTTCGCGTTGCTTTTCCCTTACGTCAGGCATCGGGACGCTCCTTGAAGAGGATTATTCCGGTCGACCTAGTATTGTCTGGGCTCACTAGAACTTCAACGTCCAATCAAGAACTCTTAGCCCCTCTGATCGTGCAGCGCTATACACGGGAGCGAGTCTCATATTGGCTTTGCAGGCCCGCCGCCCTAGAATTGCGGCGATCGCAGGACGGGCGAAATGCAGTATGTTTGCGACGCGCCGAAGGGCAAGGCCTGGTTCCGTATCGAGACGGAAGGTGAAGCGATGCATGAGTCGCGCCTGATGGGCCACACAGTTGAGAAATATTTCCGCCGCGAGCGGGAGAGGGCAATCCAGTCCTGGCGTCCCGAGCGGCCCAACGCGATCGAGCGCGACATCGGCCTCGAGGCCCATGTACAGCGAGAGATGCCGCTTTTCCTCACGCTGCGCGACAGGGAGGGCAATGCACTGACTACAGCAATGCTGCCACCGTGTGGCAAGGATCGCGGCGGGTTCCGGATCATCATCGTCGCCGCATCCAATGCCGATCCTTATCCGCAGCAGGACGCGGCCATCGCTGCACTGGGAGCGCATTTCGGTCTCGCACTCGATCGCAACCGCTGCTTCCCCTACGGCCGCTAAGGAGCCTGACAAGTATCGCCGCTTGATTGGAGCGATGTCGGCTTGTGATGCTGTGGACGGCTCCTCCATCGGCACGAGAGTGCCAAGGAGTGGGCGCCGCTTTAAGGCTCCCACGATTCGGAGGAGCCAGCTATGCAATCAATTTCGACAATCGGCCTGGATATCGCGAAGTCGGTCTTTCAAGTGCATGGCGTTGATGCAGCCGGCCAAGTGGTCCTGCGCCGACAATTGAAGCGCCGGCACGTCCTGGCATTTTTCGAGAAGCTACCACCATGCCTGATGGGTATCGAGGCGTGCGCCTCATCGCACCATTGGTCTCGCGAGCTGCAGGCGCTGGGGCACACGGTGCGGTTGATGCCGCCAGCCTATGTGAAACCCTACGTCAAGCGGCAGAAGAACGACACCACGGATGCTGAGGCGATTTGCGAAGCGGTCACGAGGCCCAACATGCGGTTCGTGCCGACCAAGACGGTCGAACAACAGGGCTGTCTGATGCTTCATCGAGCGCGCCATCTCTTCATTCGCCAGCAAACAGCTGTCATCAACTCGATCCGCGCTTATCTTGCCGAGTTCGGGATCGTCGCCCCGGTTGGGCGCAGGGGCGTCGAGCAACTGCTGGAAGTCGTCGCTGATACAGCCGACCGCCGGCTCCCGGAGGTGGCTCGCGCGTGCCTTGCCGCTCTCGGCAGTCAGTTGCGAGCACTGAAGGCTCAGATCTTGGAGTTCGACAGGCGCATCATAGCCTGGCATCGATCAAACGCGACGAGCAAGCGACTGGATGCCATCCCTGGCGTCGGTCCGGCGCTGGCCACAGCGCTGGTCGCCAGCATTGCTGATCCCAGGGCCTTCCGATCGGGACGGGATTTTTCGGCCTGGGTTGGGCTTGTGCCTAAGCAGAACTCGAGCGGGGGCAAGGACAAACTTGGTAGTATCAGCAAGCAAGGCGATCGCTATTTGCGCAGCCTGTTCACGGCTGGCGCGCTTGCCGTGATCCGCTATGCCAAGATCCATGGCACTGGGCACCGGCCCTGGCTCACTGGATTGCTGGCGCGGCGACCCACCAAGATCGCCGCCATCGCGCTCGCCAACAAACTCGCCAGGATGGCCTGGGCCATGATGGCCAGGAACGAACGCTATAGGGAACCTGCCGCTCTCGCGGCGTGAGGAGACGAGATTACACCGGACATCCGGTGTGACGTAACGGTTGGGAGGACGAACAGCACGTAATGCAGTGCCGGTCGATCCGGCGATTGGGACAACCCACATCGGGCCATGGCATCTTCGAATGCGTGCTTGTGATCGGGACCTGATCCGCGGAGGGCATTATGGCCAGCGGTCATGAGTACCGCGCGAACAGGCCGAACACATGGCTGCTCCGACCAATGCTGCAAAGTGAAGATTCTTCTTGCCAACCCGGAGCCGTCCACACATGGCCCGACGCGGACCTCCGGCAACGTCAGCTGTCATGTCAGCTGTTTGGGGTAAAGCGGACTGGTTATGCTCACCGCGAGTTATTCCGGGTTTGACCCATAGCGTCATTTGGGCTGCACCTGGCGCTGAAGATGTGCAGAGGTGCCTGCTGTGATAGCTTGTAGTGAGCCTCCCGCCGAGGCTGGAGCATCAGATGAGGCGACGAGACTTCATGGCCCTTATTGGTGGCTCCGCCATGGCGTGGCCTGCGAAGGTGCGCGCACAGCGGTCCACGCTGCCGGTGATCGGAATTCTTATGGGCGGGTCTGCCGAGTCGTTTGCGCCGTTGGAGCCGGCCTTTCGTAAGGGCATGAACGAAGGCGGGTTTCCTGACGGCAGCAACGTTCCCTTCGAATTGCGTTTGGCGAACGGCCAGGTCGCGCGGCTGCCCGCTCTGGCCGCCGATCTGATTAGCCGGAGGCCGAGCGTTATTGCCACGCAGACGTTGCCGGCTGCCTTGGCGGCGAAGGCTGCGACTAGCACGATACCTGTTGTCTTCGTTATCGGCGAAGACCCCATCAAAGTCGGGCTGGTGGAAAGTTTGAGCCGGCCTAACAGCAACGTCACCGGCATCACCAATTTCATGAACGTGTTGGGTGCCAAGCGGCTAGAACTGGTGAGTCAGGCCGTGCCGACCGCGATGGTGATCGGCTTACTGGTGAATCCTGTCAATCCTAACGCGGAACGCGATACTCAAGACCTGCAGGTGGCTGTCCAAGCGCTCGGGCGACGGTTGCAGGCGCTGACCGCCAGCACCGACGAGGAGCTTGAGACAGCATTTGTAACCGCCGTCGAACAAAAGGTGGGCGCGTTGTTCATCAACATTGACTCTTTCCTGTTCGACCGGCGCCAGCAAATCGCCGCGTTGGCGGCGCGCCACCAAGTTCCCACAATCCATCCGTTTCGTGAGTATGTCGCGGCCGGCGGTCTGATGAGCTACGGCCCCAGCTTTGTCGAAGCCTGGCGCCAGTCCGGTGCCTATGTCGGCAGGATTCTGAGAGGTGCGAAGCCTGCCGACTTGCCTGTTTTGCAGCCGACTAAGTTCGATTTGGTGATCAACCTCAAGGTGGCGAAAGCGCTTGGCCTGGACATTCCTTCGACAGTCATCGCCCGCGCCGACGAGGTGATCGAATAAGCCCTCCTCGCTGCAATGCATGAGCCTGGTTGTGGCCCAGCGGCGCTCCCCTGGAATACAAATCCGCTTGGCCCATCAGCGAAGTGGCGGACGCCTCATTAAGGTCCGCTTATCGGGCTGGAGCGGACTAGATTTGCTTGCGTCTAGTTCTTCGCGTTTTGCCCCTCAACGGACATACAGTGCAGCGGATTTTGCGGAAATTTGATGTTGCCTGATCCGGCAGATTGATAGCCTCTGCATACTAATAATCAGGAACGGCGAAGAATCCGCCGAATCCGGTGTCGCTAGTGGCCTTCGCGCATGGTCGATCTCCCTATCCGAGACAATCGGCTCACGCTTTGGGCCTCGCAATGAAAAACGGATTGTATTCAATCACTACGGAAGGCTTGGATGGGGTCGAATGGCCGCCCGGTGGCGTCTTTTTTCTACAGAATGGAGTGTTGTTGGGAGGCAGTTCGTTCATGTACTACGTCGGGTCGTACACTTGCAAAGATGGTATCTTCAGAGGCGAATGTGTCGCCAAACCGCATACGCCTCCCCCAGCCAGTCACCTTTATTTCAATACGAAGGAAGTCGGCGTGGGAATCGCGGGCTCCTATGAGGGTGATCGGGCCGAGGTGACTGCCAGCATATTTTTCGGGAAAAGAAGTCTTGCGCTCCAAGCGATCTTGGAGAAATTGGCGGATATTTGAAATCACATTCGCAGACACGCTGCTAGCGCGTGCCGACGAGGTCAGCGAATAAGCCGCGAATGTCGCTTCCTGGCCCTTCTGAGAAGTGGCCGCACGCATCGTCGAGGTCCGCATTGTGAAGTATAGCGGACTAGATTTGCTCACGTTGAGTTCTTCCGATTTTGACCCACAACTGACGTAGATGAGCTGCGGAGTCCGCTTCGCCCCGGAACACGCTCTTCTTTGCACTCGGCATCGTTCTGGCCGTAGCTTCGACCATCAACTATCCCACCGCTGGGAGCAAAATTTAGTTCGCGCCGATGGATTATGAAACGAGACCATGCTCCACTATTTGCGAGAACGCACTGCACCGAGAGCTCCGGATTGTAATATTCTTCCGTTGAAATACTGAAGGAACAAGGCGATCCCCAAACGCGGCGCGGATTCGAAACACCGATGAGATGGAATAAGCGATATGTGTTCGGGAGCTATCTCAGGTCCTCCCTTTGGGTGGTCCCATTTTTTGCGATTCCACTTGCCCTCATCGCAGTGAGGATGCTGCATCGGCTCGACATCCGGCTCGGTTGGAGCCTTCTCGGTCTCGATACGGCTGGGGCGAAAACTCTGCTCGAGGCTTTCGTCTCCGCGACGTTGGCGTTCGTCGTCTTCACGTTTGGCTCGTTGCTGGTCGCGATTCAGGTCGCCAGCGCACAATTGACGCCTCGGATCATCGCCACCACATTGCTGCGGAACGACGTCGTCAAATACACCGTCGCACTATTAATATTTACGCTGATGTTTGCGCTGGCCGCGCAAAATAGACTGAATGAAGGACCCTACCAACTGCTGGTATTCACGGCAACTCTGTTTGGCATAATTTCGTTCGCGGCCTTCTTCTATCTGATCGATTACGCCTCACGACTATTGCGGCCTATCAGCGTTCTGACGAGTGTCGGCAACAATGGAATCATGGTCATTGAAAGCGTGTATCCCAGGCTGAGTTCGGATCTGATCACCGAGAAAGAATCTCTCAAACCTGCCACCCCCGATCGCATCATTAGACATCGGGGAGCCTCGGGGATTGTTCTCGCAGTCAATATCGGAACGCTGCTGACTGTGGCCGAAAGTTTGGATTGCGTCATCGAATTCGCGCCTCAGGTCGGCGATTTTGTCGCAGTGGGCGATCCCCTGTTTAATCTTTTCGGCGGCGTTCCTTCGATCGATGAGGGAACCTTGCTCACCTCAGTCGCGTTCGGCTCCGAACGCACAATGGACCAGGACCCTACCTTCGCGTTTCGCATCGTCGCTGATATCGCGCTCAGGGCATTGTCACCGGCGATCAATGATCCGACCACAGCGGTGCTCGCAATCGATCAGCTGCACCGTATGTTGCGCACTGTTGGCAAGCGCGATCTGCGCACCGACCAGATCCTGAACAAGTCCGGTAAGCTGCGCGTGCTTTTCCGTACCCCAAACTGGGAGGATTTCATACATCTAGCATTCAGTGAAATCCGAGCGTGCGGTTCGAATAATCTGCAGATTGTGAGACGGCTTCGGGCGATGATCGAAAATCTCGTCCAAACGCTTCCGGATCATCGTCATGCCGCGTTGCTTCAAGAACTCAGCCTGCTCGATCGCGAGATCGCAAGGAATTTCACTTACCCCGAGGAGCTGGCGCTCGCTCGTATTGGGGATACCCAGGGTCTGGGCGGACACTCCGTGCAGGTCCGCTCTAATTAGGTGAACCGCACTTTCATCCAGTGATCTTCGATTGGCGCTTTTGAAAGCTCTATCCCGTGAACGTTCGCACGAAACAAAAACTCGACCGCCGCTTCATTCTAAGCTCCAGCCCACGGTAACAAGGTGTTCGGACCAATGCGCAGCGCATCTCAGCGCGTCCAATGGCTCAGGGGAATCCATGTCCGCTTTGCCCCAATATCAGCCATTACTTAAGGTCGCTTATTGGCCCTTCGCCATGTATTGCACCGCCACACAACGTCGGTCGCTAACGGCGCATAGCGGAAATGGCCGGTGTTGCAGAGGGCGACGCTTCCAAAGCTGGCACGCGAGACGCTTCGGGCGCTGTTTCCCCATCGAAACCAAGATGCTACTGTCGAGCAATTTTTAGCCATCTTGAGCCATGATCAAATTATCCATCTCGCTCAAAGAACTTTCAGTTGTACTAGCTGCATTGCTTTCGCCATGTTCGCTTATTGCACAAGAGTCGCGTGTGCCGACTATCCTCGTGCTCGACCAGTCGGACGGTGGGCCATTCTATTACCAGCTTCTCGCCGGACTACGCGGCGTGGTCAGCAATCACGCAGGCGAGTATGTGACGATCTACGGCGAGAACCTTGACCTAAGTAGGTTTTCCGGCGCCGCATTTGAGGAGAACCTAAAGCAGTATTTGAAGGAGAAATATCGGGACAAACCAATCGGCACGGTTGTGACAGTCGGTGCTGCAACAACGGACATTGCGCTCAAATGGCGCGACGAACTATGGCCCGGCGTTCCAGTGGTGTTTGCCATGTTAGACGACATCGATTTTGCGCGGCTAAAATCGACATCCAACCTTACAGGCGTAATTGTTAAGTTGCCGCTCATGGACCCGATCAATGTCGCTAGAGCAGTAGTTCCGGCCTTGGATACAATCGCGCTTGTCGGGGATGCGTGGAAGGGACTGGTTGTTTACCGTAACTGGGGCGACGAAGTCGGCACAGCGGCGTCAGGATTGAAGGTGGTGGATCTTGTCGGTCTAAAACTGTCGGACGTTCGCAATCGGGTGGCTCGCTTGCCTGCGCACAGCGTCATCATTTATTCAGCAGTATTTTCTGACGGTGAAGGTAAATTCTATCTACCGTCAGTCGCTTTGGGGCTGATTGCAGAAACCGCAAATCGGCCGATCGTTGTGGCAGCAGACACATTCCTTGCTCCCGGTGGAATCGGCGGTTACGTCCTGACGCCATCTGCCATCGGTGTCGAGGTGGCAAGGCTCGCGCTGAAAATTATCGACGGCGCCAGTCCGGCGGAAGTCCCGCCAGTGTACGGAGGAGTGAAACCGATCTTCAATTGGAAGCAAATGCAGCGCTGGAACGTCAGCGAAAGCCGCCTTCCGCCGGGGAGCGAGGTTTACTTTCGCGACATGAGCGCATGGGAGACCTACCGCCGGCAGATTTTGCTGACCACGACGGTGGTTTTGATGCAGGCCGCGCTGATCGTAGGGCTACTCCGTGAACGCCGTCGCCGAGCGTTTGCCGAAGTGCAGGTAGGGCAGCGCTCTGCCGAACTCGCGCATATCAACCGATATTCGATGGCGGGTGAACTCACCGCCACGATTGCACACGAAATAAACCAGCCGCTTGCGGCGATTTTGGCAAACACCGAGACGGCGGAAGTGATCGTCAATTCCCCAACCCCTGATCTCAAGGAAGTTGGGGAAATTCTCGCCGACATTCGCCGGGATGATCAACGAGCCTCCGATGTCATTAAGCGTTTGCGGAGCCTGTTGAAGAAGAGTCCCTTCGAGCTGAAGGACATCGATCTCAACGATGTTGCCCGCGAGACAATCGAGTTTCTCAGAGCGTTGGCCGTAGCACAGCAGGTCAATCTGACCGGACAAATTAGCCAGACGCAGCTCCCAATTAGAGGCGATCCAATCCAACTTCAACAGGTGACGCTCAATCTGATCGTTAATGCGATGGATGCGATGTCAGGCGTTCAGCCCGCTGCTCGCCGGGTTACCGTCTCTACCGCGTCTGACGGCAATACTGCCGAACTGTCCGTTTCAGATGCCGGACCCGGCATTCCCACCGATAAACTCAAGGATGTGTTCGAGCCGTTCTTCTCAACCAAGCCGCAAGGCATGGGCGTGGGTCTTTCGATTGCGCGAACCATTATCGAAGCCCATGGCGGCCACATGACGGCGCAGAACCGAGCTGCCGGTGGCGCTACGTTCATGTTCAGCATACCACTCGCGACGGCCACGCAATGACCGGTTCTGGCCCCTCAGCGAAGTGGCGGCACGCCTCATTGAGGTCCGCTCACTGGGTCATAGCGGACTCGATTTGCTCACGTTGAGTTCTTCGCGTTTTGACCCTGAGCGGACCAAGGGACCTCAAACGTTTAGGTCAGGATGCCCCCCTCTTTGATCTCCCGCAACGGGCCTTTCGGCAGCAATGCCATACTTAGATTTTGGTCCGTCGGAGGAGAAGCGATATGGCTATCGCTCGCAAGGCAATAAGCATCGGGCTGTTTCTCGCTGGCACATTTCTGGCTGTGCCGCCGGCGGCCGCGCAGCAATTCCAAGGTGCGCCCGGCGCGCCCGGAACACTCGAGTTTCCCGACTCGCGCGTGCTGCCCATCGCGACGCCACCCTCCACGGGGGTCATCAACCAGAATCTGATCAACAGTCAGCCGAGCTGGCCGTCGATTATCGCTCCGCCCAAAGATGCGCCGAACGTGTTGCTGGTTCTAATCGACGATGCCGGCTATGGCTCAAACTCGGTTTTCGGAGGCGTCGTACCGACACCGACGCTTGAGAAGCTCGCTCAGCGCGGCCTACGCTATACGCAGATGCACAACACGGCGCTGTGCTCGCCGACCCGCGCTGCGCTGCTCACCGGACGCAACCACCACCACGCCGGCTACGGGGACGTCGCTGAAGGCGCGGTCGGCTACCCGGGCTACGACACCATCACTGGCCCCGAGAGGGCCCACGTTGCGATGACTCTGAAGAAGAATGGCTACGCGACTGCTTGGTTCGGCAAGAACCACAATGTGCCGATCTGGACGGCGACTCCAACGGGCCCGTTCGATGAGTGGCCCATCGGTCTCGGTTATGATTACTTTTACGGCTTCGTGGGCGGTGATACCAGCCAGTGGCAACCGGGTAACCTATTTCGCAACACAACGCCCATCCATCCTTACGACGGCAAGCCCGGTTGGAACCTCATCACCGCGATGGCCGACGACGCCATCGAACACATCAACACTCAGACGGCAACTAATCCCAAGCGACCGTGGTTCATCCACTACGCGCCCGGCGCGACGCACGCGCCGCACCATCCGACCAAGGAATGGGTAGACAAGATCAGCGCGATGCATTTGTTCGATGCGGGTTGGGAGAAGGTGCGCGAAACGATATTCGCAAACCAGAAGCGTCTGGGCGTGATTCCTGCCAACGCGAAACTGCCCGACTGGCCGGATTTTCTACCGAAGTGGGACTCGCTTTCGCCTGACCAGAAGCGGCTTTATATACGTCAGATCGACATCTGGGCCGCGTACATGGCCTATAGCGACCACGAGATCGGCCGCATCATCCAGACCATCGAGGACCTTGGCCAGTTCGACAACACGCTGATCATCTTCGTTGCTGGCGACAATGGCATGAGCGGCGAAGGCTCGATGAACGGAACGCCGAACGAAGTTGCCTACTTCAACGGCTTCGCCTTTACGGTCGAGCAGATGCTACCGCTGATCCCCGTCTGGGGGACCGACCAGACCTATAATCATTTCGCTGTGCCGTGGGCGTTTGCGATGGACACGCCCTATCGTTGGATCAAGCAGGTCGCCTCGCACTTGGGCGGCACGCGAACCGGCATGGTGATGACTTGGCCCCAGCGCATCAAGGATGTAGGCGGCATCCGCAATCAGTTCCATCACGTCATCGATGTCGCACCGACCATCCTAGACGCGATTGGCATTCCGCAACCAACGATCATCAACGGGGTGGCGCAGCTTCCCTATGACGGCGTCAGCATGGTCTATACGTGGGACAAGGCCAACGCGAATGCGCCCTCGACGCGCACTACCCAATACTTCGAGATTTTCGGCAATCGCGCGATCTATCATGACGGCTGGATGGCGAACACAGTACCGGCGGTGACACCGTGGGAAGGCATCAGGGGGAAACCGCCCGTGGATGTCATGAACGGTTACAAATGGGAGCTATTCAATCTCGCGGAAGACCCGACGCAGACCAATGACCTGTCGGCCAAGGAGCCTGAACGGCTGCGCATGATGCAGGAACTCTGGACGATGGAGGCCACCCGCAATAACGTCTTCCCGCTGAACAACTCGCAGCTTCCCATACTCACCGCCGAGCGTCCGGGCCCAGCGGCGGGGCGCACGCAGTTTGTCTACACTGCGCCGATGACTTCCACGCAATTCGCCGTCGCGCCCTCGATCCTTAACCGCTCCTACCGTATCACGGCGGAGATTGAGGTGCCGCAGGGAGGGGCGAACGGCGTGCTGGTGACCCAAGGTGGGCGTTTTTCCGGCTATGGCCTGTATCTCAAGGACGGCAAGCCCACCTTCACAATGAACTTGCTCGACATCGAACGGCCGAAGTGGCAAGGCGCGGACGCGCTGCCGGTCGGGAAGCATACCGTTGTCTTCGACTGGACGATGGACACGAAGGGTGAACCCCTTGCGCGAGGTGGCACCGGCACACTGTCGGTCGATGGCAAGCAGGTGGCACAGCGCGCCCTGCCCAAGACCCAGCCCCTGATCTGGGCGTGGGACGAGACGTTCGACGTCGGCCTCGACACGGGTACGCCGGTGGATGACAAAGACTACCAAGTACCGTTCGCGTTCACCGGAAAGCTGAGCAAGCTCACTGTTGACCTTGGCGAGTCGAGCATCTCGCCGGAGGCGATCAAGATGATGATGGTGGAAGCGGCAAAGCAACGCGATCGCTGATGCGCCTCGTGAAGAGTATCCGGCACGGCGAAGAGTGCCGGGATTATCCGTATGGTCGTATTGGCCCTCGCCTTGGTTAGTTTCGTGTCGAAACGACCAGCCAGCGCGTCGGTGTAAATATGGATCGCGAACTCACGTTGTTCATAGGCACTTTTACTACGCTGCTCGCGGTCATAAACCCGCTCGAAGTTCTGCCGGTATACCTCAAATTGTTGGAAAACAGAGACGCCAAGACGCATCGTCAGATCGCACTGACTTCCTGCGCTTATGCGCTGCTACTTTGCTTTTTTTTCCTGATTTTTGGCACACTGCTGCTGCGTCTTTTCGGGGTGCCACTCAGTATGGTTCGCATCGTCGGCGGTATCGTCTTGATGAAGATCGGATTCGAGCTTTTTTCGCCGTCCGCGTCTGGTAAGGGAATTATCCCGGTTGGCGTAGCCGGGCAAAACGCAAATATTGCCTTCGTACCGCTTGCGATGCCACTCATGTGCGGCCCCGGCGTTATCGCGACAATCCTTGGAATGACCTCGACCATCAAGCATTCCGCAACCGAGCTGGCCTCGTTCGTCGCTATTGTGACGGCCATCGTGGCAACGATGGTCGTGACCTACTTTTGTTTGGCTTATGCAGGCAAGCTTTCTGAGAAATTGGGAGCGATGGGAATTGATGCCATAACTAGGATCGTTGGCTTCTTCGTCTCGGCAATGGGCGTCGCGCTGATCTTTGATGGCGTGATTGAGGCGTTGGAAACGCATGGCGTCACGACTCTGCATTGACGTGTGATTGAGTGTCAGGCAATGCGGCGTTTCATGGTCGACGGTCTGAGGAAGGAGGCGTCCGGGAGCAACAAGGTGAAGGCTATTCGTTTGCTGACGAGGCGAGGACGTATCCTTCTGAAAAATGGTAATTTTCAGTGTCTAATGATCAAGGAGCTGCATGATGTCGGTTCGCGAACCCATCCTCAAGCCCGTTCCGATCGCAGACCTGCGCCCGACCCAGATGACGGTCGGCGTTCGGGAGGTCAAGGAAAAGCGCAAGCGTTGGCATGAGGAGAGCAAAAAGAAAGGAGACGAGTTTCTAGGCAAGCATATGATCCCGGTCGTGCTCGGCCCGGAGGATCGCCACTACGTCATCGATCATCATCACCTGGCGCGGGCGCTGCATGACGAAGGCATCGAAGATGTACTGGTTACCGTGGTGAAAAACCTCAGAACGCTGGAGCCCGACTCGTTCTGGTTCGTTCTCGACAATCACAGCTGGATGCATCCGTACGACGACGAGGGCCGCCTGCGCCCTTACAAGGATTTGCCGAAGACCGTGGCCGGGCTTATTGACGATCCGTTCCGCTCGTTGGCGGGCGAACTGCGACGCGCCGGCGGGTTTGCCAAGGACACGACGCCGTTCAGCGAATTCTTGTGGGCGGATTTTTTGCGTCGACGGGTCGGGCGCAAAGCCGTTGAGACCCACTTCGAGGGGGCCCTCGAGCAAGCCCTCGAATTGGCCAAAGACGAGGAGGCAAGCTATCTACCCGGCTGGTGTGGTCCGGTCTTGGAGGATTGAAGGCATGCCCATCCAGCGTGAGAAATTCGCAGGCGCACCGACGACCCAACGAGGCGTGCCGGCTTGGTGCGAGAGGCTAACGGACAGCGGCATCGACTAGAGGAAAGAGCTGCTCATGGCGCAAGCAGAGGCAGACGGAACACTGAGCAATCTGGATCACGAGTTCGTCGCGTCGCTCAACGACTTCCACGATCCGAGCCAAGAGTGGCGCCGCCTCTTCTCCGAGCTGCTCGGAACGTTCTTCCTCGTCCTCGTGGCCGCTGGTGGCGGCATGATGGGGCAGGCCTTTCCCGGCACGATCAGCCGTGCCGCCGCGGTCGTCGCACCCGGTCTGATGGTGATGGCGATCATCCTCTTCATGGGCAAGGTGTCCGGCGCTCACCTCAATCCCGCGGTCAGTATCGCGTTCTCGCTGCGTGGCGACTTCCCATGGCGTCGCGTGCCGGGGTACATCGTCGTGCAGTTGATCGGCGCGACGCTCGCTGCACTGTTCCTGCACGCTGTGATCAACGTGTCAGCCATCTACGGGTCGAACTATCCCGCGTCGGGATACTCCGCGTCCGATGCGTTCCTGATGGAGGTCGTGCTGACCCTCGGTCTCGTCAGCGTCATTCTCGGCACGGCGTCAGGCGCCCAGAACATCGGAATCTTGGGCGCGATTGGCGTCGGCGCATACATTGCGCTCGCCGGGCTGTGGGGAAGCCCTATCTCGGGAGCGTCGATGAACCCCGCGCGCACATTCGGCCCGAACTTAGTGGCAAAGGACTTCACAAGTTACTGGGTGTATGTCGCAGGCCCACTCGTGGGTGCGGTGCTCGCAGTGGGTGCAGCATGGGTGCTCCGCGGTGCCGGCGGTGGCCGCGCAGGTTCAAGTGCGGCACAGGGAAGCCTTTTCACCCAAGTTGAGCACCCGGAGAAGGGGTGAGGCGCAGGCCCAGAGCTAGTCGCTTGTGGCAATTTTGTATCAGGGATGATCCGGCGAGCTACAACCTCAACCACTGACGTAGACCGGCTGTCGCAAGGCAATAGGCCCCAAGATTTCGCTGCGGCTACCTTGCGGTATCGACTGAAATGTCGGTTATTGGCCCATGTCAGACATGCCGGTACGTGACTCTGACGTCCGCTTTCGGGGGTAAAACGGACATGCACCGATCACTTTGCAATGTCGGTTTTTGACCCGAAGCGGTCATCGCCAAGAAGCGTCATAGTGCTCGAAATAGAGATC
>Ga0335080_10003949_pt1 | contig 15070 bp, 13 predicted proteins | sample Lox_Sample_34_FD_206720 | JGI IMG/M metagenome (GOLD analysis project Ga0335080, IMG submission 206720) | Soil microbial communities from Loxahatchee National Wildlife Refuge, Florida, United States - Lox_Sample_3.4 | ecosystem: Environmental > Terrestrial > Soil > Wetlands | place: USA... | reverse complement strand
GGGCGCTACTCTCACCTTCGCGATGAAGACGTCCCGGTGACTCCGCTGCCGGACGGTAGCGGCAGTCTGACTGCCGGCGTTACAGGTCATGCAATCACCCGTGGCGATGGCATTGTGGTGGAGTACGATTGGAGCCCATCCCCCACCCTGATGAATGCGGCGCGCTTCGGATACAGCCGGCGTGACCTGAACCAGGCCTCGCTTCAGAACGGCGGCATCACCGTACCCGGTCTTCCGGCAAATTCATTCGCATCCGTGCTACCGATCTTTGCTGTAGCGGGTTATCAGCAGGTCGGCCCAATGTCGGGTGCGAACGATAAATTCACCACGTCGGTGACAGAATATCTCGACACCTTTTCGATCATTCACGGGCGCCACACCATCAAATTCGGAGCCGATATCCGGCGCGAGGCGCTGGATGTCTTGAATCCTCCCAATCCAACCGGCTCGTTCACGTTTAGCGCATCGGGCACGGGAAACAGCGTGGCGTCTTTGCTCCTCGGGCAAGTGAACGCTTTCAGCATCGATATTCAGAGCCAGCTCTTGCAGGAACGCGCCAAGTTCGCGGAGTTCTTCGTCGGTGATGAATGGAAGGTCTCGAATCGCCTGACCTTAAACCTCGGCACGCGGTACACCCTGAACTTTCCCTCCACGGAAGTCCACGACCACGGCGCCATTTTCAACCTGAAAACGCAGGTGCTGGACTTTCCGCATACGGCACGGGAGCTGGCCTGCTGCGAATTCGGCCCCCGCGCCGGGCTTGCGTATCGCATCGGCGATACCTGGGTGGTCCGCTCCGGGTACGGCATGATCTGGTTCGAACAAAGCGGCATCACTACGCCGTTTACCATTCCGCAATTTCCGTTCGTGCAGACTCTAGGACTGCAGTCCCCCGACAACATCCAGCCCGCATTCCTGCTGGCTAACGGCCCCACCGTCCAGGTCACCTCCCCGAATCCCAATTCCGGGCTGGGCCAGGGAGTGTTCGGAGTCGATCGCAATGTAGGCTCCGGCTACTCGCAGCAGTGGAACGTCTCGGTGCAAAAAACCATTGGGAAGAACCTGAACTTTGAAATCGGATATTTGGGATCGAAGAATACGCGCCTCGGGGTGCCTGACGTCAATATTAATCAGCTACCCGATGCAGACCTGGCCTTGGGGGCGGCGCTGCTGGCCAAGGTTCCGAATCCGTATTACGGCCAGATCCCCGCGTCGTCCTCGCTCGGCAAGAAGACGATCACCAAGCAGCAGTTGCTACGACCGTATCCGAAGTTCACCACGGTAGCTCTGTTCCGGGATAACGTCGGCAATTCGAGCTACGACGCTTTGGAGGCGAAGCTGGAAAAGCGGTTTTCGAGAGGTTTGACGCTTACCTTCGCTTACACTTTCTCGAAGCTGATCGATGACGCTTCCAGCGTTTTTTCAAATACAATCTTTACCGGACCCATTGCCAACACCGGGGTGGCGGACAGCTACAACCGCCATCTGGAGCGAGATCTCTCAAACGGAGATATTCCGCGCGTGTTCTCGGGCGGCTGGGTTTATCACATTCCGCGATTGTGGAAGATTGCGGGATGGGAAATCGCGGGACTGGTCCGCGTGCAAGCGGGGGATACCGTGGCTGTGTCTCAAGCCACAAACTCCAATTCCAACCTGGGGTACGGCACGCAGCGGCCGGACCGCGTGAGTGATCCCAACTCAAGAGCGAATCGGAGCGTGGCGCAGTGGTTCAATGTGGCGGCGTTCACGGTGACGCCGCAGTTCGCCATCGGGACCAGCTCGCGGAATCCGGTGCGAGGGCCGGGATTGCAGAATGCAGATTTGATGCTCGGGAAGACGTTTCGCATCACCGAGCGCGCAAGCTTGGAGTTTCGTGCAGAGGTTTTCAACGTCGCCAACACCCCGCCGTTCAATGATCCGAGCGGAAGCTTCGGCTCCCCGGCGTTCGGCACAATTGTGAGCGCGGGCAACCCCAGGGATTTCGAGTTTGCGCTGAAAACTCACTTCTAGACCACGTTTTTGACGATGGCCGCGTCGGACGCAACGGCTAAGCATCCACGAGATGACGGGCTCAAGGGAGAGCTTGCTGGTTCAGAAGATCCCCGCCATAAGAGTCAAACAGATCGGCACTCAAATCCAACCGCGGATCGAGCCACCGAACTGCGGTGGTCATATTACTGCGAAATTTTTTGCAGCCCGGTCCGCGCCTTGCCGCCTCTAGTTTCTGGAACGCGACACTAGAAGGAGAGCTTCAATTGATCCCGGTGCCGGCGGCGGAACTGGAATCGGTCGCCGCCAAGGTGCTCATGACGCGCATTATGAGGCCGGTCGGCAACGGGACCGAGAAGGTCCTCCTGCCCACCCAACTGATTCTCCGAGAATCCGCGTGCCATGGTCCTGCTTTACAGGCTGAGCGCTGAAATGAGAAATGCAGGCTTGGTTGTGCGTTTTGCTACTTCCAGACACACTTCTTGGGTTGCGTTTAAGCTGATTCAGGCACAGAATTAAGCCATACCGCGCCACCGGCTAGCATGGCGTGGCAATGTCGCGATACCGTCTCAAAGCACCGATCCCAGCGATATACGACAAACCCCAGGGTGGTTGGGTTCGCGTAACAATTCCAGCGGGCACCATATTGACTGAATCTTCCCAACACACTACAACTTTGCTCGGGACAGTCGGTGTCTATTGGGAAGAGCGGCACTATTCGGTTTCGTTGAACGATTTGCTTCATAAGGCCGAGCGGGTCGAAAGCGCCTGAAGATCGCACCACTTCGCGGAAAAGGGGAGGGATGACCTCGCGATACCATCTTAAGTCTGCGATTCCAGCGATAATGGACGGCCAAGGTTGCCTGATCTCGGTAACACTTCCAGCGGGTGCCGTGTTGATTGAATCTTCCCAACCGTCTGACACCATGATCGGAATGATCGGAGTGTACTGGGAGGGGTGTCATTACTCGGTCCACCTGAAAGACCTGCTCAAGAATGGCCAGCGCGTCTCCATAGCTTGACCATTGACGGGCCGGGGCCTTGCGTTTCGTAAGGGAACCGGCCGGCGGTGTTATCGAAAGTTATTAGGTATAACGCGCATACCATGCGGCATTTTGCGTTGGTCAGCGCCGCGCTTGGCGCGCGTGCTTTGGAAAGGTCCGCACTCCAACAGGGAAACCTTGGTTGTCTAATTGCACACGAGGGCTGCGTCTTTGTAAAGAATACGGGTGAAAGGTGAGCAAACGGATGCCGCTCGATACCGAGAACAGATCAACTCCTGTCACGACACAAGACCAACGTGACGCTTTGGGCGCACGGATCGAGATGGCGCTTCGTGAGCGGAAAAAGATCGGAGATGAACGCCGGAGACAGGAACGGGACTATCGTCGCCGCAACAGCGACCGAGCCATTTCCCGTTACTACAAGCTGAAGGGGGAATTTCGCGAGCAGGCAGAGCGTCGGGTCAAAGAGATCGACCGTGTGTACGACACGATAATGTCTTCTAATGCCGCCGCATGTACGTCAGGATGAGCGTTTCTTCGCATGCGGACGATCCGGTTGCTTCTTGCTTTTAGCTTGCGCTTCGTGTTTGGCTTCGTTCCAGCCTTTGCGCGCCTCGCGGCTTGCCTCACGAACCTCACGGCCGGCCTTCCTTGCTGCCTGGCGAGCGTCCTGCGCCACTCTGTAAGCAAGCTTTCCCGCCTCTCGCGACGCGGAATCTCTATATTGGTCGTCGCGGGTGCATGCATCCACGCCCATCACAAGCAAAGCCACCAGAGTTCCGGACCAAATGCGCACAACGCCCCTCTGAGTTGGACGCGCCGACCCCCTGAGCCGCTTCCCCGCGCCAATGGCGGGCGTGCGTGGCCGCACATGATCGCCTGAATATTGGTCTGAGCCTAGGGGTGTGGTCGCAGCGCTGTGATATTGTGAAAAGCTTTTGGATCTTCGGGTGGAACATGAATTATGACTTGATTGTCGTGGGTGGAGGCGTCACAGGCTCAGCGCTGGCGGGGCGTATGGTTAGGAACGGGGTGCGCGTACTCGTACTCGAACGCGAAACCCAATTTCGTGATCGCATTCGCGGCGAGGCATTGCAGCCGTGGGGGGTGGCGGAAGCACGGAAGCTGGGCATAGCACAGGTGATGGAGGAAGGTGCGGCGGAACTGCGATGGTTCGACCAGATCATCAACGGCGAGCGCGGGATGCGGCGCGATTTGATAGCAACAACGATACCCGCCGAACCAATGTGGGGCTTTTTCCACCCAGAGGCGCAAGAGAAATTGCTGACGTGGGCTGCGGCGGCCGGCGCGGACGTGCGCCGGGGCACGGCCGTAAAGCAGGTCCTGCCGGGACCCAGACCGGGGGTGGTGATCGGCGCGGCAGGCCGATCGGAGGAATTCGAGGCGCGTCTGGTGGTGCTCTGTGCCGGCCGGAATCCAGCGCTGCGCAGCGAACTCGGCTTCAAAGTGCGGCGCGGTTCCATTCCTTTGTTGCTGAGCGGCGTCTGGCTGAACGGCCTTTCGACCGAAGTGGATCCCTCTGTGGCATATGTCGCCAATGACGTTACTACCGGCGCTGTCGCCGCCCTGTTTCCACAACGCGGAGATCGGGCGCGCGCGTACTTTGGATTTCATCCGCAGGCGTGCGCGCGCCTGCAAGGCATTGGTGATTTTGCGCGATTCCGGCAGATGTTCACCATGACGGCCGGCAAGGCGATTCCGTTCGGTGATGCGAAACCGGCAGGCCCGCTGGCGTCGTTTGAATGCGCAGATGTGTGGGTGGAGCATCCCTATCGCGACGGCGTTGCCCTGGCCGGCGACGCAGCTTCATCCAGTGATCCGTCTTGGGGACAGGGGCTCTCGTTAGCGCTTCGGGACGCGAGAGTGCTTTCCGATGAATTGCTTGCTGGAGCAGATTGGGATGCCGCCGCCAGCCGGTACGCAGAGCGACATGACACAGATTACGGCGTGGTGAGGAAGGTCACCGGCTGGTTTCACGACCTGTTTCAGCGGCTGGGTCCGGAAGCCGACGCTCGCCGCGCGCGCGCCCTGCCGCTGATTGCGCAGGATCCGACACGTGTGCCCGACGTGTTGTTCAGCGGACCCGAGGTTCCACTGGCCGCCAGTTCCCGTGCTCGCTTCTTCGGTGACGACAGCGAAGTGGCGGCAGCGCAGTTGTGACGGACCTTTTGCAGCGGTTTACAACCTTAAGAATTAACGGTTGGATTGATCGCGTTCTACGGGGCCCTCGTGGATCATGCCGGTCAGGCGCTGATGCCAGGAGATGTCGCGCCACATTCCGGCGAACTGTGGCCCGCAGAAATTGCTCGTTGCCATGGCCACCCAGCGGCCGGTCGCGGACGCCGTCTGCACCCCGAGTTCACACAGTTCCTTCACCCAGTCCCACTCGAGCAGCGGCCAGTCCTTGTAGTCAACCACCGCCCAGCACTCCGTTGTGACGAGCGGTTTCCTGGTCGCGCGCGACCAATCGGCTATGGTGTGGATTCCGTGGACCAAGCCCGCTTTCCAGTGATCCGGATTTGAGAGGTAGACCTTCTTCCCGCGTTCAACCAGGTTCTCGTAGCCTTTGGGATCGAAGCGTTCATAGGTGTAGGCGATGTCGTCGTAGAAGGTGGTCCATTGAGTCATCCAGATATGCGCCTCCAGAAAGTCGAGCATGGAGACGTCCTGCTTTTTCAGCTTTTCGTATTCTGTGGTGATCGAAAAGGTGAAATCCATTTGAGGATACGCCGTGCGCACGGCGGCGATGGCATTGCGCATCCACTCCTGGCCCCGTTGGTTTGCACGCTCGGTGTCGGAAGGCAGGAACGGCGCCCAGTCGGGCAGCGGGAACTCATTGCACAGGTCGACGTATAGGACATGCTTCAGCAAACCGTCCGCTGCAATACTGTCGAGCGTCGTTTTCCAGACTTGGCCCAGATCTTCGGGCCGGCGAATCTTCATCCGCGTATCGTCGGCATCCTGGCGAAACCACGTGGATAGTGCGACCCAAAGCCCGCGATCCGCACACTTACGGATGAATTGATTCAACTCCGGCTGAACTCGCACGCGATTTTTCGCCGGACTGCCCCAGACTTGCTGATTCCATCGCGGAAGCAGCTCCCAAGTGCGGCTGGCCGCAGCGGCAACCAGGTGGGGATATGCGTCGATGCGAACGGCATCGTATCCACGTTGCTTCAGCTCATCGAGAATCGAATCCCAATCTTCGTAGCCCGCTCCGGGCCAGCGCCGCTCCAACCACGAAAAGTCCCACATCGTGATCGCTAGCGGGCGTTTCAGGTTTCGCACGGGGCCATTCTGCGCCCGTGCGCCTTGAGCAGCAGCCGCGGTTACCATGGCGGTCTTCAGAAACTCTCGACGGTCCAAACAGCCACCTCGCCTCTGTAATTATCACGCAACCGTCTGCGGGCTAAGTCGGCGGCGCCCGCACGACGGGACCTGGCCGGGGCTATGATGTGGTTGAAGCGCAGGAGGCGAGCATGACGAGTCGAGAGCGCGTTGTTTCAGCGTTGTCGCATCGCGAGCCGGATCGCGTGCCCATCGATTTCGGAAGCACCGGCGTTACCGGAGTACACGTGAGTTGCATCGCTCAATTGCGCGAATATTTCGGTCTCGAGAAGCGGCTTGTGAAGGCTCACGAACCCTATCAGATGCTCGGAATCCTGGACGAGGACCTGATGCAGGCGATGGGTGTCGATGTGGACGGCGTCTCGCGGCCCAAGACGTTATTCGGCTATCGCAATCGCGATTGGAAGCCGTGGCGCATGCCGGACGGCCTGGAGATTCTGGTCTCGGAGGAGTTTCGCGTCACGACGGATGCGAAGGGCGATATTCTGATCTACCCCGAGGGCGATTTGAGCGCGCCTCCGAGCGGCCGCATGCCCAAGGACGGCTATTTCTTCGATACGATCATCCGGCAGGAGCCTATCGTCGAAGAGGAGCTCGACCCGCAGGACAATCTCGAAGAGTTCAAGCCGCTCACCGAGGTGGATATCGAGGATCTGCGGCAGGGCGTGGACGACGCGCAGCGGACCGGCCGGGCGATCATCATGAACGTCGGCGGTACTGCGTTCGGCGATATCGCACTGGTACCCGCGCCTTTTCTGAAGCACCCCAAAGGCATTCGCGACGTTGCTGAATGGTACGTCTCAACCAGCAGCCGCCGCGATTACATTCACCAGATCTTCTCGCGCCAATGCGAGGTCGCAATTGACAACTTGAAGCGGGTTCACCAGGCGATTGGAGCCGCGGTGGACGCGATCTTCGTGTGCGGAACGGATTTCGGCACGCAAACATCCGCCTTTTGCTCGGTCAAGACTTTCCGGGAGCTGTATTTTCCGTACTACCAGAGATTGAACGGATGGATTCACGAGCACACGACGTGGAAAACGTTCAAGCATTCCTGCGGGTCGGTGGAGCGCTTCATCCCATCCTTCATTGAAGCCGGTTTCGACATCCTGAATCCCGTGCAATGCTCGGCCACGGGGATGGATGCGAATCACCTGAAAAGCGCCTACGGCGACCGGATCACTTTTTGGGGCGGTGGTATCGACACGCAGCAGGTGTTGCCTTTCGGCGCGCCGGAGGAAGTTCGCCGGCAGGTTCTGGAGAGGTGCCGCATCTTTTCGGAAAATGGCGGCTACGTATTCAACACCATACACAACGTGCAGGCGCGTACCCCGGTGAAGAACATCGTAGCCATGCTCGATGCGGTGCATGAGTTCAATGGCTCGCGAGCAGCGATATGATCTGGCGTGAACTGGTTGCCAACGGGCCGGTGTTGACCGACGGGGCCTGGGGAACCGAGTTACAGAGGCGCGGCCTTGGCGTGGGGGAATGCCCCGACGTGTGGAACCTGAGCCATCCGGAGGAAGTCGCAGACGTGGCGCGCCGTTACTGTGAGTCCGGCAGCCGTGTGATTCTTACAAATACGTTTCGCGCGAATCCCATCAGTCTGGCCGCGTACGGTCTCGCGGGGCGCGCGGCGGAAATCAACCGGGCCGCCGTCGAGATTTCAAAGAAAGCGGCCGCGCTCGTCTTCGCTTCGATCGGCCCAAGCGGGAAGCTGCTGGCGGCAGGAGAGGTGACCGAGGACGAGTTGTTCGCCGCGTTTTACACTCAGGCCGAGGCGCTGGCGGCAGGCGGTGCGGACGCGCTGTTGCTCGAGACCTTCAGCGAACTCGAAGAAGGCCTGATAGCCTTGAGAGCTGCCCGGACTACCGGTTTGCCGGTGGTCGTCTCCTTCGCCTTCGACACCGGCAAGAACAAGGACCGGACCATGACCGGCTTGACTCCAGAGCGCGCGGCGAACACTATGACCGACGCCGGGGCGGATGCCGTGGGCGCCAATTGCGGCGTCGGCATCGAGCAGTGTGTGGGACTGTGCCGAAGAATGCGGACGGCGACGCATCTGCCGTTGTGGATGAAGCCCAACGCGGGAATACCGGAAGTCGTCGATGGTGTCGTCGAGTACCGCACGACAGCTGAACAGTTCGCTTCATTTGTTCCGGCGCTTCGCGACGCCGGAGCCGGTTTCATAGGAGGCTGCTGTGGCACCAACCCGGAGTTCATCCTGGCCGCCGCGGCGGCGCTCGCCCGATGCGCCTGAAGCTCATTAGTTGCGAGGTCCTGTACCGCGAGATGTGCCACGCGGTTGCGCGTTCTCCCCACCAGGTGGACGTCGAGTTTCTTCCGAAAGGTTTGCATGACTTGGGCAGCGGGCCCATGCACCGCAGGCTTCAGGAGTGTGTGGACCGCGTGGATGCGCAGCAGTTCGAAGCTGTCCTCATGGGCTATGCTCTCTGTGGCAATGGCTTGGTTGGGTTGTGCGCCCGGACGCTGCCCATCGTGATCCCTCGCGCGCACGACTGCATCGCATTCCTTATGGGGAGTCGCCAGAAGTACCAGGCATATTTTGATGCCAATCCGGGCGTCTATTTCCGGTCGACCGGGTGGCTGGAGCGTGGCGGAAACCTCGAACAGGTCTTCCGTGACCGGACGGGCGTCGGACACTCGCTCGAGGAGTTGATCTCGCACTACGGCGAAGACAATGGTCGCTACCTTTACGAGCAGTTGACCAGCTACAAACGAACTTACCAGCAACTGACGTTTATTGAGACCGGCCTGGAGCCCGACGGCAGCTTCGAACAAAGCGCGCGGGAAGAAGCACACCGGAAGGGCTGGAAGTTCGAGAAGCTGCCCGGCAGTTTGACACTGTTCGAGCGATTGGTGTCCGGTAACTGGGTGGACGAAGATTTTCTGGTCGTGAGACCGGGCTGGCGCGTCACTCCGCGTTACGACGAGAGCATTCTGGGTGTGGAAGAGATTCCCCATGACGGGTCGACAGAGAGTTCTGGCAGTCATTGACGGGCTGGCGACAGACCACCTGGCGCTGATGCCCATCACGATGATGTTCGCGGCGGATGTCGCTGGTGTGCATTACAGAGAGTACGCGACGGATTTCCGCGTGCTGGCGGACGCCCAGGTCCGCACGGCCGAGAAGTTCGAGTTTGACTACGTCTCGGCCATCTCCGATCCGGCGCGTGAGGCGAGCGATCTGGGAGCCGCTGTCGAGTGGTTCGACGATCAGCCGCCCGCGATCATCGAGAGCCATGCCCTTCTACACGACAAGACCACGCTGCTCAAGACGCAGGCGCCGGATCCCTCGGTGGGACGCCGCATGTCGGACCGCGTCAAAGCCGTTGAACTTCTCGCAAACCAAGCCGGTCGTGAGAAAGCCGTCGAGGGCTGGGTGGAAGGGCCGTGCGCCATGGCAGCGGATCTGCGCGGCCTCAACACCTTGATGCTCGATTTCTTTGACGATCCCGCCTTCGTGACGGACCTGTTCGAATTCGTTGTCGCCATGGAGTTGCGCTTTGCCGACGCGCAGGCCAAAGCCGGGGCCGCTTTGATCGGCGTGGGTGACGCGGCGGCCTCGTTGATTGGACCGAACCTCTATCGGCGATACGTTTTCCCTTACGAGCGGCGGCTGATCCAGGGTATTCGGGCCTTGGGAGTCAAAGTCCGGCTGCATATCTGCGGCAACACCCGCAAGCTTTTCGAGGACATGGGAAGATTGGGGGCCGATATCGTGGACCTGGACTGGATGGCCCCGATCAGCGAAGCCCGTGAGGCGATGGGGGGCTCCCAAGTGCTGCTCGGCAATATCGATCCCGTGCGCGTGCTCCGTGACAGCGATCCGGATTCCGTGGAGCGCGCCATCGGTGAATGCCATCGCGCGGCCGGCGACCGCTACATCGTCGGCGCAGGGTGCGAAGTCCCGCGTGGCACGCCGCACGACAACGTGCGCGCCATGGCGCGTTACGCCCAGGAACACCAATAACCATGCCTCAGCTCTGCTCCATCGAGGTGCCCGCCGGAGTCGAGCTGGCAGATCTCCTGTTCGAACGAGGCGTTGAGTTTCCCTGCGGCGGCACCTCCTTGTGCGGCGGCTGCCGCGTTCGGCTCGTCGAAGGCCACATCGCCGTGACGCCGGATATGCAGGCTGTGCTGACGCCTGATGAGATTGCCGCGGGATGGCGATTAGCCTGCCAGGCTCGCGCGCAAGGTCGCGTGACGCTCGAGATCGAACAGTGGGAAGGGCCCATTCTGTGCGATGAATCGCGCGTACCGTTTGAGCCGCGGGAAGGATTCGGGATCGCCGTGGACCTCGGAACGACCACCCTCGTGGCGCAACTTTTGGATTTTGCGACAGGCGATGTCCTCGCGGTCCGCACGGCGCTCAATCCGCAGTGCGCGCACGGCGCCGACGTCATGAGCCGGGTGCAGCTCGCGCTGCGAGAACCCCAAGTGCTGACGCGCTCCATCCGGCAGGGACTCGCGCCCCTGGTTCACGATGTTGCCGGCGGCCGCGAAGTCACCGAAGTTCTCATCTGCGGGAACACAGTGATGCATCATTTGTTCTGCGGCGAGGCGGTTGAGCCGCTCTCGCACGTGCCGTTTGAAACGTCCGCCGGAGGCATGCGCGAGTTCCTCGCAAAAGACTTGGGCTGGCAGCTCGGCAATGCGTGCCGTGTCCGGTTCCTGCCGTGCTTAGGCAGTTTTGTGGGGAGCGACATTCTGGCCGGCATGGTCGCCCTCGACTGGTTGGGCCGCGAAACGCTCGTGGCTCTCATCGATCTTGGCACGAACGGCGAGATCGTAATTGGAAACCGGCACGGCGCCGTGTGCGCCTCCACCGCCGCAGGACCTGCGTTCGAGGCCGGGCGCATCCGCATGGGCATGCGCGCGGCCCCTGGAGCGATCTCCCGCGTGGTTCCGAAAGACGGCGGCTTTGAATGCCACGTTCTCGGCGCACGATCTCCTCGTGGCATTTGCGGAAGTGGACTTGTCGACGCCGTGGCTGCGGGGCTCCAAACCGGCCGGATCCTGCCTGCCGGCCGGCTCGCCAACGGCACCCAGGAGCTGGAACTTATAGCTCCGGTTTCCCTCACGCAGTCCGACATCCGCGAGCTTCAGTTGGCCAAGGGCGCCATCGCGGCCGGACTGCGCATTCTTCTCGAGCGTTGGGGCGCCGCGCTCGACCAGCTTGAGCGCGTCTACCTCGCGGGCGCCTTTGGCAACTATGTCAACGCCGCCAGCGCCCACCGTATCGGCTTGCTCGAACTTCCACCGGAGAAAACGGAGCCCGCCGGTAACACCGCTCTCCGCGGCACGAAGGCATTGCTGCTCGCTCCGTCGCGGCGCCCGGCGCTGTTAGAGCAGATCGGCCGCCTGACGAAGCATGTATCGCTGGCGTCCGACCCACACTTCCAGGATGTCTTCGTGGATTGCATGAGGTTCTAGCCGCCATGCGCTCGAAGGTTTATCTGATTTCGGGCACGGCCGCTCTCGGCGGCCTGTTGTTCGGATTCGACATCGCGGTCATCAACGGCGCGCTGGTTTTTTTGCGGAAGCAGTTTCAACTTTCCGACCTGCAAACTGAAGTAGCCGCGAGCAGCCTGCTAATGGGCTGCGTCTTCGGCGCAAGCCTCGCCGGAACGCTGAGCGATCGCTTCGGACGCAAGCGGATTCTGCTATGGTCGGCCGCGCTGTTTCTCATTTCTTCAATTGGCGCGGCGTTGCCTCGAAATCTCACCGAATTCACCGTAGCCCGACTCCTGGGCGGTGTGGCCATCGGCATGGAATCCATGCTGTCGCCGCTGTACGTAGCTGAGATCTCTCCGGCGCGCATCCGTGGGCGGCTCGTGGCGCTCAACCAGTTGGCCATTGTCGTTGGAATCCTGTGTGCGTATCTGATTAGTTGGCTCCTGGCGGGCCTGGGCGAAGTAAGCTGGCGCTGGATGTTCGCTTCGGCCGTGCTGCCATCATTGCTCTTCCTGATCAGTTTTCTGCGCTGTCCGGAAACGCCGCGCTGGCTGATTCAGCAGGGGAGGACCGATGAGGCCACGTCTGTGCTGGCGTCGGTTGGTTCAGATGGAAACGTGGAAGCCCAGATCCGTGAAATTCAGGAAACAATAGCACGTGAGCGGGGATCGTTAGCTGAGTTGTTCCAGCCGGGTCTGCGACGCCCGCTCATTATCGCTGTGGCGCTGGCGGTTCTACAGCAGATCACAGGCATTAACACCATCCTCTTCTACGGCTCTTTGATCTTCACCGAGAGAGTCGCCTCTCAAACTGCCGCCTCGGCGCTCTGGGCCAACGTCATGATTGGTTTTGTGAACCTGGTCGCGACGCTGGTGGCGCTGGCGATCATCGACCACGTCGGGCGCAAGCCCCTGCTGCTCGTGGCAGCGGGCGGCATGGCCATCACCGAGTTCCTGTTGGGCCTACTGTTCTGGCTCGATCCCGGCGCCGTGTTTCCGATTCTGTGTCTGGTCCTGGCTTGCGTCGTGTTCTTTGCAGTGGGTCTTGGCCCCGGTGTCTGGGTGATGATGTCGGAGCTGTTCCCGACGCGCATTCGCGGACGCGCCATGTCCATCGCGACCATCAGCCTGTGGATCGCGTGCCTGATACTGACGTTCACGTTCCTGTCACTCGCCCGAGCAATTACGGTTACGGGTGCGTTCTGGACTTATGCGACTATGTGCGTCGTGACTTTTCTGTTCGTCTGGAAGCTTACGCCGGAGACTAAGGGCAAAACGCTGGAAGAGATCGAGAGGAGCTGGGCCGCACGGCGGATATCCGAGCCTGCCGCTCTACACTAGGGAAGACCATAACTCGCCGGATCGAACATGCCGGCGTAGCGTTCCTCCACTTGGCGCCGCAGCTCCTCCTCATCCGCGGGAACGGTGGAGAACTCCTGTTCGATGCGGTTTAGCCATTGCTGCTCTTTCGCGGAGATCTGCATATCTCCTGAGGAAAGCCCGCCGCGAAGAATCGAGACGGCCGCTCGACCGGCCGCGATCGTCTTCGCGTAGTGGCCGTCAGCGCCGACAATGGCTGCGGCAATCTCGAGCGTGGCTTCCGGCGACAACACCGCGGCCTGCGGGCTCAACCAGCGGTCGGAGGCCGTCAGCCAGTCGCGCAACATCAGCGCGCCGTCCTGTTCCGCCGCCGTGTTCATGAGGCGGCAATCGTAGATGAGCGACTCGGTGTAGGCTTCCGGCGCGCTGCCTGATAACAGCCGGACGTTCTGCACCGATTCGTTGCTCCACAAGTCGCACATCGCCGAGGATACGTTGCCCATCGGACTAAAGTGAGCGCACGTTGCGGATCTGCCTTCCATCGAGATGGGGCAACCGGTTATCACCTTCAGAATGGGTCCCTCATACGCACAGTCCTTGGACGGCCCCATTGCGCCCTGCTCAAAGGCGACCAGGCTGCGGACCGCACTCATGGCGCGCACGACGGCGGCCAAGACTTCCGGCAGCATGCGCTGATGCGCCAGTTGCATGGCGGTGTTGGCAAAGGCACACGCGCTGTCTCCGCCGGCGACGATCGGCGGGTGCTCCTCACAGATTTCGGCGATCTGCCGCCAAAGCCAGGACATGTCACGCGGCGCCAGCACGCCTAGCGCAAAAACGATTCCCGGCACGTCGCCGTAAAGCAACGCCTGGTCGTGGACTTCCTTGCCACCGATTGACTCGATCGACAGAATGTCCGCGCCAGCCTGCGCACACAGCTCGAAGGAGCGTAACAGCGTCTCACAACCCGGGCCGCAGCGCAGCAAGGGCGGCTTCCCCTGCTCGCGAATGTCAGTAGGCGTCACACGAAGCGCGCAGCGCAGCCCGTGTTTTCCGTGCGCTTCCTGTAACGCGCGATGCAACAGCGCCGTGATCTCCGCTCCCCATCCCGGGCGCTCCGTCATGGCCGGAAGAAGCTCGAACTCCAGCACGATTCCGGGCGCCCGAAGCGCGACGGCTCGCCGGATGATGCTCGTAACCATCTCCGTATATTGCGAAACGATCTCGCTCCAGTTCTCAGCGGAAACGGTGATCGCGGGGAGCGTAAAATTCACTTCCGGGTAGACGTAACCCGCGCCGATCGTCAATTCATATCCGCAAGAAACGGGTTTCGGCGCCCGCCCGAAGACAAGATGACAGGGATCGGAGATGGCCAGCGCTCCGAATGAGCGAACGCTCCGTTCCATAGCGTCCCTCGCTCAGGGGGCTGCGATCATTTGCCTGGCGAGCGCCACAGCGCCCGGCGCGTCCTCGCTATAGCCATCGGCGCCGATTTCCTTTGCAAACTGGCGTGTCACCGGAGCGCCCCCAACCAGCACCTTCACGCGTTCGCGCACGCCCGCCTGTTTCAACGCCTCGATGGTGGTGCGCATGGAAGGCATGGTCACGGTCAGCAGCGCCGACAGGCACACGAGATTGGCGTTGGATTGTTGGATGGCCTCAACGAATTTTTCCGGCGCGACATCCGCGCCCAGATCGATCACCTGGAAGCCGCCACCCTCCAGCATCGAGGCCACGATGTTCTTGCCGATGTCGTGCAGATCTCCTTTGACGGTTCCGATCACAACGCGCCCGGAGGGCTCCCGTCCGCTCGCCGCCAGCAGCGGCCGGAGGAGTTCAAGCGAGCCCTTCATCGCGCGGGCTGCCAGCAGCAATTCCGGAACAAAATACTCCTCGCATTGGAAGAGGCGG
>Ga0335080_10003948_pt1 | contig 15077 bp, 15 predicted proteins | sample Lox_Sample_34_FD_206720 | JGI IMG/M metagenome (GOLD analysis project Ga0335080, IMG submission 206720) | Soil microbial communities from Loxahatchee National Wildlife Refuge, Florida, United States - Lox_Sample_3.4 | ecosystem: Environmental > Terrestrial > Soil > Wetlands | place: USA... | reverse complement strand
CCTCTTTCTCTCCGGCATCTCCTCGAGGGTCGCGTCGTACCAGTCGAATTTGTCGACGCCGCAGTTCGCCCCGAACGTCCCGGTGGTCAACGGAGGTACCTTCGTGGTCGGCGTGGTCACCGCGTTCGTCGACCTGGACTTCGCCGAGCAGTCCGTGGTGACGTTCGGCCTGCAAGGCTGCCAGGTCGGAACGTTGTCGGAGTCGGTAAGCGGGTTCGGATCGCCGGTCGGCGGCTGGGAGACCTGATGCTGGTCGCTTCCGTCGGCGTTCATGATCCAGATCGAGGTCGGCGTCGTTCTCACGTCTTTCGGCGCCTTTTCGTAGAGCTTGTCGGCGCGGTAGGCGATCTCGGTTCCGTCGGGCGACCAGACCGGCTGGTCCTCGTGGGGGCCCGCCCAGGTGTCGGTGTTTGTGAGGTTGCGCACGTCGCCCGTCCGGGTATCGGCGACGTAGATGTCGAGACTGGCGATGCAGACCTGATCCTGACATTGATTGGGACTGAGGTTCTCGGCGCTGAACACGATCTTTCCCGAGCCGTCGGGCGACCAGTCGAAACCCTGCATCGAGTCTGCAAGCGCGCTGTCGATCCCGCTGACTCGCTGCGGGTCGGTCCAGTCGCCGCTCGCGGTCGGCGAGATCTCGAAGAGGCCGTCGCCCTGGGTGTCCATGTCGCCGAACGCGAGCTCCGAACCGTTCGGGGTCAGCCCCCAGCTGATGTCCCCGAGCCCGCGGTTAGTGTCCATGATCTCGTGCTGGTTCGACCCATCGGCGTTCGCTTCCCAGATCGTCGCGTCCGCGACGTTATCGCCGCTGAAGACCGCATAGGCGAACGCCGAGCCGTCCGGAGACCACGTCACCCGGTCGACTCCGGCGGCGCCAGACGGGGCTGTGACGATGGGCTTGGAGCTCAACCCGTTCGTGCTCGTCCACAGCCAGATCTCGCCCGCGTTGAACCCCTCTCGTTCGAGCAGCGCCCTGTTTCCGTCAGGCGACCACACTGCGGTGTTGAAGTTGGTGAACACGACCGACTCGCCTTTGCTGCTCGCGGCGCCGCTCGGAACCGGGCTCACTCCGTAGACGGCATCATCGCCGGCCTTGTATCCCGTGGGGACCCGGTGGTCCCAGGTCAAAACGCCGTTCGGGCCCTTGTACTGCGCACTGCCGCTCCCGGTGAGCGCGACCGCGCCTGCGCACACCACACCGAACGCCACCAGCAGTCGGCGCAGGCTCGACCCGCCACTCATGACCGCGCCTCGCCGGTCTGCGCTGCCGCATCGGGACCGAGTGTCCAGCCCCAGTTGGGGCCCGGGACCGTGCCGCGGAAGTCGGTGCCCCTCCACTCCGGGCGGATCCAGAGCGAGAAGGTGCCGGTGGGGCGGTGGGTGAGGATGCCCATCATCCGCGTCCAGTGGCCGCCCTGGAGCGAGTCGAGGTAGACGTTGCGCCCGAACGGATCGAGCGGGGCGCCCTGCGGGGTCGCGCTGTAGCCGAAGATCGGACGGCCATGGAAGCTGGCCGCGCCGTCGACGTTGACGCTGCCCCACTTGCAGCAGACGGCGGTAAGCGTGAGCTTCGTGGGAGCGCCCTGCCAACGCGAGAAGCGCAGCTCGACCGGACCCGAGTCGAGACGCCGCCACTCCTGCAGCGCGTAGTAGCTGCCGTCCGAGGTCTGCCGCAGAGCCACCTGCCACGGAAGCCTAACGCCCGCCGCAGGATGCGACACGTCTGCACCGGCGAGCGAGGCGTCGAAGTGAAGCGACCCGTCATGCGAGATCAGAACCGAGTGCTGCGCGCCGCCGGCGACCCACGTCGCCAGCGCGTCGCCGAGGGCGTCGACCTGAAGCGTTGCGTCCTGCGCGTTGGTCCCGACCTCGACCGACGCGCCGGCGGTTCCGGCAAGGGTGAAGAAGAGCGCGACACCCGCAGAGACGCACAGAGCGGCACGCGCGACGAACGTTGCGAGAAGCGGTCCCATCAGCTGCTCCTTTCCCGTGGTGGACGACACAGGAGCAGCCTAGGACCGGCCGGGCCGCGTGTCGTTGACCGCCGCAACGCACGCTGAGTGACGGCCGTCACACACCGTTCGGGAAAGTCTCGGTCTCTCCCTACCGGGCGCGCCTGGCGAGCGCTTCGCGGTCGACCACGGTCGTCCGCCCCCGCTTGAGCCCGACCGTCCCTCGCGCCTCCTCGGCTCGCAGCACACGGTTCACGGTCGCGCGTGAGGTTCCGGCGAGCTCGGCAAGGGCCTCCTGCGTGAGCGGCACCTCGACCTCCGGGCCGTCCCCGCCGTAGAGCTCTGCCAGCTCCGCCAATCGACGAAGGACGCGGCGATCGGCGGGCACGTACAGCGCCTCGACCAGGCGCTCGTTGAGCACCCGCAACTCGTCGGCGAGGAATGCGATCACCGCCTCGTTGATCGACCTGAAGCGCCCGCGGAGACGCTCGAAATCGGCCTCGTACACTGCAAACGTCTCGGCCTCCTCGAGCGCGGTCACCGTGGCCGAGCGGGCGCTGCCTCCCGCGACCACCCCCATCTCGCCGAAGCTGTCCCCCGGCCCGCGCAGACCGATCGTGACTGTATCCCCGAGCGGTGTCGTCACCCGGATCGCGAACCGACCCTTCGTCACGAGATGGAGCGAATCGGCCGGGTCGTGCCGGTGAAAGACCACCTCGTTGCGGCTGAACCGGCGCCGCCGCGCCACCGACAGCAACTGCCGCACCTCTTCTTCCGGGACCCCCTCGAGCAACCGCCAGTCCATTGCGCGGAGCCTACGACACCCAACTAGGTCCCGAGTGCAAGCTCGACAGCCTCCGCCCAGCTAAGAGCGGCGCCGTCTGCCCAGATCGCCTCGAACCTTCCCGGACCAAGGATGGCACGGAGCGAAGAGACCACCCGCGCGTGCAGGGCTCCCTCCGCGCCGTCCATAGCCGTCCCGAGGGAGTCGAGCGTCGCCTCGCCGCGGGCGAGCAGAAGGCATCCCTTCTCAGGTTCACCGTCCATGGCGGCGATAGCCCCCAGGGTCGACATGCACCGGCCGGCCCCGTCCTCTTCGCCCAGGCGCTCGAAAAGCTCGAGGCTCTCCGCCGTGCGGCGACGTGCTTCGGACCACATCCCGAGCGACAGGCTCGCCATGCCGAGGTTCCCGAGCGCCAGGGCTCTGGCGCGCAGATTCCCGGTCTGGCGACACACCTCGACCGCCTCCTCAGCCAGCTCGCGCGACTGCGTCGCGTCGCCTTCGATCAGGGCGAGGTCCGAGAGATTGACGAGAGCGGAACCGAGCACGTCCCCGCCGAGTCGCCGTGCCGCCGGGAGATCCCGTTCGATCATCGCCCTCGCTCCGGCGACATCCCCGGCAACGGCGACCACGCCGGCCAGTGTGGAGCGAAGCCGTAGCTCCGTCGTTTCGTCGCCGAGGGCAGCTGCGAGCTCGACTCCTTCCATCAGCTGGCCCTCGGCTTCAGCCGGCCGGCCCTGCCGGCTCGCGATGAACCCCGCGATGTGCAGTGCCTCGACCCGGCTCAGGTTCGGCTCACGATCCGCTGCCAGGGCCTGACCGAGCCGCTCCCGACCCTCGCTCTGATACCCGCGCATCAGCCAGAAGCGACCGAGCTTCGAAGCCAGGGCGAGCTCGAGCCCCTCCTCGCCCGAGGCGTGGGCCCAGGCGAGCGCAGCACGGAAGTTGTCGTGATCCTGCTCGAGGCGCTCGAGCCAAGCGACCTGATCCGGACCTTCGAGGTCCGCTTCATTCGCCAGCGCGAGGAGGAACTCTGCGAGCCGAGCCCGATGCTCATTTCCAGCGCCGCTCGCCTCGAGCTTTTCGAACGCAAGCTCCCGAATCGTCTCGAGCATCCAGTATCGGTCTCCCTGGCGTCTCAGGAGGCTCTTCTCGATCAGCGACTCGAGACGGACGAATGTCGCGGCGCAGACCCGCTCAGCCGCCTCGAGCGAGCAGCCGCCGAGGAAGACCGACAGGCTCAGGAACAACCGCCGTTCGCCCTCGTCGAGCAAGTCGTACGACCATTCGATCGTGGAGCGCAGCGTCTCCTGGCGTGGCTCGGAATCTCGATCGCCCCGCAGCAGGTCGAGTCCCGGGCGCAAGCGCTCGAGGAGCCCTACGGGGGAGAAGACGGGAGTCCGAGCCGCCGCCAGCTCGATCGCGAGCGGAAGGTCGTCCAGCCGCGCACACACCTCGCCCACAGCGGGCGTCGAGGTGAAGGCGCCGTCGAGCATCCGCGCACGGTGAACGAAGAGCTCGACCGCGTCTTCCCGCGTGAGCTCCGGCACTCGATAGATCTGCTCCCCGCTCAAGCGGAGCCGCTCGCGGCTGGTGACCAGCAGGGACGGTCCGCCGGCGTCGCGCAGCCTGGCCACAGTCGCAGCGCCGGTGGGCAGCAGCTGCTCGAAGTTGTCGAGGACGAGCAGCATTCTCTTGCCCATCACGCGTTCGACCACCGTGTCGGCGATCTCCCGACCCGGCTCCTCGGTCACGTGCAGGGCCTGCCCCACAGTCGAAGCGAGCAGGCTGGGGTCGCGCAACGGTGCCAGCGACACCCACCAGAGCCCGTCGGGAAAGCTCTGCGCGACTGCCGTCGCCGACCGCAGCGCGAGCCGGGTCTTCCCGATCCCGCCGGGGCCCGTCAACGTCACCAGCCGGCTACCGCCTTCGAGCAGAGCGGCTAGCGTCGCCACCTCCTCCTCTCGGCCGAGAAACGCCGTCGCCGGCACCGGCAGCGTCGTCGTCATCAGCGTGCGGAGCGGCGGGAAATCGCCCTCACCGAGCTGGAACAGGCGTTCCGGAGCGGGAAAGTCCTTGAGCCGATGCTCCCCGAGGTCGCAGATCGGCGCGGATCCGTCGAGCAGGCTCCGCGTCCTCGTGCTCAACAGCACCTGCCCGCCGTGAGCAGCCGCCATGACCCTGGCAGCGCGATGAATGTCCAATCCGACGTACTTGGGCGGGTCGAGCCCTGGCTCGCCGGTATGCACCCCGACCCTGATCCGGATCGGGCCAGGCGTCAGTGCCTCCATCGCCTCACCCACCGCCTGCACAGCAGCCGGCGCCGAGGCGAAGGCGTAGAAGAAGGAGTCCCCCTCGTAGTCGACCTCGTACCCGTCGTGCCGGCCGAACGCCTCCCGCACCACCCGACGGTGCTCACCCAGAACCTCGCGATATGCCTGCTGGCCGAGCTCGCCCAGCAGGCGCGTCGAGCCCTCGATGTCGGTGAAGACGAGCGTCACCGTGCCCGCCGGCTGGTCGACCATCGATTCAACCCTACGACCCTCCGCCGTTACTGTCACGCCCGTCATCACATCACGGCTGTGACCACCGTCATTGCACAACGTGAAAGGGAGGCTCGCGCCTCCCTTCGTCGGCCGTCGGAAGCGGACTCTCAGCAGCCGTGAACCATGCCGGCCAGCACAGCGATCGGGACGACGAGGGCGAGAACGGTGAAGAGGCGGATGGCGGTGATGGTCACTATGAGCTCCTTCGTTTCGGAGGTGGACTTCATCGCCGGAGCGTAGGAGACCCCCACCTCGGCGTCGTTGCCCGGAGCAACAGTCCGAATGTCACCGCGGTCACACAGCGATTCAGCGCCTATCGAGGGCACGACACTCCCGACCGATACCGAGGAAACATGACCGAGTCTGCGAACATGGCGCCGTGAAGGTCACGGTGATCGGGTGCTCACCGGCCTGGCCGAACCCCGGCGGTGCGCAGTCGGGGTATCTCGTCGAAGGCTCCGGTGCGCTGCTCCTGGACTGCGGCCCGGGCGTGCTCAGCCGCCTCCGCGAGACGGAGCTCTGGCCTGTGCTCGACGCGATCGCGATCACCCACTTCCACCTCGACCACTGGGGCGACCTCGTGCCGTGGGTCTGGGGTGCGTTCCACCTGACCGGCCGCGGGCGCGACCCGGGCAGGCCGGAGCTCTGGGTTCCGCCGGGCGGCCGCGCCCGGCTCGAGCACTTCGGCGAGGACCTCGGGTTCGCGGACATGTTCGAGCGCACCTTCGACGTCCACGAGTACGAGCCGGGCGTCGCGTTCGTGGCGGCAGGCCACACTGTCACCGCCTACCGCACGCCGCACTACCGGATCGCCTCGTACGGCTTCCGGATCACAGACGAGGACGCGATCCTCGCCTACTCCGGAGACTCGGCGCCCGACCATCGCCTGGTCGAGCTCGCAACCGGCGCCGATCTCTTCATCTGCGAGGCGACGCTGATCTCGGGCGAGGCCGACGGCCAGCCGCCGCGAGGCCACCTGTCGCTCGACGAGGCCAGGGAAGCCTTCGAGGCATCAGGAGCGAAGCGCCTGCTGGTGACGCACAGGCCCGTGGAGCTGCCCTCGGAGGGCGTCGAGCTCGCCTACGACGGGATGACGATCGAGGTCTGAGCGGGCGCCCCGCCCCCTACCCGATCGCGCGGTAGACCTGGAACACCTCGGCGTACTCGCGGTTGATGTTGATGCCGTGCGTCCGCGAAAGGTTCCAGACGTATTCCGGGTCGGCGTAGCGGCGATGCTGCTGCGAGGCGTAGCACGCGAGCGCGGCGGCCTTGCGCTCGAGATGGCGCCGCTCGAGGGAGATGTAGGCCTGGTAGGCGAAGTCGAGGTTGTTCCACGGGATCTCGTAGCCCAGGATCGTCGTCCGCTTGAACGCCCGTAGGCCCTCGGCGGCGATCGTCTGGTGGTCCTGGTGGATGTCGTGGAGCGAGGGCTGGAAGACGACGTCCGGCTCCCAGTCGTTCCAGAGGGCGATCAGCAGCTCGAGGATCTCCTGGCGGCGGTCGGGAAACGTCCGGACGTCGAAGTCGTGGACGGTGAGGCTGTCGGCGCCGAGCCCGAGCTCGGCGATCGCCGCCGCGACCTCGTGTCGCAGCGTGTCGGGCGGAAACCCCTCGGGCAGCGAGCGAGTCGCGATCGAGAACGCCACGTACCGGACCTCGGCGCCCTCCTCGACGAGGCGGGCCATCGCCCCGCCGCAGCCGAACTCGCCGTCGTCGGTATGGGGCGCAAGCACGAGCGCCCGTCTCCAGCCGCCGATCATCCGCGCAAGGCTAGACGCAGCCTCAGCTGACGTCGACCACTGCGCGGGCGGTACGGCGGTCGAGAAGAGCGGCCACGCCCGGAGAACTCTAGGTCGCTTCTGTCGGCGAGATCTGCTCGACGCGCCGCAGCCGGATCTGGCGAAGCACCCAGAAGAAGAAGGCGATCACGAGGCCGACCAGCCCCACTGCGATCACCCAGTTCGCCATCGGGACGTCGACGAGCTTGATGCCCGAGAGGATCAGGACGCACCCGAAGCCCACCCGGAGACCGCGCTCGGGCACCTTGATCGAGAGGCTCGAGCCGATGAGCACGCCGGGGATCGAGCCGACGAGGAGCCACGCCATCGCGTGCGTGTTCACGTCGCCGTGGAGGAGGTGCGAGACGCCGGCGACCCAGAGCAGGACCGCCGCGTGGAACATGTCCGTACCGACGATCTTCTGGGCCGTCAGCGGATAGGCGAAGAGCATCGCGAGGCCGAAGAACGTTCCGGAGCCGACCGAGGTGAGCCCGACGATGAAGCCGCCGAACGCGCCGATCGCGATCGCGATCACCTTGTCGCGCGTCGCCAGGTGGAAGGGCGCGTCGCTCGAGTGAGCCTTGATGAACGTCTTGGCGAGGAAGCCGACGCCGCCGAGGATCAGCGCCCCGCCTACGACCTTCTGGAGGTCGTCCATGTTGTTCGAGCTGATCTCGTTGGCCACCTGCACGCCGACCAGCGACATCGGCGCCGAGCCGACGAGCATCCAGGTGGCGAGGCGGGCGTGGACGGTCCCGAGCATCCGGTGCCGCGCCGCCCCGAACGACTTGAAGACCGCACCGTGGAGGATGTCCGTTCCGACCGCGACCTTCGCGTCGAAGCCGAAGAACAGGATCAGGATCGGGGTCATCAGGCTGCCGCCGCCCATGCCCGTCATGCCGACGAGGACGCCGACGAGCAGCCCTGCGAGCGAGAACTGCCAGGTCATGCGCCCACCCGCGGCGGGATGGGGCAGGGCTCGGCGACCCGACCGTTCACGCGGCGTCCAAGACCATTCCCGCCGCCACGGTGTCGTTGGTCGCCTCGCCGATGAGGATGAACGCCCCGGTGGCGCGGTTTCGCTCGTAGGGGTCAACGGCGAGGGGCTCCGCGAGGCGTAGCCTCACCACGCCGAGATCGTTGAGCTCGAGCCGCTCGGGTGCTGGCAGCTTCTCGAGCGTGTGCATGTCGACCACCGACACGAGCTCGTCGACGACCGCGCGCGCGGAGCGGGTGGTGTGCTTGATCCCGACCCGCGCTCCCGGCTCGAGCGCCCGCTCGCTCATCCAGCACACCTCCGCCGTGAGCTCGCGGGCGACGAACGGCGGCCGGTCCGGATCGGCGAGCATGTCGCCGCGACCGACGTCGAGATCGTCCTCGAGCAGGATCGTCACCGACTGCGGCGGGATCGCCGCCGCGAGCGGGCCCTCGAACGACTCGACCGACGCTACGCGGCTCCGGCGTCCCGACGGCAGGACGACGATCTCGTCGCCCGCCTGCCAGATGCCCCCGGCGACCTCCCCGGCGTAGCCGCGGTAGTCGTGGTGGGACTCCGACATCGGCCGGATCACCCACTGCACGGCGAAGCGCCGGTCCTCGAGGTTTCGGTCGCCGGCGATCTCGAGGGTCTCGAGATGCTCGAGCAGGGTCGGGCCGTCGTACCAGGGCATCCCGTCGCCGTTGTCGACGACGTTGTCGCCCCGCAGCGCCGACATCGGGATCGCGCGCGGGTCGTGGAGGCCGAGCCGCTCGGCGAGGTCGTGAAGGTCGGCCTCGATCTCGGCGAAGCGCTCGGCCGAGAAGTCGACGAGGTCCATCTTGTTCACGGCCGTCACCACGTGCGGGATGCCGAGTGCCGCCGCGATGTAGGAGTGGCGGCGGGTCTGCTCGACGATGCCGTTGCGCGCGTCGAGCAGGATGACCGCGACGTCGGCGGTCGAGGCGCCGGTGACCATGTTCCGCGTGTACTGGACGTGACCGGGCGCGTCGGCGAGCTGGAAGCGCCGCCGGGCCGTGACGAACGAGCGGTAGGCGACGTCGATCGTGATCCCCTGCTCGCGCTCGGCCCGCAGCCCGTCGGTGAGCAGCGCCAGGTTCACGTAGCCGTCGCCGCGCCGCAGCGAGGTCTCCTCGATGTGCGCGAGCTGGTCGGCGAGGATCTGCTTGGTGTCGTAGAGCAGCCGCCCGATCAGCGTCGACTTGCCGTCATCGACGGAGCCCGCGGTCACGAGCCGCAGGAGCTCGGCTTGCATCATCTGCTCGGAGGTGGCCATCAGAAGTACCCGCCTCGCTTGCGGTCCTCCATCGCGGCCTCGGAGACACGGTCGTCGGCGCGGGTCTCTCCGCGCTCGGTGACGTTGGTGGCGGCGATCTCGGCGACGACCTCGTCGATCGTGGTCGCGTGAGACTCGACACCGCCCGTGCAGGTCATGTCGCCAACGGTGCGGAAGCGCACCCAGGCGGAGAACGGCTCTTCGCCGTCGAGGCGCTGGACGAAGTCGGAGACGGCGTAGAGCATCCCGTCGCGACGGAACATCGGCCGCTCGTGGGCGAAGTAGATGGAGGGCAGCTCGAGGCTCTCCCGGGCGATGTACTGCCAGACGTCGAGCTCCGTCCAGTTCGAGATCGGGAAGACGCGGATCTGCTCGCCCTTCCGGATGCGACCGTTGTAGAGGTTCCAGAGCTCGGGACGCTGCGCGCGCGGGTTCCACTGGCCGAAGTCGTCGCGGAAGCTGAAGATCCGCTCCTTCGCGCGCGAGCGCTCCTCGTCCCGGCGGGCTCCCCCGAGTGCGGCGTCGAAGCCATGCTCGGAGATCGCGTCGAGCAGCGTCGTCGTCTGGAGCAGGTTCCTGGAGGCTCTCGGGCCATGCGCCTCCGTGACGCGCCCGCGGTCGATGGACTCCTGCACGCTGGCGACGACGAGGCGCTCGCCGAGCTCGGCAACGCGGCGGTCGCGGAACTCGATCACCTCGGGGAAGTTGTGCCCGGTGTCGACGTGCATTACGGGGAACGGGAAGCGACCGGGCCGGAACGCCTTCTCGGCCAGCCGCAGCAGCACGATCGAGTCCTTGCCCCCCGAGAAGAGCAGCACGGGCCGCTCCAGCTCGGCGGCGACCTCGCGCATGATGTGGATCGCCTCGGATTCGAGCTCGTCGAGGTGCGAGAGCGTGAACGGGGCCACGGTCGTGGTCACGCCCTCACCTCGTCGGGGACGAGCCCGAGCTCGTCGAGCTTGGCGACCACGACGGCGGCCGACTCCTGCGGCGTGCGGCCCTCGGTCTGCAGACGCAGCTCCGGCTTCGACGGCTCCTCGTAGGGATCGGAGACGCCCGTGAACTCGGAGATCTCGCCCGCATGGGCCATCGCGTAGAGACCCTTCGGGTCGCGGCGCTCACACTCCTCGATCGAGGTGGCCACGTGGACGAGGACGAACGTCGCGTGCTCCTCGGTGAGCGCACGAGCCTTCTGCCTCGCCTCGTCGTAGGGCGAGATGGCCGAGACGACGACTGCGGCGCCGGCACGGGCGAGCCGCGAGGCGACCCAGCCGATCCGCTCGATGTTGGTGTCGCGGTCCTCCTTCGAGAACCCGAGCCCCTTGGTCAGGTGCGTGCGCACGACGTCGCCGTCGAGACGGTCGACGAGCACGCCGCGCTCCTCGAGCTCCGAGGCAACGAGGCCGGCGATCGTCGACTTGCCGGCGGCCGAGAGCCCGGTGAGCCAGACGACGAAGCCGCTCACTGCTCCACCACGTGCAGGCCGCACTCCGTCTTCTCGAGCCCTGTCCAGCGGCCCTCGCGGCCCGTGCCGGGCTTCGTGCAGTGGGTGCAGCCGATCGAGGCGTAGCCATGGTCGTGAAGCTCGTTGTAGGGCAACTCGTGCACGCGGATGTAGTCCCAGCAGCGCGCGTCGTCCCAGTCGGCGAGCGGGTTGGCCTTCCAGAGCTCGTGCCCCTCGTCCCATCCGACCTTGGGCGCATCGGCGCGGGTCGGCGACTGGTCGCGGCGCAGACCGGTGATCCACGCATCGAGACCGCCAAGCGCGCGGCCGAGCGGCTCGATCTTGCGGATCGAGCAGCACAGGTCGGGCTTGCGCTCCCACAGCGCGTCACCGTGGATCTCGGACTGCCGGGCGAGCGTCGGCCCCTCGAAGATCTCCACCCTGGTGTCGTAGCGCCGCTCGACCTCCCTCCAGACCGCGTAGGTCTCGGGGAAGAGGACGTGGGTGTCGAGGGCGAACACGCGAGCATCGGCGTCGAGCGCGAAGAGCATGTCCAGCAGCACCGATTCCTCCTTCTGGAAGGAGCACGCAAGCGAGACCCGGCCCGGGAACGCCTCGAGCAGCGAGCCCAGGATCTCCTCCGCCGGCATCGCCTCCCAGTCGAGCTCACGCAGTGGGGGCCGGCTCGCCACCGATCAGGACCTCCTTCAGCGTGTCGGCGCGCAGCCCGAGCCGCAGCGTCTCGAGCGGGATCACCTCGTCAGGCGGGATGTTGCCGAGGTTCACGTTCGGACCGAAATGCTTGACGAACCAGGCCTGGCTCGACTTCGTCGGCGCCTCGAAGATCAGGTCGGCGACCGAGACCTCGTGGACGATCTCGTCGACGAGACCGGTGCGCATCTCGCCGGTGGGGCGGTAGATACCCGCAGTGCCGCCCTCACGGCCCTCGGTGACCACCTTCCAGGCGCCCGCCTCGAGCTCCTCCTTGATCCACTCGACCCACTGGTAGGGAGCGAAGACGACGTCGGCGTCCTTCGAACCCACCTCGGAGAAGACCGTGAAGTCCCGGGCGAAGTCCGTGATCAGCTCCAGCTTGCGGTCACGCGGGATGTCGAGCGTCCCGTCCGAGATCTCGACGTGGGCGAAGCGGTGCTCGACCAGCCAGCCCTTGAATTCGTCGAGCCGGCCGCGCGCGTAGACCGCCTCGAAGAGCGTCCCGCCGCAGACGACCGGCGTGCCGAACGACCGGTAGAGCGCGATCTTCTTCTCGAGATTGTTCGTGATGTAGGCCGTGCCCCAGCCGAGCTTGACGATGTCGACGAACGCGCCGGCGGTGTCGAAGAGGCCCTCGATGTCGCGGATCCCGAGCCCCTTGTCGATCACGTGCGTGAGGCCCTCGGTGCGCGGCTTACCCGGACGGGCCGGAAGGTCGAGGAAGCCGTCGTGGAAGCCGTTCGGTCCGTTGTTGTCAGAGCCGGGCAAAGATCTCCTCCAATCTCTTCTGGGCCGCCGCCTGGACGTCGTGATAGAGCGACTGGCCGTGGGCGTCGATGCCGACGGTGAGCGGGCCGAAGTCCCTGACCCGGAACTTCCAGAGGCACTCGGGCATCAGCTCCTCCCAGGCAACCTCCTCGATCTCCTCGATCTGGGTCGTCTCGAGCGCCGCCGCGCCCCCGACGATCGCGAAATAGACCATACCGAGCCGCTGCATCGGCTCGATCGCCTCGTCGGGGAAGCCGCCCTTGCCGCAGATCGCGCGGACGCCGTACTGCGCGCCGAGCGGCTCGGTGAAGCGCACCATGCGCGCGCTCGTGGTGGTGCCGATGCAGAGCTTCTCGTAGCGGCCCGGGCCGATCTTGCGCACGTTCGGCGCAGTGTGGAGCAGAAAGGCGCCGGTCAGATCCATCGGCGGCTCCATGCCCTGATCGAAGATCCGGATCTGCGTACGGTCGCGGATGCCGATGATGTGGCCCTGGACGATCACCTCGTCGCCGGCGTGGAGCTTCAGGATCTCGGCCGGGTCGGTGATCGGGAACGTCACCTCGTGCGTCGCCATCAGCACCCACTCCGTTGGCTTGTAATGCAAGTTGCAAGCTCGGCGGACCTCGTGACTTGCAATACAAACGTGCTCTCGCCTCGCGCCATGGTCACGCCTCCCTGTCGTACTGGGTCTCGCCGGTCGCCGAGATGTGAGCGCTCGCGCGGCGCGCGGCCCAGCACTGGTAGTTGACCGCAACCGGGTTCAAGGTCATGTGGGTGTCCGCATGCTCGATGTGGCATTGCAGAACGGTCACGTCGCCGCCGAGCCCCATCGGGCCGATGCCGGTCTCGTTGAGGAGCTCGAACAGCTCGTCCTCGAGCTGGGCGACGAGCGGGTCCGGGTTGCGCGTCCCGATCGGCCGCATGATCGCCTCCTTCGCGAGGTGCATCGCATAGTCGGCCGAGCCGCCGATCCCGACGCCGACGATCCCGGGCGGGCAGGGCTTGCCGCCGGCCCCGACGATCGACTCGAGGACAAAGCGCTTGATCCCGTTCACCCCGTCGGCGGGGACGCACATCTTGAGGAAGCTCATGTTCTCGGAGCCCGAGCCCTTGGGGACGCACTTCACGTCCAGCCCATCCCAGCCGGTGACGAACTCCCAGTGGACGATCGGGAGCCGGTAGCCGATGTTCGGCCCGGTGTTCTCGCGCGTGATCGTGTGCACGGCGTTCGAGCGCAGCGGGTGCTCGACCGTGGCGCGCGCGGTTCCGCCGCGCAACGCTTCGTAGATCCGGGCCGGATGGAGCGGGAAGCCCTCGCCGACCCTGCAGTGGTAGACGGCGATGCCCGTGTCCTGGCAGACGAGGTTGCGCTCGGAGTCGGCGACGTTGACGTTGCGGTGGATCGTCTCCAGCACGCGCTTCCCAGGCACCGACGTCTCGCGCTCGCGCGCTTCGGCGAGCGCATCCCGCAGATCCTGTGGGATGTCCTTGAGGGCCCAGACGTAGAGATGCGCGGCGGCGTCCTCGACTGCGCCTTGCAAGTCGGTGGCCACGTCGATGCTCATGCCGCCGCTCCCGCCGCGGCCTTCCCGGCGCGACGGCCGAAGACGACGCACTCGAGCAGGCTGTTGCCCATCATCCGGTTCCGTCCGTGGGTTCCGCCCGCGATCTCCCCGCAGGCGTACACCCCTTCCAGGGTCGTCCCCCCGTCGGTGTCGATCACGAGCCCTCCGTTCTGGTAGTGGAGCACGGGGTAGGTCAGGATCCGCTCGCCGAGCGGATCGACGCCTGCAGCGCGGTAGCGGCGCAGCATGTAGGGGAGCGAGACAGCCGCGTCCGCCTCCGGGATCCGCGTCGTGTCGAGGTAGACCGCCGGCCGGCCGTCGGGCGTCTCGACGCCCCTGCCGGCCGCGACCTCGTCGACGATCGCCTGCGCGACGACGTCCCGCGGGCCGAGCGAGTCCGTGAACTCCTCGCCCTCGGCGTTCAGGAGCACTGCGCCGTAGGCGCGGGTGGTCTCGGGGATCGAGTAGCCCTGCATGTTCGCCGGCCAGGCCCCGCCGTTCGGGTGGTACTGGAGCGCGTCGAGATCGCGCACCTCGGCGCCCAGGGCGAGCGCGATCTCGGTGACCTCGCCCGTGGCACCCGGATGGTTGGTCGAGAGCTCGCCCCGCTCCTCGGCGACTCGGTAGCACCGCCCGCCCGCAGCGAGGACGACGGTCGCGGCTTCGATCGTGTGGTCTCCGCACTCCGCGCGCCAGCCGCTCTCGAACGGCTCGAGGCTGCGCAGCGGCGCGTGCTCGAACGACGTCCCGGAGCTCGCCTCCCACGCCTCCCGCAGCGCCTTCGTGATCGCGTGCCCGGTCCGGTCGCCGACCTGCAGCAGCCGCTTCTGGGAGGCGCCGCCGCAGCGAGCGAGACGGTACCCGCCGTTCTCTTTCGTGAACGCCACGCCGAGCTCCTCGAGCCAGTGGATCGCTCCCGGCGCCTCACCAGTGAGAACCTCGACGAGCTCGCGGTTCGCGGTCTCGTGCGAGGAACGCCAGACGTCATCGGCGTGCTGGTCGGGCGAGTCCCCGGGGCCGAAGGCGGCCTGGATCCCGCCCTGCGCCTTGGCCGAGTTGCACGACTGCAGCGAGCCCTTGGCGGCCACGGCGACTCGAGCGCCGGCGCGCTCTGCCGATACGGCGGCGGCGAGGCCGGAGGCCCCGCTGCCGACCACGAGCACGTCGAAACCGCCGCCGTCGGACACGCAGTTACGATAGCAGCTAATCGCTAATGAAACGGATCAGATTTACTAATCAGTAGACTTCTCTGA
>Ga0335080_10003947_pt1 | contig 15077 bp, 16 predicted proteins | sample Lox_Sample_34_FD_206720 | JGI IMG/M metagenome (GOLD analysis project Ga0335080, IMG submission 206720) | Soil microbial communities from Loxahatchee National Wildlife Refuge, Florida, United States - Lox_Sample_3.4 | ecosystem: Environmental > Terrestrial > Soil > Wetlands | place: USA... | reverse complement strand
GAAAGCGGCTCGCCTGGCTCCAGCCGGACAAGGGCGTGCTCCAGGTCTGGGTGCAGACGGTCGGCAAGGAAGACGCGACTCCAGTCACCGCGGACCGTCAGCGGCCGATCCGGCGCTTCGAGTGGGCCCAGGACAGCCGCTCGCTCCTCTACAGCCAGGACGTCAAGGGCGACGAGAACTGGCACCTCTTCGGCGTCGACCTGGCCTCGAAGCAGGTCCGCGACCTGACGCCCTTCGAGGGCGCGCGCGCCGACCTGGTGGCCGACAGCCCGCGCCGGACGTCCGAGGTCCTGGTGCAGATGAACGTTCCGGACCGGGCCCGGATGGACCTCTACCGGGTGGATCTGCGCACCGGCGCGGTCGTGCTGGACACGAAGAACCCCGGGACGGTCACCGCCTGGTCCGCGACCGACGACCTGCTCATCAAGGCCGGGCTGGCGTCGCGTCCCGATGGCGGATGGGAGATCCTCGTCCGTGATTCCGCGAAGGCACCGTGGCGCAGCCTGACCCGCGTCGGGCCGGAGGACACGCTCGACCTGCTCGACCTCACCGCCGACGGAAAGAGCGCGCTCTACGTCACCAGCGCCGGAGGGGAGACCGGACGGGTCGTGCAGCGGTCGCTCGCCGGGGGGCCCGAGAAGGTCCTCGCCTCGCACCCCGAGGTGGACCCCTTCGAGGTCCAGGTGCATCCCACGCGGCACGTGGTGGAAGGCGTGGTGTTCGAGCCCGACCTCCCGCGCTGGACGCTGCTCGATCCGACCATCAAGAAGGACTTCGACGTCTTCCCCCACATCTCGCGGGGATTCCCGAAGGTGGTGTCCCGCGACCGGGCGGACCGGACCTGGATCGTCGGTTTCCGGGATGCGCAGGGCCCGACCCGCTTCTTCACCTTCGACCGCACCTCGCTCCAGGCCAAGCCGCTCTTCACCGATCGGCCGAAGCTCGAGTCGGCGGGCCTGGCGGAGATGAAGCCGGTGCGCTTCAAGGCCCGCGACGGTCTCACGCTGAACGGCTACCTCACCCGGCCGGTCGGAGCCGGCGCCCCGGGACCGATGGTCCTCTTCGTCCACGGCGGGCCCTGGGGGCGGGACCGCTGGAGGCTGGACCCCTACGCTCAGTGGCTCGCCAACCGCGGGTACGCGGTGCTCCAGGTCAACTTTCGCGGGAGCACCGGCTACGGCCGGAAGTTCATGAATGCCGGCGACCGGCAGTGGGGCAAGGACATGCAGAACGACCTGCTCGACGCGGTCGACTGGGCGGTGAAGGAGGGCGTGGCCGACAGGGCAAAGGTGGCGATCATGGGCGGGAGCTACGGCGGCTACGCGACGCTGGCCGGGGCGGCCTTCAGCCCCGAGGCGTTCCGCTGCGGGGTCGACATCGTGGGCCCGTCGAACCTCTTCACCCTCCTGAAGTCGATCCCCCCGTACTGGAAGCCGATCAGGGCGATGTTCGACCGCCGCATCGGGAACATCGACGACCCGGCGGACAAGGCGCTGCTCGAGTCGGCGTCGCCGCTGTTCTCGGCGGACCGGATCCGGATCCCGCTGCTCATCGGGCAGGGGGCGAACGACCCGCGGGTGAAGCCCGCGGAGTCGGAGCAGATCGTCGCCGCGCTGGAGAAGCACGGCCTCGGCGTGACCTACGTCGTCTACCCCGACGAGGGGCACGGCTTCGCCCGGCCGGAGAACGCGATGGACTTCAACGCCCGGGCGGAGGCCTTCCTCGGCCAGTGCCTCGGGGGCCGTGTCGAGCCCATGCAGGGGGACCGCCTCCCCGGCTCCACCGCGGTCGTGAAGGTCGTCGGGCCGAAGACCCCCGTCGCGAAGTGACCCGCTTGAACGAGGGTGCCTGAACGAGGTGCCAGACACCTCGTGACGGGCGACCCGGGCACCCCCTCACGGGGTAGGACGCACCCTGCGTGAAGTCCAACGTGCGACGAGGTGCCAAACACCTCGTGACGCGGGCTCCACGGAGATTCTCGAGAGAGAACAACTGCTTGCCCTCAGGATGTGAGGGTGATCGCCGCGATTTCTGGCGGGCTGCCGATGCGCATCGGCGGGCCCCAGAACCCGGTCCCGCGGTGAACGTACACGTGCGCGTCGCCCACCCGGTAGAGCCCGGCCGAATACGTCCAGAGCGCCGCCACCAGCCCGGTGATGGGAAACATCTGCCCGCCGTGGGTATGGCCGGAGAGCTGGAGCCCGATGCCCTTCTCCACCCCCTCCTCCACCGCGCGCGGCTGGTGCGCCAGCAGGACCGCCGGTGTTTCCGGGTCGCGCCCCGCCACCGCCGCCTCCAGGTCCCACCCCCGGGGGTGCTCGCGCTGCCCGTAGTCGTCCACGCCGACCAGGTCCAGCCGGGCGTCGCCATCCCGCAGCGCCACCGTCCGGTTGCGGAGCACCGTCAGCCCCATCTGCTCCAGCGCCGCGCACCACGCGACGTCGCCCGAGTAGTACTCGTGGTTCCCGGTGATGAAGTAGGTGCCGAACCGGGACCTGAGCCCCTGGAGCGCCGAGAGCGTGCTCGCCAGCTGGTCCACCCGCCCGTCCACCAGATCACCGGTCACCGCCACGAGGTCCGGGCGAAGCCGGTTGCAGCGCTGGACCATGTCCTCGAGGAACGGCCGACCCAGCACGTCGCCGATGTGAACGTCGCTGACCTGAACGATTCGCAACCCGTCGAACGCCCGGTGGAGCCGCGGCACCCGCACCGCGAGCTCGTCGATCAGCGGGGGCGCGAACGCCCGTCGAACCCCGTAGGCGCTGAAGCCCGCGGCCACCAGCCCCGCCCCACCCACCGCCGCGCGCGACAGGAACTGCCGGCGCTCGGGAGAGACCGGCAAGCTGCCCCTCCTGCGCCGCCACCAGGCATCCACCCGGCGCCAGAGATGGAACGCCGCGAGCGACATCCCGAGGTACAGGCCCACGCCCATCCAGCACCACGCGGCGAACCCGAGCGCGTCCCCCAGCCGCGTGTGGAACCGCACGAACACCGAGCGGGCGAGGAACAGGGAGGCCGCGGCCACGGCCAGCGCGACCGCGCCCACGCGGCGGATGCGGCGGTCGCTGGTCGTGTCGAGGAACAGCCGCCGGTACAGGTAGACGTGGCCCCCGACCACCACCACCAGGACGATGGCCAGGAAGAGCGCGATGCGGAGCACGAGCATGGGGCGGCCCCGATGCTAACCAGGCTGGGCAGCGGCTTCATCCCACCCTGCGCCCGGTCGGCGAGCACCGGCTCAGAAGATCGCCCGGAGCACCAGGAAGGCGCCGAGCACCATCGCCGTCACCCCCAGCTTCTCGCGGTAAGGCGTGATCTTCCGGGTCCAGCCCTCCAGCGTCGTGCTCGCCGTCGGGCTCCGCATCCAGCTCTGGAAGATGCCCACCCCCAGCACCAGCCCGAGCGAGACGAGCAGCGCCCCGTCGAGCGCCCGCAGGAGCCAGTGGTTGAACCAGCGCAGCACCGGCAGCTCGAGCAGCACCCAGAATAGGCGCCAGACGCCGATGAGGGCGGCGATCACGCCGATCCAGCCCTTGTAGGGCTCCAGCTCGGCCACCACCCGGGCGCCTCGCCGGTCGCGGTTGACGAGCGTCGCCGCGCCGAGCGCGCCCACCACCAGCAGAAACAGTCCGTGCAACGGTCCCATCGCCGATCCAACGTGGGGCCCGCCCTCCGATTGCGAGGGCCCGCCGAGGCCCCGAGAATCGGCCGCTCGAAGGGGAGGGGACCGATGGCCCTCGCGCTGACCCGACCGTCCGACGCAGCGCCGCTCTGGCTGCGCCACGTCCAGTCCCGAGTCGAGGGCAGGCTGGCGGACCTCCTGGAGCTTCCCGACGAGGAGCGCCTCGACCCGCGCTGGACCCGGGCGCTCGCAAGCACCCGGGAGTACGCGCTCCGGCCCGGAAAGCGCCTCCGGCCGGCGTTGCTCGCCATCGGCCATGGCCTGGGCGGCGGCCATCCCGAGTACACCGACGGCCTGTGGAGGTTCGCCGCCGCGCTCGAGCTCCTCCACACCTTCCTCCTCGTCCACGACGACGTCGCGGACTGCGCCGAGCGCCGGCGCGGGAGCCTGGCCCTTCACCACCTGCTCGCCGAGGGGAAGCTCGGTGGGGATCTGGCGGTCGTCGTCGGCGACCACCTCTTCGCCCGCTCGGTCGAGGGGATGCTCGCCTCGGGCCTTCCCGGTGCCCTGCGCGCCGTGCGCTACCTCCTCGTCGTCTGCCGGCAGACCGCCGCGGGCCAGTACCTGGATCTCGACCTCACCCGGACGCCGCTCGCCGAGGTCACGCTCCCCCAGACGCTCCGGGTCGCGCGCCTCAAGACCGCGCGGTACGGCTTCGTCGCCCCGCTCGTGGCCGGCGCGATGCTCGCCGGTGCACCCGCCGCGCTGCTCGGGGCGCTGGACCGGGTGGGCCGGCGCCTCGGCCTCGCCTACCAGCTGCGCGACGACCTCCTCGGCCTCCTCGGCGACGCGCAGGTCGCGGGAAAGAGCACCGACGGAGACCTCGCGCAGGGCAAGCGGACCTTCCCGGTGGTCGCGGCCCACCGACGGGCGCCCCCGTCGATCCGCGAGGAGATGGAGGCGCTGTGGGATGCGCGGCGGGCGGATCCGGTCGTGCTCGCCCGTGCGCGGAGCCTGGTGACTGCGCACGGCGGCGTGGCGGCCACCGAGCGGCTCATCGCCCGTGCCACCCGCGCCGCCCGGCGCGCGCTGGCCTCGCTTCCCCACGGCGGCGGCCATCTCGAGCTCCTCGACTGGCTGGCGGCGTCCCTCGCGGAGCGGCGGTCCTGAGGCCATGGCGCGGCAGCTCTCGGTACTGGTCGTCGGCGCAGGCGTGGGTGGGCTGGCCGCCGCCGCCCGCCTGGCCCACGCCGGGCTCGGGCTGCAGGTGCTCGAGCAGACCGACACCCGGGACCTCGGCCGGCCGATGGACGCCTGCCTCTGGCTCCACTGCCACGTCCTCGTTCCGGTGCGGCACGTCACCGCCGAGCGGGTCCTCACCCCCGACGACCGGGCAGGCCGCTTCTCCCCCCCGAGCACGGGAGCGCCTTCGGGCTCGGCCACCACCTCTTCCAGATCGGCCCCTTCCGTCCCCCGAACCTGGACCGCACCGTCCGGAACCTCCTCTTCGTCGGCGCTTCCACCCACCCGGGCACCGGGCTTCCGACGGTGATGCTCTCCGCCGAGCTGGTGGTGGAGCGGATGCTCCGCGAGGCGGCCGCGCTCGGCGCCCGGCTCACCCCGCCGCTCGCGCTCATCCCGGAGGCCGCGGCATGAAGTCGCTCGTCCGCCGCGGCTACCGGACCGCCCGGGAGGTGACCCGGAGGCACGCCCGCAGCTTCTTCGTCGCCTCGCGGCTCCTCTTCGGGGCCCGGCGGCGCGCGGCGTTCGCCCTCTACGCGTTCTGCCGCCGGCTCGACGATCTCGTGGACCAGGGAAGCGACGGAACCGAGCCGCTCTCCTCGCGCCTCGCGCAGGCGCGCGCCCTCGTCGCCTCGCTCTACCTGGACGCGCCGGACCTCGCCGATCCGGGCCGCGGTCCGGTCGCCCGGCGCGCGGAGGAGGCACGGCGCGACGGCGGCTGGGACGCCGCGGAGCTGGCCGCGCTCCGCGACACCGTCCAGCGCTTCGGCGTGCCCGAGCAACCCTTCCAGGACCTGGTGTCGGGCATGGAGATGGACGTCGCCGGCCATCGCTACGCCACGTTCGCCGACCTCGAGCTCTACTGCACTCGGGTGGCGGGCACGGTCGGCCTCCTCCTCTGCCCCGTCCTCGGCGCCTCCGATCCGAGGGCGGCCGGCGCCGCGGCGGACCTCGGCCGGGCGATGCAGCTCACCAACGTCCTCCGCGACGTCCGGGAGGACCTCCAGCGCGGCCGCGTCTACCTGCCCGCCGACGAGCTGGCCGCCTTCGGGCTGTCGGAGGAGGACCTCGCCCGCGGCACCGTGGACGACCGCTGGCGCGCCTTCCTCCGCTGCCAGATCTCCCGGGCGCGGGCCTACTACGACCGCGCCGCCACCGGAGTGCACTGGCTCACCGGCCTCGGCACCCGGCGGATGGTGAAGCTCATGGGCGCGCTCTACGGCGGCATCCTTGCCGACATCGAGGCCCGCGGGTACGACGTCTTCTCCGCCCGGGCGCACGTGCCTGCCAGCGCGAAGCTCCGCACCGTCCTCGCCGCGCTCCTCCGGCCGCGGAGCGTCCTTCCGCCGCCCGCCGAGGCTCCGCCCATCCCGTTCCTTCCCCGGGGCGCGACGTGAAGGCGCCGGCCCGGGTCGCCGTCGTCGGCGGGGGCATCGGGGGGCTGGTCGCCGCCGGCCTCCTCGCGCGCTCGGGGGCCCGGGTGACGCTCTACGAGCAGGAGAGGCGCCTCGGGGGGAAGGCGCAGCAGCTCGTCGCCGGCAGCACCGTCCTCGACGCGGGGCCGACGCTCCTCACCCTGCCGGCGCTGGTGCGCGAGACGTTCGCAGCGCTCGAGGCCGGCGAGCTCCTCCCCCGCCTCCTCCCGCTCTCGCCCCAGTGCACCTACCGCTGGGAGGACGGGAACGGTTTCGTCGTCCATCCCGAGCTCGAGGCCACGCGCGCCTCGGTGGAGGCGATGGCGCCGGACGAGGGACGCGGCGTGGAGAGGTTCTACGCCGAGGCCGCGGCCATCCACCGGGCCGCCGGCGAGCCGTACCTGGAAGCCCCGTTCGAGGGGGTGGGGCGCTTCCTCGGGCGGGTGCTCCGGCGTGGGCCCTCGGCCGTGCTCCTGGGCCTGCAGCTCTCGACGCTCCACGCGCTGGCGGCGCGCCACTTCCGAGATCCACGGCTCCGCCAGTTCGTCGGCCGCTTCGCGACCTACACCGGGGCGTCGCCCTACCGGGCCAGCGCCGCCTACGCGCTCCTCCTCCATCTCGAGCGCGTGGAGGGCGTGCACCACGTCGAGGGCGGCACGGGGGCGCTGGTCTCCGCCCTGGAGCGTGCGGTGCGCAGGCTGGGCGTGGAGGTCCACCTCGGCACCCGCGGTCGCTGGCGCCCGGCCGGCGGCGGCTGGCGGGTGGGACCGGCAGGCGACGAGGTGCCGGTGGACGCGGTGGTGGTGAACGCGGATCCGCTCGGGGCGAGCGGAGCGCCTGCCGGACCGCTGGCCATGTCCGGGTACGTGCTCCTGCTGGAGGCGGCGGTCCGCTCGAGGCTCGGCCACCACACGGTGCACTTCCCGCCGGACGAGGCCCGCGAGTTCGGGGAGCTCTTCACCGGCCGCGTGCCGTCCGACCCCACCGTCTACGTCTGTCACCCCGCCGCGACCGACGCGTCCATGGCCGCCCCGGGGACGAGCGGCCTCTTCGTCATGGCCAGCGTGCCGGCCATCGGCGAGGACTTCCTCCCCCACGCCGGGCGGCTCCGGGAACGGTGTCTCGCGACGGTGGAGAGGCTCGATCCCTCGCTCCGGGGCCGGCTCCGCGTCCTCGGCGAGCGCACGCCGGTGGACTTCCAGCGCCAGGGCGCGCCGGGCGGCTCGCTCTACGGCTTCCTCCCCCACGGCCGGTTCGGGCCGTTCCGCCGGCCGCGCTCGCACGCCGCGCCGGGGCTGGTCTTCGCCGGCGGGGGTACGCATCCCGGCGGCGGTGTCCCGATGGTGATGCTCTCCGGGCGCTTCGCGGCCATGCACGTCGCGGCAGATCTGGAGGCCCGGGCATGAACGCACTCGCCCCCCTTCCGGACCGCCCGGGCGCCTACCGCTGGTACTACGCCGACGTCGCCTGCGGCGAGGTCAGCGCCGTGGCCATCTTCCTGATCGGAAGCCTCTTCTCCCCCCGCTACGCCTCCAGTTCCCGCGCGCTGCCGACCGAGCACTGCGCGGTGAACTTCGCCCTGTACGTCGGCGGTCGCCGCCGGCAGTGGGTCCTCAGCGAGTACCGCGGAGCGACACAGGCCGGCGAGGAGCTCTCCATCGGCCGTTCCCTCCTTCGCCTGAAGCAGGATGGCTCGGTGGAGATCCAGGTGCGCGAGCGGCGGGCGCCCTTCGGCGGCGAGACGCGGGCCGAGCTGCTCCTCCGCCCGACCGCGCCCGGCCTGGGCCCCGTTGCGCTCGTTCCCGAAGGGAGCCACATCTGGGAGCCGCGCGCGCCTCGCTGCGCGGCGGTCCTCCGGCTGCCCCTCCTCGGCCAGGTGCTCGAGGGGCACGGCTACCTCGACGCCAACGCCGGCGAGGCGCCGCTCGGCTCCGCGCTCCCCGCGTGGTCCTGGACCCGCGTCCACGCTCCCGACCGGACCGCCATCGACTTCCGGCTCCCCGCGGGCCAGCGCATCACGGTCCGCACCGGCGCGGGGGGCACCGCGCTCGGCCGGGACGCCGCGCCCGCCACCGAGGCCAGGCGCACCCGCTGGGGCCTCCCCGTGCCGCGGACCCTCCGCGCCGGTGGCCTGGAGGTGGCGCGCCCGGAGCTGGTCGAGTCCTCGCCCTTCTACGCGCGGCAGGTGGCTCGCACAGCCGAGCTGCACGCCATCGGCGAGGTGGCCGACTTCCGCCGCTTCCGCTCGCCACTGGTGCGCTGGATGGCCCATCTTCGCACCCGGGTGGAGCGCACCGCATGAGCGCGCCGGTGCTCCTCGTCCTGGCCTGGACCCTCGCCGCCGCCGCCTTCAGCGCGGTGACGCTCGTCCGCGTGCTCCGGCTCCGTGCCGCCGCGCCCACGGGGCCGCTGCCGCCGTTGCTCGTCCTCCGGCCCGTGGACGAGCCCACCCCGGCCGAGCTGGAGACGCTGGCCGCCCCGCTGCCGCCGGACCTCCCGGTGCGGCACGTCGTCCTCTCGCCCTATCGCCCCAGGCTCGGCGAGGCTCTGGGCTGGCACTTCTCGGACCCTCCGTGCCCGAACCGCAAGGTGGGCCACGTCCTCTACGCGGTGGAGACGCTCCGCCGCCCGGGCGAGCAGGTCCTCGTGGTCGACGCCGACGTCCGCGTGGACCGCGCGTTGCTCGAGGGACTCTCCGGAGCGCTCTCGGCCGGGGCGGCCCTCGCCACCGCCGCCCCGGCCCCCGTCGGAGGAAGCGGGACCGGCGCGGCCGCCTTCCGCGGCCTCCTCCGCTCGAGCCAGCACAGCTTCGTGGCCCTCGACGCCATGTCCCTCGGTCCGAAGGCGCTGTGTGGCAAGGCCCTGGGGCTCTCCCCGCCGGCGCTGGAGGCGCTCCGGGGGCTCGACGGGCACATCGGCGAGGACCTCGAGCTGTCCCTCCTGCTCCACCGCCGTGGCCTCGCCGTCGTGCGCACGTCCATCCCGGCGTGGATGCCGCTCGCCGGCGCGGTGCCCCTCTCCGCGGTGCTCCGCCGGCTCCGTCGCTGGATGCAGGTGCTCCGGGCCCACCGCCCGGGCCTCTTTCCCACCGTCCCCCTGCTGCTCGCGCCGACGCCGCTCCTCGTCGTGCTCGCGCTCGGCGCCGGAGCGCGCGTGGTTGCCGTGGCCGTGGGCGTGCTCCTCGCGCTCCGCATCGCGCTGGGCATTGCGCTCCGCCGGGGCTGCCCCGACGCGGCGCAGGGAGCGTGGGAGTGGCTCCTCGGCGAGGCGGCGCTGCTCGCGGCCTGGACTGCGTCGCTCGCGGTCCGCTCCGTGAGCTGGCGAGGCCGGCGTTTCACCGTGCGGCCCGGGGGACGGATGGAGCGCGCGGTCCAGGAAGGAGACGCGTGACCTACGGGCGCTTCCTCGGGCTGTTCGTCGCCCTCCCGCTCCTGCTCCTGGCGGCTGCGTGGCCCGCCACCGTCCGCCGCCTCCCCTGGAGGGGGATGGCGTGGCTGCTCCTCGTCGTCTACCTGGCCACCGCGCCGTGGGACAACGCGGCGGTGAAGCACGGGCTGTGGGACTTCGCCGCGGGGAAGACCTGGGGCATCCGGCTGGGGTACCTGCCCCTCGAGGAGTACCTGTTCTTCGGCCTCCAGACGCTCCTCACCGGGCTGTGGGCCGGCCGCCGGCTCCTCTCGCTGCGGGACCGGGGGGTTCCAGCGTGAGCGGCCGCACCGCCTACCTGGTCCACCTCCTCGGCTGGGCGCTCCCGCTCGTCGCGCTGCAGCTCGGCGTCCTCGTCTGGCGCTACCGGGGGCGGACCCCGGCCATCCTCCGCGCCGTGGTGCCCCCCGCGCTGGGCGTGACCGTCTGGCTCGTCGCCGCGGACCAGCTCGCCATCCGCGCGGGCGTCTGGGAGTTCGGCCCCGGCAAGCACCTCGGCATCTACCTGGGCGCGGTGCCGGTCGAGGAGGCCCTGTTCTTCCTCCTCACCAACCTCCTCGTCGTGCTCGGGCTCGCGCTCTTCTGGCCGGGGCGGTCCGCCGAGGTGCGGCCGTGATCCCGGCATGCAAGGGCTGCCTCCGCGGCCGCGTGGTGGACGCCTACGTCCGCCACAAGGTCCGGTCCTCGTTCCGCGGAGTCTGGCTGCGGGGCGAGCTGCCCCCGGCGCCGGAGGGCCTGCTCGTCTACGCCAACCACGGCAACTGGTGGGACGGCTTCGTGCTCCATCCGCTGGCCCGGGCGGCCAGACGGGACGGCTACGTCCTGATGGAGGAGGAGAACTTGCGGCGCTACGCCTTCCTCCGCCACGTCGGTGCGTTCTCGCTGCGCCGGGGTGATGCCTCGTCGTCGCTGGAGACGCTGCGCTACGCCCGTGCCCTGCTCCAGCGTCCAGGCGCCGCGGTCTTCCTCTTCCCCGAGGGGGAGCACCGGCCGCCGGGGGAGCTGCCGCTGCGGCTCGAGCGGGGGGTGGAGACCCTCGCCCGGATGAGCCGAGTCCGCTCGGTCCCGGTGGCCATCCGCTACGCCTTCTTCGAGCACGAGCGCCCGGACGTGCTCCTCGACGTCGGGGCGCCCCATCCCCCGGTGGCTCCCCTGGAGTTCCAGCGGCGTCTGGAGGAACGGGTGGTCGCGCTCCAGGCCGTCACCCGGCTCGAGGGGTTCCAGCGCCTGGTGGCCGGTCAGCCCGGGGTGGCCGAGCGCTGGGACGCGGTCCGAGCTAGAAGTCGCCCATGAACCGCGTGGCGCTCGTGACCGGAGGCACCCGCGGCGTCGGGCGGGCGGTGTGCTCGCTCCTGGCGCGCGAGGGGTGGGACGTCGTGGCGACCTGGAGGCGCGACGCGGAGGCAGCGCGCTCGCTCGAGGCCGAGCTGACCGGGCTCGGGCGCCGGGCGCTGGTTCTCCAGGCGGACCAGCTCGAGCCGGCAACCCTGGAGCGGGTCGTCGCCCGGACCCGGGAAACCTTCGGCGGGCTGGACGCGGTGGTGGCGAACGCGGCGAGCACGGCCTTCCTGCCCCTGATGGCCACGAAGCCCCACCAGATGGACAAGACGTTCGCGGTGACGGTGAAGAGCCTCCTCGTCCTCACCCAGCTCGCCGTCCCCCTGATGAAGGGCCGCGCCGGGGCGAGCATCGTCGCCGTCTCCGGGATGGACAGCCGGATGCCGGTTCCGTTCCACGGGATGCTCGGGTCGATGAAGGCGGCGATGGAGGTCCTGGTGAAGTACCTGGCCGCGGAGCTCGCCCCGGATCGGATCCGCGTGAACGCCATCAATCCTGGCTACATCGACACCGACAGCTCGCGGTTCTACATGGGCGCGGCCTTCAAGGCGCTGGCAGAGTCCGTCGAGACGACCGTGCCGGCGGGGCACATCGCCTCTCCGGATGAGATCGCCAGGCCCATCGCCTGGCTGCTCTCCGACGCCGCGGCGTACGTCAACGGCACCACGCTGGTGGTGGACGGGGGGCTGGAGGTGGCCTACGGCATGGTGGTGGCCGCGCGCATCGCGGCCAAGACGTGAGCGCCCGGCCCTCCGCCGCGAGCGTCGCCGTCACCGTGGCCTTCTGGCTGGTGGCGGGGCTGAGCATGCCGGTGCTGTTCGTCGTGGCCGCGGTGGTGTTCCTCGGCACTGCCGCCTTCGACCCCGACCGCCGGGTCCTCCATGCCGTCGTCTGCCGGATGTGTCATGGCTACCTGCGCCTGAATCCGCTCTGGCACGTCCGGGTGGAGGGGCGGGAGCGCATCCCGCGCGGTGGCGCCGTGCTGATCGCCAACCACCAGTCGCTCGCCGACGTGCCGACCTGCATGGGCCTCCACCGGCCGTTCAAGTTCGTCTCCAAGGCGTCGCTCTTCGCCCTGCCGCTCGTCGGATGGGCCATGTGGATGCTGCGCTACGTGCGCCTGGAGCGAGGACGTCCCCACTCGACCCGGGCCATGCTCGACGAGTGCCGGGGCTGGCTCCGGCGGGGGGTGCCGGTGCTGATGTTCCCCGAGGGGACCTACGCGACGGGCGCCGCGCTGCTCCACTTCAAGCCCGGTGCCTTCCTGCTCGCCCGCGACGAGCGGGTCCCGATGGTCCCGGTGCTCCTCTCCGGGACGCGGGAGCTGGTGGTGGGCGACGGTCCGTGGATGGCTCCGCGGGTGGACATCCGCGTCCGGGTGCTGGATCCGGTCGAGTTTCCGCCCGGAGAGGATCCGGTCAGGGTCGCGGCCGAGATGCGGGCGCGGTTCGAGCGGGAGCTGGGCCGTCACCTCCCGGGGGCCGGGGTCTAGAGCTCGATCTCCGGCTCGTCGGGGTTCGGCTTGTAGAGCAGCACCGTGCGTCCGAGCACCTGGGCGATCTCGGCGCCGGTCCCCGCGGCGAGCGCCTCGGCCTGCTCCCGGCGGAGGTCGCGGTCCTCCGAGGCGAGCTTCACCTTGACCAGCTCGTGGTCCCAGAGCGCCTGCTCGAGCGCCGCGAGGACGCCCGCGGTGACGCCCTCCTGACCGACCTGCACCACGACCGCCAGGTGGTGGCCCACCGCCCGGAGCTTCCGCCGCTGACGTCCGTCGAGCGCCATCTCACTTCTGGGAGCCGGCGATGCGGATCTCGCGCTGCGCGTTCGTGTGCTGCGGGTCCAGCACCACGCAGCGCTTGAAGTGCTTCAGCGCGGTCACCGCGTCGCCGGTCAGCTTGTACACCTGGCCGATGAAGTAGTGTGCCGGTGCGCAGCGGTCGTTCAGCCTCAGCGACTGGTTCAGGTCGCGGAGGGCCTCCACCATCGCCACCTTCTTGTCCTGGAGGGTGAAGAAGCGGGCATAGCCACGCCAGGCGTAGAACTCGCCCTCCTTCGGATTGGCGGCGATGGCGTCGTCGAAGGTCTTCACCGCTTCCGCGAAGCGGCGAGCACGCACCAGCGAGGTCCCCCGGTTGAAGGTCTCCTCCGCCTGGAGCACCGACTGCACGTCCACGTCGGCCGGACCGCCCTCGGCGAGCGTCTCCCTGTACCGGGCACGGGAGGCATCGTCGGCGAGCACGCGGTTGGCCTCCCCGATGGCGGCGAAGATCTCCGCCTTCGCCCGGGCCAGCTCCGCGGGCGCATCGGGAGGAACGGTGTCGGGGTGGTACTGCTTGGCGAGCTTGAAGTAGGCGGCCTTCACCATCGCCGCGTCGGCGGACTCGGGGATGCCCAGCACCTTGAAGTGATTCTCCTTGCGGAGCTTCTCCGCCCGGGCCTGCAGCTCGCGCAGCTCCGCGGCCAGGGTCTGCGTGGGCTTCCGCGCCGCGGGCGGGGGAGCCACCGGCGAGATGCGCGGGGGGTCGGCCTGGGGAAGGCTGGCCAGGCCGCTGGGCGTGAGCGCGGGGGTGAGTGGCGCGCGAGGGGTGACCGGTGTGGATCCGGTGGGCTTCCGCGGAGGAGCGGCGGCGGCCGCAGGCACGGGACGCGGGGGCGGAGGTGGGGGCGCCGCAGCGGGAGGAGGCGTGGGCCTCGGTGCCGGCGGGGGAGAGGGGATGGTGACGGCCTCGGGGCGAGGCGGCGGCGCCGGGGGCGGCCCGCGCAGCTGCACGTCCGGGAACGAGATCGCCTCCAGCTCGCGCAGGAGCAGCGCCACCCGGAGGATGGTGTCCATCTCCCCGGCGTTGCTCTGGGCCAGGTGGGCGAGCGAGCGGGTCCCGTCGAAGTAGCTGACTGCCCGCGTCTCCTGCGCGGTCAGCCGGAGGTCCGGCAGGGCGTCGCCCGCGCCGCGGCGGACGACCGGCCGCTCGCGGACATCGAGGAGGCGCGCCTTCAGCTCGGGGAGCGGGACGCGGCGCACGACCTCGGCCAGGAGCCCCCAGCGGTTCCCGAGGGGGACCACCTTGCTCGGGGGAAGCTCGAGCGCCTCGAACCGGAAGCTTCCCCGCGGCGCCAGGTACGCGTGGAGGAGGATGTCCGCCGCCCGCTGGGCCAGCGCGGGGAAGACCAGGCCGGGGTTCACCGCCCCGAGGGTGAAGAGGGCGGCGAGCACGTCGTTGCCGTACTTGAGGGCCTCCTTCTCCGCGCGCGCCACCTGTTCGGCCGTGGCCAGCCGCTGCGCCACCAGGAAGGGACCGATGGCATCCGAGGCGTGGGTGGACTCGGCGGACTCGGGGTTGCCGCGGCGCATGTAGATGGTCGCGGTGCGGTCCTCGAGGTCGAAGAAGAAGAGCCCGGTGGCGCCCGCCCGGGCACCCTGGACGTAGATCCGGAGAGCGTTGGTCTCGGAGAGGTCCGCCCGGAGCAAGCCGAACGTCGAGGTGATGGGCGCGCTCGGGCGGCTGGGCGGCTTGGGCGAGCTCGGCGGTGCGAGCTCGAACGGCACGGCCTCGGCCCAGACGTCCTCCGGCTGGAAGGGGCCGGCGGGCCGGGGAGACGCCTGATCGACCGGCTCGACGGGAGCGGCGGTGAGCACGGGCGGCCCGCCTCGCGCGGGTGCCGGCGGTGCGGGCTCGAGGACCGGAGCGGTGATGACCGGCGGAGCGCCCGGCGAGGTCCGTCCCGGCGCCGCGGACCGGGCGGGCGCACGTCCCGCGGCCGGGGCCGCGAGGTCCTCGGGCGTGAGCACCGGTGGCGCCGGAACGCTGCCGGTGGGCGTCTTTCCGGGGGGCCTGGCCGGAGCGGCCGGTCCCGACGCCCGCGGTGCTCCCCCGAGCGTCGGTGGCGCCGCCCCGGTGACCACCGCCGGAGGAGGTCCGGCGGGCGCGGCGGTCAGCACCGGCGGCCCGCGCGTGGCCGCGGCCGGAACCTGCGCGGCGGCGCCTGGCGTGGCCTCCGGCTGCAGCGCGATCGGCTCGTCCGCGCCGCCGTCGTTCTCG
>Ga0335080_10003946_pt1 | contig 15078 bp, 10 predicted proteins | sample Lox_Sample_34_FD_206720 | JGI IMG/M metagenome (GOLD analysis project Ga0335080, IMG submission 206720) | Soil microbial communities from Loxahatchee National Wildlife Refuge, Florida, United States - Lox_Sample_3.4 | ecosystem: Environmental > Terrestrial > Soil > Wetlands | place: USA... | reverse complement strand
GAGTTTTCCGTTTTCCGTGGGGACTGGAATCAGCTTTCCCCCGAGGAACTTCTCGGGGGCGCCGCATTCATCCACGTAGGCGTGGGCCGCCTCCGCACAAATGACCGCTTCGTGGCGGCGGGTCAGTGCCGCGAGGCTGAGCACATTGGCGGCGGTGCCGTTGAAGACAATGAAAGACTGGCTCCCCGCGCCAAAATGCTGGCGGAACTTGCGCATCACCGCCTGGGTATAGCGATCATCGCCGTAACCGACGGTATGGCCGTGGTTCACCGCCGCGATCGCCCGAAGTACCTTGGGATGCACGCCGGCATTGTTGTCACTGGCAAAGCTGCGGACGGGCTTCATGGCCCCAACAATTTAGCAGAGCGGCGCCTTTGAAGGCCAAGGGGGCCGGTTCGAATCGCGGACCTCAAACGGCAAGCCTCAAACCTCAAACCGCAAAGGGCGCGAAGGACGCAAAGGGAGCGTAGATTCGATTTTGCGGCCCAAGGAGGGTGTTCCAGATTCCATTTCCAATTAGGAATCAGACCCCGCTCCCATGGCCGATTTGGGAGCTTATGGCACTCTTGTTGTAGTACCCAATGATGGCACCATAGTGACATTCCCCTGGTCACTCTGGCGGACTATGATCCGGGTTGGGAGTCATTTATGGGGATGGTGATTGCAATCGTCGCTCTCGCGTTCGGGTTGCTTTACTTCGCAGTGGCCGCTGAAGAAAGGCGGCTCGAAGCCCTGACGAAAGTGCGCAAGCGGTAACTCAGTTCGCGACGTCCAAGCCTTGAATTGCATTTCATTGCAATCTTTCGAGTCTTGATGGCCTGCCTTGAATCTTTCCGTCTTGTCCATTAGCTTGTAGTGTAGATTTTTACCCGATCATTCAGGTCGGTTGCTCGCCCTCCGGCGGAGGGCAAAGCAATGGGGCGTCAGAGAATGCACTTGAGCATTTCCCAGGAACTCAATCTTGTAAAATTCCAGCGCGCCGCTCGTATGCCGGTGTTTCTACTGGCAGCGGCAGCTCTAACCTCATGTGGAGGCGAGGCGCCGAAGGGGGCGCAAGCGCAGGGTCCAGGCGCGATCCCGGTGAAGCTGCAAGTGGCGCAGTCAGTTCCGATCAACGACACCACGGAGTATGTGGCGACGCTCCGGTCGCGCGACTCGGCGGTGATTATGCCGCAGGTGGAAGGGCAGATCACCCAGATTTATGTGCATTCCGGAGAGCGTGTGGCTCCGGGTGCCGCGCTCATGCAGATTGACCCGGCCCGCCAGCAGGCCGCGGTGAAGACTCAGGAAGACACGCTGTCGGCGAAGCGCGCCGAACTGGGCTGGGACCAGCAGCAGTTCGACCGCATCAGCTCGCTCTACCAGTCGGGAGTGGCCAGCAAGCAGGATCTCGATCAGGCCAAAGCCACCCTGGATGCCGCGCAGGCACAATTGCACGCCCTGGATGCGCAGGTCAGCCAGGAGACGGTGCAACTCCACTATTACAAAGTGGCAGCCCCCTCGAGCGGAATTGTGGGCGACGTTCCGGTGCGCGTGGGCGACCGGGTCACGAACTCCACGGTCTTGACCACCGTCGATAAGCCAGGGAGTCTCGAGGCTTACGTCTACATTCCGGTGGAGCGGTCCGCCCAGATCCGAATGGGCCTGCCGGTGCAGATCGTGGACAATGCCGGCAAACTGGTGGCCCAAAGCCGTATAACTTTCATTTCTCCGCAAGTGGATAACAGTACGCAGAGTGTGCTGGTGAAAGCGACCATCGCGAACAGCAACGACAAGTTGCGCACCCTCCAATTCATCCGGGCGCGTATCGTTTGGGGAACGCATGACGGCCCAGTGGTTCCGGTGTTGGCGGTCTCGCGGCTTGCCGGCAAGTACTTCGTTTTTGTGGCAGAAGAACAGAACGGCAAGCTGGTGGCCCATCAAAGAGCGTTGCAGGTGGGAGACATGGTGGGCAACGACTATGTGGTGCGGGATGGAGTCAAAGCCGGGGATAAGGTGATCGTCTCGGGCACGCAGTTCCTGGTGGATGGGGCGCCAGTCGCGCCACAGGGGTAGCGGGCCGGCTGCAGAACTTCTGGGCCAGGGATTCACGCTGATTTTCGCGGATTATATTCTTGTTGCCCGTGATCTGAATCCGCGCGCATCCGCGTAAATCCGCGGTCCGCTTGAAGTACAACATCATCTGGGTGCAACCCAGTTGCCAGTTATCTGTTCCCGGTTCTCAGTGGTCCAATACTCATGTTTGTTGACTTCTTCATCCGGCGGCCGGTGTTTGCCACAGTTTGCGCCCTGCTGATCATTCTCGCAGGCGCGGTTGTGATTCCCACCTTGCCGATCGCCCAATTTCCCGACTTGGCGCCGCCGCAGGTCTCGGTGACCAGCGCCTACATCGGCGCCAGCGCGCAGACGGTGGAGACCGCCGTCACCATACCTCTCGAGGAACAGATCAACGGCGCCGAGGGCATGAAGTATATGAGCTCCTCCAGCAGCAATGACGGTGTGAGCGCGATCACCGCCACTTTTGATCTGAACCGCGATCCCGACCTGGCCGCGGTGGACGTCCAGAACCGCGTCAACACCGCGCAGGGACGGCTGCCTAACGCGGTGAAGGCCACAGGAGTGATCACGGCCAAGGCCTCCAACAATTTTGTGTTCGGCGCGGCGGTATTTTCCAACGGGCGTTACGACACGCTGTTCATGAGCAATTATCTGGATGTGTATGTGCGCGACGCGATGAAGCGCGTGCCCGGGGTGGCCGACGTATTCATCTTTGGCGAGCGCAAGTATTCCATGCGGTTGTGGCTCGATCCAGGGCGCATGGCGGGACGCGGACTAACCGCTTCCGATGCGGTCAGCGCGCTGCAGGAACAGAACGTCGATGTCGCCGCCGGGCAGGTGGGCCAGCCTCCCATTCAGGCAGGACAGGCATTCCAGATCAGCGTGCGAGCCGTGGGCCGGCTGAGCGAACCGGCGCAGTTCGACAACATCATTCTCAAGACCAACGCCGACGGCACGCTGGTGCGGCTGCGCGATGTGGGACACGCCGAACTCGGCGCGGAGGACTACGGCTCTCTGCTGCAATTCAACGGTGGGGATTCGGTGGGAATTGCGATTACCCAGCTCTCCAATGCCAACGCGCTTGAAGTGGATCGCCTGGCGATCGCCGAACTGGATCGCCTCTCCAAGCGTTTTCCGCCAGGGATGGAGTACCGGCTGGCTTTCGACACCACCGACGCGGTAGGAGAGTCCATTCGGGATGTGGTATTTACGCTGGGAACTGCGATCTTACTGGTCATTCTGGTCATCTTCATTTTTCTTGAAGACTGGCGCAGCACCATCATTCCGACCGTTACCATCCCGGTCTCTCTGATCGGGACATTTGCTTTCGTCAAGCTCCTGGGATTCTCCATCAATACCCTGACGCTGTTCGGCATCACATTGGCCACCGGCCTGGTGGTGGATGACGCCATCGTTGTCATCGAAAACATCGAGCGCCATCTTCAGGAAGGAGAGACAGACCCGAAGAAAGCGGCGTCGGCAGCCATGAAGGAAGTAGCAGGAGCGGTGATCGCTACATCGCTCGTGCTGATCGCAGTGTTCGTGCCGGTGGCGTTTTTTCCGGGAACAACTGGCATCTTGTTCCGCCAGTTCGCTCTCACCATCGCCTTTTCGATCGCGATTTCCACTTTCAATGCCCTCACCCTGAGTCCGGCGCTGGCTGCGCTTCTGTTGGGTCGGCAGCATGGGGAAAAAGGCTGGTTCTTCCGCCAGGTGGATAAAGTAATCGGCGGAATCATTGAAGGCTACCGCCGCACCTTGCGAGGGCTGTTGCGCTTTCGCCTCGCTGCGGTCGTGCTCTTCTTTATTGGCCTGGCGGCGACCTATTTCGTATTTAAGCGCGTACCCAAGGGCTTTGTGCCCAATGAAGATCAGGGCTATCTGATCATTCTGATTCAGGCACCGGCCGGGGCATCCTTGGAGTACACGCGGGGTATTGGCGAGCAGATCGACAAGATACTCCGCCAACAGTCCGAAGTTGAAAGCGTGTTTGCCGTGGACGGCTTCAGTTTTTCAGGAAACGCCGCCAACAAAGGAATTGTCTTCGCCTCGCTGAAGCCATACTCGCAACGCAAGGGCGAGGAGCATACGGCGACATCGGTCGTAAATCGCATTCGCGGTCCGCTCTTTGGAATCTCCGGTGCTTTGGTCTTGCCGTTCCTGCCTCCCGCGGTCCAGGGGCTCGGCGAGTTCGGTGGCTTCGCTTATGAATTGCAGGATCAGGGCGGGCATTCCCTGGAGGAATTGGCCGCTGTCGCTAACAATCTGATCTATCGCGGCAACACCGAGCGCAAGGACCTGGCAGGCCTGTTCACCGGCTACACGGCAAATGATCCGCAGTTCCTGGTAACCATCGACCGTGAAAAAGCCAAGAGCATGCACGTACCCCTGCAGCAGATCACCGATACATTGGGCGTCTACATGGGATCTGCCTACGTAAATGATTTCGATTTCAACAACCGCTCTTACCGCGTTTATATCCAGGCCGACCAGCAGTTTCGAGCTCAGGCAAAGGACATCAAGCAGTTTTATGTTCGCTCGGATACCGGCGGCATGGTCCCCTTGGACAACCTGATTACGGTCACCCAAACCACTACACCGCAGGTCATCACCCACTACAATCTTTTCCGCTCGGCGGAGATTGACGGCTCGGCAGCGCCGGGCACCAGCTCCGGTCAGGCCATCGCCACCATGGAAGACCTCAGCAAGCAGGCTCTGCCGCAGGGATTCAGTTTCGAGTGGACGGGTCTCTCCCTGGAAGAGCTGGCTTCCGGGAGCACTTCGCTGGTGTTATTCGCACTCGGGACGCTAGTGGTTTACCTGACGCTTTCGGCGCAATATGAAAGCTTTGTTCTGCCCTTCATCGTGTTGCTGGCCGTCCCCATGGCGCTGCTGGGAGCGTTAGGCGCACAATCCCTTCGCGGGTTGGAAAATGATGTTTATTGCCAGATCGGCCTGGTCATGCTGGTAGGACTTTCGAGCAAGAATGCCATTCTGATCGTGGAATTCTCCGAGCAGTTGCGTGGACGCGGCGTTCCCCTGGTGGAGGCTACGATTGAGGCAGCAAGAATCCGCCTGCGGCCGATTCTGATGACGTCATTCGCCTTTATTCTTGGCGTGGTTCCGCTGGTGGTTGCGAGCGGCGCGGGAGAACATGGACGCCATTCCGTGGGCACGACAGTATTTGGTGGAATGATTATGTCCACGGTACTGAATTTGTTCTTCATACCGGTGCTTTATTTGATTATTGAAGGCTGGCGTGAAAGGGGTCACAAGTAGCGCTGGCGGCTCGCCGCATTCCTCGGCCCGAAAAATGGAGTTTCGGGGCATGCTGCCGGCGGGAGGCCGGCGCTACAGATCGCATGAATCGCGAATACTTCAAAACCTATAGCTGGGAACTTGGGCGAGACATGGAGATTCTCGTGTTCGGCACCTCTGGGTTGCCGGTCCTTGTTTTCCCTACATCCATGGGCCGCTTCTACGACTATGAAGACCGGGGCATGATTGCGGCGCTGGCGCCGGGCATCGAGCGCGGCGTACTCCAGGTTTTCTGCGCCGACAGCGTAGATAAGGAAAGCTGGTACAACAAGGGCATTCACCCTCGCGCGCGAGTGGTGCGCCACTTGCAGTATGAGGGTTACCTGCTGCACGAGTTGTTGCCGCTCATCGCATCTCGAAGCCAGGCTCAGCAGCTGGCGGTTAGTGGATGCAGCTTCGGCGGCTATCATGCCGTTAACTTTGCCCTGAAACATCCGGAACTTGTAGGCCATTGTGTGAGTATGGGCGGTGCCTTCGATATACACCAGTTCCTGGATGGCTACTACGACGACGACTGTTATTTCAACTGTCCCCCCGATTTCATCCCCAATCTCAATGATGATCGCGTCCTGTCGCGATTCCGGCAGATGACAATCGTGCTGGCCACGGGCGAGCGCGATATTTGCCTGGACGAAAACCTGCGTCTCTCCGGCATCCTGAAGAGCAAAGCAATTCCTCATTGGCTGGACGTGTGGGGTGATAATACCGGCCATGATTGGCCCTGGTGGCAGCAGATGGCGGGGAAATTCTTCGGCTCTTGAGCTAATGCCCGCAAGCCTTCAATAGTGCAAAGGGTTATGAATCATTTCTTTGCCGCAAGCTTTTGTGCGACGGCATCGAACCCGGCGGCGAAAACGTGGTTGCTGATGCGGTCGATCAGGGCACTCCGGTCGGCTCCCACGACCTCGAAGTCGGCCCACCATTCGGCGAACGTGCGGTCGCCGTTGGTAACCCGATGCAGCCTCACCCCTGCGACATAACCACGAACCGGAAGTGTGCCCTCAATGATTTCGTACGTGAAAAGATAGTTCCCATCGTCGAGACAGAGCAGGCGTTCGCGCACGAAACCATCGGCAAGCGTCAACCGGCGCACGCATCCCACCCGGTCGCTGGGATCACCGCCCTCGACCATGCTGCCCTTGATTCCGGGATGATAGGAAGGCATGTCGTTGAAGTCGCGCATGATTCCCCACACCCGCTCGATCGGTGCGTCGATCACGTGACTGATGTAAATGGTATTCGGCATTCTCTCCTCCGGCGCTAAAAGCTGATCTGCTTGAAGTCCTGGGTTTGGCGGATGATAGACCTTTCGCTGGGCAGCCGCTCCATTGAACTCGCGCCGTAAAAACCGTGGCAGTGGCGGGTTTTGCTCAGTAGCCAGGCAGCATCCGCAGGTTCCGCAATGGGTCCTCCGTGGCACAGCAGGACGCTGTCAGAGCGCACGTCGAGTGCAGCCTCGGCTATGGCGTCAATGCGCGAAACACACATTTCGAGCGTAAGCGCAGTTTCCGCACCGATCGTACCGCCGGTGGTCAGGCCCATGTGCGCAACCATGATGTCTGCGCCTGCGCGCGCCATCGCTTCGGCCTGTTGCGGGTCGAAAACGTAGGGTGTCGTAAGGAGATCCTTCTGGTGGGCGATCCGGATCATTTCCACTTCAAGCGCGTAGCCCATTCCGGTTTCCTCCAGATTTTGCCGGAAGGCTCCGTCAATCAAGCCCACGGTAGGGAAGTTCTGGACTCCGGAAAAGCCAATTGCGGCCAGGTCGTCCAGAAAGACATCAAACACGCAAAAGGGATCGGTGCCGTTGACGCCAGCCAGCACCGGCGTTCTCTTGACCACGGGCAAGACTTCTTTCGCCATTTCCATCACAACTTCGTTGGCATTTCCGTAGGCCAGCAGGCCCGAGAGCGAACCTCGCCCTGCCATGCGATAGCGGCCGGAGTTGTAGATCACGATCAGATCGATGCCGCCGGCTTCCTCGCACTTCGCGGACAACCCCGTTCCTGCACCGCCGCCGATGATCGGCTGTCGGCGGCGAATCATCTCGGCGAACTTCTTCCGCAGTTCCTCACGCGCAAAACGTGGCATGAATAGTCCTTCGTTTACCCGCTGGGCTGGCGCTGATCACCTCATCATCCGGCAATGGCCAGGAATTCTGCTACGCCGGCCTGTGCGAACCGCGGATCATTGATGTGATAGGGGAGCCGCACCAACTTCCTACGATCCGTCTGGCGAAACTCAGCGGTCAAAGTATCGAACAGGGCTGTGTCCGCAGCAGGGTCCCAGAATGCCTGGCCGGGCGCATCCAGTGCTGAGACTCCCCCTATGGGCAGCAGGAATCTCACTTCGCCTTCGCACCGGTTGAGCCGTTCCGCGATCCAGCGGGCTTGCCGGGTGTTTTCCTCAACTGTAGTCCGCATCAAAGTGATCTGCGGGTTATGAGGATACAGCTTGCGGCCACGATATTGCTGAGGCACAGAGTCCGGTGCCCCGAAATTTACCATGTCCAGCGCACCGCACGATCCTACATATGGAGCGCGGCTGCGCTCAACCGCGCCAAAGCGGTCATCGGTGCAGGCAAGCATGCCTCCGAAGAGGTGGTCGCAGACCTCGGTAGTAGTGATGTCGAGCACTCCGCCGATGAACCCATCTTCCAGCAATTTTTCCATGGACTGGCCGCCCGTGCCGGTTGCATGAAAGACCATGCAATCGAAGCGAGGCGTGAGCAAGCGAACCATCTGCTGTACACAAGGCGTGGTAACGCCGAACATGGTAAGCCCAAGGGCCGGCCGCTCATGCTGCGGCTGCGGCACCGGGCGCAGCATCATGCCTGCCAGAGCATGTGCCGCGTTGCCGAGTATGCGCCGCGAAATCCGGTTGAGTCCGGCCATGTCAGTGACGGAGTAAACCATCGTGACATCAGTGGCGCCAACGTAGCCCGAAACATTGCCCGCAGCCATGGTCGAAACCATGATCTTAGGCACGCCGATGGGCAAGGAACGCATCGCTGGCGTAATCATGGCCGTTCCACCAGAACCGCCGATGCCGAGCATTCCTCCGATGTCATCCCGGCTCTTCACAAAGCCTTCAAACGCTTTCGTCATAGCCGCAATGGCGGTCCCCCGATCGCCACAAAAAACCGCCTCTGCGCCTTGCGGGTGATGCGCTGCGATCTCTTCCGCTGAGATCCGGATCCGATCGAGCGGCACACCAGGGCTATCGGAAACAGCAGGTCCGCCAGTCGAGAGATCGGCCAGGGCGGCCGGCAGTCCCGCCGCTTCGAGCAACCCGGTGATGTACTCGGCTTCCTCGATCTTGGTATCGAGGGTTGCAGCCACCCAGGCTCGCTTCAGTGGGGACATTCCGTTCACTCCGCGCTAAACGCTATCAAGGCTGAACCAATTGTTCAATTCAGAAGTCAAATGGACTGGAGGTTCCATAGAACCGCTGAGCGTGGAACGGCGCCAGAAGGCATATTGCGAATGCGGGGGAAATGGCGGAAGCGAGTGGGAGTCGAACCCACCGGCGACGTCGAAGACGCCGCCCACCGGTTTTGAAGACCGGGAGGATCACCGGACCCTATGCGCTTCCGTGTCTTCTATCGGACGTCTATGGACAGCATTCGTGACGTTGCATTTTAGTTGATAAATTCAGTTTCTGAGTTTGCAAGCTGGGTTGCGTCGGCTAGCACGGATTCTATGGGACATGTTTCATGGTTCATCAAGCCGGGCCAAGGTTGAAGGGTGGGACTGGCATTCTGGTGGGATAGAGCTCCGTTGCCAAACGGTTGCATCGTTATGTCCTGCCGCTCGGTTGAACATTCGCTGTGGTACGATGGCGCCCCATTCGCATGTTGACATAGTTCCCTGAATCGGTAACGAAGACCTCTTTATGCAAGAATAAACGGATGGCCGTTCCGCACCTAAATCTCTCCCCAGGAGCTGCTTCCATGGTTACGGGCTTACAAACAAAGTGCAATCATAATGATTTCGAGGGAATCGTGGGCAGAGCCGTAACGCGGGTGGCGCTTCCGTGTGTGCTGTTGCTGGTAGTGACCCTGACAGGAGCAGCCCAGGACATACCGAATTCGCAGGACCCGGCGGGACTGAAGCGCTACGAGGGAAGTGAGTTGATCGGATATCGGGCGCCAAAGGTCGATGATTACCTGCTGCCTCTCGGTCCGCCGACCGAGGTGGACCCTCCCACATACGCCAAAAGCAAGAAAATCGAAGGTCTGACGAGTTACTACACCTACCTGGCGCCGGCGGGCCGAACGTCGGCGGAATTGTTTCGCAACTACAAACAGGAGTTTCAGCGGCTGGGAATTCAAAGCTTGTATGAGAAAGACCGCGGTCAGCGCGGGTGGTTTGGCCCGACATTCAACGCCATTGCGACCGATAGCGATATCTCCCAAATTCTGGCTTACAACGAGGCGGAAGAATGGCTGCTGGTGGGGAAGGGTGGGGAGCCGAACCCCAGTTACTACGTGGTTTTCGTGACGGCATACAAAGACGGCGTGATTCCCGAGCGCCTGGAGGGCCGGGTCGAGAAAGGGCGGGCGCTGGCGCAACTGGTGGTGGTGACTCCTGAACAGATCGAAAACAAGATGGTATTTGTGAATGCCGCCGAGATGAAAGAAGCGCTTCACGATTCGGGCAAGGTGGCACTCTATGGCATCTACTTCGACACCGACAGGGACGTCGTCAAGAACGAGTCGCAGCCCACGCTGGCGGAAATCGCGAAATTATTGAAAGGTGAGCCGTCATTACGACTGCATGTTGTCGGGCATACGGATAATCAGGGGAAGGCAGAATACAATCTCGACTTAAGCAAGCGACGCGCCGCCAATGTCGTTTCGGAGCTTACAAAACTGGGGATACCTGCCAATCGACTGGATTCATTCGGATGCGGTGTCTATTCCCCGGTTGCGTCGAACGGATCGGAAGAGGGTCGAGCAAAGAACCGCCGGGTAGAAGTAGTGGAGTGGTGACCCGAACGGCGAGAGTGGAGGGCTGGGACTGGTTGCTGCCTTCGCGGCTTCCGCCTGGTTTGCGCCGTGCAAGTATCTGCGCGTTCCCGCCGATAGAGGCCTCGCCCGTTCGTCGCAGCTTGCCGCAATCCTCAACCGGTGTTGGATGGACGGAGGTTCGCGATCCACACCGGAGTGTTATCAGCGCTCGTTCATCTTCAGGCCGAGTTTATACAGACCCTCTTTCGCGGCGGCGTTGCCAGGCTGAAGCTTCAGCACGATTTCGTATTCCTGCTGTGCTCGATCGTAGTTCCCCGCACCCGCATCTTCCTCGGCCCTCCTCAGGAGTTGCGGAATTTGTTTTGAACTGAAGCCCTCATATTCCTCTAACCCCGTTTCCGGTTCGCGAACCGCTTTGTGCGTTGCGGGTAGAGCGGGGGGTGGTTCTTGAGGGACAGTTCCCGTCTGAGTCCGTACCGGAGGCTTGGGAAGGTCCGCCGGTCGTTGCGCCGGCGCATTTTGGGTTCGGGTCGGCTTTTCTTGCGAAGGCTTGGAAGGCTCGGCAGGTTTTTGCACCGGCGCAGGCGGTTGAGCACCTACCTCGACCTTTGGCTCCTGGGGCGCCACGCCGGTCTGGCTGGATTTCACCCGCAGAAGGAGTCCCAGGGTCGCGACTATGGCAACAAGCGCAACGCCCCCAGCGATCCAGAATCGCGCATCGCGTCCAAGACTGCGGGGCTGTGAGGAGTGCCGGTCAGGCTCATCGTGGTAGCGGTCCTCCCCAATTCGAACAGGAGAATCCTCGGCAGGGATCTTGATCTCGGGGGAGTGTGCATCCAGGCCTCCACCGTGGTCCAGAGGCGGTGCCATCCGGGAGGCCTCGGCAACCTGTGCCCGCCAAGCCTCGAGAGATCCGGGATCAGTCCAGAGCAGTTCCTGATATGCGGCGGCGGAACCGCCATTCTCGGTTGGAACCGGGCGAAACCTGAACCCGGGAACGAACTGCAAAGTCTCATGAGTGCTCTCAGAAAGAATAATCTGGCCTGGAGCCGCGGTGGTTGACCATAGCAGGTCGTCTACCGCTACTGCCCTACTCATCCGAACCCGGTCCTCAGGTTTATGGATCACGATGCTGGCCGCAAAACCAGCCGTGTCGGGGTGCTGGGCGAATGAATGCATGGCCCTCTGCAAGCGTCGCGCCGCAATCACCGCCCGCTCGGGGCGATCGAACTGAGCCGTTAAGCTAGTCCCCGGCTCGCTGACAAGCCGACCACCGCTTGAGGTCAACACGTCTGCCATCAAGCAGATGCCGGCGTGCCTGGAAGCCCAGGTCATATCCCGCGAGGGCAGCAGCCACGGACGAACGGAGCAATTGGTAAGTCCTGCCGTATCCGGGGTGGCTTCCCCGGTCGCCCAAGACTTCGGATTGTCCGCAGCTCCGCCTATCACTTTCGCCTCGAAGCGAACGCATATCCCACCGCAAGATCCTCCAGGCTCTCCGTGAGCCCCTCAAGCCGCCATTCAGATTACTCCAAAGACAACCGCCAAGGGGAGTGATTTAAATACTCAAAATGTTCGAGCCCAGGTGCTTGACTTCAAAGAGGATACCAGTATCATAGCGTTCATCTTGGCTGTCGCGGTCGTTCTGCCTGGGGGAAAATATTTTACACGTGGTTTTCACTGCCATGTCGTCATCTTCGTGTGCTCCATCTAATCGGCCCCGATCTTTCAGATTGGGAAGATATCTGGTTTTGCTTCTGCTTCCTGCGGCCATGGGTTTCGCAAAGGAGACCCCGGTCAGCGCCATCGTTTTGTATGACAGCGCAAAGGGACCTACATATGTGCAGGTATCGGACTTGCTCATCAACGGCAAAGCCGAACTTCGCAGTTGCACAGCGGGCCAGAAAATCGACAAATCGTCGTATGGAAAATTAGCGAAGGTAACGCTGGCGGGTGCGACTTCCTTAGAACGAACCACGAATGGGCTGGTACTGACCAAGGATTCCGGCTCAGGCTGCGTAGTTCCCGCAAACCTGAAGTTCGAAAATAACCCGACGTATACCCCTTCCGAACTGGCCGACAAAGCGATTCTCCAGGGTCGAGTCACTGGCGGTCCTACTGGCGACCAGACTCTGCCTGCGTTCAAGAGCGGCGTGAAAGTGGTATTTGTCGCCGCTCCCGACGTCGAACTGGCGGAGTTCCTGCTGGCTCAGAGGGCTTCGACCATCGCGGGATGGCGGGAGTACTTGACGAAGTATGGAAGTTCTTCCCACGCCGGGGCCGCGAGAGAGGTACTTGCCCTCCTGCTGGCCAGCGACGGGGAAAGCCATCTCGCAATTTACAGACAGTCGGTCACAGGCGGGAATCCCGCGTTCGCTGACCTGAGCGCCGCCAAGGCGCGCGTGGGCGAGAGCGTTAAGGTGCTGCCCAATCACGCTGCAACTTCCAAGCTGCAAAACGAAGTGACGGCGGATCTTACGGCGTTGAACGGACAAGTGCAGAATGAGCTTGCCGCCTACAAAGATGCAATGGCGGCACACAAGCCCGGCTACCGCCACCTGACTGCGGCGCAGAACCTGGCCGACCACATCTTGGAGATCGACCCTGCGTTCCCGGCCGCGCAAGCCTCGCACAGCGCGATTGCAGCCGAAGTGCAAAAGTTTGAGGCCAGCGTGCACAACGCTGACACACTCGTGAAATCTAAGCGCGTAGACGAAGCCTACGATGCGATTATGCCGTATCTTGCTTTCTCGGAGGAGGATCCGCGGATCGCAGCTGTGATTCAAGCGGCCTATTCTTATCATCTGGACCGGGGACGTCAAGCCCAGAGCGCGTCAAACTGGCAAGGAGCAGTACAGGAATTTCAGCGGGCGGCAGAGATCTCGGGCACTAGTGAAGCACGCTCTCTGCTGAAGCAATCTCAAGAAGGGTTGCAGAAATCTCAAAGCCGCACGGCGGCTGACGCAGCTCTCGCTAAGAGCCAAGACTTTGAGACGGACAAGCAAACCCTCGACGCGTATGAGGTGCTGGCGAACCTCGCGCCCGGACCGAGGGCCCTGGTAGCCGACCGCCTTGCAGAACTCGAGCCGGCGTACATCAAGGCCGCCGCTCAAAAAGCCCTGGAGTTGCAACAGGCGCATACCCCTATCAAGGGCAAGGTGGATGAACAGGGCGTGCAGCAGGCGTACGACTATCTGGAACGCGGCAGCACGCTTGCCCCAGAGGACAAGAATCTGAGACTGCGGCTTGATCTGCTGGGGGAAACCATCAGCGACTATTATTTTCAGCAAGGCCGCAAATACCTGGAAAAACCCCTCGGGTCCGGCGTCGGTCTGGCGTGGTTGTATCTGGATCTGGCACAACGATACAAACCCGACCGCGAAGACGTGAAGGACGAGAAGGTGAAAAGTGGGGCTCTGTACCAGATGCGCTCCAAGCTCTCGATCCGGGTGGTATTCCGTGACCAGACTTCGCGCCGGGACAGCCCGTTGTTTGCTGAACAACTCTCCGACGCCCTGGCAACTGGCCTCGAGACCTCGGGGCTGCCGGTAAGGGTGATCCGGTCCACGGATTCGCCCGGTGCCGAACCAAATTTCCAGTTGATCGGCGACGTTCTGCAACACCGCACCGTAGTGACTCCGACGGTCGAATCGGCACAATCAAAATATCGCGCGGGCGAGCGCGAAATTGCCAACGAGGACTGGAACAAAGCGAATCGGGAAGACGAGGCCGCGGTGCTCGAACTGCAGAATGCGCAGAGGGCCCTGGAGGCAGCGCAATCGCGGGGCAAGAAAAAGGAGATCGCCGACGCCACCGGCGCAGTGGATGTTGCGCAGAAAAAGGTGCAGGAAACACATAAGAGAGTCGATGCCCTTCAGAAGACGACTCTGAACGACATCATCAAGGACTACACCTACACCAAAAAGACGATTGATCTTAACGCCATCGTCGAATTGGCGTTCCGGATCGTTGACGCGAGCGGCAATACCTTGGATTCAGCGGAGCCGACTCAGCGAACCACCCACAAAGTCTTCACCGTCCTGGAGAACGTCAAGCCCGAGGATACCGAAGGGGTGAAGCCGCAGGGGGCTCCCCCGAACGAACTCCAGTTTCTGACGGACATAGAGATCGAGGGGAGAGACACTCTCATCAAGGCAGTCCGGGAGAAGGTTCAGAATCTGCCCAACAAGATCCTGGAGCAGGCGAGGAAAAAAGTAGCCGACGGTGATTTCGACGGAGCCGCCGAGGCCTACATACTTTTTTTGAATTCGTCTTCGGACGCGCAGAAAGCGGAACGCGACGAGGCCAAACGTTTTCTGTTGGAGCGGTTCAACATCCGCGAGGTTAATCTCGCTTCCTCTTAAGTCGGCGCTCCGCGCAACCGTTCGTTATGGCGGCCATTCCCTCCCATATCGGCAAGTACGAGGTCACTGAGATCCTCGGCCGCGGCGGCATGGGAGTCGTGTACCTCGGCTTCGACCGACAGTTGGGACGGCAGGTTGCGATCAAAACCCTCACCGAAGGCTTCGTACAAGACCCCGAGATGCTGAAGCGTTTTTACCGCGAGGCCACAAAGACCGGCGCGCTCATGCATCCCAACATCGTCATCGTGTACGACCTGGGAGAGCAGGAGGGTTTCCCATATATCGTCATGGAGTATGTTACCGGCGAACCGCTGGACAAGATCATAAGGTCTGGCCGCCCTCTCGCAGTGGTTTCCAAACTGAGCG
>Ga0335080_10003945_pt1 | contig 15078 bp, 16 predicted proteins | sample Lox_Sample_34_FD_206720 | JGI IMG/M metagenome (GOLD analysis project Ga0335080, IMG submission 206720) | Soil microbial communities from Loxahatchee National Wildlife Refuge, Florida, United States - Lox_Sample_3.4 | ecosystem: Environmental > Terrestrial > Soil > Wetlands | place: USA... | reverse complement strand
TACCAGCCGGTGCTGCAGCTCGAGCGCCCAGTCCGGCAGCACGCCGCTCGGCAGCGGGCCGACCAAGGTCACCGCCGCCAGCACGTTCACGACCAGACTCACGATCGCCGCCTGCGCGCCCGTGCGCGTGTCGTGATGGGCGATGCACAGGTTCACCCAGATCCGCGCCAGCCCGATCGGCACCAGGCCCAGGCCGTAGTACAGGAGCGAGAGACCGCAGCCGCGCACGGCCTCGGCGCCGAAAGTCTTCGGGTTCCAGCCGAACAGGACCGACACGATCGGGTCGCGCAGCAGCACCAGCCCCGCCGTGCACGGCAGAGTGAGTGCCAGGACCAGGCCGATCGTCGACGCGAACGAGCGCTCGAGGCCGGGGCGATCCTGACTCGCGACCTGGCGCGCGAACAGCGGCAGGCTCGAGGTCGCGATCCCGAACACGAACACGCCCAGCGGCAGCTCGAGCAGCCGGGTCGCGTAGTACATGTACGAGACCGGGCCGTCGCCGAAGAAGCTGGCCACCGCGCGCGTGGTCATGGTGTTGAGCTGATAGGCCGACGCGCCCAGCACCGACGGCAACAGCATCCAGAGCAGCTTCCGGATCGCCGGGTCACCGGGCACCCACAGAAGGCGCGGCGCGAAGCCGCGCTCGCGCAGCGGTCCGAGCTGCGCCCAGACCTGCAGGATGCCGGCGACCACCACGCCCCAGGCCAGCGCCAGGATCGGCGGGTCGAACAGCCACAGACCCGCGAACACCGCCACGATCTGAGACACGTTCAGGAACACGGGCGCGATCGCGGGCCGGAAGAAGTGACCCAGCACGTTCAGCGCGCCCATCGCCACCGCGATCAGCGTGCAGCTCACGATGTACGGGAAGCACAGCCGCAACAGATCGCCGGTGAGCGCGCGCTTCACCGGGTCGGCGGAGTAGCCGGGCGCGAACAGCACCACCAGCGGATCCGCCAGCAACATCCCCACCAGACAGATCGCGAGCCCGGCCAGGAGCGCAAGCGTCCAGGTGGCGTGGAAGACGCGGCGCGCCTCTTCGTCGCTGCGCTGCAGCGCGCCGCTGAAGATGGGCACGAACGCGAGCGTGAGCGAGCCCTCGCCCACCAGCCGCCGGAACAGGTTGGGAATGGTGAACGCGACGAAGAAGGCGTCGCTCGCGGCGACCGGGAACGCGTACGCGATCAGGCTATCGCGGACCAGACCCAAGACGCGGCTGGCCATCGTGGCGCCCGCGACCACGCCGGCCGAGCGCGTGGCGCGCGCGACGCCGTCCGTTGACACCGCCGCCGCCCCAGGGTACTTACCGGCTCCCTCGGAGGTCTCCATGGCTAACCACAAATCGGCAAAGAAGCGCCACGTTCAATCGCTTCGCCGCCGAGCCCGCAACAACCAGATCCACAAGACCGTGCGCGGCGCGGTGCGGAAGCTGCGGGACGCCAAGGCCTCGGGATCGAAGGAAGTTCCCGCCCTGCTCCACGAGGCCGAGAAGCTCCTGCGCAAGGCCGCCAGCAAGGGCGTTCTGCACAAACGGACCGTCTCGCGGACCGTTTCGCGGCTCGCAAGACTCTCGGCGAACTAGGCACCTGCTTCACGCGCAGACGGCCAGCACCAGGCGTTCGAGCGCCATGCGCGGGCCGATCGGGACGCCGCCCTTGAGCGCGAGGTCCGTTCGGCGCACGGCGTCCAGACAGGCGCGCAGCCGGCGCAGGTCGAAGCGCCGCGCCTGCTCGACCAGCTTCTGCGCCGCGAACGGCGCGACGCCCAGCTTGCGCTGGACCTCGGACGGCTCGAGCGGCCGGAGCTCGCGCGCGCGCAGCAGCCGGCGGAAGTGATTCGCGAGCGCGCCGAGCAACATCAGCGGTGGCTGACCCTGATCGGACATCTCGGTCACCAGGCGCAAGGCGCTTGCGAGCCGGCGCTCGCCGATCGCGTCGCACAGCTCGTACACGGCGCGCGGCCGGAGCTGCGCCACCAGCTCGGACACCTCGTCGGCTTCGACCGCGCCCCGCTCGCCCACGTAGAGCGCGAGCTTCTCGATCTCGAGCGCGAGCCGGTCGAGGTCGGGACCGACCAGGTCGAACAACGTCGAGGCGGCGCCGCTCTGTGCGCGCATCCCGCGCTGCGCCATGCGCCCCTCGATCCAGCGCCGCACGTCGGCCGGACGGTTGGGCGGCGTGCACTCGATCACCTGGCCGATCTTCGCCACCCGCTTCACCCACTTCTGGCGCTTGTCGACACTTTCGGCCTCGAGCACGAGACAGGTGGTCTCGACCGGCGCCTCGAGATACTCGAGCAGCGCCCCGTCGAGAAACTTCTCGGCGCGCTTCTCGCCCGCGCCGCGCACCAGCACCAGCCGCGCCTGCGCCATCACCGGCAGCGTGCGCGCCGCCGAGATCACGGCCAGCGGATCGAGCCCGGGCAGCGACAGGTCGAAGCGGTCCTCGTTGAAGTCGCGCAGCGCGCCCGCCAGCACGCGCTCGCGCAGCTCGGAGAGCGCCGCGTCGCGCAGCGTGACCTCGGGTCCTTCGATCAGGACCACGCTCGGCACCGACTCAGAACTTCTGGAAGAGCTCATCGTGGACTCGCTGCGCGATCTCACTCGACAGCCGGCGCAGCGCCTGCTCCTTGTTGCTGGCGAAGATGCCCGGGTCGGCGCTCGAAAGGAACACCTCGCGCACGTGCAGGTTGCCGTCGTGCCAGATCACTTCTTTCGTCGCCGCCCTCTCCACCTTCAGGTCCAAGCTGATGTCGATGGACTCCTCGAGCGCCAGCGCGCCCGCCGAGTAAGAGCTCGAGTGATAGTTCGCGGTGCGCAGCGTGCCCATCATGATCAGGTCGGGGTCGGAGAGCTCGCCCTGGACGCCGGACTTCAGCCAGCCGCGGCGCGTGAACTCCTCGTTCATGGCCTCGCCGACCAGCGTCTCGAGCCCGGGCTCGCGTGTCTCGTTCTCCAACGCCTTCAGCTCGATCGAGTGGACATTGGGGCCGAGCGACTCTGCGCCCGAGAGCGCGTGATAGCCGCAGGCCGGGCTTGCGAACAGCGCGAGCGCAAATGTCGCCCACAGGCGCGCGGAGCTCATCGAGGCGGGATTCTAGCGGGCGCGCCGCGGCGCGCCGTCAGCCCTGCTTGAGCACCGCCGCGCGGCGTTCGAGCTCTTCTACCAGGAAGTCGCGCTCGGCGCGGACCGCCGGTGCGACACGCGAGTTGAAGTGCTGGCGCGCCTCGGCGAGCTCGCCCGCGAGCTCTTTCGCAGCGCTGCCCCGCGCGGCGGCGGCCGCGAACTTGTCCTGGTTGTAGAGGATCACGTCCGAGACGGCGATCCGCGCCAGGCGCTCGGCCGCGGCGATCGCCGGATCACTCGACGGCGCGCGCGGCGCGGCGGCCGGGGCTGGCGCGGGCTTCACCGCAGGCGCGGGCGCGGGCTTGGCCACCGGCTTGGCCACCGGCGCGGCGGGCGCCGGGCGAGGCTTGGGCATCGGCACGTCGGGGATCTCGGGCAGCTCGGGCAGCTTCGGGGCCGGCGGGGTCAGCGCCGGCGGAGTCACGGGCGCGACAGGCTTCGCGCCCACGCCGATCCGCTCCAGAATCTCGGCCACGCCCGCCGGGTAGTCTCCCGCCTCGAGCATCTCCTCGGCGTCGAAGCCGGGCGCGCCGTCCTGGTCACTCGAGGTCGCGACCCGGATCAGCTTCACCGGCGCCAGGTCACTCGCGCGCTGCGCGATCTCGGCGATGCGCGAGCCCGCGAGCGCGGGCAGGTCGATGCCCAGGATCGCGAGCGCGGGCGGATTGCGGAACAGGTGCAAGAGCGCCTCGGAGCCGTCGTCGACCACGTCGCACTCGATCCGCCAGGCCGCCAGGAGCTCGACCAGCGCCTTGGCGTGGTCGGCATCGCGCTCCGCGACCAGCGCGCGCGCGAGCGGCGGCAGCGGCTTGGGCGGAGCGGGCGGCGGCGCGGGCCGCGCGGGCGGTGGAGTCACCTTCGGCGCGGGCGCGGCGGCGGGAGCGGGAGTCACTCTGGGCGCGGGCGCGGGCGCCGCAGCGGGCGTGGCGACCGGCGAGGGCCTGGCCTCGGCCGGGGTGGGCGTTCCGGCCGGCGGCGCCTGCACGCGGAAGATCGTCTGGCACTGACTGCAGCGGATGCGTGCGCCTTGCGGACCGATCTTCTCCCGGGCGAGCCGGTAGCGGGTCTGACACTGGGGGCAAGAGGCGATCACGCGTGACTCCTGGGTGCGCGACTTGCGGAGGCAGCCGCACGCAGTATCGGTGCTGACTTCCGCACGCTTTATGCGTCCGAGGCGAGCGCGTCGCAGAGCGCGCGCAGGAAGCGGTCGACGTCGGCAGCCTGCGGCCGCGCCTCGGGCCGCTGGATCACGGTCCAGCCGGGCGCGGCGACGTTCTCGTTCACCTTCGCCAGCACCACCATGCGCAGCCGCGGCGAGATCGCCAGGAGCCGCCCCGCGAAGCGCCGCCAGCCCAGGCCCTGGCGGGCGTCGAGCGGATCCTCGACGCCCGAGCCGAGCACGACCGCCGGGATCTCGCCGCGAATCACGTACTGCTTGAAGCGCGCGAGCGCGTCGTTCGGGCTCTGGAAGATGTGAACGCGGATCGGCTTGCCCGCGAGGCCGGCCTTCATGCGCTCGAGCAGCGGCAGGTCACCATCGATGCAGATCAGCGAGGCCGGCAGCGCGCGCGCCGCGGCCGGCCGCGTGGCCGGAGTGGCGCCGGGCTTGGCCGCGGCTGCGGGCTTGGCCGGGTGCGTCAGCACCGGGATGGCCTGGGCAATCGTGGCGTCCGGATCGCGCGCATCGGGGCGCAGCGGCTCGTGACCCCGGCCGCTGCGGCTCAGCCGGAGCGGTGTGTCGTCGTCGGGAGACTCCGGTGGCTCGGGCTGGGACGGCAAGGCCTCGAGCTCGGGCGGCGCGGGCTCTTCTTCCGGCGGCGGCTCGATGATCGGCGCGACCGGCGCGGGCGCGGCTTCCGCCTCCACCTCGATCTCCGCCTCTTCGACCTCGGCTTCGTCGCCGCCCTCCTCCTCGGCGACGTCTTCCTCGTCGGCTTCGTCCTCGTCTTCGGCGTCGTCCGCCTCGGCCGGCGACTCACTCGCGGCGGCGGAGTCTTCGCCCTCGAACACCACGTCGACGTTCGAGGCCGCGTTCTCGTCCTCGAGCCGGGCGCCCTCGAGCGCGAGAAACTCGGGCGAGAGCGGGCTCGGCAACAGGATTCCCTGCGGGCCGCGCCACTGGATCGCCGGATCGTCGAGCGGCTCGAAGGTGAAGTCACCCTCGTGCCAGTCGAAGATGTTCAGGATCGCCTGCACCGCGGCGTCCCAGAGCATGGCGGCGGCGACGTCCGAGTCACCGCCCTCGGCCAGCCCCGCCTTCTTCAGGATCTCGTCGCGATTCAGATCGCCGCTCTCGAGCGCCACGCGCACGATGCCGCCGTCGCGCAGCCCGAGCCAGGCGACCCCGCCCTCTTCCGAGCAGATCTCGAGCGCCCCCGTCTTTCGCGACAGGGCGACGACCTGCAAGAGCTCGGGCAAGCTCAAGTCGGACAGATTTCCGGCGAGACTCATCCGGAAGAGGAATCGGAATCCGGCGCCGGAAGACTAAGCGCGCACGGGGGAACGGAGCTCGTCGCCGTCGATGTCGACCCAGCTCACGTTCAGTGACACGCCCCAGCTGTGCGCGCCTGGGACGACCTCGCCCAGCGCGGACAGGAGCGCGCGTTCCTTCCGCGCGCCGTCGGGCAGGATCACGTGCAGACCGGTGTCGCTCTGGTTCTCGGCGAGCCCGTGCACGAGGCCGCGCAAGAGACTCACGGCGTCTTCGTTGAAGTCGATCGCGCCAGGACAGGCCAGGAGCGCCGCCGGGCTGTGCATCATGAGCAGCTTGCCGGCCGCCGAGCGCATGGCGCGCAGGATCGGACGCGAGCCGCCCCGCGCCGGGGCCGCGCCGACCCCCACCAGCAGGAGCCGGCTGGGTGAGAGCGGCCGCGCGCCCGGCAGCAGCGCCGCCTCGCCGAGCTGCCCGGACACGTAGCCGGTGCGCAGCTGCTCCGAGATGAGCCCGCACAGCCGCCAGTCGACCAGGCCCGCGTCGCCGCGCAGCGGGCGCTCGTCTTCGGGTACGGGCACCAGGATGGTATCGGCGGGCGCCTCGGTGACCGCGCCCGGGAAGAGCGAGAGCTCGAGGCGACTCACCCGCCGCCCTCGCGCTCGGCGCGGGCGTTCCTCGCCACCACGTCGAGCACGCCGTTCACGAACGCGGGTGACTTCTCGCTGGCGAAGCGGCGCGCGACCTCGACCGCCTCGTCGATCACGACCTCGGCGGGCGTGGCGGGCTCGAACAAGAGCTCGAAGGCCGCCACGCGCAGCACGTTGCGCTCGACCGCCGCGAGCCGCTCCACCTTCCAGTGCTCGCTGGCGCGTGCGATCGCGAGGTCGATGTCCTTCAGGTGGTGGACGACGCCGAGACACAGCTCGAGCGCGCGCTCGCGCGCGCGCTTGGGCAGATCGAACTCCTCGCGCACGGACTCGAACGCGTCGCGCACCGCGCCGGCGTCGACCTCGCTGCTCGACAGCTCGGCCGCGAACAGCACCTGCAGCGCCGCTTCACGCGCCATGCGTCGGGGGCCGTGCGAGCCCATGCTCATCCGCGCTCCAGCGCCCGCGCCAGGTTCACCATCTCGACCACCACTTCGGCCGCTTCCGCGCCCTTGTTCGAGCCCGGCTCGCCGGGCTTGGCCGCGCGCTCGAGCGCCTGCTCGACCGTCTCGGTCGTGAGCACGCAGAACGCGATCGGCAGCTTCTCGGCCAGGCTCACCCGGCCCACCCCGTCGGTGACTCCCTGGCACACGTACTCGAAGTGTGGAGTGTCTCCGCGGATCACCGTGCCGATCGCGACCAGGCCGTCGTAGCGGCCGCTGCGCGCGGCGTTCTGGGCGGCCAGCGGGATCTCGAACGCGCCCGGCACCCAGAGCACGTCGAGTGAGTCGCCGCCGAGCTCGCCGAGCCGCGCCGAGCAGCCCTCGAGCAGGCGCGAGGTGATCAGGTGATTGAAGCGCGCCACCACCGCCGCGATGCGCAGCCCGCGGGCGTCGAGCCGGGTTTCGATGGTTCGCATGCTTCCTACCACTCCGCGATCGCGTGCAGATCCGGACCGAGACGATGCCACGAGAGCCGGCTGGGGCGAAATGCTCGGGCCAGGCGCTCGACCCCGAGCTCCCCCAGCACCGGCCGGCCGTCGGCCCCAATGAGTAACGGAGCCACGAAAAAATGCATGCGATCCACGAGCCCGCTGCGCAACAAGGCGGCAGCGAGCCCGCCCCCGCCCTCGACCAGGAGGTCGTTCACGCCGAGCCCGGCTAGCGCCCGCCAGGCCGCGCGCAGGTCGAGATACGCGCCGCGCCGGGGCACTTCCACCACCCGCACGCCAGCCCGCTCGAGCCGGCCGCGGCGTGCCGCCGGGGCGCGCCCGCTCGTGAGCACGATCGCGGACCCGTGCGGGCTCGGCCGCAAGAGCTTCGCGTTCGCCGGCAGTACGAGCCGCGAGTCGACCGCGATCCGCACCGGCTCGTGAATCACCCGCCGGCCGCGGCGCGCGCTGAGCTCGGGATCGTCGCTCTTCACGGTTGCGGAGCCGACGGCGATCGCGTCGACGCGCGCGCGCAGCTCGTGAACGAACGCGCGCGCCGCCAGGCCCGTGATCCAGCGCGACTCACCGGAGGCGGTGGCGATCCGCCCGTCGAGGCTGGCCGCGAGCTTCAGCGTGGTGAAGGGCCGCCCGCGAGTCACCCGCGAGACGAAGCCGGCGTGCAGCTCGGCGCACGCGGCCGCTTCCACCCCGAGAGTCACCTCGATGCCGGCGCGCCGCAGCTTGCGCAGCGCGCGCCCGGCGGTGCGCGGATCGGGATCGACCATGCCCACCACCACCCGGCGCGGGCGCGCCGCGATCACGGCGTCGACGCAGGGCGGCGTGCGCCCGGTGTGCGCGCAGGGCTCGAGCGTGACGTAGAGCGTGGCGCCGCGTGCCGAGTCACCGGCCTTGCGCAGCGCGCGCGTCTCGGCGTGGGGCGCGCCGCCGTCGGCGGTGCGCGCCTGCGCCAGCACGCGGCCGTTCTTCACGACCAGCGCCCCGACGCAGGGATTGGGCGCGGTGCGGCCGCGACCGCGCGCCGCGAGCTCGACCGCGGCGCGCATCCACGCGCCGTCGCGCTCCGAGCTAGTCACCTTTCTTGGGCGCCAGCTCGTCCATGGCGTTGCGGAAGTCCTCGATCGTGCCGAAGCCGAGATACACCGACATGAAGCGCAGCCACGCCACCGGGTCGAGCGCGCGCAGCTCCGCCTGCACCTCGTCGCCGATGCGCGTGCTCGCGATCTCGCGCTCGCCGCTGTCGAGGATCACGCGCTCGATCCGGATCACGGCCTGCTCGATCGCGTCGACCGAGACCGGCCGCTTCTGACACGCCTTCTGGATGCCGGTGATGATCTTCAGCCGGTCGAAGAGCTCGCGCCGCCCATCGCGCTTCACGACCATCGGGAACAGGTCCTCGATCCGCTCGTAGGTGGTGAAACGGCGCCCGCACTCGGAGCACTCGCGCCGGCGGCGCTTCACCGCCGCGTCGCGCTGATTCCGCGCGTCGATCACCTTGGTGTCCGGGTGATCGCAGAAGGGACAGCGCATCGCCGACCGCTAGGAGACCGGAGGCGTGTAGGGCAGCGGGAAGCTCTTCGAGAGCTCCGCGACCTCGCCTCGGATCTGCGCGATGCGCGCCGAGTCGTCGGGCTTCGCCAGCACGTCCGCGATCCAGCCGCCGATCCGCTTCATCTCCGGCTCGCGCATGCCGCGCGTGGTGACTGCCGGGGTGCCGACGCGCAGGCCGCTGGTGAGCCAGGGCGAGCGCTTCTCGCCCGGCACCGTGCTCTTCGAGGTGGTGATGCCGGCCTTGTCGAGCGTGTCCTGGGCCTTCTTGCCCGAGATCCCGCCCTCGCCGAAGTCGATCACGAACAGGTGGTTGTCCGTGCCGCCCGAGAACAGCCGGAAGCCGCGGCCGGCGACCGTCTCGGCCAGCACGCGCGCGTTGCGCACGATCTGCGCCGCGTAGTCCTTGAAGTCGGGTCGCGAGGCCTCGAGCAGCGCCACCGCCTTGCCCGCGATCACGTGCACGAGCGGGCCGCCCTGAGTGAGTGGGAAGACCGCCTTGTCGATCGCCTCGGCGAAGTTCTGATTGCACAGCACCATGCCGCCGCGCGGGCCGCGCAGCGTCTTGTGAGTCGTGGTGGCGACGATGCCGGCGTGACCCACCGGCGTGGGGTGCACGCCCGCGGCGACCAGCCCGGCGATGTGCGCGATGTCGGCGAACAGCACCGCCCCGACCTCGCGCGCGATCGCGCCGAAAGCCGCGAAGTCGATCGTGCGCGGGTAGGCGCTGGCGCCGGTCTGGATCATCTTCGGCCGGTGCTGGCGCGCGAGCTGCCGCACCTGGTCGTAGTCGATGCGCTGGTCGGGGCCGGAGACTCCGTAGCGCACGAACTCGAAGAACTTGCCCGAGAAGTTGACCGGCGAGCCGTGAGTCAGGTGACCGCCGTGCGACAGCTCCATGCCCAGGATCTTGTCGCCCGGCTCGAGCGCCGCGAAGTACGCGGCCATGTTCGCGCCCGAGCCCGAGTGCGGCTGCACGTTGGCGTGCTCGGCGCCGAACAGGCGCTTGGCGCGGTCGATCGCCAGCGCCTCGACCTCGTCCACGAACTCACAGCCGCCGTAGTAGCGCTTGCCGGGATAGCCCTCGGCGTACTTGTTGGTGAGCGCGGTGCCCACCGCCTCGAGCACCGCGGGCGAGGTGAAGTTCTCGCTGGCGATCAGCTCGAGGCTGGTCTGTTGTCGGTCGATCTCGCGCGCGATCGCGGCCGCGAGCTCGGGATCGGCGTGTCGGAGCTTCATCGTGGGATTTCCTCTGGATCGGCGGGGGCTCGGAGGAGATCAGGTCTCGCGATCGTAGCGCGCGATCGCCAGAGTGCCGTTGGTGCCGCCGAAGCCGAAGGAGTTCGACAGCGCCACCCGCACCGGCGCCTCGCGCATGGTGTTGGGCACGTAGTCGAGGTCGCACTCGGGGTCGGGATCGCTCAAGTTGATCGTGGGCGGGAGCTTGCCCTGCGCGACCGCGAGCGTGGTGAAGATGGCCTCGATGCCGCCGGCCCCGCCCAGCGCGTGGCCCGTCATCGACTTGGTCGAGGACACCGCCAGCTTGTAGGCGTGCTCGCCGAACACGCGCTTGATCGCGAGCGTCTCGATCTTGTCGTTGAGCTCGGTGCTGGTGCCGTGGGCGTTGATGTAGCCGATGTCCTGCGGACTGACTCCCGCGTCGCGCACCGCCGCGCGCATCGAGAGCTGCGCGCCGATGCCGTCTTCTGGCGGCGCGGTCATGTGGTTGGCGTCGCCCGACATGCCGTAGCCCACGACCTCGCCGTGGATGCGCGCGCCGCGCGCCAGCGCGTGCTCGAGCGACTCCAGCACCACCACGCCGGCGGCCTCCGAGATCACGAAGCCGTCGCGGTTGCGGTCGAACGGCCGGCTCGCGCGCGGCGGGTCGTCGTTGCGGGTGGAGAGCGCGCGCATCGCGGCGAAGCCGGCGACACCCAGGCGGTTCACCGGCGCCTCGACGCCGCCCGCGATCATCACCTCGGCGTCGCCGCGCTGCACGATCCGGTACGCGTCGCCGATGGCGTGAGTCCCGGTCGTGCAGGCAGTCACCACGCAGCTGTTCGGGCCGCGCGCGCCGTAGCGGATCGAGACCACGCCCGAGGCCATGTTGGCGATGGCGTAGGGCACGAAGAAGGCCGAGATCCGGCGCGGCCCGCGGTTCGCGAGCGCCTCGCAGTTGTCGTACATGGTCTGCAGGCCGGCGATGCCAGTGCCGATCAACACGCCCGTCCGGTCGGAGCGCTCCGGGGGCACCACCCAGCCGGCGTCGTTCATCGCCTCGACCGCGGCGGCCATCGCGTACTGCAGGAACTTGTCGTACCGGCGGGCCTCTTTCTTGTCGAGCACCGTCTCGGGGTCGAAGTCCTTGATCTGCGCCCCGAACTTCACCGGCAGGTCGTCGGTTTCGAAGCCGACCAGGTCCGCGACGCCCGAGACACCCTTCAACAGCGCGTTCCAGCTCGTGGCCACGTCGTTCCCGAGCGGGTTCACCGTGCCCATGCCGGTGATCACCACGCGGTGCAGATCGATCGTGCGAGTGCGCAGGCGCGCCATCGAGTCAGTCGTCCCTTCCCGCGGTGCGCTCTTCGACGTAGTTGATCGCGTCGGCGATGTTCTGCATGCGCTCCGCGTCCTCGTCCGGGATCTCGAGCCCGAACTCCTCTTCGATCGCCATCACCAGCTCGACGATGTCGAGTGAGTCGGCGCCCAGGTCGTCGATGAACGACGCCTCGGGCACGACCTCCTCGGCGGAGACGCCGAGCTGTTCGACGATGATCTCTCGAATCTTGTCCTCGACCGCCATCAGTCCAAGCCCCCGTTCACGTGAATCACTTGACCGGTCACATACCCCGCGGCATCGCTCGCCAGGAACCGCACCACGGAGGCGACGTCTTCGGGCGTGCCCAGCCGCCCCAGCGGAATGCGCTCGACGAGCAGCGCCTTCGCCGGCTCCGGCAGGTCGCGCGTCATGTCGGTGTCGATGAAGCCGGGCGCGACCGCGTTCACGGTCACGCTGCGGCTGCCGAGCTCGCGCGCCAGCGAGCGCGTCAGCGCTTCGACGCCGCCCTTGCTGGCGGCGTAGTTGCTCTGGCCCGGGTTTCCCATCTCGGCGACCACCGATGACAGGTTGATGATGCGCCCGCCGCGCTGTTTCACCATCGGCCGGGCCACCGCGCGGCAGACACTCCAGGCGCCGCGCAGGTTGGTGGCGATCACGGCGTCGAAATCCTCGGGCTTCATGCGCAGGATCAGCTGGTCGCGTGCGATGCCGGCGTTGTTCACCGCGATGTCGAGCCGCTTGTGCTCCTGCAGGATCTGCGCGACCAGTGACTCGACGGCCTCGTGGTCGGCCACGTCGCAGCGCGCGGCCACGGCCTTGCCGCCCTGCTCGGCGATCGCCTTCTCGGTCTCCCGCGCGGCCTCCGGGTTCGACACGTAGCTGAAGACGACGTGCGCGCCCGCGCCGGCCAGCTCGCGCGCGATCGCGCGGCCGATGCCGCGCGAGCCGCCGGTGACCAGCGCCACCTTCCCGGCCAGGGACGCGTCACTCATGCCCGCGCCTCGCCCGCGCGCGCGATCGCGCCCGCGAGGTCGCCCAGCTTCTCGACGTTGGCTCGGCCCAGGTTGCGGTCGATCTTCGCGGCCAGGCCCGACAGCACCTTGCCCGGGCCGACCTCGAGCTCGAGCGTGACTCCCGCAGCGACCAGCGTCTGCACGCACTCGACCCAGCGCACCGGCGCGCACACCTGGGCGCGCAGCCGGGCGCGCGCGTCGGCGGCGCGCGTGTAGGGCTTGGCGTCGACGTTCGCGATCACCGGCGTCGACAGGTCGCGGAACGGCGCGGCCTCGAGCTCGGGCGCGAGCTTCTCCATGGCCGGCTTCATCAGCTCGCAGTGGAAGGGGGCGGACACGTCGAGCGGCACCACGCGCTTGGCGCCGGCCTTCACGAGTGACTCGCCCGCGGCCGCAACCGCGGCGCTCCGGCCGGCGATCACGGTCTGCGAGAGCGAATTGAAGTTCGCCGGGCACACCAGGCCGGGGGTCTCGGCGCAGATGCGGGCGATGGTCTCGGCGTCGGAGCCGAGCACGGCCGCCATCGCGCCCTCGCCCAGCGGCACGGCCTCTTGCATCAGCGCGCCGCGCCGGCGCACCAGCCGGACCGCGTCGGCGAGCGGCAGGCCGCCCGCCGCCACCACGGCGGAGTACTCGCCCAGGCTGTGACCCGCGAACAGCGCCGGCGGCTCCGGCAAGCGCGTCTGCACCACGCGCCAGATCGCGATCGAGGCGGCCAGCACCGCGGGCTGAGTCACCTCGGTGCGGGCGAGCTCGCTCTCGGGGCCACTCGAGATCCGCTGCAGGAGGCCCCCGCCGAAGGCGGCGTCCGCCTCGTCGAGCGCAGCACGTGCCTGCGGGAAGCGCTCCGCGAAGTCCGTCGCCATTCCGACGGTCTGCGAGCCCTGTCCGGGAAAGACGACTGCCAGCATCGCGCGGAGGGCGGCCGCCAGCCGACCTACACCTCTTGCTCCGCCTCGACCTGGAATATCTGTCGATCGCGGTAGTGACCACATTCGCCGCACACGCGATGCGGGCGCTTGCTGGCGCCGCACTTCGGGCAGGTCGAGCGCGCGGGCGGAGTCAGCGCGTCGTGCGCCCGGCGCATGCGCGACTGCGACTTCGACATCTTCTTCTTGGGTCCAACCATGACGGATCCTTCTCACTCACTCGCGGCGCTCGTCACTTCCGGCGGCGCGGTCTCTGACGCGATTCCTCGAGCATCTGCCCCAGCCCGGCGAACGGTCGACTGGTCTGTCGGGTCTCGCAGCTGCACTCCTGCCGGCTCCGCGCCACGCCGCACATCGGGCACAGCCCAAGGCACGACTCCGAGCAGAGTGGCTGCATGGGCCACGCGAGCGACAGGATTTCCAGAACGACCGGGCCGAAGTCTAGCTCGTCGCCTGCGTAGCGCCCGAGCTCGAGATCTTCCGGGTCGAGCTCGATTCCTCCCTCTGGAACCTGAGTGGGATTCTGAGCGGGCTCGAGCAGGAGTTCCAGCGGCTCGGAGAGCTTGAGCCCCACGGGCTCCCCGCAGCGCGAGCAGCGCAGGGCGATCTCGCCCGTGATCCGGCCCCGGAACAGGAGCCGCTGGCCCAGGCGGTAGCCGTCGAAGGCGGCCACCAGCGGGGTCACCAAGCGGGCATCGGGGTCACGGAAGAGCTCGCGCACGCCGTTCCACCAGGCCGCGTCGGCCTCGAGGCGGAAGGGCCGCGGAGTCTCCTTGACGGTCTCGCAGCGCACCGTCAGGTCGGCCATCGAAGCGCTCCTTCTTGCCCCGCGCCAAGAGGGCCGCAACGCCGCCGACCCGGGGAAAGCTGCGAGAGATCGCAGGTTTGCCCGATCGCGGCAGGGGCAGTGAAAGCACGATTAGGTCTCGCCGTCCCGATTGTCAACGCGGCCCTGCGACAGCGGGACGCGTTCCCTAGACTGCGGCCCTGATGCCGGTCGTCACCCGCTACGCACCCAGCCCGACGGGAGCTCTGCACATTGGAGGCGCGCGCACGGCGCTCTTCAACTGGGCCTTCGCGCGCCACGAACGCGGCCAGTTCCTGCTCCGGATCGAGGACACCGATCGCGAGCGCTCGACGCTCGAGTCCGAGAAGCTCGTGCTCGAGGCGCTGGAGTGGATCGGCCTCTCCTGGGATCCGGTGCCCGGCACGGGCGGCATCCCGCGCCAGTCGGAGCGCGGCCTCCGCTACCGCGAGGCGGTCGCGGAGCTCCTGGCGCGCGGTCACGCCTACCGTTGCATCCATACCGAGGCCGAGGTCGAGGCGATGCGCGAGCGCGCCAAGGCGCGCGGCGAGAAGCCGCGCTACGACCGCAGCTGCCGCGACAAGAACATCGGCCCGGACAGCGAGCAGCCCTTCTGCATCCGGCTGCGCGTGCCGGACAGCGGCGGGCTCACGCGCTGGACGGATCTGATCGCCGGCCCGGCCGGCGAGGACGCCTCGCAGCTCGACGACTTCGTCATCGCGCGCACCGACGGCTCGGCGATCTACCACTTCGCGGTCGTGGTCGACGACCACGACATGGCAGTGACTCACGTGATTCGCGGGCGCGAGCACATGACCAGCACGCCGCGCCAGCTGCTGATCTACCAGGGCATGGGCTGGGAGCCGCCGGCGTTCGCGCACGTGCCGCTCCTGGTCGAGCCGGGCGGCAAGAAGCTCTCGAAGCGCCAGGACTCGGTCTCGGTGCAGAGCTATCGCGACCGCGGCTACACCCCGGAAGCGGTCTTGAACTACATCGCCCGCCTGGGCTGGGGCCACGGCGACCTCGAGATCTTCTCGCAGGACGACCTGGCGCGGCTCTTCACCCTGG
>Ga0335080_10003944_pt1 | contig 15080 bp, 9 predicted proteins | sample Lox_Sample_34_FD_206720 | JGI IMG/M metagenome (GOLD analysis project Ga0335080, IMG submission 206720) | Soil microbial communities from Loxahatchee National Wildlife Refuge, Florida, United States - Lox_Sample_3.4 | ecosystem: Environmental > Terrestrial > Soil > Wetlands | place: USA: Florida... | reverse complement strand
CCTCTCCCTGGGCCAGGGAAAACATCAGCAGAAACAGTCCCGGCCGCCACCATCCCGGCATAAACCCGATACTAACATCAGGCTGGTGTCGCACAGCCGGTGGTATGCTCGGAAGTTATGCGAGCATGGTGTGCAGTTGTTCTCGCGATACTTTCGTCGCTCGCCGTGGGACAAAACGCAGCGATCTCGCCGCCCGCTCCCGCTGTAACTCAGCCGTCGCTCGCCGCCGCCAGAAAGGCCCTGCAGAGCGGCCACGCCGACGAAGCTATCGCCATGCTGCGGCAACTCGCTACGGCGACGCCGCCTGAGGCCGGCGTGGCGCGTGAATTAGGGCTCGCCTACTATCGCACCGGCAAACTGGTTCCCGCCGAACAGGCGTTTGCGCAGGCCATGCAGCAGGATCCGCAGGATATTGAGTCCACGCAACTGCGCGGACTGACTCTCTATCGGCTAGGCCGTCCCGCCGCCGCGATCCCGTACCTGGAGAAGGTCCGGCAATGGCTGCCCAACGCAAATGCCGACGCGAACTACGTTCTGGGCCTGTGTTACCTGAATTCGCAACGCTACGACGACGCTCGGCATTCCTTTGCCGCGCAGTACGGAGTTCCGCCGGACTCCGGCCCTGCCTACCTGCTCTTCGGCAACATGCTCATGCATTCGCACCTGCCGGAGATGGCGGCTGAAGCAGCAGCCAAGGCGCTCGCGCTTACTCCGGATTTGCCCCTGGCACACCTGATGCTCGGAGAAGTGGCGTTGTTCAAGTCAGATCCGCAACGTGCGCTTGACGAGTTCACTCGCGAGCGCCAGATTAATCCCGACAATCCCGCGGTTTATGACCGGCTCGGCGACGCGTTCATCCGTCTTGGCGACTACCCGCACGCCCAGGAGGCTTTAACCAAAGCCATTTCTCTGGACACCTCGAGTACCGGGCCATTCATTCTGATGGGCAAGGTGCTGCTGCACAAAGAGGACCCACAGACCGCAGCCATGTACCTGCAGCATGCCGTCAAGATGGATCCCGGCAACTACATGACGCATACGCTTCTGGCGCAGGCTTACCGCGCACTTGGCCGTGAGGCCGAGGCCAAAGAAGAAATCGGCCAGGCGTCCAGGATTCACGCTGACAATCAGCTAACACTGCAACCAGTCGAGTAATCGCTGCGACGCTCACTTTAAGGTAGTGCGGATGGCAATGAGTTCCGAACCCACGGGCACGCCGTGCGTAACCTTCACCCGGAGCAGGGCTTCAAACGGCTGCAGGTCGCCGTTCTTATTGACTCCCGGCCGGTGCAGAAGATCGTCGAGAGAATCCTTATGGCATACATATTCCACCGCGGCTTGAGTTCCCACGGTGGTAGCGCCGGCAAGAATCACCACCGACTGAGTTGGATTCAGCCCGCGCATAAATGCGACTACGGCGTAGTCTTCTTCCAGCGGGTCTTTTGACGGGGTCGGCAGAAATTCGGTGGCCTCGCCGGCCTCGGGACGGGTATTAACGACAGCGAGATCACCCTTGCGGGGGCCGGCAGTCAATCTTCTGAAAATGAAGCGCTGCAACCCAGGGAGTTCAAGCAGAGCGAGATTCTCAGCGGGCGAGCCGACAAATATCAGGTTGTTGTTCTTGGCGTCGTCCAGCGAAAACAGGCTGCCGCGCTTGACCCGGATGGACTGGTGCAGGAGTCCGAAGACCCGGTCAAGTTCATGAACCGCGAGAACTTCTCCGATTCCAGTGTAGTGATCGAGGGTGGCTTCATGCGCGTCGCGTACCGAGTTGTAGTAGCGCATCCCGCTCTCCGGGCGGCCAACAAAGATAGCATTGCTGAAAATCACCCGGGGCTCTTCCACTCCGGATAGAAAACTCTTCCAAAATATTCGGAATGCGGCCGGCGCGATTCCTTCTCCTCCAGCCCTTGCCGCCCGTTCGGTCAATGCACTTTGCCGGGTCGTTAGGAGAAACGTGCTGAATCCGATCGCAGCGGCCAGTAAAACCGACAACGCTACTACAACGGGATTGAACAGTAGTGGAACCTGGGGGCGGGAATTTCCAGCCGCTGCTTGATAGACAGCTTGCATCGACGGAGGGACGGCTACAGGACGCGGAACCTCACGTCGATGAAACGAGAGGATATAGGTTCCCTTGGGCAAGTCGACGACAAATTCGTCGTCCGCGCCCTCGGTCGAATAGTACTCCGCTAGTTTTACACGAAGCCGTCCCGCTGCCACGCGAATGGTTGAGTCAAGTTGTGAATCGAAGTTCTTCGGACGTCCGAACACTTCTGTCGCCAGTCGATATTCCTTGACCGGAACTCCCGGGTGTTCAATCGCCTGGTCAGCCAGATAGCGCAGCAATTTACATAGTGCGTCAGAAGGATGAAGCGCCTTGCTATTGACTAACCTTTCGACTTCCAGCAGAAGTCGTTCGCGGTCCTGCACTACAGAAGAAGTCGCCATGTAACGTCAGATGGACAATGCCCACATCACACTGCAAGCAAGCGGGTTGCCGCTATTAAACATTTCTGTAACGGTATGAGACGGGGTGAGACTTCTCAAAGGTTGCCCAAGGCGCGAGATTAAGGGGTCAGTTCACCTTTTAAGCTGAGACACAGCTGGCCCGGCAGGATACCTACTCATAGCCCAATCTCGAATCAAGGCGGGAGCTCTCCATGAGAAGTTGCGCGCACATTCCCAGCAGCAGAAAAAAATCCGTGTCCCGAAACAGGGCATTCCGGGCGTTTGCTTTGTGCGCTCTGGGATTCATTTCCCTTCCCCAGGCGCATTCGCAGGCCGTATATGGGTCGATTTTTGGCACTGTAACCGATAGCTCCGGAGCGGTAGTCCCCAACGCGACGGTCACGGTTGTGAACGTCGCTAAAGGTGTATCGATTACCGCCCGGAGCAACGAGAGCGGACAGTACACCGTGCAACACCTCATTCCTGACACCTATCAGGTACAGGTCGAGGCATCGGGATTCAAGAAGGCGACTGCCGACAATGTCGTAGTGTTCGCCGACACATCGCCAAAGGTTGACGTTCAACTCACCGTCGGCCAGGTTTCTGACACCGTTACCGTCTCGTCGGCCGCGCCGCTTCTCCAGGCGGACCGGGCCGACGTAAATACAATCCTGAATGAGCGCTCGGTCGAGACCCTGCCTAACCTTAATCGCAACTTTACCGCATTCGAGTTGCTGACCCCGGGCACCAGCTATATCGGCTGGAATGTCGACGAGTCACAGAACCCGCAGCGCAGCCAGCAGATTGAAGTAAATGGGCAACTCCCCTTCGCCACTGGTTACGAACTGGATGGAACCGACAATCAGGATCCGGTGATTGGAATTGCGGTGATCAATCCGAACCTTGACGCGGTTTCGGAGATGAAAGTGACGTCGCAGAATTACGACGCTGAGTTCGGCAAGGCCGTCGCCGGCCTGGTGACCGCACAAACCAAATCCGGCAGCAACTCCATGCACGGTTCGGCGTTCGAGTTCCGGCGTTCCGACGCCCAACAGGCGCGTGACCCGTTTACCCAGTTCGCGCCTGATCCCCTCACCGGACGCTTCATTCCTTCCACCTTGCACAACCAATTCGGCGGATCGCTGGGCGGCGCAATTATCAAGGACAAGCTTTTCTACTTCGTTGACTATCAGGGCCTGCGCGAAAAAACCGGCCAAACGTTTCTATCCACGGTTCCCACACTGCAGGCTAAGACCACCTGCACGTCCGGCGGCCCCTGCAATCTGAGCGAATATCTGCAAGGTGGGCAGGGCCAGATCTACGATCCCAACACGGGCAATCCGGACGGGAGCGGCCGCACCCCGTTCGCAGGCAATATCATTCCGGCAGGCTCGCTCTCGACGCCGGCAATCAACCTGCTGCAACTGCTGCCTGATCCCAACGTGCCGGGCGCAGGAATTGTCAACAATTATGTGGCGTCTGGCACTGGCTCGTTTAATAACGACCAGTTTGATGTGCGCATTGACAATCAACTTACCGACAAAACGCACCTCTTCGGCCGCTACACCATGTTTCTTTCCGATCTCTCAGGTGACCCGGTTTTCGGAAACGCCGGCGGAACCGGATTCGGACCAAACGGATTTGCTGGAAGCGACACTGGCCGGAATCAGAGCGTTGCCGCGGGCGGCGATCACGCCGTCTCCACAACCTGGCTGACTGATTTCCGTTTTGGATGGTTCCGTTATCACATCGACGAGCACCAACCCCAGTCCGATGTGGCGGCCGGCACCAACCTCGGGATTCCGGGCGTAAATCAGGGCGACCTCTCGTTGAACGGCGGCTTGCCGCAGTTCAATGTCGACAACCAATCTGTGTACGGCACGACCGCAACTCAGTTTCTCGAAACCGAGAACCAGTTCCAGGTGGCCAACAATTGGAGCCACGCCATGGGAAATCACAACCTGAAATTTGGCGTGGATGCCCGTTATGCGTTGCAGCACTTGATCGGACTCGACAACAACAACTTTCGTTCCGGTAACTTCCATTTTGCCGCGTCAGCGACTTCCAGCGCCTCCGATCCCAACTCAGCCGGCGTAGGCCTCGCCAGTTTTCTGCTTGGGCAGGTCACCCAGTTCCAGCGCACCGAGACGCAGAATACCGATGCGCAGGAGCGCCAGAAACGCATCTTCTATTACGGCCAGGACCAATGGCGCGTCACCAACAGCTTGACCATCAACTACGGCTTGCGCTGGGAATGGTACTTTCCCGAAAGCGTCAATGGCAAGGGACAGGGCGGATTGCTTGATCTGAACACCGGCAACATTCGCATCGCCGGCTATGGTCCCTGGGGCACGAATCTGAACGTGGAAAAAAGTTGGACCAACTTCGCGCCTCGCCTGGGAATCAGCTGGGAGCCGCGCAAGAACACCGTGGTTCGCGCCGGGCTCGGGCGCGTGTACGGCGTGGGGTGGTCAGGCGATTTCTTTGGCGAAGTGCTGACCTTCTCCTATCCCACCCAGGTTTCACAAAATCTGAATCAGCCGAACAATTTCTCTCCTGTCTTCAACCTTTCCGATGGGCCCCCGGCCTATGTGTTCCCCGCCATCCCGTCCAATGGCCTCTATCCGCTGCCCGATGGCATCAGCGTGCCGACCCGGCCTCTGTCGGTCCGCATTCCCACCGTGGATGCCTGGAACCTGACCGTCCAGCAGCAGCTTAGCCCCACCATGTCCTTGCAGGTCGCATACGTGGGCAGCCATGGAATTCACAACATGTTCGACTCGTCCAACCAGTTTGATCCCAACGAGCCCACTCTGGTGGGCTTCGGAACCTTCAGCACGGACCAGCGCCGTCCATATTTTGACGGTACCGCGCAAACCCTGGGTGTGAATTATGGAGCGCCCTTCGGCTGGACTCAGAGCATTCGCTACAACATTAACGAAGCTACCAGCAGCTACAACGCCTTGCAGACGAAATTTGAAAAACGTTACGGACATGGCGTGCAACTGCTCGCCCACTATACGTGGTCACGGGCGATGGCGCATGAGTCTGATTATTTCGCGATCGATCCGAAAGTGGGCTATGGTGCAAGTTATTACAACCGCCGCAATGCCTTCGTAGCCGCGGGCAATTGGGACCTGCCGGTCGGGCATGGCAAGGCCTTCGCCGGAAACGCGCCGCGCTGGGTGGATGCGGTGATTGGCGGCTACTCTTTCAACGGCACCCTGACCTGGGAGAGTGGGTTACCCTATACGCCTTCCTACGCGCTCTGTAACCTGGATCGCGACACCGGGCCTTGCCGCCCCAGCCAGAACGGCGCTAACTACAATCTGAGCGCCGGATCGTTCGATCCCATCGATCACTCGGTCACCTACTTCCAGGCAGCCCCAGCGCCCTTGGCAAACGGCGCATCATTTGGCCCCTATGTTCGCCCCGCGGCGGGAACGTTCGGCAACATCTACCGCGACTCGCTTCAGGGTCCCGGCTTGATTAACACCGACCTCTCCGCCTCGAAGAGTTTCCGTATTACGGAACAGGCGAAGGTGATGTTCCGCGCGGACTTCTTCAACTTGTTTAATCATCCAAACCTCGGCGGGCCGGACGCATGCGTGGATTGTCAGGATGGCAGCGCCGGAAAAATCAAGGACGTCATCTCGACTCAGGATGGGAGTTCGATGCGGCGCATACAGTTCGCTGTACGCGTCGAGTTTTGACCGGCATACGATTGACCGGCAGCCTGGCGGCCTGCCGGTTATTACACGCCGTTTGAGAGCTCCGGGAAGCGCGCGGCCTTTCCCCCTCGACCTGGCTACGCGTCCTTGGTCTCCACGTACGTCGTATAAGGCGAGTCGCCGACCGCAACGAACGGTGTGAGTTTCACGGCGGTCCCATCGGTCGAGCACTGCCACAACTGGCTTGAGATGCGCCTGGACTCCAGCAATGCTTTGCGGGTGATTCGAGGCTTGGCGTGTGTGAGTGGAAACAGCACGAGGGGGCCGCGCAGAGCGGCTACCGTCTGCGGATGCGCCGCGTCGAATGGCTCCAGCCGCAATTTTATGGGCAGTTCCAGTTCCACGTAGTCGCCGTCCTTCCAATTTCTGCGAATCGTGTGGAACCTCCCCGCCTGCACTGGCTTGGCCTCTCTCTTACCGTTGATTCGAACCGAAGCATCCTGCGACCACTCGGGAATTCGCAGGTTCAGAGAAAGCAGTTCGGGCGCGGACGCCCTCACCTCAATGCGAATCGATTCCTCGAGAGGGTAACCGCCGGTCTGCTTTAGTGAGAGCCGGGAGCTTCCCTGCCGCCAACGCAAAATAGAAGGCAGGAAGAGATTCACGTAAACGCCCTCATCATCGCGGAAATAGGCGTTAATACGATAATCCGCTGCCACCTGCGGCAGCGTCCCCGAGCAACAAGGCCAGCCGTGGTTCGAGTACACCCGCCTGCCCTCGAAGTTGTAATCAGAGTAGTAGAAGGCGTGTCCATCGGACTGCATCGGCTTGGCACCGAGCACGGTGTTGTACATCACGCGTTCCATGCTGTCGCCGTAGCGCGAATCGCGGGTCACACGCAGCAGATAGCGCGTCAGCTTGAAGTGTGCATACGATCCGCAGGGCGTCTCGAAACTGTTGTGAGTTTTGCTTAAGCTGTCGAAAACGTCATTGCTCCCCGGCGCCCGCAGCAACTCATCCGGTCCCCACCCTCCGGTTGCGAAGCTTTGTGCCATAAGCATTTCAAATCCGTTGCGGGCCGCGCGCAGGTGCTTTTCACTGCCCAGCGTGAGATAAGCCTGCATCGCCGAACTCAGCGAATTGACGTAACTGTAAGCGTGCTTTCCAGCCAGCACATTTTCGCCGCGTGCCAGCGGATCAAAGAAAGTTTGATCGTCCAGGAACCGGATTGCCAAATCCCGATAGCGTTCACCTGCTCCCTGCTGGTAAGCGAGAAAGAGATTTTCAGGGCAAGTGTAGGACTCATCCCAGCGAAACGACTGATCCCGGCCCGGACGCCATTCCAGTTCGCGGTCCACTGCGTGTGCGGGCAGATAGGGCAGAGCAGTTTTCGTAGTCTGCTCCAGAATCGTCAGCGCATCCGGATCGCCCGCCAGCCGCCGCGAATCCATCAACCCCAGAACCAATTTGTCGTACGTGTATGCGGGGAATCTGTTCTTGTCGTAGAAGTCACCGCAGATCGTTTGCGCGTAAAGCCGGTTAAGGCGAGCTACCCTATCGCGTATCTCCGCCCGTCCGGTGATCGCATACGCCCGCGCCAGCGCTGATACCCACTGGCCGAACGTGCAAGCCGGCGCAAATCCTGAGTCCTGGGTATGCCAGTCATAATTCGGGTCGTAGTGATACCAGCCCCCCAGATCAACCCCGGGCGCCGCCTGGCCGGCCATCTGTCGAAAGGGCTTTAACAGGCTGTCATCGCTGATCTCCATCAGCACGGCCAGCGTATCCGAAAACTGCGATTCCGCCAGGCTCTCAGGCAAAGTAACGTCGCTGTAACCGAACTCCGCGAGGGGCACCGAGCTCCCGTACGGGCCTGGACCCGCCCGCGCCCGAGGTGGCGCAAAGACAGATGGAAACAGATTGCCGCTGGCTCCTGCTGCAGTAATGATCGAAGACGCTTTGAGAAACGCTCGCCGGCTGATTTGCCTTCGTGTCATGCACTCTGATTATAGGAGCTTCGTGCAGAGCAGAAACAACGCAATCCAGTCGCGTAAGGCGCAGCATCACGCGCAAGACGGTTCACACAAACTTCAGAAGTTCGCTGCGGAAGGGGTCAGCCTCACAATCCGCGGCCGGGGAGGACTGGTTGCTCTTCGCCGGTCACGCCATCGGCCCGGAATCGTGGTTCCACAACCCGGACATCGCCCATCCGCAGTCACCCGATAATCCTCAATCGAGTATCCGTAGCGCTTTACCAGCGCTTCCTGGCACTGTGGGCACCGCGTGTCTTCCAGGTTCCCCACCATGCCCGGCAGGTTGCCGGCATACACGTAGCGCAATCCGGCCTTGCTGCCGATTTCCCCCGCGCGCCGCAAATCCTCGGGCCGCGTGTTCTCCGGATCATCCATCTTGTAATCTTTGTGAAACGCGGTCACGTGCCACGGGATGTCGGGAGAAACCCCGGCGATAAATTCCGTGAGGCCCCGCAGTTCGACATCCGAGTCGTTGAAACCGGGAATCAGCAAAGTGACGATCTCCAGCCACACCCCCATGGCGTGCAGGCTGCGAATCGTTTCAAGAATGGGCCCGATCCGTCCGCCCAGCTCATGATAGTGGCGGTCGTCGAAACTCTTCAGGTCCACCTTGTAAAAGTCGATCCACGCCCGCAAATATTCCAGGACCTGCGGGGTGCCGTTGCCGTTCGACACAAAGGCAGTTTTCAGCCCTGCTGCCCTGGCTTGCTTGAAAACCGCCACAGCCCACTCGGCGGTGATGAGCGGTTCGTTGTAAGTACTTACCAGCACTTCGGCCCCGCGCCTCACTGCGTCGTGCACCAGGGCTTCAGGCGAAGCTTCCAGCGGCAGCGACACCGCATTTGGATCACGTAACGCCTGCGATGTGACCCAGTTCTGGCAGTAGCCGCAGTGCAGATCACATCCCAACATGCCGAAACTATAAGCCACCGCTCCAGGATAGGCGTGGAAGAACGGCTTCTTCTCGATGGGATCGCACTGGATCCCTCCTACATATCCCCACGGCACGTACAACTTTCCGCCCCGGTTGAAGCGCACTTTGCAAACCCCCGGCTGCCCTTCCGGGATTGGACAGCAGTGGCCGCACGCGTAGCAGCGCACACGGTTGCGGTCAAGCTTTTCGTAGAGATCTCCCTCGCGGACCCGCGAGTCGAGAATGTCGCGCAGGCTGGACACTGCAAACTGCCTCAACTCTTATTCTAGAGGTTCAGGAACGAGACGAAAAGGACCGCTCACTTCCCAGGCGGTCTGAAATTCTACAAGCAGGGCGCCACTCATCACTTCGCAGGAGACGGCTTATTGTGGCTGCGGTGAGTCTTAAACCATTCGTTGGCTTTGTTCTGATCGGCCAAGATTTCGGTCTCACTCAATCGGGAAGCTAAAAAAGGTACGCGCACCCGGCTGGCATCGTCTCCACCCGATTGCGCCAGCAGAGCCCAGAAGTACGCTTTATTCAGGTCCTTTTCCACGCCGCGGCCCGCCCAGTAGTACGCCCCCATGTTCGACTGGGCCAATATGTGACCTTGCTCGGCGGCGGCAGAGAACCAGCGCGCAGCCTCGCCGTAATCCTGAGCCGCATCAGAGCCTACCGCGTAGCGCACGCCCAATTGAAACTGCGCGTCGGCGTCACCTGCCTGGGCCAGCTTGCGCAGCTCTTCCATGCTGGCGGTTTGCGCTTGGAACTTGCTGGTCGCCGGCGCATAGTTGGTTTGTGTCTGCACCATCGCGGCCGAGGTCTTGTCGCCCGGCCTAAGAAATAAGAAGGCCGCAGCCAGCAAGAGCACCAACACCGTCCCCGCAATCACCGGAATCTTCGGCTTTCGCCAGAATGCACTCGGCACTGTCCCGTCCTCGCCTGAAAAAATGTCTCCGTCCGCCGGATCGTCCCTCACATCCATGTTTGCCGAAAGCTCTGAGCCGCCGCCGGCCGCGCCGTTCGCCCCGATTCTTCCGGTATCCCGATCCTCAGGGCAGCCGATCACCATCGAGTGCACCGTGCGCTGCAGCGCGGCAAATAGGGTCCGCGCCATTCGCTCAAGGATCACTTTGTCTCGATCCACGAAAGCATGCGGTGCTGCTGAGAAAATCTCGAGCAGTCCTACCACCGCTCCCGGAGCGTGTATCGGTGCCGCCATGATAGACCGCACGCCCAGGGCCCGACAACTCTCCCGATCCACTCGGGGATCGGATTCGGAATCCTCGCAATACAAGAGCTTGCCGGTGTGAACGCATTCGCCGGAAAAGCCGGAGCCCACTTGCAGGCGCGCCCCCAGCGGCGGCGCATCGTTCCCCGCCGACGCCCGGCAGACCATCTCCTCCCCGGTCGAAAGCGCGATTGCAGCGCCGGTTGCGCCAGTCAGGGTCTGCGTCCGCTCTGCCACGATTTGCAGCGCAGCTTCGAGGTCCAGAGTGAACCCCTCAATCTCGCGGCCCACATCATCGGTCGCCGCCACCGCCGAAGCGTCTTCTTCAGTAGCGACGGCGCCCCGCCCGCACGTCTCGACCGGCAGCAAAGTGGTCGTGGCAGCCGGAATGACCGCCGGGTCGAGGTCTGGAGCGGATACGCTCGCCTCAATCTCACCCCGGCGAACTGCAGCCTCCGCGGATGCGAACAACGGTTCATCCTCTTCGAACAGTTCATCGCCCGCGATCAAGCCTCCCGCCAGAATCGATTCTGAGATCGGCAGTGCGATAGGAATCTGTTGCGAAACGTCCGTCGTGGACGGCTCAGGTGAGGAACCAAACTCAGTCAACAAAACCGGATGGCTGGCGCTCAGTTCCGGCTCTTGTGACGTCGAAGGCAGCTCGAAGCTCAAGCCTTCATCCTCCGAACCCTCCTCTACCGCACCACCCGAAAGCCATGCCCGCAAGCGATCCAAGTCTGCCGTCGGCATGCGATGAAAGCGCAGTCCGGTTCTGCCTGACGGTTCCGACCACACCACTCGCCCAGATGTGTGAATGTATGTTGCGGGCTCGGTCAGGTCGAGACACAAACTGAAACTCTCGCCCGGCTCCATCGGCTGCGGGCTCTGAAAAGAAATCCCTTCCTCGTGAATATCGCGGATTTCGAACAGATCCAGCGCTGTCCCGGTGGAATTTGCATTCATGCCCATAAAGGCCGCGGTCTGCACACGCCGGCGCACGCAGCGCCTCCGGTTGCGTAGCGGTCGCTGCGGGTCCCTGCGAACAGGGATCAGCTTAGGGCCCACAAATTTCATAGCTTGGAGTTTCGCCCCATCTTAGTTCAGAGGGAAGCGAATATCATCAAGCGAATCAAGGAGGTTACCAATTTGGATCACCCTCCCAATTCGGGTTGATGTCACTCTGGAGGCCGTAAACAGCGATGCCTGAGCCGCTCTCCATCGTTCTAGGCAACGATCGCCGCTATTCGCTCAGCCGCGTGCCCATCCCAAAGTGGAATCGCCGATGCCGTCTTCTTCTCTCCGGCCAGAATCCGCCGCAACTCGTCCTGCATGCGTCCGATGTCCCGGCCGACCAGTACGTTGGTACCCAACCTGGCTGTAATTGGCCGCTCGGTATTTTCGCGCACCGTTAAACAAGGTACGTTCAGAAAACTCGTCTCTTCCTGAATCCCGCCCGAGTCGGTGATTACCACCGTCGCGTCCCGTTGCATCGCCAGAAAACTCAGGTATGGCTGCGGCTCCAATAACACAATTCCGGGTAGCGTTCCCGGCTGCAATGCCGCGATGCGCTGGCGCGTACGCGGGTGAACCGGAAACACAACAGTCAGATCCTTGCTCACCGCAGCCAGAGCCGCGAGCAGAGAACTCAGCCACGGCAGATCGTCTACATTCGAGGGTCGGTGGAGCGTGATCAGCGCATAGCGTGGCGGCAGGCCTCGCGGCCTGTGGGCGGCACTGCGTGGCAACAGACGCACCAGGGTATCAATCATCACGTTCCCGACCAGGTGAATCTTCGCCGGATCAATCCCTTCACATTTCAAATTTTCATCGCCGTCCGAAGACGGTGTAAAAAGCAAATCCGAAAGCTGATCTGTAATCAGGCGGTTGATTTCCTCCGGCATATCGCGATCGCGCGATCGCAGCCCGGCTTCCACGTGTCCCACCGGCACCCGCAGCTTGGAGCAGACCAGCGCGGCTGCCATGGTGGAATTCACGTCGCCGTACACCAGCAGCAGGTCCGGCTTCCCCTCCAGAATCACCCGCTCCAGCCGGATCATGATCTCGGCCGTTTGTTGCGCATGGCTTCCCGAGCCCACCTCCAGGTTCAAATCGGGCGCCGGCATGTCCAGTTGCTGGAAAAAGATCTCTGACATATTGGCGTCGTAATGCTGCCCGGTGTGTACCAGGGTTTGCCGCACCTGCGGCCGCCTCGACAGCGCGGCCAGCACCGGCGCAGCTTTCATGAAATTGGGTCGCGCACCGACAACATGAGTAATGAGCATGGCTTGCCTGGATCAGAGTCTCCAACCGCCGGATGGATTGGAATTTCGACGAAAGGGGCTTGGCTCAACTCGCTTGGACTGGGCTGAACTCCCGCTTGTCCTGGCTCCTGGACACAACCGCCATGGGTGGCGTCAGCACGCGGTCGAGCGCATGCGCCAGCACCACCGGAAATTCCTTGGTCAGCAAATTAATGTCCAGTTGCAAATCGCGATTGACGTAGCAGCGGTAAACATTCATGGAGCCGCGATGCCGGTTATTGCTGGTCACCAACGCCAGCGTTACCCGCCATGCACTGTTTTCCTGTGCCGCAAAGAATGTCCCCGGTTTGATCCATTGCAGCCCGGGAGTGCCTTTCGGCAACATACCCAGACCCCGGAGTTCGGGACACTCCCGTGGCAGAAGCTCTGAGGACAAGTCGAAAGCGTCGAAATCGTTCGTCTGGAACGCCGCCACCAGGACGCGGCAGAGCTGGTCATAACTGTGCACGACCTTAAGCTCTTCCATCGCGCGCCGGATGGAAAGATTGTTGATGAAAATCTGGCGCTGATCGATCGTGCGCTGCGCCACCCGGCGCAGTTCGCCAAACTCCAGGTAGCCGAGATGCTGCACACCCACCCAGATCCCCGTACCCAGCACCGCCAGGATCAGGCCCAGTGTGCTGCCCGTCGGCCATAGCAAGAACAGGCTTAGAAGCGCGAAAATCCCCGAGACCGCGTACAGCAACACCACCACCTGGCGATGAGAAAATCCCAGCTCCAGCAATTTGTGGTGAATATGCTCACGGTCAGCGGTGAACACCGGCCTCCCGCTGATGAACCGCCGGAGAACAGACAGGGCTGTCTCCAGAATCGGAAGCCCAAAGGAAACCACCGGGATCGCCACCGCCACCGCCGTCGGTGCCTTCTGTGCGCCGCGCAGCGCCAGAGCGCTCAGCATGAAGCCGATGAAAAGGCTGCCGCAGTCTCCTAAAAAAATTGTCGCCGGATTGAAATTGAATCGGAGAAATCCCAGAATCGCGCCCGCCAATGCCAAGGTGCAGATGGTAACGAACGCCGAATGGCTGAGCAACGCAACCACAAATACCACCAGGGTCGAGAACAACGCCGAGCCCGCCGCCAGGCCATCGAGCCCATCAATAAGGTTGAATGCGTTGGTGATCGCCAGCACCCACAGTACGGTCAGCGGCAGGCTCACAAACCAGGGAAAGGTGTGATGCCCGCCAAACAGCACCGGCAGGTCAAACACCTGCAAACCGAAGGCAAATAGAATGCAGGCCGCGATCGCTTGGACCACGAATTTTACGTAGGCGTTAATTCCTCTCAGGTCGTCATACACGCCCAATAGAAAGATCAAAATGCCGGGAATCAGAATACTTTCGACAAGGCGCGGCTGAACCGGAAGAAATTTCGGGTACCACCAGCTCACCAGAATCGCCAGGCCGATGGTAAACGAGAAGGTCAGGAAAATTGCAATGCCGCCCAATCTCGGCAGCGGCTTGGTATGCAGGTGCCGGTCGGAGGCGGGCACCGCCACCCAACCCCGCGCCATTGCAACATTCCTCACGTAGCGCGTGAGAATGAACGACCCTAATACGGAAACCAGGAATATTCCGAAATAGACAACTGTCAATGTGGTACTCCACGGCCAGAGGCACGCGACGTGCCTGTCGCACACAGTACCCGGAGCGTTGATCTGCTGGAAGAAGAGCCTCCAGCAGAGCAGAAATCCCCCCAGCGAGTTCAAGAACTACAGCGTCCAAAAACTATAACAGTTGAACAAAAGGTGGGCAATTATGTTATTTGATTCGGGACCTTTCGGAAACTATTCGCCCTCTCTTTCTCCGAACTCCCCGTATACTAAGTATGCTACGCTGTGATGATCACGTAAAAAGGGGATATTGCCTGGTGCGCCTTGCGAGGGTGAATTCACTCTTCCGGTTGTTCTGCGTCTTTGTACTTTGCCTCTTGCTGTCCGCCGGTCTGGTATGGGGACAAAACTCTGCCGGTCAAAAAGCGGGCGATGCCCCTGCAGCACCGCCCCCGACGTTCGATAATCCAGCCCCGCAAACTGCTGCCCCCTCTTCGACCGCATCTACCGGGCAGCGCCTGGCTCCAGGTGATCTAGTTGACGTCAGCGTTTATAACGTTCCCGACCTCAACACCAAGGCACGTGTCGCGGATAGCGGCGACGTTTACTTGCCCCTCATCGCTTACGTGCACATTGGCGGACTCACCATCGAAGAAGCCCAGGGAGTACTGGAAAAACGTCTTTCTGATGGTGGCTTCGTTCGTGATCCCCACGTGTCGCTCTTCGTGAATGAGTCTGCCTCCCAGGGAACCAACGTTCTGGGTTCCGTGGCAAAGCCCGGAGTTTATACCGTGGCTGGAGACCATCGTTTACTCGATTTGATCTCTGCTGCCGGTGGATTTTCCCAGGACGCGGGACGCACAGTATCCGTGACCCATCGCAGTTCATCGGGTCCTCCGGTTACTGTGGTC
>Ga0335080_10003943_pt1 | contig 15080 bp, 12 predicted proteins | sample Lox_Sample_34_FD_206720 | JGI IMG/M metagenome (GOLD analysis project Ga0335080, IMG submission 206720) | Soil microbial communities from Loxahatchee National Wildlife Refuge, Florida, United States - Lox_Sample_3.4 | ecosystem: Environmental > Terrestrial > Soil > Wetlands | place: USA... | reverse complement strand
ACGGAATGCCGAACACAGAGGCGGACACGAGCCCGCACTACTCCCTACTCACTACTCACTACTCACTACTCCCTGTTCACTACTCACTGCTTCTCACCGAATCAGCTTGGTGGCTGCGGCCCAGCGGGAGACGGCTTCCAGGTGTTTGCCCGCCTCGTCCATTTGCCCGCGGCGCGCAATTAGCATCATGCGTACATTTTCCAGCGCGCCATGCAACTCGGCGAGCTGCCGCCTGTATGTGGCCAACTCCGCGGCAATTTCGGGATCCTGTGCGGTCAACTCCGCCGCATGCGCCATCACCGGAGCCATTTCGCTCACGGGGCCAGAAATCGCGCTCACTTCTTCCGGACCAAAATTGCGCTCTCCGCGCAGCGCCCGCTGGCTGTCCAACAGCAGCGCGCCAATGCGTGCATTTGCCGCGGCGATCTTCTCGCGCAACACCCCCGGCATCACGCGCTCCAGCTTCCGCGCGAGACGGGCTCGCCCTGAGCATAGGCCTCGTGCTTGGCCGTGGCGCGCGCATCGCCTTGCAAAGAAGTATGCGTCTGCGCCGCAGGCGCCGCGTTGCTCTGCGTCGCGGGCGGCCCTCCCGGCAACGCCACGCCGCCGCTTTTCATCTTTTGTTCCGCTTCGTTCCACGCTTTGCGCATGGTGGCAAAAATGTCCCACAGTTGGCTGAGGGCTTCGCGGCTGTTTTTGACGCTGGCGTCCAGAATCATGCCGCGGGTCACAACGTAGAAGTTCTTCAGCCGTTTCGCGGCGTCGCCACCTTGTTCGAAGTCGAGCACATTTTCCAGCTCGGCGATCACGCGCAGCGCGTGGTTCAGCTCAAACGTGCGTTTCTCGATGTTGCCTTGCGCGACGGCTTCGCTCGCGCGCGACAGGTCCCGGAGAATCGTATCGTACAGCGCAACCACCAGGCCCAGCGGCGATGCGCCGTGCGCGCTGCCCTGGTTGTAGAGTCCAGCGATCTCCGCTTGTGTAAATTTCATGCGAGGCTTCCCAATTGCGCAGTGATTTGCTGAATGAGCAGAGGCAATTCCTGCAAGGTTACGTTGACCTGGCTGTAGGTCTGCGTAAGGCTTTGCTGCTGCGTCAGAATATTGGCGTTCAATTCGTTGATCTGGCTGGCCAGATCTTCCTGCGTTTGCGTGATGCCTTGCGCGTCCAACGAGAGCGCGCCTGTTCCCGCGGCGTTGAGATTGGTGAGCGTGGTGTCCAGGTTTTGTGCAAAACCAGTAGTGGTGTTCTGGAAGAAGTTTTGCACCGCCGCATAGTTGTTCTGCAACGTAGATTGCAGCGTCCCGGAATCGACGCTCAGCGTGCCGTCGTCGTTCAGGTTGATGCCCAGGCTGGCGAGATTGACGATACCGTTGTTTCCGGAAAGGGAAAAGGAGAGTGCGGAGAGAAGTTGCGACTGCGCGTCGCGCAGCGTGCCGTCGGCTTCCAGCGGACCGCCGCCGGAGCCGTCAGAGTTCACGTTGAACTGCGCGTTGATGTCGGTGATGGCCTGGTTGTAAGCACTGACGAAATTGTTGATCGCGTTGGTGGCAGCGCCGGTGTCCGAGCCTACCGTGAGCGCGACGGGCGAATTGGAAGCTGAGTTTAGCGTCAGAGTTACACCTGGGATGACGCCGGTCACGGTATCGGTGCCGCTGGTGATAGGAATGCCGTCCACCGTGAGCGAAGCGTCAGCGCCAGTAACGGCCTTCGTGAAAGTAAGACCACTGGTGTTGGTAGAGACCGTCAGGTCGCCGGCCGCACCGGTCTGATTGCTCACCAGGGCCAGGCGCGCGCCGCTGGCGTCATTCACGACGCTGGCGGTTACGCCGGCGTTCTGATTGTTGATGGCGGCAGCGAGCCCGTTCAGCGTGTTGTCGGTGGAATCGATCGTGATGGTGACGGGCGTTTTGGAGCCGACCTGCAGCTTGAATGTGCCGGTGGCAAGCGGCGTCGTCCCGCTGGCCAGCGCGTTCGTGTAGTAAGAAGAAGTCGTAGCCAGCGAATTGACTGCGATGCTGTGCACGCCGGCCGTAGCCGTGCCGTCGGCGGCGGCAGCCAGCACGGCGCTGTTCGAAGAACTTGCGGTTTGCGAATTCAGATCTCCGAAAGGATCGCTGAGCGCCTGCTCGGCCGTCTGCAAATTCGCCAGATCGCTCTGGATTTTTTGCAGCGCGGCCGCTTGCGAACTGAATGTCGTCTGCTCGTTCTGCAGCGTCTGGACCTGATTCTCCGGCCCTGTCAGAGCGGCTTGCACGAAGGCCTGCACATTAATACCGGCGCCGAGCCCACCGAGACTGTTGGTGGCGCCGAGCGATCCCAAATTAATTCCGGTGGATGACATGTGTTTCTGCTCCCTGGCCTATCGTTTAGGCCGTCGTATCCGTTTTCGGCACGCGCAAAGCAGCTTCGGTCTTCAGATACTGCTCGATGTCGTCGCCTACCTGGCGCACCGCTTGCGCGGGAACTTCGCGTACCACTTTTCCGGTCTGTTCGTCGGTGACCACGTAGTAGACGGTGCCTTCGGTGTCCTTGCGGAAGCTCAAGTTGAACTGCTCCAGCGTGGGATGTTTGGATGCTTCTTGGGAAACCGCGGCAGCCTGGCTTACGGAATTGGCCGAGTCCGCCGCGGTGCCTGCGTTCGTTGCTGTGCTGTTGCTGCCGGCGACGTTGGCAGCCGCGCTGGGTTGGGAATTTCTAACCGCGGGTGTTCCGCTGGTGGCCCCCGCAGGTATATCAGGCAATTCTAGGGCAACTCTCATGACCGCCCGCTCCTAAAGCGGATTCGGGCGAGATCCAGAAGATCTCGCCCGCCGCTTGGTTTAACTGTCGGTTAGCGCAGCAGTGTCAGAACGTTCTGCTGGACCGAGTTGGCCTGGGCCAGAGCGGCGAAACCGGTCTGTTCCAGGATGGTGTACTGCGACAGGTTGGAAACCTGCTGCGGAATGTTGGCCGCAGTGATCTGGTTTTCGGCAGCCGTCAGGTTCTGCACCTGGTTGTTGATGACGTTGACGGAAGCCTGCAAGCGGTTGACGGTGGCGCCGATCTCACCGCGGGTGCCGGCGACGTTGGCGATGGCGCTGTTGAGGTCGGTCAGCGTCTGCTGGGCGTTCGCCGCGGACGTGAGGCTATCCGCTGCAAAGCTCACTGTCGCTGCGCTGGCGTTGCTGGCGTTGGCGATGTTCGAGGACGACAGCAAGCCGACCGTGACGCCAATCGTGGTGGTGCCGACGCCGTCTGACAGGAAGACGGAGGTCGTCGACGCAGTGAACACGGACGTGCCGTTGAACGTAGTGGCGGAACCGATCGAGCTGATTTCGTTCTTGATTTGCGTGAATTCCGCGTCCAACGCGCTGCGCTGGGAGGTGCTGACGGTGCCGGTAGAAGATTCGGTAGCCAGCGTAACGGCGCGATTTAGAAGCGTGGTGACCTGAGAGAGCGCGCCGTCTGCGACTTGCAACGCGCCAACGCCGTCGTTCGCGTTGTTCGCGGACTGGTTCAATGCGGTGATGTTGGCCTGCAAGCCGTTGGCAATGGCCAGACCTGCCGCGTCGTCCGCGCCGGAATTGATGCGCGAACCAGAGGAGAGTTGCAATAGCGTGCTTTGCAAGCTGCTTTGCGTGACGTTCAGGTTATTCTGCGCGTCAATCGAAGGAATGTTGTTGAGAATTCCGAATGACATGGTGTGAGGCTCCTTTTGTTTTGTCTCGATGCGTCGTTCGAATCGTGTGGCGCTCTGGGAGCCTGTGGTGCGCGGGGCTTGAACCCTTCAAGGCCCAGGTGGCTCGCATTGCGCTGCGGAGCAGCCAACGAAGTCACTGAGTTAATCGGCGGAATAAGGAAAGGCTTTAGTGAAGGCAAGCCTAATGATCTAAAGAGGTTGCGGGATGTGGCGTGGCAGGTGCGGAACCGGAAGCGAGTTCGCGCAAAGCCTGGCGTAAGAGCGCGTGTTCGGGAAAGGCCAGCAGGCCGTTTTGGAGTAGGGCGGCACACCTGTCCGAACGGCCAGCTTTCTGGCAAAGACTCGCTGCGCGGAGAAAATCTTTGGCTTCGGGATGTGGGATCGAGCTGAGTTTTTGCTCGGCGGCGGTGGCCGCTTCGGAAAGGCGATTCAGGGAGACGAGAGCAAGAATCAAGCGATCGTGGAGTTCGGCGGCCGTGGGACTTTTCCGAAGAGCGCGACGCAGGCGTTCGAGGCCTGGGACGGCTTGACCGGAGCGAACTTCGGCGAGAGCGAGTTTGCTTTGGAGAGAAAGGCTGGCGGGATCGCGGCGCAACGCGAGGGAATAGCTTTTGCAGGCCTCGGCGACGCGGTTGAGGTTGTACAGGGCATCGGCGCGGGTTTCCGCGACTAGCGCCGTGCCGTGCCCATACTTTTCGGCGTGGAGGAGGGCGTCGAGCGCGTCGAAAAAGCGTCGAAGTTTGACGAGAGTGACACCAGTGAAGAACCAGGCGACGCCGAGCCGCGGATTGAGTTCGCAGGCGCGCTGAAAGAGCGCAAGAGCTTCGGGGAAATTGCGAAAATTGTCTAGTTCCACGATCCCAAGTTCGAGATAGGCCTGGGCCTTGTCTGGCATTTCACGAATTTTTTGGCGGCCCAGCTCACGGTAGAAATTGTTCTTGCGGGCGCGAGTTTCGGCATCGCTGGCCAAACCGAAATGGTGAATGAAGAAGTTGGCAGGGGAGATCTTCTGATTGAGGTCCTGAATTCGCGGGCCGACGCTTTCATGGACGCGGCCGACAAAGTAAATCCTCGGATCGCGGCGGAACAAGCGAATATTTTCGTGTTCGACGAAGGCCGGATATTTTGCGGCAGAAGGCAGGAGGCCGTCGTTGGGAGTGGCGGCGCGGTCCCAGACGCGTTCGTCGAGGCTGAGCACATAATTGCGAATCGTGACGGCAAAGCCGGCAGCCGAACCCTTTGCGAGCAGTTCGCGAATCTGCCGAGGGGCCTGAGTGTCAAGCTGCTCGTCGGCATCGAGAGAGAGCACCCAGTCGGTGGTGATGTCCTGCAGCGCACGGTTGCGAGCTTCAGCGAAGTTGTTGGTCCAGGGGATGGAGGAGACGCGGGCGCCGAAGCGTTTAGCGATTTGGACAGTATCGTCCGTGGAGCCCGTATCGGCGATGTAGATTTCGTTTACGACCGGCTGGACACTTTCCAGGCACGCGCCGAGAAACGCGGCGGCGTCGCGCACGATCATGGACAGCGCGAGAGTGGTCATCCGGTTGTCGCAAGCTGAGGAGAAGCGGTCGGTACGGACGAAGCTAGCGCGAGCGCTGCGGAGCGGGTGGCCAAAAAGCTTTCGAAGAGATACTGCCAGTAAACCAGTGGAACGACTTTTGAGAGCTGCGCCCAAAGTTGTTCGGCGGGCATGCTGCCGTCGGAACGCTTTTCAAAGAGTGGAGCGGTGGCGAGTTGATCGAGTTTTTGCAGCGCGCTAAAACCGATGGCCACGGCCTCGCGGTTCTTCTCGATGTTGCTCTGTAGATGCGCGATATCAGAATCGCGAAGCAGTCCGAATGGGCCGGCGCCAGAGCCGAGCAAATGGGGATGCTTCTGAAAAAGTTTCCAATCTGCTTCGCCGTAGATGCGCGCGCGACGCACCAGATCGTTGACGTCGAAATTGGGATGTTCATGCCAGGCGAGCGCCGCGGGATGAAACCAAACGGAGTAGCCGCGCTGAACGAGGCGAGCCCCAAGCTCGGTGTCCTCGGCGACACGAAAGGCAGGATCGAAATTGCCGGCTTCCAGGATCGCGTCGCGTGGGAGGCTGAGATTGCAGGTGATAAAGTATGCCGCTTCACGGTAGCCGCCAGGCTTCAAAGTGTTCTGTGGAAAAAGAAAAGGCGAATGGTTGATCCAACAAGAGAGCGGGCGTCGCGTACTTTCTTCGGAAGGACGGAGCGCTCCGAGAACAGCATACTTTGCCTGCTTTCGTTCGCGGTGCGCGCGCAAATGTTCGCTGAGGAATTTATTCGCAGCGATCGTATCGTCGTTGAGCAGCAAGACGTACTCGCCGCGTGCTGCTTGTACGCCGGCACGGCGCGCGGCACCCGCACCCAGATTGGTCTGGCGGAGAACGCGAAGATTTTTGTTCGGGTGACAATACGTGGCGAGGAACGCGTCCGTGCCGTCGGTCGAGCCATCGTCAATGACGATGATTTCCCAGCGATCGGCAGGCAAGTCCTGAACCGCAAGAGCGGCGAGGCAGAGGCGTAGCGTGTCTTTGCGATTGTAAGTGGGAATCACGACGGAAATATCCGGATCGGCGTGAGACGCGCCGAGTGTCGTGGATTTCTTGTTGTCGGCACGCTCGGATTTCGCGGACGCACGAGGTAGTAGCTTGTGGGCGACCTTCTCACAGCGACCAGCGGCGGATTCGTCGCCGAGCGTCCGATAGATGCGGCCCATATCTTCCAGCAAGCGAACATGGAGCAACGTGGCGGGCATATCGCCGCGATGAAGAGTGAATACGTTACGGAACTGCTCAACAGCTTCGGGAAGACGTCCGGCCGCCAGATGACGCTGACCGGCCTGCCAGAAAGCAACAACGCGCAGTAGTGGCCGATAGCGAGGCGGCCGCCGCGTGAGCGTTTCCGGATTGCTGCGCTCGATTTCGCGATAGGACCATTCGATCGACGCAGCGGAGCGCTGAAGAGGAAGTTCACGGGCTCGCGCGAGGATCCTCCGGACTTGAGCGGCGAGATGCGCGGAAGAGAAGTGTGCGGCGACTGTTTGACGGCCAGCTTTGGCGAGGCGTTCCCAGAGTTCACGATCGGAATGAAGTCGCAGCAGGGCATCGGCGAAGTCCTGCGGCGTGTCGGCGATCAAGCCGTCCACGGCGTCTTGGAGCTGAATGCCTTCAGCGCCGATGGTGGTGGTCACGAGCGGCAGGCCATGCGCCATCGCCTGGAGATTCTTGGTGTTGATGCCGGTGCCGTAGCGGATCGGCGCGGCAAAGACGCGAGCCTGGCTGAAAAGTGGCGCGAGATCGTCGACGCGGCCAATGCACCGCACATTGCGATGCTTCGTGTGCAGATCGCCGGGAGCCGCATTGCCGACGATCAGGAGTTGCAGCGCGGGGTCGTGCTGCAAGACGAGCGGCCAAATGGAATCGAGGAACCAGGCGAGCGCGTCGCGATTGGCGAGATTCTCAAAGTTGCCGAGGAAGAAAATGCCGGAGCGGTCCGCAAAAGGAGGGCCGGGTTCGGCGAGGTCCATCTGCATCGGGAGGAGTTCGGCAGGAAGACCTGGGCAGAGTTTTAGAAAGTGATTTTTGTCGGCGTCGGAGATGTACAGGACGAGGTCGGCGCGGCGATAAGCCTCGATTTCGCGCGCCTCGAAACCGTTGCCGCGTTCGAAATCGGCGAGCGAACCGGTGCATTGCGAGAGGCGGCGCTCGCGTTCGCCGTGGCGATCGTCGGTGAGGAGCAGGATGCGCGTTTGCGGCGAATGCTGACGGATGTCGTCGAGATAGTCTTCGACGACGGAAGCGCCAGACCAGTACCAATGAAAGAGAAGGGCAGCCGTGAATTTTTCGCCTTGCAATAACTCCTGAAAATTCCAGGCGGTGACGCGATCTTCACCGATGGCGCGCATGCGGTCCGGATCGTCAGCGATGACGCGAACGCCTAGCGCTTCGAGTTGCGGCGCGTATTTCTCGTAGTTGGCGGCATGCCGCGCGAGGTAAGTGAGGCGATGACCCTGGCGGCGAATTTCGCGAATGACACTCATGAGGCGAAGATCAGAGCCGCTGCGGTCATGATGGGGAAGGACTTCGTGGATCAGGAGGAGGTTATGGGACGAAGATTCGGTCGGCGATTGTTCGTGCGATTCTTGAAGCGGAGCAGGGAAGCGACTCGTGCTAGCCGTCTGTGGTTTTTCGAGAAGCACCATCGCCGAGCCATTGCCGCGCCACAGGATTTTCGCGGTGAAGCCGAGTTTTGTGGCGGCCACACAGACGGCGCTGGACGAGTTCCACTGCATGAGTGTGGCGGCGTTGCGATGCTGGAGGTATTCGTTGAGGACGGGCATGAAGTAGCGATCCGCATGGATGTCGAGGCAATCCGTATCGGCCATGCTGAACAGGAAGCGGCCGCCGGGCTGGAGGATCGTGAACAATTGCCGAAGATAGAGAACGATGTCGAAGAGATTGAAATGGATGAAGACGGCGTTCGAATAGGCTTTGTTGATTCGTGCGCCAGCGAGAAAGTTGAGCTTGGCGAACTCCATTTGGTGGAATTCGACGTTCGGGAATGGGCGCAGCTCGTCTTTGCAGAACGCTAAGAATTCGGCGCTGATGTCGACGCAAAAAAGGCGTTCGCAGAGCGGCGCGAACGCACGCGCGATGAAACCGCAACCACTGCCGAGATCGAGAATGCGATCGGAAGGTTGCGGCGCGAGTGCCTGGATGAGGAATTGCGCTTCTTGCAGTTTCGACACGCGTATTTCGTCGAGCTTGCTTTCGGGGTCAGAGCCAAAGTCGTAGCCAATCAGCGCGTGAAGAAGTTGTTTGCGGTCGCCAAACTCCCAGCGTTGCAGCGCTTGCTGACGAGCCAACTCCTGTGCTGCGTTGAGTTCCGGAGTGCCGGTCTCGGGCGATGACTCCGGGTGTGCGGCAAGGCGTGCCGCGGCGGATTCTGACATGTAAGCCTCAGCGGACGCACGCGAAGCAGTCGGAGCCGGGTCGCGCGCTGATCGACGCTATGGGACGGAGCGAAGCGGCGATGCCACAATGACTCGCGTGTTCCAATTTGGTCTCGTTTCGAAGCGAATTCGGCGGTCGCCGGCTAGAGCCAAGCGAGCGAGTGGCGAAAATCTCGGTCACCACGCTGATCAGCACGACCAACTATCCAGGTCAGCCAGTCCGCCGAAAGCGAACGAAGAAACGTGCAAGCTGTTGGCCAATAAGAAAATCCCAATGCAGCCAAATGCTTGGGGGACCGGAGTTCCAGACTGGCGAGAAATAGTCCGGTCGCGAAACTCCACGTACCGCGATTGGCGTTTGACGTGCAGCCCGTCTAGACGCATCGCCATGATTCAACTCACACGACTTAACAACCAGCCGTTGATGGTGAATTCCGACCTGATCAAATTTGTGGAGAAGGCGCCGGACACCGTGTTGACACTGGTGAGCGGAGAAAAAGTAATCGTGCTGGAATCGGCGGACGCCATTCTGGAAAAAATTGTGGCCTTTCGGCGAAAGATCATGCCGGGGCTGTTGCCCGAAGCATCGGACGAGGCGGTAACGGAAGCAGCCAGCGCAGACGGCGAGGCGGCACCGCCGGCCCAACATGCGAAGGAGAGTTAGACCCCGCCACCATGGACAAAAGCAGCGTTGCGGGACTGGCTATCGGGCTAGGCGGCATTCTCCTGGGGTTGCTGCTGGAGGGCGGGCGGCTGGCGCAGATTTTGCAGCCTACTGCCGCGATCATCGTTTTTGGCGGCACGATTGGCGCAGTGATGCTGCAGTTTCCGCTGCGCGTGGTAGCGGCCGCTTCGGGACGGCTGGGCCAGGTGTTTGTGGATCACTCGCGCAATCCGCACGACTTGATTGCGGAAATTGTTCGCTATGCGCACAAGGCGAGAAAAGAAGGGATCATTGCACTGGACAACGATCTGGAGAAAGTGCAGGAACCCTTTCTTAAGAAGACGCTCATGCTGGCGATTGACGGCACGGAGCCGCAGGAAATTCGCAAGATGATGGAGCTGGAACTGGACAACCAGGCCGATCACGACGACAACCTGCCGAAAGTGTTCGAATCGGCCGGGGGATTTTCGCCCACTATCGGCATCATCGGCGCAGTGCTGGGTTTGATTCAAGTGATGCAGCATCTCGACGATATCGGAGAAGTGGGCCGCGGGATCGCGGTGGCATTTGTGGCTACGATCTATGGCGTGGGCGCGGCCAATTTGTTCTTTCTGCCAGCCGCGGGAAAAATCAAGATCCGTTTGCGGCAGGAGCAGACGCTGCGGGAAATGATGCTGGAAGGCGTGATTTCGATTCTCGAGGGCATGAACCCGCGCATGATTGAAACGAAGTTGATGGCGTTTTTCTCCGAAGCGAACCAGAAAGCGGATCAGAAGCTGGCGAAATGAGACGACGCCGGCACAGCGAAGACCATATCAGCCACGAGCGGTGGCTAGTGTCGTATGCGGACTTCATCACGCTGCTTTTTGCGTTTTTTGTGGTGCTATATGCCTCGTCGCAAGTAGACAAACGCAAAATCGGCAGACTGGCGTTGTCCATTCAAGTGGCGTTCCAGGAATTGGGGGTGTTCGAGACTTCCAACACAAAAATACCGCTGAGCGATTCCGAGGCTATTCCGTTTTCGCAGGTGCAGGTGGTGGAAAATTCCGAACACACCACGGATATGACGCACTTCGTTCAGCCCATGAAGGGTATTTTGACGCCGCATATTCCGGGCACGCCGATGAAGCAGATTCAGTCCGAATTGGAGAAAGTGCTGGCGCCGGAAATCAAAAAGCACATCGTGGACGTAAAGACGAGCCGCGAGGGCATCATCGTGAGCCTGCGGGAAATAGGGTTTTATGAAAGCGGGTCGGCGAATATCCGGCCGGCTTCGAAGGAAGCGATCGACCGTCTCGCTGCGGTGCTCAAGCCGCACAATGAGCAGCTGCGCATTGAAGGCCACACCGACAACATTCCGATTCACAATGCCCGCTTCGATTCGAATTGGGAGCTTTCGACGGCGCGGGCGGCGGATTTGGTGAAATTGTTCATCACGCGATATGAATTCAACCCGGTCCGCCTTTCCGCTGCCGGCTACGCGGAATTTCATCCCGTCGCGCCGAACGACACAGCAGACAATCGCGCGAGGAACCGGCGCGTGGATATCGTCGTCCTTAACACTGTGGCCCAAGCACAAGTGGCGGCGGACGCGTCGCCAGCTGCAAACGCGGGAACGGCCGCTCCAGTTGCTCCGGCGAACGCACAAACCAAAGGAACCCCTGGCGGTGCGCATTGAGTTTCAACGAGCCGCCTCGCGCGATGGCTTCTGCTGTATACCCTTGCGCCATCAGACCGTCGCACTTCGTTGACACCTCGTTATTCGCTGCGGAAAATTGTCCTACCCCCTTCCAAATTTATCGTGTGGTGCTTGCCGATGCGCATTCTTGTCGCTGAAGATGACGCGCCGCTGGCGGACTTTCTCCATCAGCAGCTGCAGCAGGAGCAGTTTTCGGTGCAAATGGTGGCCGACGGAGGGGAAGCGCAGCGGATGGCTTCCGACCAGCGCTATGACCTCGTGGTGCTGGATTTGAACCTTCGTTCGGAACGGGGCATGGACGTGCTGCGCGGCATTCGCGCCAAGAATCCTGATCTGCCGGTGGTAATGGTGACGGGCGGCAACCTGGCAGAAGAGCGCGTGCGCTTGCTCAACGCCGGCGCGGACGATTCTCTGGCGAAGCCGTTCGCCTTTGCGGAACTGGCGGCGCGGATTCGCGCTGTGTTGCGGCGCGGCAACCGGCCGGCGCGCGCGGTGCTGAAAATCGCGGACCTGGAAGTGGACCGTGTGGCCCACGCGGTTACGCGGGCGGGGCAGGCCATCGAGCTGAGCCCCAAGGAGTTTGCACTGTTGGAGTTCCTGATGCGGAATCAGGGACAGCCGGTAACGCGCTCAGCGATTGTGGAGCAGGTCTGGAAACTGCATTTCGACACCATGACCAACGTGGTGGACGTCTACATCAATTATTTGCGCCGGAAAATCGACTCCGGATTTGACCGGCCGCTGATTCGTACCATTCGTGGTGTCGGCTACCAAATCGGGGGCGAATATATGGGTGGCAACGGGACGCACTGAAGGCGTCCACGCGATCGGCTTGCCGGGCACCGAAGAGCCAGTAATCGCCGCAGGCACCCTGTAATTCTAAGAAAATAAGGAAGCTACACCGTCGCTGCGCTTGATTTGCAATGCGATATGATTGTGTTCGGTCTGGCCCGCATTTGCGCCTATGCAACTTCTTTTCCACTAGCGGGTTCTACTGCTGGGAGTCACATATAAGGTAGACTCCCATCGGCCGGAACCCGGGATGGTCCGGACCGAAGACAAGGGGAAACTCAGATGACGAAGACCACTTTTATAGGCAGGGCAAGGCTCAGCTTGCTGGTCTGTCTCGCCGGTCTTCTCTGCCTAACGGTTCCGAATGCACGCGCCGGCCAGAGCGATCAGCCCGGGCAGGCGGCGCCTCCGGATCAGCAACAGGCCGCTCCCGCGGATCAGCCGCCCGCTGATTTTTCCGGGGAAGACACCACAGACAAGAACGATCCTCCCACGCGGGTTGCCCGGATCAGCTATCTAGATGGTTCTGTCTCCCTGCAGGCCGGAGGCCAAGGAGACTGGGGTGCGGCAGCGCGCAATCGGCCGGTGACGATTGGCGACAAGATTTGGACAGATAAGGATTCGCGCGCCGAGTTGCAGACCGGCGTGATGAGCATTCACCTCGGCAGCATGACCGCGCTTTCATTTTTGAATCTGGATCAAAACATTACACAGATTCGCTTGCCGGAGGGCTCGATCAATTTTCGTGTGAAGGAAATCCGCGAGGGCGACACGTATGAGATCGATACGCCGAATCTGGCGTTTGTGATCAAGCAGGCCGGCGCTTTCCGCATTGATGTGAACGAGAACGGCGACTCGACCGGGATTACCACCATTCGGGGCGACGGCGAAGTAACGGCCAACGGCCAGACCTATGACATTCCCGCCGGACAGCGCGGCGTTTTCAACGGCACAGATACGAACATCCAAGCGGAAGTTGTGCAGGCGCCGCAGGGCGATGGGCTTGATCAGTGGGCCAACGACCGCGATTTGCGCGAGCAGAATTCGGTTTCGCAGCGCTACGTCCCGCAGGATATGCCGGGCACGGAAGACCTGGACACCAACGGTTCGTGGAGCGAGCAGCCTGAGGTCGGCCACGTCTGGTATCCAAACGAAGTGCCGGACGGTTGGGCTCCTTACAGCAATGGCTACTGGTCTTATGTTGGCCCCTGGGGCTGGACGTGGGTCGACTATGCGCCGTGGGGCTTTGCTCCCTTCCACTACGGCCGCTGGGGTTTCTGGGGTGGACGCTGGGGCTGGTGCCCAGGGCCGGTGATTGGTCCGGCAGTTTATGGACCGGCGTTTGTCGGCTTCCTCGGCGGAGGTTTCCATTTTGGCTTCGGAGTAGGGATCGGCGTCGGTGTGGGCTGGTTCCCGCTAGGCTGGGGCGAACCGTTCCATCCGTGGTACCACTACGGCCCGCGGTACGCGACCTTCGTCAACGTGCACAACACCTACATCCGCAACGTGAACGTGATCCATGAGCGAAATTTCAACTATGGGTATGCGCACAACGTCCACGCCGTCACTGCGACCACGCGGGAAGGTTTCACACGTGGGCAGGCAGTGAATCGCGGGTCCGCGCATATTACGGAAGCCGGTTTGCGCGGAGCGAGCGTGACGAACCGGATTAACGCTTCGCCAAGCCATGAGAGCGCCTTCGGCGCGCAAAATGCGCGGGGCAACGTGGCCCGACCGTCCAATTCGATTCAGAACCGCTCGGTGATGGCTCGTACTGCGCCCAAGAATGTGGAAAGCAACATGCACGCGCGGACGATGAATACGCAGAATTTGCGCCCCGGCAATTTCTCGAACGCGAACTCGTTCAACAACCGGAACAACGCTGGCGCGAATACGGCGCGGAGCAATAACAACACGCGAAACTGGTCCGCACAAGGCAACGCCACTGATCGGGGCCGGGCGCCGCAAGGCTTCGGCCAGAACTCGCCGAACCGCTCGACGTATGGGGCAACCAATCGAGGCGACCGTCCGCCTTGGGCTGGCGCCAATTCGAACAACAACGCGGCTCGCGGCGGCAATCAGACTTATTCGAACAATAACCGGACGTACTCCAACAACAACACTCGTATGTACCAGCCGCCGCAGCGTAACAACTCGCAGACCTACAACAACAGCCGAACCTACGCGCCGCAGAACCAGCGGTCGTACTCTGCTCCGTCTCGGTCGTCTTCGGCTCCTTCGCGGACCTATTCCGCGCCCAGCCGCAGCTATGGCGGCGGATCGCGCCCGAGCGGCGGGGGGTCCCGCCCAAGCGGCGGTGGCTCGCCGCACGGTGGAGGGGGAGGCGGTTCGCACGGCGGTGGTGGCGGAGGCCATCCGCACCGCTAACACTCAGGCAACAGTTTCCAGCCGAAGGCCCGTCTTTACCGAGACGGGCTTTCGTTTTTGTGAGCCAAGCCGCACCGGCAGCAACTCACAACTCTCTCCTCGGCTTGGTGTTTAGATCTTTAGCTTGGCTACGGGACTTTCTCGATTCGACATGGGGGAGAGCGTCCGTTTCCGGCTTCCGTTGGTCAGTGCTATCGTTTTAGCAACACACCCTGGCTCAATACAAAACCCAGCTTCGGATTGATCCGGGCCGAACTGCAGCTCCATGGGCCATGTTGGTCCACGCACCTCAGGAGAGAGGAACGTTAATCATGAAAAGATACGCAATTCATCTGGCAAGCCTGCTCAGCCTTGTGCTGGCAGTGGCTTTCCTGGTGCCGCAGCGTGCTGCTGCCGATGACGACGATGACCCACCCAGTCGCGTCGCGCGGCTCGGTTTCGTGCGTGGCGCCGTCTCGTTTGAACCTGCCGGGACGGAGGATTGGGTCACCGCAATCGTGAATCGTCCGCTAACGACAGGCGACAAGCTCTGGAATGACAACGACTCCTATTCTGAGTTGCACCTCGGCTCAGCGGCCATTCGCCTGGGCAGCAACACCGGCTTTTCATTTCTGAACCTCACCGACAATATGGCGCAAATCAATTTGACCGAAGGCACGATCAACCTGCGCGTGCGCCGTCTGGAAGAGGACGAGACGTTTGAAGTAGATACGCCGAATCTGGCGTTCACCGTGTTGCGTCCCGGCAGCTACAAAATCAACGTAAACGAAGCCGGCGACACGACAATCGTGCTGGTGCGCGACGGCCAGGGCGAAGTCACTGGCGGCGGCTCCGCGTACACGCTGCATCCGCATGATGTGGGCACGTTTGTTGGCACCGAGCAGATCGAT
>Ga0335080_10003942_pt1 | contig 15082 bp, 7 predicted proteins | sample Lox_Sample_34_FD_206720 | JGI IMG/M metagenome (GOLD analysis project Ga0335080, IMG submission 206720) | Soil microbial communities from Loxahatchee National Wildlife Refuge, Florida, United States - Lox_Sample_3.4 | ecosystem: Environmental > Terrestrial > Soil > Wetlands | place: USA: Florida... | reverse complement strand
ACCCCTTCATCGAGCCTGCGCAGGCCGTTCGCCGTCCCCACCCATAGCTGATGGCTGGAGTCCCAGGTTAGAGAGACCGCCATCGGCTGTTGCTTCAGGCTTGTTCCCGTCTCCGACAGTACCCCGTTCCGGTATTTGTACAAGCCGAGCAGGCCGGCAATCCAGATGGTGCCGTCGCCGTCTTCCTGAAAGCTCGAAATCCAGCTCGTGTCGCCCTTCACCAGTTCGAGGCCTTTGCGGCCGATCCGGTAAATGAAATTGTCCGAGCCGATGAAGAGCTCGTGGCGGCTCGATTCGAACAACACGCGGATGTCGCCGTCCGGCAGCGGGGCCGGCGCGGTGTAGTCGGTAAAGACCCCGTTGCGGTAGATCAACGTCCTCGACAGCGTTCGCACCAGCAGCTCGCCGTCCGTCCCCCGGCAAATGGCCTTGATCGGCTCATGGATGGTCTGCTCTCCCACCGAGGGCGGCATCGGCACGAAGCGCATGCCGTCGAAACGCACCAGCCCCGCCGAGGTGCGCAGCCACAGGTACCCGTCGCGGCTCTGCAGAATCTGATAGACACTCTCGCCTGGCAGACCGTTCTGTGAGGTCCACACTTCGTGCCCGTACTGATCGATCTGGCGGTCGGGATCAAGGGCAAGGGCTGGAGTCCCCGCGATCGCCATCGCGAGGCAGAACGCGAAATGTCGTGGCCGCCGCTGTGGCATGACCGTATCCGGCAACCCGGCCGGAGAGCCGGGATAGACCTCTGCCAAACCATCGGCCGTTTTGTATCAGCACTTTAGCGGAGTTTGGAAGCGCTATTGCGCCACCGTGTACTCGACGCTGTTCTCCGCCGCCTCGCCACCCTGGAGCGCCGCAATCTTCAGTTCGCAGTGGCCGGGCCGGCGGACGGCTCCTACAACCATAGGAATTGCCCCGGACGCGTCCGGCGGCGGCAGCGCCGAGGTCTGTTTCGCCACGATCTTCCCGTCCACCAGGAACTGAACCTCGATTTGGGGCTTTTCTGCCTTCGCCTTGTCCGGATAAACCACGAAGTAAACGTACGGTGCTGTGGCTGGCTGCAGTGCCGTCGCCAGTTCGGGGATGACCCGGCTGGTGGCGAACTGGAATGGATCGGCGGCGTCCGCCTGCCCCTTCACCGGTTCCACCTCGCGCACCAGCATCACACTGCTCAGGCCGATGCCGGAGTGCTTCGCATTGTCGAAGGTCATGACGTTCGTGCTGGTCCGGTTTGTCTCGCGATCCGTCAGCGCCGCCTCGATGGTGTAGTGTCCCGGCGGCAGGTTGAACGGGTGCGTCCAGGTGATCGGCTGCGACTGCGCCACCGCCAGCTTGTCGTCGCCGATCTCCCACACCGAATCCTCGCTGAACTTGTCGACAATCTGGCCCCCGGCATCCTTCACCACTGCCAGGATCGACGCGTGCAGGCGGTGTGTCTTCTGCTCAGGTTGCGGCGTTGCCGTGAGGTTCGTCGCCGGCATCTCGAACGCTACCCCGGATTGCGAGGTCGGGCCGTCGGCGCGAAACTCGTACGCGGCGGAGCGGAAATCGAAGGCGTGTGGCTGCGGTTTGGCGTCGAGCGCCATCAGCCCCGCTACCTCAAATGCTGCCAGCGGTCCCGAGCCCTCCAGAGACGGCATCGCGAAATAGCCGGCGCGGCTCTCCACCGTCAGGTCCGGACGCACCAGCTTGTAGCTGATCTTCCGGAAATGCCCGTCGTACTTGTCCGACACCGGGTCGTACACGACCTCGTAGTGCGTGTCCATGTCCTCCAGCAGGTGCCGGAACGGCTTGCGCAGGTCGTTGGTCGACCCGATCAGGAATCCGCCGGTCCCCTCTGACAGCGCCCGCAGCGTGGCCTGTGTATCGGACTTGCGCACCGCGGCATGCAGATAGTCGTCCTGCCGCATCTGCTCCATATTGCTGCCTACGTCGCTGGCGTTGCTGATCTGTGACTTGCTCAGCCAGGCGACGCGCCGCGTGGCCGCGGTGCTGGCCTGAGTGTTCGAGTTCGGCGTGAGGCCGTTCACGTCGATCGAGTACACGGTGATGTCGCGCGTGCGCGCCCGGTTGAGGATGGAATCGAAGCGGTCCGGATCGCCCGTGGTCATCAGCCCCGGACTCATCAGCAGAACGGTCTTTCGTCCCGGCAGCCGGCCGAGCTCGTCGGTCATCATGATGATCTGGTCGGTCTCGCGCATGCCCTCCAGGTCGCCGAACACTCTCCGCTGTTGTACCAGTTCGCCGCGCTGCAGCGCCGCGCCCTGGCCCGTGGACACGCTGGCGTCGTTGATCGCATAGTTGTTCAGGTCTCCGCCGCTGAAGTCCTGGGTGACCGTGATGGAGCCCCCGCTTGGGCCGGCGCTCCCGCTGATGGTCGTAGTGACCGAGTTCGGCTGCGCGCTGAGAATGGCCGAGGCAACCCCGGCGAAGTCCAGCGTTGTGCCGGTGGAGGCGTTCCTGGCGGCTTGCAGCAGCTCTTCCCGGTTCGCCGTGAAATTGTGCAGCACCGTTAGTTTTGAACCCAGATTAAAGAGCGCCACCCAGGTTCCCGGCGGCAATTCCTCTTTGAGAAACGACTGCACCGCGTCGAGCGCGTACTTCTTGGTGTTGGGATCGAGATTCTGGAAAACGATGCAGACAAGGTGCAGCGTGTGCAGCGGGCCCGACGCCGAACCTGCCTTTTGAGTCGCCACCGGCTCGGCTTTCGCGGTTGGCTGCCCTTCCGGTTGCGGCGCGGCTTCCGGCGCCGTCACCATGCGGAAGCTGCGGATCGGCTGCAGTACCCCGTCCTCGTAGATCTCTACGTCGCCTGGCTTGAGGTTCTTCACCAGCTTGCCGTGCTTGTCGCGCACCACAAGATCGAGCAGTACCTCGTTCACCGACGACTTGATAGTCAGGCCGGAATCAACCGGACGCGCATCCTGTGCCACGGCCATGCACGCGGCCAGAATGCACAGGCTCCCTGCGACGAGGAGTGAAGACCGCAGCATTCCGCCATTTTAGCTCTTCCCGGATCGCCGCGTCGGCCGAGCATAGAATGGTTTCGGAATGCAGTTTCGCCGCGGACGCCTCCTGTTTCTGCTGGCGCTGTGCGCGTCCGCATCCGGCGCGACCTTCGCCTGGCAGAACGTCAGCATCCATGGCATGGGCTACGTCACCGGCATGGTGATTCATCCCCTGCCGCCGCACGACATCTACATCCGCACCGACGTCGGCGGCGCTTACCGTTACGATCGTGCCGCGCGCCGCTGGCTCCCCCTGATGGATTCCTACGGGACGTCCGAAACCGCCTTCGGCGTCGAAAGCATCGCCGTGGATCTCCGCGATCCCAACACCGTCTACGCCGCCGTCCGGATGACCCGCACCTATACCCCGTCCGGCGGAGGTTATTACAACCAATCGACCTCCGGTGAAGTTCTGGTCTCCCACTCCCGCGGTCTCCACTGGACAAAGACCGGCATGCCCGCCGGCCAGGTGTATATGGGGCCGAACGATGCCTGGCGTGGCACCACCGGGGAACGCCTCGCGCTCGATCCATGGCATCCCGGCGTCGTGTATTTCGGCTCGCGCCGCGACGGCCTCTGGCGGCTCAACTCGTCGGGCTGGACGCGGCTCGGCGGCATTCCAGATCTGGGCGATCCCGGCATCACATTCGTTGTGGCCGGCCCTGCCGCAGTCTACGCCGGCGTGTATGGTGCGGGAGTCTGGGCCAGCAGCGACGGCGGAACCACCTGGGCCTCCATCGGCGGCGGCCTGACTCCGGTGCGCGCTGCACTCTCGCCCGATGGCGTCCTTGCCGTCACCTGCGGCGGTGACGAAGGCGCATCCAGCGGCGCTGTCGCCCGCTTCCACAACGGCGTCTGGAAAGACATCACGCCGCCCGGCCTGGTTGCGGCATGGTCGGGTGTGACCTTCGATCCCGCCGGCCGCTGGCTCGCCGTGGCGCAGAACGCAGGCCGCAACATCTTCTGGTCATCCGATCTTGGCGATTCCTGGCAGCGCGTCCCCATGGACAACGTCTCCGCCCAGCCCCCTTACTATCCGCCGCCGATGCCGGGTAACTACTTCGCGCACCCCGGCGACTGGGGCAACGCGGCCCTGGTCATCGACCCGGCCCGGCCCACTCGCCTCTTTCAGACCAACGGCTACGGAGTGATCGCCACCGACGATCTCACCGCGACCGCCCCGGCGTGGTCCTGGCGCATGCAGAACCTCGAAGAGCTGGTGGTGCTGGGCGTCAGGGTTCCGCCTCTTGAGGGAGGCGCGGATCTGTTCAGCGTCGTAGCCGACATGATCGGTTTCCGCCACGCCGGCCGCGACACCGTCCCATCCTCCACGCTTGGCGTCGTCAACTTCGTGGCCCTCGGAACCGGTCTGGACTATTGCGCTTCGCAGCCGCAATACATGGCCTGGGTTGGCTGGGACGAAGTGTCGTCCGCCCTCACCGGCTTCTCCTCCGACAACGGCCGCTCGTGGACGCCCTTCGCGAACATCTCGCCTGCGCACGGCGGCAGAATCGCCATGTCCGCCTCCGATCCGAACCGGCTGGTGTGGGCGCCCGCGCTCTCCGCGACGCCACAGTACAGCGCCGACGCCGGCCGCACCTGGCATGTCTGCACTATGAACGGGAGCCCGCTGCCCGGTTCCTGGCAACTCGGCAGCGAATGGTGGCCGGGTGGTGTGCTGGCTGCCGATCGTGTGGACGGCAGCCGTTTCTACCTCTACAACAACGGGATTCTCTACATCAGCGGCGACGGTGGAGTCACCTGGCAGCCCGGCGCTTCCACCTGGCCAACCACGCTGCCGGTGCAGTTCACCGTTGTGGTGAACATCGTTCCGAATCCCGTGAAGGCCGGCGACCTGTGGCTCGCCATGGCCGCCAACGAGAACCAGCCCGGCCGTTTTCCGCTCTTCCACAGCTCCGACGGCGGCCTGACCTTCTCAGCCGTCGCCTCGCTGGACAGCGCGAATTTTGTCGCCTTTGGCAAGGGCCTGGATGCCGGCCGTCCCGCGATCTATGTGCACGGACGCGCCGCGGGCTCGTCCGATGACGCGATCTACCGCTCCCTCGACCTCGGCAGTTCCTGGGAAGCCATCAGCGACCCCGCCCGGCAGCAGTTCGGCAACATCTCCGCGCTGGAGGGCGACATGCGCCAGGCGGATCTGATCTACGTCGGCACCGGCGGGCGCGGAATCATATATGGATACGGCTCCGCCGTGAGTGCCGATGCGCCGCCCTTTACACCCCGGCCTCGTCCGGCTCGCTGAAACGCTACTGCGCCGCCACCGTGTACTTCACGCTTTGCGTGCTCATCGCGTAACCCTGCGTCGCCGTGATCCGCAGCTCGCAGTGACCGGGCTGCACCATCGCGCCCAGCAGCATCGGCACCGCCCCGGTGGCGTCGGGCGCTGGCAGATCGGTGGTCTTCTGCGCTACCAGCTTCCCGTCCACCAGAAACTCGATGCCCAGCATCGCGTTGTCCGTGCTGCTCTTGTCCGGGTACACCACAAAGTAGGCGTACTGCTGCCCTTCCTTTGGCACATCGTGATCCAGCAGCGGCACCACGCGCCCCTGCGTGATCTCGAACGGATTCGCCGTGTCAATCTCGTTGCCCGCCGGAGCCATCCGTCGCACCAGCATCACGCTGCTCAGCCCGAGCCCTTTGCGTTCCGCCACATCCAGCGGCAGCGTGCTCGTGCTGGCATGGTTGCCCTCGCGATCTACGACGGCCATGTCCACCGTGTAATGGCCGGGTCCCAGCTCGAACGGATGCGTCCACGTGATCGGCAACGTGTGCAGAACGTCCAGCTTGTCGTCGGGAATCTCGAAGGGCGAATCCTGGCTGAATTTGCCGACAATCTGCCCGCTCGCGTCCTTCACCAGCGCCATTACGGTGACGTGCAACCGGTGCGCTTTCTGCTCCGGCTGCTCGATCGCAGTCAGATTCGTTGCCGGCACCTCCAGCGCCAGACCCACCTGGCCCCCCGCCGTCTCCGGCCGGAACTGATAGCTCGCCGCGCGGAAGCCGAAATTATGCGGCGCTGGCTTGGTGTCCAGTGCCATCAATCCCGCTGTCTCGTACGGCATCAGCGGGCCCGTGCCGAGGTCGGGCACCGCGAAATATCCCTTCCGGCTCTCCACCGTCAGATCCGGCCGGTTCACCTTCACCTCGATATGCCGCAAATGCCCGTCGTATTTGTCCGCCGTCGGCCGGTAAACCGCTTCGTAGTGCGTACCGATGTCCTCGTAGAGGTGCTCGAACGGCTTCCGCAGATCGTTCCCGCCGCCAATCAAAAACCCGCCCGTCCCCTCCGACAGCGCGCGCAGTGGCGCTTGCGAATCGCTGCTGCGCACGGCGTTGTGTACGTAGTCGTCCTGCCGCGCCAGCTCCGCCGTCTGGCCTACGCGCCCGATCGACGTCACCTGCCGCCCGTTGACCGGCATGTTGTCATCGGTGATCACGCCCTGCTGCTTGCTCAGCGATGCCGTGTACTGCACCGCCTGGTTCGCCGCCAGCGTGTTGGAGTTCTGCGTCAGGCCGTTGGTGTCCAGCGCGTATACGCTGATGTCGCCTTTGCGTGCCAGGTTGAGCACCGCGTCGAACAGCTCCGGATTGCCGTTGCTGGGCAGACCGGCGCTCAGCATCAGCACCGTCTTGTGCCCCGGCAACTGCGTGAGCTGATTCATGAGCAGCTTCATCTGATCGATGGACTGCATCCCCTGGATGTGTCCGAACTGCCGCTGCTGGTCCACCAGGTCGCCGCGTTGCGCGCTCTGCGCGAGGCCCGTGGTCTCGGTCACGTCCAGGATGGCTGCGTTGTTGAGCGTCCCGGTCTGCAGCGTCTCCTTCCCGCCCCCGCCGCCTCCCTGCGCGGTCTGAAAGGCATAGCCCTCGACGATGTCCATATTGGCGGTGCCGTTCAGCACCGCTTCGGCCACGCGCGCCATCTGGAACGTGCTGCCGCTGAACCCCCGCGCCGCGGCGCGCAGCAGGTCCGCATGATTTGTGCTGAACGGATACAGCACGTTCAGACGCGATCCCAGCGCAAACACCCCCACCCACGTGTCCGGCTGCCAGTTGGATTGCAGGAACTCCTCGACGGCCTCGATCGTGAACTTCTTCATGCTGACGTCGAGATTGTCCTGGTTGTGGAACACGATGCACACCAGATTCGCCTTGCGTAGCTCGATCGGCTGAGATGCCTTGGCCGCCGCCGCCGGAGCTGCCGGTGTCGTGGTGGTTCCGTTCTGTTCGATGGCGCCGCCCGTCGCCAGCCGGAAGCTGCGCATCTGCTGCAGCACGCCGTCCTCGTAGATCTTGACGTCTCCGGGGCCGAGGTTCTTCACCAGCTTCCCGTGTTTGTCGCGCACCACCAGATCCAGCGCCACCTCGTTCACCGTCGCGCGGATGGTAGGCGCCGCCGCGGGCGTCTGCTCCTGCGCCACCAGAGTCAAAGCCACCGCGGGCAACGCGGCGAGGGCAATCCGAAGTCCCGCCATAGTCACCTTCCTTCCAAAGCAACCGTTAGTTTGCGACCGAGTACCTGACGCTCTGCGTTGCCGATGCGTTTCCTTGCATCGCCGTAATCTTCAGCTCGCATTCGCCCGGCTTGATGGCTGCCCCCACCATCATGGGAACAGCGCCGCTGGCATCGGCGGCCGGCAGATCGGAGGTCTGCTGCGCCAGTACCTTGCCGTCCACCAGGAACTGCACGCCGATCTTCGGTTTCTCCGCGATGCCCTTGTCCGGATAAACCACAAAATAGACGTATGGCAGCGTCCCTTTTGCCACCGTCGAACTCAGCAACGGAACCACGCGGCTGGTCCGGTATTCGAAGGGATCGGCCGCGTCCGGTTCGCCCTTCACCGGGTCGATCTCGCTCACCAGCATCACGCTGCTCATGGCGAGACCCTTGTGCTCGGGATTGTCCAGCGGCGTCGCGCTGGTGCTGACGCGGTTCCCTTCGCGATCCAGAATCGCCGTCTCCACCGTGTAATGCCCCGGCGCCAGTGAGAACGGATGCGTAAACGTGATCGGCAGGGTCTGCAGGCCCGCCAGCTTGTCGTCCGGAATCTGGTACGGAACATCCGCGCCGTACTTGTCTACCACCTGTCCTGTGGAGTCTTTCACCAGAGCCAGCAGCGAGAGATGCAGCCGGTGATTTTTCAACTGCGGCTGCGGTGTCGCGGTCAGCTCCTTCACCGGCATCTCGAATGCGACGCCGATCTGGTTCGTGTCCTTGCCGGTGCGGAAATGGTACGCCTTCACCTGAAAATTGAACGGGTGCGGAGCCGGATTGCTGCCCAGCGCGGCCAGACCCGCCACTTCGTAAGGCAGCAGCGTCGTCGAGCCGTGCAATTCCGGCATCGCGAAGTACCCGTTGCGATTCTCCACCGTGTAGTCGGAGTGCGTCGTCTTCACTTCGATCTTCCGCAGCCGCCCGTCGAACTTGTCCGATGTCGGGTGGTACACCGCTTCGTAGTGCATCCCCACGTCTTCAATCAGATGCTGGAACGGCTTGCGCAAATCGTTGGTGCCGCCAATCAGGAATCCGCCCGTGCCTTCCGAGAGCGCCCGCAGCGGCGCCTGCGTATCGCTCATCCGTACCGCGTTATGCAGATAATCGTCCTGGCGCATCAGCTCCGCGTCGCGGCCCACCGAACCCGTGTTGTCGATGTTCGCGTTCCCGCCGTTGAGAGCTGGAATTGCCCCCTGCTGCTGGCTCAGCGAAGTCACGTGCTGCAGCGCCTGATTGCCGGCCTGCACGTTCGAGTTCGCGCTCAGGCCGTTCGTATCCAGCGCGTACACGCTGATATCCGCCTGCCGTGCCTTGTTCAGCACGGCATCGAACAGCTCCGGATTGCCGGTGCTCGCCAGACCGGGACTCAGCATCAGCACCGTCTTGTGCCCCGGGAACTGGCCAAGCTGCGCAACCATGAGCTTCATTTGGTCGAGCGCCTCCATCCCGCTGATATGTCCGAACTGCCGCTGCTGGTCCACCAGATCTCCGCGCTGCGCCTCGGCTGCCTCACCCGCCTGATCCTGTATGTCCAGGATCGCCGCGTTGTTCAGCTTGCCCGTCGAGAGGATCTCCGTCCCGCCGCCCGTGCGCGTGGCCTGATTCGACGAGCCCTCTACCACGTCCAGATTCGGAGTGCCGTTCAACACCGCGTCGGCCACGCGCGCCAGTTGGAAGCTCCCGCCCCGAAAACCCTGCGCTGCCGCGCGCGCCAGCTCGTCGCGGTTTGTGGTGAACGGATACAGCACGTTGAGCCGCGCGCCCAGCGCAAACACGCCCACCCACGTGTCCGGCTGCCAGTTCGCCTGCAGGAATTCCTGCACCGCGTCCATGGTGAACTTGTGCATGCTCATGTCCAGATTGTCCTGGTTGTGGAAGACCACGCACACCAGGTTCACCTTGCGCAGCGGCATCACCGACGGAGCCCTCCCCGCCTTCGCCTTCCCGGCTTCCGGGCTCTCCAGCGGATACCCCTGCTCCAGCCGGAAACTCCGGATCTGCTGCAGCGCCCCGTCTTCGTAGATCTGCACGTCGCCGGGCTTGAGATTCTTCACCAGCTTCCCGTGCTTGTCGCGCACGACGATGTCCAGCGCCACCTCGTTGACGTTGGCCCGGATCGTCGGGCCCTGTTCGGCCGGATTCGTGGTTGGTACGGTGGCGGCGACGGCCCCCGTCAGACACGACGCTCCCGCCAGAATCAGAAACAACCTCTGTCCCATGACATTGCTTTCCCCGCGCTCGCCGTGGGCCCGGACCCCGGACCGGGGACCCCCGGCGGGCGGATGTTATTGTTGGGCTACCGTGTACTTGACGCTCTGCGTCGCCGACTCGTTGCCTTGAACCGCGGTGATCTTCAGCTCGCAATCGCCCGGTTTCAGGGCAGCCCCCACGATCATCGGAATGGCTCCGCTGGCGTCGGCCGCCGGCAAATCGGCGCTCTGTTTCGCCAGTGATTCGCCTCCCACCAGGAATTCCACGTCAATTCGTGGTTTCTCCGTGCTCGCCTTGTCCGGATAGACCACGAAATAGACGTACGGCTGGTCGGTGGCTTTCAGCTTGTTCGTGTCCATCGGGATCATGCGCTTCCCCTGGAACTCGAACGGGTCCGCCGGGTCCGGCTTGCCGTTCACCGGTTCGGCGTGGCTCACCAGTACCACGTTGCTCATGGCAAGCCCGCCGTTCCCCTCCGGGCTGTTGATCTCCAGCTTGCCCGTGCTGGTCCTGTGACCCTCGAAATCCACTACCGCCGTCTCCACCGTATAGTGGCCCGGTGACACGTGGAACGGAATTGCGACGTCCAGAGTCTGGGCCTTCGTCGCGTCCAGTTTGTCGTCGGCCACGCCCATCGGATAGTCGCGGCTGACCTTGTCTACCACGTTGCCCTTCGAATCCTTTACCAGGGCGACCAGCGAAACGTGCATCCGGTGTTCTTTCTGGGCCGGCTGCGCTGTGGCCGTCATCACGCTCCCGGGAACGGAGAACGCCAGCGCGAACTGCGAGCCGCTCGCCTCCGGCCGGAACTGCCACGCATCCGCGCCGAAGTCGAACGGGTGCGGAGGCGGATTCTCGCCCAGTGCGATCAGCGCCGGCGAGTCCCAGGTGCGCAGAGTGCTCGCGTCGGGCAGCGCGAAATAAGCTTTCCGGCTCTCCACAGTGAGTCCGCTCCGCGCCTTCACCTCGATCCTGCGCAGCCGGCCGTCCCACACTTCGGTGGAAGGATGGTACACCGCCTCGTAATGTCCCCCGATGTCGTCCACGATCTTCTGCAGCGGCTTGCGCAGGTCGTTGGTCGCGGCGAACGCCCCCCCGGTCCCCTCCGACAGCATGCGCAGCGGAGCCTGCACGTTCGACCCGCGCACGGCGTCGTGCAGCACGTCGCCCTCTCGCGCCACCGCCGCCGCGTCGTCCATCGAAGTGTTCGTCCCGCCGATGCCCGTGCGTGTCCCTGACGAAGCCGCATTCTGCGTCATGTTGATGCCTGCCAGCGCCGACGAGTTCGTGTCCATGCCGTTTACGTCGATCCCGTAAATGGTGATGTCGTGCTCGTTCGCCGAACTCACCAGCGATTTGAACTTGTCCGGCTCCACGCCCGTGGCCACGATGCCCGGACTCAGCAGCATCACTGTCTTGCGCCCCGGCAGTGTGCCCAGTTGATCGATCATGTTCTTCATCTGCTCGTACGCCTTCATCCCCTCGATGCCGCCGAACTGGCGCCGGTCCTCGGCCGCCTGGCCTCGCGCGACGTTCGCGGCCATGCCCGTATTAACAGAAGCGTCGTTGATCGCCGCGTTGTTGATCTCGCCTCCGGTCACCACCTGGCTGCCTGTGCTCGTCGGGCCGCCCTGCGATCCCCCGGCTCCCACCACCGAAACTTCCGTCGGGTTCGCGCTGTTCACCAGCGCCGCGCTGCTGGCGAAATCCGGATTGCTCCCCGCGTAGGCGCGCTTCGAGGCCGCCAGCACCACCTTCGGATCCGTGGTGAACTGCTGCAGCACCGACAGCCCGCCCGCCAGATTGAACACTCCCACCCATGTACCCGGCGGCAGCGGCTTCGATACGAACTCCTCCACCGCTTCGTTGGCGAACCGTCGCGTGTGCAGATCGACGTTGTGCAGCACGACGCACACCAGATTGCTGGTGCGCAGCGGAGCCACCCGCGATCCGGCCGGGGGCGTTGACGTCGTGTCCCGCCCTTCCACGAAATGCAGATCCTGAATCTTCTGTTCCACGCCATTTTCCAGAATTTGCACGTCATCGGGCTTCAGATTCCTCACCACTTTGCCCTTGGCGTCGCGAACGACAAGATCCAGCGAAACTTCGTTGACGTTCACCTTCGTGGTGGGCGTCGATTCATTCGTTTGTGCCGATAAAAACGGGGTGCTGAGAGGATTAAGGCAGACAGCCGCTGCGACGAGGAGGAGTGTGCGCATGCCTTTATCGTACTCCCGGGACGTTTATGGTGTGCTGCGCTACACTCACAGATAAATGCTTCGCGATCGTCTTCCGGCTGCGGCCGCAGGTCTTGCCGCGCTGGCGCTTGTGGCTGCTTCTCCCGTCCTTGGCCCCATCACCTTCGAGAACATCACCGCAAAATCCGGAGTCCACTTCATTACCGACAGCAGCCCCACGCCCGTTAAGCACCAGCCGGAGACCATGGTGGCCGGCGTCGCGCTCTTCGATTACGACGGCGACGGCTATCTCGACATCTACTTCGTCAACGGCGCCGACATGCCCACCCTGGTGAAGGACGGCCCGCGCTACCGCAACCGCCTCTTCCGCAACAACCACGACCTCACCTTCACCGACGTCACCGGCGAGGCCGGTCTGGCCGGGGCTGGCTATGGCAACGGCGTGGCCGTGGGCGACTACGACAACGATGGCCGCCCCGATCTCTTCATCAGCAATGTGAACGGCAATCAGCTCTTCCACAACAACGGCGACGGCACTTTCACCGATGTCACTGACAAGGCCCGCGTCAGTGGTGAGCTCTATCAGGGCCTCAAGATGTGGACCACCGCCGCCGCCTGGATCGACTACAACAACGACGGCCTGCTCGACCTGTTCGTCTCCAACTATTGCCGCTGGGACCCGATCGTCGAGAAGCCCTGCATCCAGAATGGCGCGTATGCCTTCTGCAATCCCCGCGCTTATCCCGCCCTGCCGCACACGCTCTATCGCAATAACGGCGACGGCACCTTCACCGACGTCACCGCGCAGGTCGGGCTCGACCGCTACCTCGGCCGCGGCATGGGCATTGCCATTGCCGACTACGACGGCGACGGCTACACCGACGTCTTCGTCGCCAACGACGCTTCGCCCAATCAGCTCTTCCACAACATCGGCGGCAAGCGATTTGACGAGGTCGCTCTCGATTCCGGCGTCGCTCTCGCCGAATCCGGCAACGCCATCTCCGGAATGGGCGCCGATTTCCGCGATGTCTTCAACAAAGGCCGCCCCGATATCTGGGTCACTGCCCTCGAAAAGCAGACTTTCCCGTTCTTCCGTAACATCGGCAATGGCCAGTTCGCCGACGGCACCGCCTTCGCCGGGCTGGGACTCGAAACCGGCGGCATGTCCGGCTGGTCCAACGGCATCTACGATTTCGACAACGATGGCTGGAAGGATCTTTTCGTCGCCCGCGGCAACGTCCTCGATAACGTCGAGCTTTTCTCTGCGCGCCGCAAGGAAGAGCCCAACACCATCTTTCGCAACGTCGGCAACGGCAAGTTCAAGAACGTCAGCTCAACCGCCGGTCCCGATTTCCAGTTGGCCGCCCAGCATCGCGGCACCGCCTTCGGCGATCTCGATAACGATGGCAAAATCGACGTCGTCGTCACTACGTTGAACGGCCCCGCCGAGGTCTGGCACAACACCTCGCCGAACTCCAATCACTGGCTGCTGTTGAACCTGCACGGTACGAAGAGCAATCGCATGGGCATCGGCGCGAAGGTTCGCCTCACCGCCGCCGACGGCTCCGTGCAGTACAACCACGTCACCACCAGTGTCGGCTACGCCTGCTCCAGCGATCCCCGCGTGCACTTCGGCCTGGGCGCTTCGGCATCGGCCAAGGAAATCGACATCGTCTGGCCCAGCGGCATCCACCAGGTTCTGCGCGACGTCGCCGCCGACCGCATCGTCCAGATCACGGAGCCGCAGTCCCGGTAGATTCCTGCCGCCCCAGCCCCGGGTGCGTCGGCAGCGACATCGGATCGGTCTGCTCCCGCAGCTTCACGAACGCGTCGCGCTCCCGCAGTGCGTCCGCCTTCCGCCCCCCTTGCCGGTACGCCTGCTCCAGAAAGAAATGGATCGAGTCGTTGTTCGGCTGCTGCTTCACCGCGGCCTCCAGCTCGACGATCGCCTTCGCCGGCTCGCCCATGCTCAGATACGCCTGCCCGATCGCCGTCTGCGCGATCCACCGGTTGCGCGCCGGCTCCAGCTTCATCGCCTTTTCCGTAATGCGAATACCTTCCTCCGGATCGCCGTCGCGTGTCTTCAGAAACGCCAGCACCAGCATGGACGGCCAGTGGTTCGGGTGGTTCTTCAGCTCTTTCTCGAACGCCTCCAGCGCCACCCGCTGGTCCATCTCCATCTCGTACACGCCGAATGCGTACTGCACGCCCGGAAAGTCCGGATACTTCGCCAGCAGGTCCCTGAATGCCGCTTCCGCTTCGGCCTTGCGGCTCATCCCCGCCCACGTCGCTTTGCCTGCCAGATTCACCACCTCCAGCTCCTGCGGCGTCAGCGCCTCCGGCTTCTTCGGAATCGTCAGCGCGCACAGCCCGATGGCCACGTCGATCAGCGGCGAGTTCATTCCCTTCCGCGAGAGTGGACCCAGTTGTGCCAGCGCCTCGTCATAAGCCTGCGCCTGCGCCAGAATCAGCGCCGCCCGCTGCCGCACCGCAATGACGAATCCCTCGTTCGGGCCCAGCCCCAGCGCTTCCCCCTGCCCAATCGCGCCAAGCGCCTCGTTGTAGTCGCCCAGCTCGTACTCGCACAGCCCCAGAAATCCATACGCTGTCCCCAGCTTCGGCGCCAGCTCGATGCCCTTGCGAAACGCATCGCGCGCCTCCGCGTAGCGCTGCAGCCGGAACAGATCGCCGCCCATGTACATCCAGCCCTCCGGCCACGACGGCCGCTGCGCCAGTGCTTTCCTGAACAGAGTGACCGCCTCGGCCGGACTGCTGTCCACCAGGCTCTGCGCCCGCGACGCCAGATCGTCAAACGTCTCCGGAGCCGGAGCCTGCGCGCCCGCCAGCGCTGCCAACAACAGGAAACAACACAAGACCTTCATGACGCGATGTGCTTCTCATTCTATCGGGTGACGCTGGTGGAACAGAGCCATGCGCTGCCTGCGCAACAGCGCCTCAAAGTAGAACCGCGGCGCTGGTCGGCGGGGCTATCCTGAAATTGATGCGTGTTCTGGCCCTGCTCGCTGTGTTCCTCTGCGCGGCAGTTGCGCAGGATTCCACCCCCGAACAGCTCTTCCGGGATGCCGTCGCGGCCCAGCAGCGCGGCGATTACGATGGCGCGGTCGCCAAATACCGCGACCTGG